>Ga0070714_100004776_pt1 | contig 10266 bp, 9 predicted proteins | sample LARL83metaG_FD_65450 | JGI IMG/M metagenome (GOLD analysis project Ga0070714, IMG submission 65450) | Corn, switchgrass and miscanthus rhizosphere microbial communities from Kellogg Biological Station, Michigan, USA - LAR L8-3 metaG | ecosystem: Host-associated > Plants > Roots > Rhizosphere ... | reverse complement strand
TCGCCCGCGTCGGCCTCGTCCACGACCAGGGCGTCTATCAATCCCTTGTAACAACTTGTCACATGGCGAGGAGACGTGCCGCCCGCGATGCGCCGCAGCATCCGGTCTGCCGGCCCCTTCACCGCGCGGCCACCGATGAGCGGGCTGACGGCGACGCAGGGCACGCGGCGACCCGCGAGCGTGTCGCGCACCTCGCGCACAGCGAGGATCGGCCAGACCGACACGTAGGGATTGCTCGGCGCGAGGAGGATCAGGTCGGCGTCGGTGATCGCCTCGAGCACGCCGGGCGCCGGTCGCGCCGTCTCCTCCCCCTCGAAGCGCACGGCGTCAACCTCGTCCCGGTGCCCGCGGGCGACGAACCACTCCTGGAACGGGAACGTCCCGGCCGGCGTTTCGAGCCAGGTCCGCAGCAGGTCGTCCGTCGCCGGCAGCAGCCGCGCGACGACGCCGAGCGCCTCTGCCAGTCGCCAGGTCACGACCGAGAGCGGCTCGCCCGCGCGCAGCGCCTGCGTCCGCACGAGATGGAGGCCCAGATCCCGGTCGCCGAGTGCGAACCAGTCCTCTCCCCCGAGCGCGGCGACCGTCTCGAGAGCGAGCCATGACTCGCCGCCGCGCCCCCAGCCACGCTGCTCGTCGGCGAGGCCCGCGAGCGCGTAGAGGATGGAGTCGAGGTCCGGCGAGACGTGGAGGCCGAGCACCTCGACGTCGTCGCCGACGTTGCCGATCACGCTCGTCGAGGCCGCTCCGGCGACGTCGACCACGCCGCAGACGAAACGGGCGCCGCCCACGCCTCCCGAGAGGACGGCGACGTTCAGGCGACGCTCCGCTCGAGCTCGGCGAGGCAGGCCTGCGTGCGCGGGCCGGCCCGCAGCTGCAGCCGCGTGAGGTCGTCCATCGTGTCGACGTCGTCGGCGAGGTTGGGCACGGCGACGGAAACGACCTCGAGGCCGAGCGAAGCACCGTGCGCGCGGAAGCGGTCGGAGCTGCTCGGGCCGTAGAGCGGCGCGAAGACGTCGGGTGACGGGAGGCTGAGCGCGTTCGTCGTCCCGTCGAGGGCCTCGACGAGCGCGAGGCCGCCAGCCGGCGTCGCGGCGAGCAGCGAGCGGAGGTCGTGCGGCACGACGCAGGGGACGTCGGCGTTGACGACGAGGATGCCGCCGAGCTCGACGCCTTCGAGGCCTGCCTGCACGGCCGCGCCCTGGCCGCCGCCGGGGTCGGCGACGACCTCGGCTCCGGCGTCGCGAGCGGCAGCCGCGGCCTCCTCGTCAGGCGTCACCACGCGGGTGCTCCCGACCGGTGCACAAGCGGCGAGGACGTCGCAGAACATCGCCCGGGCGAGCGCCCGGCGGATCCGGGTCGAGGAGTGGAGCCGCGTCTTCCCTTCCGCGCCCGCGAACGGGATCACCACCGTCGCCATGGGGAGACACTAGCCCGGTGGACAACGCGGAGATCGCACGCACGCTCGACGCCTACGCGGCGCTGCTCGACCTCGCCGGCGCCGCGCACTGGAGCGTGCGCGCGTATCGCCGGGCCGCCGACCTCATCCGCACGACGCCGGCACCGGTGGAGCAGCTCGTGCGCGCGGGCAGGGCGCGGGAGCTGCGCGGCATCGGGCCCGGCATCGAGCGACGGCTGCGCGAGCTGGTGGAGACGGGACGGATCGCCGAGCTCGAGGAGCTCGAGCGCGAGGTCGAGCCCGAGCTGGTGGCGCTCGGCCGCTACCTCGGGCTCGGTCCGCAGCGGCTCGTAGCGCTCGGCCGAGCGCTCGGGATCCGGACGGCCGACGAGTTGCGGGCGGCGGCGGAAGCAGGCCGGCTGCGCGACGCGCCGGGAGTCGGGCCGGCGACCGAGGCGAAGGTGCTCGCGGCGTTGTCCCGTGAGCCGCAGCCGGCGCGGCGCGGCCTGACCCGCAACCGGGCGCTAGCACTGGCCGGCTCGATTGCGGAGCCGCTGGAGGCCGTGCCGGCCGGGGAGCTGCGGCGCGGCTGCGAGCTCGTGCACCGGCTCGTGCTCGTCTCCACCGGGGCGGAGACGCTCGAACCGTTCGTTTCGCTGCCCGAGGTGGTCGCCGTGCTCGAGCGCGACGAGCGGCACGCGGTCGGCGTCACGGTCGAGGGAATCCCGGTCGAGCTCGTCGGCGCGCACCGGGGCCGGTTCGGGACGGAGCTCCTCCGGGCCACCGGCTCCGACGGGTACGTCGCGGCGCTCGGGCCGCTGCCGGACGCCGCGACGGAGGAAGCGGTGTACGAGCAGCTCGGTCTCCCCTGGCTGCCCCCGGAGCTGCGCGAGTCGCCGTTCAGCGGAGAGCCGCCGCCCCTCGTCGAGGAGCCCAACATCCGCGGCGACCTCCACTGCCACACGACGTGGTCCGACGGCAAAGCATCGGTGCTCGAGATGGCCACGGCGGCCCGCGACCGCGGCTACGAGTACCTCGCGATCTGCGACCACACGCCAAACGTGCGCGTCGTCCCCGGGCTCGACGCGGACGCCCTGCGTCGGCAGGCAGGTGAGATCGCCGCCGCGAACGAGGAGCTGGCGCCGTTCCGCGTGCTGCGAGGCACCGAGTGCGACATCCGCGCCGACGGCAGCCTCGACCTGCCGGACGACGTCCTAGCCGAGCTCGAATGGGTGCAGCTCTCTCTCCACGCCGGCCAGCGCCTGCCTGCGGCGGAGCTGACTGCGCGCGTGACCGAGGCGATGCGCCATCCCGCGGTCCGCTGCCTGAGCCATCCGCGCGGGCGGATCCTCAACCACCGGCCGCCGAACGCGCTCGACCTCGAGCGCACGATCGAGGTCGCGCTCGACACCGGCGTTGCGCTCGAGACGAACGGGCTGCCCGACAGGCTCGACCTCCGGGACGAGGAGGTGCGGCTCGCCGTCGAGGCGGGCGTCCCGGTGGTGTGCTCGACCGACGCGCACTCGGTGCAGGGGCTCGGGAACATGCACCTGGCCGTGACGACGGCGCGCCGCGGCTGGGCGACCGCCGCCGACGTCCTCAACACCCGGCCGCTCGCGGAGATACTCCGCCGGTGACGATCGTCGCGACGCAGACGTTCCCGGGCCCTGCGTGGGAGGAGCTGCCGGACGTGACGGTGCTCGAGGCGTGGCCGCCTGCGGGGCCACTCGCCGGAGTCGAAGTCCTCGTCGAGGCCGTGGTCGCGGTCGGGCCGCCAGAGCTCGACCTGCTCCCCGACTTGCGCTTGGTGGCGAACTACGGCGTCGGCTACGACCGGGTCGACGTCGCCGCGTGCCGCGAGCGCGGGGTCGCTGTGACGAACACACCCGGCGTGCTCGACGCCGCGGTGGCCGACATGACGCTCGCGCTGATCCTCGCCTGCCGCCGCCATCTCGTCGAGTCCGATCGGTTCGTCCGTGAGGGCCGCTGGCAACGCGGTTGGGCACGGCCGGAGCTCCTGGGCCGGGACCTGGCGAGCTCGACTCTCGGCCTGGTGGGGCTGGGCCGGATCGGCTCCGAGGTCGCCCGGCGGGCGGACGCGTTCGGGATGCGCGTCGTCCACCACCGCCGCAGCGACGGCCTGCCGCTCGACGAGCTGCTGCGCACGTCCGACGTCGTCTCGCTCCACGTGCCGCTGACGCCGGAGACCGACGGCCTCATCTCACGCGAGCGGCTTCGGCTCCTGCAGGACGGAGCGACCCTGATCAACACCGCCCGGGGAGCGATCGTCGACGAGGAGGCGCTCGTGGACGAGCTGGTGTCGGGCCGGATCTCCGCCGGGCTGGACGTGTTCGCCGACGAGCCCCGCGTCCCGGAGCGCCTGTTCGACCTCCCGAACGTCGTGCTGGCGCCGCACATCGCAAGCGCGACAGCCGAGACGCGGGCCGCGATGACGCGTGTGCTCGTCGACAACGTGCTCGCCTTCCTCCGCGGCGACCCGCTGCCGAACCCCGTCGACCGGTAGCAGCCACCGTCACGAAAGCGTCATTTTTCAAAGGGCATTCCGCTCAACCAAGCGGTCAGCCCTCGTTACAAAGACGTGCGGTGGCTGCGACCGGCCGTTAGAACGTGCCCGGCCTGCCGGCGGCGACCCAGCCGCGCACGTCGAACCAGTGGCTCGCTCTCAGCGCTTCGGCAACGCGCTCGTCGGTGTGCTCCGCCCAGAACACGTGTCGCTCGAGGTCGCAGCAGATGGCGACTTCCGAGAGCGAGATCTCGCGGACGTGCATGAGCGCGTCCGCCGGCAGCTTCGCCTCGGCCACGGTGTAGTGCTTGAACTGGAGCTCGGGGGCGATCTCCATCAGCTCAGGCCAATCTGGACAGGTGCGCGAGCTCACGCAATTGACGGTACCGACAAGGCCCGTTCCACAATCCCCGCGAGCACGCGGATGAAGGCGGGGTCGGCGTTCGGCATCTCGATCCGCTCGAGCTGCAGCCCGATCTCGGCGGCCTTCTCCCGCGCCTCGACGTCGAGGTCCCAGCGGATCTCCAGGTGGTCGGACACAAAGCCGACCGGGCAGACGAGGACGCGCTCGACCCCTTGCCGCCGCAGCGCCTCGAGGTGGTCGAGGATGTCCGGACCCAGCCACGGCTCGCCGGTCGGCGACTCGCTCTGGAAGGAGAAGCTCCACGCAGTTAGCCCGGCCGCCTCGGCCACCAGGCGCGACGTCTCGAGCAGCTGGTCGCGGTACGGGTCGCCCGCCTCGAGGATGCGGGCGGGCAGCGAATGGGCGGTGAAGACGACGTGCGCGCCGGTCCCGCGTACGCGGTCGGCGAGCAGCTCGACGAAGCCGGGCTCGTCGTGCCAGCTCTCGACGAAGCGCAGCTCCGCACGGCCGGCCAGCGCGCGCTCGAGCTGCTCGCGATAGCCCGCGATCGAGAGCGCCGAAAAGTGCGGCGCGAGGACGAGGCCGACGACCTGCTCGGCGCCCGAGGAAACCGCCCGCTCGGCCGCATCCGCGATGCGCGGCGTCCAGTGCTTCATCCCGGTGAAGACCGGCATCCCGAGCTCGGCCTCGAGCGCCGCGCGTGTCTGCTCGGTGATGGCATTGAGCGGCGAGGAGTCCTCGATGCCGAGCCGCCGGTAGCGCTCGACGAGATCGGCGAGGTGCTCGGGCGCGATCGGACGGCCGCCGCGGATGTCGGCGTAATAGGCGGGCACGTCCGCGAGCCGCTCCGGCGAGCCGTACGCCATGAGCACGACGGCGCTCTTCACGGCTCGGACGGTAGCCCACGGGCTACCTCCCGCCAGCCCTCCAGGATCGAGATGGCCGCGCGCCAAGCCTCTTTCATCCAGCCTTCGCGCGCGCGAGCCGGGTCGAGCCACGAGAGACGGAGGGCGGTGCCGCGGAGGAACGCCCACCGGATCGCGTCGACGTCGTCCTTGAAGCCCGAGTCCCGGAGCCCGGCGGCATAGCCGTCCCACACGGCCCTGCCGACAGCGTCCGACTGCTCGGCGGAGATCACGCCGTCGGCGATGCCGTCGGCGACGAGGACCCCGGGGTCCAGGCCGAGCGGTGAGAGGCCGCCGAAGGCCCAATCGAGCACCACCGTCCCGTCTCCATGGACGTTCGCCGGATGGAGATCGTTGTGCGCCAGCGTGTGAGGGAGCGTGTCGAGTCGCGCGAGCACGGTCTCGCACTCAGCGCCCCCGATCTCGTGGAGCCGGACATAGCGACGGAGAAATCCCTTCGGAAGCCAGTCCTCGTCCGGCAGCCGGCGGGCGAAGGTCGCCTGCGCCCGGCCGAGCCGCCGTGCGAAAGCCCCCAGCGTCTCCGGCGTCCACTGCGGCGACTCCGGGACGTCCTCGAGCCACAGCGCAATCGACCCGTCCTCGCGTTCGAATACGCCGAGCAGGTGTGGAGCTCGCAATCCCTCGAGTCCGCCGAGCAGACCCGACTCGTAGAGCAGAGCTTCCCGGCGCCAGTAGTAGGGATCGGAGGGATCCGGCTCCGAAGGCCAACGCGGCAGTGGTGCAGCTCCGAGGCGGATCAGCTTCAGCACGGCGGTACGGCCGGCGCAGCGCACACGCCAGACGCCGACCGTGGAGGCGAAGGAGCGCGGCCGCAGGCTCTCGACCTCAGGTACCTGCTCGCCGCTGCCCAGGACGGCCAGCTCGTCTGGCGGGATCGAGATCAGCCCGGCGCCTCCGCGGAGCCGTTGCGGACGAGCTCCACGAGCCGCGCGAGCACCGCCGGGTCGGTCTGCGGCAGGACGCCGTGGCCCAGGTTGAAGACATGGCCCGGCCGGCCGCCGGCCCGGCGCAGGACGTCGAGTGCCGCCCACTCCGCCCGCTCCCACGGGCCGAGGAGAACCGCCGGCTCGAGGTTGCCCTGGATCGCCCGCTCTTCCCCGACGGCGGTCCAGGCGTCGTCGAGCCGGATGCGCCAGTCGACCCCGACTCCCGTGCCGCCGGCGGTCGCCATCTCCGCAAGCAGCTCCGTCGTCGCGCCGGTGCCGAAGTGAATCGTAGGCACCCCGGCGGCTCCGAGAACCCGAGCCGAGTAGGGCGCGACGAACTCCCGGTAGTCGGCGACCGAGAGCACACCGACCCACGAGTCGAAGAGCTGGATCGCGTCGACGCCTGCGGCCGCCTGCGCGGCGACATAGCGGGAGAACTGCTCGGTCAGCCGCGCCATCAGCGCGTGCCAGGTCTCGGGCTCGCGGTACATGAGCGTCTTGGTGCGGACGAAGTCGCGGCTCGGCTTGCCCTCGACGAGATAGCCGGCAACCGTGAACGGCCCGCCACAGAAGCCGACGAGCGCCCGCTCGGGCTCGAGCTCGCCGCGCACGATCCGCACCGCCTCGAGGATCGGAGCCGCCCACTCCTCCGGCTCGGTAACTCGAAGCCGCTCGACCGCAGCCGCCGAGTCGATCCGCTCCTCCACCACCGGTCCGACACCCTCGACCAGCTCCACGTCCACGCCCATGCCGAGGACCGGCGACATGATGTCGGCGAAGAGGACGGCGGCGTCGACGCCGTGCCGCAGTACCGGCTGCAGCGTCACCTCCGCGCAGAGCTCGGGCGTCCCCGCGATCTCGAAGAAGCCGTGCTTCTCCCGCAGCGCCCGGTACTCGGGGAGCGAGCGTCCGGCTTGCCGCATGAACCAGACGGGAGTACGCTCGGCGGGCTCGCGCCGCAGCGTACGGACGAGAAGCGGCTCGGCGGTCAGACGCCGATAGGCTCGCGGCCCTGCTCGCGCAGCAGCCGGGAGAGCCCTTCCTCGAGCGTGATCTCCGGCTCCCAGCCGAGCAGCTGCTGCGCCCGGGTGATGTCGGGCTTGCGCTGCATCGGGTCGTCGACGCGGAGCGCCTCGAAGACGATCTCGCTCGACGCGCCGGTGATCCGCTTCACGATCTCCGCGAGCTCGAGCAGCGTCCGCTCGTCGGGATTGCCGATGTTGACGGGCAGATGCTCGCCGCTCTCGGCGAGCAGGACGATGCCGCGGATCAGGTCGTCCACGTAACAGAAGCTGCGCGTCTGCGAGCCGTCGCCGAAGACCGTGAGCGGCTCCTCCGCGAGCGCCTGCCGCACGAAGTTCGAGACTGCACGGCCGTCGTTCGGCCGCATCCGCGGGCCGTAGGTGTTGAAGATCCGCACGATCGCGGTGTCGACGCCCTGCTGGCCGTGGTACGCCATCGTCAGCGCCTCGGCGTAGCGCTTCGCCTCGTCGTACACGCCGCGCGGCCCGATCGGGTTCACGTGGCCCCAGTAGGTCTCGGGCTGCGGATGGATCTGTGGGTCGCCGTAGACCTCGCTGGTCGACGCGAGCAGGAACCGGGCGCGCTTGACCTTTGAAAGCCCGAGCGCGTTGTGCGTCCCGTAGGAGCCGACCTTGAGCGAGTGGAGCGGCATCCGGAGGTAGTCCTCCGGGCTCGCGAGCGCGGCGAAGTGGTAGACGAAGTCGATGGGCTCGTCGACGAGGATCGGCTCCGCGACGTCATGGTCGACGAACCGGAACGCGTCGTCGCGGACGTGCTCGATGTTCGCCAGCGAGCCGCTGACGAGGTTGTCGACGCAGATGACGCGGTGGCCCCGCTCGAGCAGGTAGTCGCAGAGATGCGAGCCGAGGAAGCCGGCGCCGCCCGTGACCAATGCCGTTGGCACGGGGCGATAGTACCGGCCGAGGCCTGCGGCCTCGCCCGATGGAGACGGAACTTCGCTGGCCGGAAAGCGCGGTTTCCGGCCCGCTCCGTGCTGTCTTGCTTGGGATTGCTCTGTCGGGGTCGGAGGCTTGTGCCGTAGCGTGGTTCGGAGCGTTTCGAGCCCTCGCGTATTCCGGCGGCGGCGTAACGGCACGTTACGACGCCGCGGACCAGCGGGCGAGCACGCAAAGCCTGCTCGCCCGCGACAGAACCAAAGCGCAAGAGCCCACCCAAAACACAAGCAAAGCTCTACTGCATGAAGCCCACGGGAGACCGCGCTCTCCCGTGGGCGCAGTTCCTCAGACCCAGGGCGAAGAGCGCAGCTCTTCGCCCGGCTGTGAAGTCAGGCGCCGTTGCCGTTGCGCGGCATGACCCGTGCCGCGACCGGCTCCCAGAGGAGCGCGGCGAGCGCGCCGAGGATCAGCCCGATCAGCGCGCCGATGACGACGCTGTTGCGACGGCTGCGGGCCGTGATCTTGTTCGAGGCGGCGGGGGTGTACACGTACGGAGACTCCACGGTCTTGGCCAGCAGGAGCAGCTGCGCGTTCGTAGTCTTGTCGAGCTGGTCCTGGTGGAGGAACGTCTGCAGGAGCAGCTTGTCGGTATCGGAGATGCTCGAGCTCGCAGTCGCCTGCTGGATCCTTTTGATGTCCGCATTGTCGATCGCGATGTGCGCCTCGAGGTTCTTGATCTTGGCGTCGGGATAGACGCCAAGCTTCTTCACTGCCGCCTTGGCGAGCCCGTTTGCCGCGCATGCGGCGACCTTTCCCTTCTTCGACTGAACGCTGACCTTGACAAGTGGGCTCACGGTCGCCGCCCCGCTCCCCTTAGCAGCACCGGTGGCGACCGCCTGCGTGGAGATCCCCTTCCGGAATGCACCGGGCTTCGTATGGCATTGGTTCGCGACCGTGTTGATCACGGACTCGGCGTTGATGGCCTGCCCGACGGCCGAAGGGTTCGTCTGTGGGGTAATGACCGAGTTTCCGCCGGTCGGCGACAACGGCTGGCCCAGGTAGACCGTCGCGGTGGCCGAATACACCTGCGCGCCCCCGAGCGAGACGAGATATCCGATGACGGCGCCGGCCACCAGGCCGGCAGCGAGCAGCCACCAGCGGACGCCCAGCAGCTTGACGTAGCGCGCGAAGTCGACTTCCTGCTCGGCCTCGGGGTCGAAGCCGCGCTGAGGGGGAGCAGGCGCACTCACGAGGGGCGACGATATCCGACGGCCATGAGGGCGCTCTTAGGAAGCGGTCAATGCCGCTTCGAGCGGCGCGGCTCGACTGCGTAGATGCGCGAGAAGCCGTTGAAGAGCAGGCGCGCCCCGTTCCCCGAGACGGGGACGTACTGGCCGTGCGGGAACGTCAGCACGCGGTGCCCGCTGTGGAGGCTCACGCCGATGATGCGGTGCGCGAAGCTGCCGACGTACGCAACGCCGTCGACGATCACGGCCGCTCCCGACACGGCGCCTCCGGTCGGCACGCGCCAGAGGACGCGGCCGCTCCCGGCCGAGACCCCGTAGAAGAGCCCGTTGTACGCCCCGAAGCACACGACGCCGTCCGCGACGGCGGGAGACGAGTAGACGTAGGAGCCCGTCGAGACCTGCCAGAGGCGCCGACCGCTCGTGGAGAAAGCCGAGAACGAGAAGGCGACCGAGGGTACGAACACCTTTCCGCCTGCTACCGCCGGCGTCCCGTAGATCTTCCCGTTCACCCGGCCGACCCAGCGGGTCGCACCCGACCCGGGCGAGAGCGCCCAGAGCCGGCCGGCGTAATCCCCGATGAAGAGCCTGCCGCCGGCGATCGCCGCGCTCGAGGTGATCTTCGCGCCGAGGTTCTTCTGCCACTTAACCCGGTGCTTGCCCAGGTCGAGTGCGTACATCTGGCCGCTCGCGTCGCCGAAGTAGTCGATCCCGTCGACGACGACCGGCGACGACTCGATCGCGGAGCCGGCACTCCAGCTCCAGAGGACGCGGCCTGTGTCGCGGTCGAGGACGTAGACCCCGCCGCTGTTCATCGTGTGGTAGACGACCTCGTTCCCGTAGACGGCCGGCGAGGAGGCCATGCGGGGAAAACCCGGCGTGAGGTGCGTCCACACGAACTTGCCGGAGCGCATCGAGATCGCGCGCACCGTCCCGCGTGCGTTCCCGATGTACGCGACCCCGTCGG
>Ga0070714_100004775_pt1 | contig 10266 bp, 8 predicted proteins | sample LARL83metaG_FD_65450 | JGI IMG/M metagenome (GOLD analysis project Ga0070714, IMG submission 65450) | Corn, switchgrass and miscanthus rhizosphere microbial communities from Kellogg Biological Station, Michigan, USA - LAR L8-3 metaG | ecosystem: Host-associated > Plants > Roots > Rhizosphere ... | reverse complement strand
TCTTGACCACGTCGCCGATGCTCACGATGCCGGCCAGCCGGCCGCCGGAGACCACCGGCAGGTGCCGGATGCGCAGCCGGGTCATCGTCTCGCGCAGCTCGTCCACGTGGTCCTCGGGCGCGCAGGTCTCGACCTGCCAGGTGGCGATGTCCGAGATCGGGCCCTCCAGGATCGCGGCGCCCAGGTCGTGCAGCCGCCGCACCACGTCCCGCTCGGAGACGATGCCGGCCACCGTCTCCCCGTCCGGCGAGACCACCGCCGCGCCGATGTTGTGCAGCGCCAGGACCGCGACCAGCTCGCGGCACGTCGCGTCGGGCCGCACCGTGACCACCCGGTCTCCCTTGGCTGTGAGCACGTCGCTGACTCTCATGGTTCCTCCGTCCCCGATGCTGGGGGAATCTGCTGGTGGAATACGGGCTCCTCGTGCCACATTGGCCGAGAACGCGACCGGCCGCTAGCCCCGTCGGGGTGATGTCGGCGGACGGTGCTTCCGCGGGGGTGGGCGAGCGTCTTCGGAGGGGCAGGGGAGCGGGCGTGTCCGTACAGGTCGAGGGCGAAGAACAGGACAGGGAAGAACCGGGCGGCGAAGAATCGGGCGGTGGAGAACACGGCGCGCGGCCCGACCCGGAGCAGGAGCCTGACAGGCCCGAACCGGCCGCGGGACCGTCCGGCGACCCGCTGTTCGGCTCGGGCATCAAGTACCGCACCGGCTGGAGCCGGCACGACTTCGAGTACGAGCAGATGACCCTGCGGGCCGTCGCGCGCCGCCTGCCCGGCCTGATCGCGGTGTGCGTGCGGCTGTCCTGGCGCGCCGACCGGCCCGCGGTGCTCGCCGTGCTGGTCTGCCAGACCGCCACCGGCGTGGCCACCGCCTTCGGCCTGCTGGCCGCCAACCGGGTCCTGGTCTCCCTGCTCGCCGCCGGACCCACGCCCGGCCGGGTGCGCGCCGCGCTTCCCGCGCTGCTGCTGGTGGCCGTGGCGGGCGGCGGCGGCGCTCTGCTGGCCGCGTTCGGGCAGGCCGCCTCGGGCCGGCTGCGCCCGCGCGTCTCCCGCTTCGCCTACGGGCAGCTGCTCGAGCGCGCCACCCGGGTCGAGCTGCTGACCTTCGAGCAGTCCGACTTCCACGACCTGCTGGAGGCCGCCCAGTTCGGCGCCGGCTGGGCCGAGTACATGGTCGAGGAGCTGGCCGCCGTGGCCACCGCGCTGGCCGGGCTGACCGCCGCCGCCGGGGTGCTCACCGTCCTCAACCCGCTGCTGCTGCCGCTGCTGGTGCTCGCCGCGCTGCCCGACGGCGCCGCCACCATCGTGTCCAACCGGCGGCGCAACCTCTCCCGGGTCGAATGGCTCGGCCGGGTGCGCCAGCAGCGCCGGCTGACCGAGCTGATGACCGACAAGACCCCCGCCGAGGAGGTGCGCCAGCATGACGCCGGGGCGTTCCTGCTGCGCCACTACGCCCGGCTGGCCGACGCCTTCGAGCGCGAGCAGGCGCGCCTGGCCCGCGCCGACGCGGTCACCGGCCTCAAGGCCAAGTCGGTCACCGGCCTGACCACCGGCGCCACCTACGTCCTGCTCGGCGTGCTGCTGTGGCGCGGCGACGTCCCGCTGGCCACCGCCGGCACCGCGGTCCTGGCCATCCGCACCGGCACCGGCCAGCTCAACGCGCTCGTGCGCGCCCTGAACCAGGTCTTCGAATACGGGCTCTACCTCACCGACTGGCAGGACGCCATCGACCGGGCCGACCGCGGCCGCATCCCCGACTCCGGCGTCGTGCCCGAAGGCCCGCCGCGGGTCGTGCGCGCCGAAGGGCTCGGCTTCACCTACCCCAACGGCTCGGCCCCGGCGCTGGCCGGCGTGGACCTGGAGATCCGCGCCGGGCAGATCGTCGCGCTGGTCGGCGAGAACGGCTCGGGCAAGACCACCCTGGCCAAGCTGCTCACCGGCCTGTACCTGCCGACCGAGGGCAGCGTGCACTGGGACGGCACGCCCACCACGGAGCTGGCCCGCGCCCGCGCCGCCACCCACGCCGCGGTGCTCTCGCAGGACTTCCCGCACTGGCCCTTCACCGTCCGGGCCAACATCGCCATCGGCCGCCACCTGGACGAGCCCGACGAGGCCAGGCTCGCCGCCGCGGCCGAGCAGGGCGGGGCCGCGGCCGTGATCGCCGACCTGCCGGACGGCCTGGACACGCTGGTGGCCAACGAGTTCCTCGGCGGGGTGGGCCTGTCCGGCGGCCAGTGGCAGAAGATCGCCCTGTCGCGCGCCTTCTACCGCGACGCCCCGATCCTGGTGCTCGACGAGCCGACCGCCTCGCTCGACCCGCGCGCCGAGATGGACGCCTTCCAGACCGTGCTGGACCGGGCCGCCGGGCGCACCGTCGTGCTGGTCACCCACCGGCTGCACTCGGTGCGGCACGCCGACCACATCGTCGTGCTCGACCACGGGCGCGTCGTCGAGCAGGGCACCCACGAGCAGCTGATGGCGCTCGGCGGCCGCTACGCCGAGCTGTTCACCCTCCAGGCCAACGCGTTCCTGGCGGCCTGACCCGCCACTCCTTGTCGAATGCCGCCTAGTCCCGGCGGGCGAGCAGGCCGTAGGTGCGCAGGATGTTCTTGGTGTTCTCGGTGTCCGGCCGCCACTCGTTGACCTGCACGACCCCGGGCGGCTGCACGGTGAACCCGTCGAGCCACGCCTCCAGCTCTTCCGGGGTGCGGTGGATGAACGGCACCCGGGTCGAGCGCCGGTAGTCGTCGATCATGGCGTTCTGCTCGGTCGGGTGGACCAGGTCGGGCGCGGCGTGCGAGAGCGCGAGGTAGCTGCCCGGCACGATCGCGTCGCGGTAGGCGTGCACGATCTTGTCCGGATGCTCGGTGTCCGGGATGAAGTGCAGCACCGCGATCATCAGCACCGCCACCGGCTTGTCCAGGTCCAGCAGCTCGCCCACCTGCGGGTGCTCCAGGACCGACTCCGGGCGGCGCAGGTCGGCGTTGATCACCGCGGCCTGCGCGTTGCCGGCGAGCAGCGAGTGGCCGTGCGCCACCGCCACCGGGTCGATGTCGACGTAGATCACCCGGCAGGACTCGTCCGCGCGCTGGGCGATCTCGTGCACGTTGCCGACCGTGGGCACGCCCGAGCCCAGGTCGAGGAACTGGGTGATGCCGTACTCGTTGACCAGGTGGCGCACGGCCCGGCGCAGGAAGGCGCGGTTCGCCCAGATCGCCGCGCGCAGCGTGGGCATGGCCGCCACCGCGCGCTCGGCCACCTCGCGGTCCGCGGCGAAGTTGTTGCTGCCCCCGAGCCAGTAGTCGTAGATGCGCGCCGGGCTCGGCCGCTCGATGTCCGCGGCGGTCAGCGTCGGCACCTGCTCCCAGGATTCCATGGCGCCAGTCTGCCCGCTCCCCGGCGCGGCTGTACACCGCAGCGGCCCGCAAGTGCGGATGAGTTGTGCGAACGGCGGCCGCGTTCGCCCACGCGGGTGCGCCCGCGACCGGGCCGGCCGGGCCGCCCGCCCCGGCCGCCCGCGCCCGTGGCCGCGGCGAATCAGTATTCTTCGAACGCGTGCGCGACCGGCGCGCTGCGGCGGCGCGCACAACCGATCGCATGGTGCTGAATCGAGGCAACCCTTTCCGAGCTGCCCGTCTCGGGGAGTACGGTGGTAGCCGGAGGGGTCCGGCCGCAGCCCGCGGCCGGGAGCGGAACCGTCCCGAGGGAGAGGCGGCGGAGGGTGATCGAGCGGTTCGGCGACGAGGTCTCGCGGATCCTGCCGAAGCTGCGCATCGACGAACTGCTCGACGAACTGCAGACGCGCCTGGCCTCCGTGCGCTCCTCGCGCGACCGGGTCAGCCAGCTGCTCGAGGCCGTGGTCGGCATCGCCAGCGGCCTGGACCTGGAGACCGCGCTGCTGCGCGTCGTGCAGTCCGCCGCGACGCTTGTCGATGCACAGTACGGCGCGCTCGGCGTGCTCGGCACCGGCCGGAAGCTGGCCAGGTTCATCACCGTCGGCCTGACCGACGAGCAGATCGCCGCGATCGACCACGACCCGGAGGGCCACGGCCTGCTCGGCGAGCTGATCCGCAACCCCGCGCCGCTGCGCAGCGAGGACCTGACCCGGCACCCGCAGTCCTACGGCTTCCCGGCCAACCACCCGCCGATGCGCACCTTCCTCGGCGTGCCGGTGCGCGTGCGCGACGAGGTGTTCGGCAACCTCTACCTGACCGAGAAGCGCGGCGGCAGCGCGTTCGACGCCGACGACGAGGCGGTGCTCTCCGCGCTGGCCGCGGCCGCCGGCGTGGCGATCGACAACGCCCGCCTCTACGACGAGGCGCGCCGCCGCCAGGAGTGGCTGGAGATCACCGGGGACCTGAGCCGCGGGCTGCTGTCCGGCGACGACCCGGACGAGGTGATGGCCTCGTTCGTGCGCCGCACCCGCCTGTTCGCCCGCGCCGACCTGGCCGTGGTGGTCGTGCCCGACCGCGAGGGCGGCGGCATGGCGGTGGCCGCGGCCGACGGCGAGGCGGCCGACCGGGCCCGCGAGTACTCGATCCAGCTGGAGGGCAGCCTGCTCGGGCACGTCTTCAAGAGCGGGCAGCGGTTGGTCGTCGGCGACGCGCGCGACGACCCGCGCGGCGACCAGGAGGCGATCGCCCGCCTCGGCCTCGGCCCGGTGCTGGTCGTGCCGCTGATCGCCGGCGGCCAGTCGCGCGGAGTGGTCGCCATCACCCGCAACGCCGGCGGGATCGGCTTCGACGAGGAGACCGCCGAGCTGGCCGCCGAGCTGGCGGTGCAGGCCGCGGTGGTGCTGGAGCTGGCCGAGCGGCGGCGCGACAGCGAGCTGCTGTCCCTCTACGCCGATCGCGACCGCATCGGCCGGGACCTGCACGACATGGCCATCCAGCGGCTGTTCGCCACCTCGATGTCGCTGCAGGGCGCCTACAAGATCACCGAGAAGTCGGCCGTGGCCCGGCGCATCGCCCAGGCCATCTCCGACCTCGACGACACCATCAAGGTCATCCGCTCCACCATCTTCGCCCTGCACGCGCACGGCCGCGGCGAGGAGGTGCTCGGCGTGCGCGCCCAGGTCATCGGGGTCTGCGAGCAGGCCGCCGGCACCCTCGGCTTCACCCCGGGCGTGCGCTTCACCGGCCCCGTGGACAACCTGATCGGCTGGCAGGTCGCCGAGCAGCTGCTGGCGGTGCTGCGCGAGGCGCTGTCCAACACCGCGCGGCACGCGCGCGGCAGCCGCGTCGACGTGGACCTGGCCGCCAACACCTCCCTGGTCTCCCTCACCGTCACCGATGACGGGGTCGGCCTGCCGGCCGGCGGGCGGCGCAGCGGCCTGGCCAACCTGGAGTCCCGCGCGGCCCAGCTCGGCGGGACCTTCTCGGTGCAGCCCGGGACCGAAGGCGGCACCGTGCTGCGCTGGACCGCCCCGGTCAGCTTCGGCCGCGAGGAGCTGATCGACGGCATGTGAACGCTCACGCCGAACCCCGCGTTATGGGTGGAGTGAAAGCGGGGGGCCGCGGTGACAGCCGCTTCCCCTGTCATGAGTCACATCACGGTTCGGCCTCGCCACCAGGCCGAAGGTCCCGGCGCAGTCGGTTCAAAAGGCTGATGCAGACGCCCCGCGCGTGGCGAATGCTGTGGATGAGGGCTCGATTGGGCTCGGGGTGTGCGGGGAAGCACGCCAGGGACGCGGGCGAGGGGTCCGCGGGGCGAAGGGAGAAGCGGTGATGCACGACAGTCCGGCTCCGCGGGTCGTCGTCGGAATCGACCGCTCGGTCCACGGCCTGGCCGCGCTGCGCTTCGCGGTCGAGGAGGCCCGCCGGCTCGGCGCGCCGCTGCACGCCGTGCGCGTCCAGGCGCACTTCTCGCTGCAGGAGGTGCAGGAGGTCGACCTGGCCTTCCAGGACGCCTTCGGCGCGCAGCCCAAGGACGTCGAGATCCACCGCGAGATCCTGGTCGGCCCGGTGGCCGAGGTGCTGACCAGCCGCGCGCACTACTCCACCGACATCCTGGTCGTCGGCTCCAGCGGCCGCGGCCGCTGGCACGCCCTGTGGCACGGCTCGATCAGCCGCGCCTGCCTGCGCAAGGCCCGCTGCCCCGTGCTGGTCGTGCCCGGTCCCGAGATGGCCCGCATGGTCGCCGCCGCCCAGCGACGCCTGCCGCGCCTCGGCCATCTCGACCCGTGGAGCAACTTCGGGTACGAGACCCCCGTCGCCCGCGGCTGGCATCGAAGAGCCCCGGCACGCGCAGAGCCCTGATTCCCCGGGGGCCCCGGCGCGTAAAGAATCGGTCAAGAATCTCCTCGGACGCGACCGCAGACGGCTCCGCGCCCGTGTCCGTCGGCGTACCGCCGCCGACCTCGAGGAGAGACCGACCCCGTGCGCCGCACCGCCCTCTTCGCCACCGCGACCGCCCTGGCCCTCTGGGGAGTGCTCACCGGCAAGATCGGCCTGAAGGCGGGTGACACCGCCTCTGTCGTGCACAGCAACGACACGGTGGTCAGCACCGGCCCGCAGGTAGCCCTCGCCCACGGCATCGTCCAGGTGCGCGTCACCATCACCGGCGGCCGCATCATCGACGTGGCCGCCCTCTCCCTCCCGCACGACAACCCGCACTCGTGGGCCGGCTCGAGCGGCGCCGCGGTCAAGCTGCGCAGCGAGGTGCTGGCGAAGCAGAGCGCGAACGTGAACGTCGTCAGCGGCGCCACCTACACCTCGCACGGCTACATGAGCTCCCTGCAGGCCGCCCTCGACGCCGCCGGGAAGCACTGACCGGGGACAGGGCTGGACAGGACGGGTCCCTCAGTCCCGGAACGCGACCACCAGCGAGTCGATCGCCGACACGCTCGCGCCCTCGACAGCGCGGTGCACCCGCTCGGCCTTCTCGACGCGCAGGGGCTCGAGCGCCGCGGCGACGATCCCCGGCGTGTGGAGGACCGCGGCGTCCTGCGGCCCGCCGACACCTTCGGTCAGATTGGTGACGTCGTGACCGATCACCAGCGCCATGCCGCCGGGCGCGAGCGCCCCCGCGGCCCGGCCCAGCACCGCGGCGAGCCGGTCCGACGGCAGGTGCAGGTAAGCCACCAGCGCCAGGTCGTACGCGCCGGCCTCGGGCTCGTACTCGGTGACGTCCGCGGCGATCCACTCGACCCGCGCCGCGCCCTCAGACGCAGACCCGTTCTCCGCGGCGGCGCGCTTGCCGGCCTTCTCGAGCGCGACCTGCGAGAAGTCCACCGCGGTGACGCGCCAGCCCGACCGCGCCAGCCACAGCGCGTTGCGGCCCTCGCCGCAGGCCAGGTCCAGGGCGCGGCCGGGCGGGCGCCCGGCGAGCTGTTCGGCGACGAACCGGTTGGGCTCCAGGCTCCAGATCCAGTCGGCCCCGCGGTAGCGCTCGTCCCAGGCAGCCCGATCCATGCCGCTTCGCTCCTCACGCCCCGGCGCCGTGCTTAACGTGGGCCGATCATAGCGCGCGGGCCTGGCGCCAGGCCTCGAACGCGGTGACCAGCGCCCGGTCCACCGCCTCGGGGTCCGCGGCGGCGTTCGGCGTCGGCGCGGGGGAGCCCAGCGGGACGAACAGCGTCACGTCGCCCTGCTCGTCGAGCAGCTGGCCCAGGTCGTCCCAGCCGAAGGAGAAGCAGCCCTCGATGCCGAACTTCACCCCCCAGCTGTTGCGCGCCAGCACGGTCCGCTGCTCGGCGTCGACGCCGTAGAGCAGGAACTCGTGCCCGCCGCGCACGTCGCCGCTGATCGCCACCCGGCCGGTGGTGTCCGGGTGGTCGAAGCCCTGGTACCAGTGCACGCCGATGATCAGCGGCGTGACGGCCAGCGCCTTGAGCGTCGCGTCGAGCGAGAACGCGTGCTGGTATCCGGAGATCAGGCCCAGCCGCCGGGCGGCCTTCGCCACCGCGAGCCCGGTGCTGCCGGTGTCCAGCGGCGGGTACTGCCCGTGGATGCCGTCGAGGCGGGTCGCGGCCGAGTACAGCGCCACCGCCTGCGCCTCGTCGGCGGCCGCGTCCGCGGTGGGCCGGGCCGGCAGGTCCAGGGGCACCGCCGGGTAGACCGGGTCGCTGCCGATCAGCCCCTCGGCGGCGTTGCCGGTGCACGCGCCGAGCTGCCCCTGGTCGAGCACCGGGATGGCGACCTTGTGCACCGCCGAGGTGTAGGTGGACGGGAACAGGTCCTCGGAGACCGGGTAGGCCCGCGAGCGCGGGTCGTGTTCGACGTGCCGTCCGAGCCGCCCCGGCCCCTCGTGTTCGTCGATGAATCGGATCATCACAATACGCTCCAAGTATTGATAACCCCGTTGACAACTCCGCAACCGGCCGAAATAGGGCCAAGCGGCTAGAGAATGGAGCGTCCTGCGGTCCGGTTTGATGCGCTACGGACTCAAGTCCCGCGCGAAGGGGCGGGCGCGGCCGCCCGAAAGTACCCTCGAGCGCCGCACCCGCCTCAGGTGCTTATGTCAGTCACGCGTCTCGGCGGGCCGCGCGCTCCACCGGTGTTCGACGCGGGCGAGCTTCCAGTACGCGACCGCGACCGCCCACACCGCGACGAACGCGCCGACGATGACGAAGCCCACGTTGTTGAGGTCCAGCCCCGCGATCCAGTCCGTCACCGGGCCGGTCAGCCCGAGCTGGTCGTGCGCGACGCCCACCAGCTCGATCGTGCCGATGATCAGCGCCACCGCCACCGACAGCGCGGTGATGGTCAGGTTGTAGTAGATCTTGCGGACCGGGTTGGCGAACGCCCACTGGTACGCGAAGTTCATGAACGTGCCGTCGAGCGTGTCGAACAGCGACATCCCGGCCGCGAACAGCAGCGGCAGGCACAGGATCGCGTACCACGGCAGCCCCGCCGCCGCCGAGCCGGCCGCCATGCCCAGCAGCAGCACCTCGGAGGCCGTGTCGAATCCGACCCCGAACAGCAGCCCGACCGGGTACATCTGGCCCGGCCGGGTGATCGAGCGGGTCAGCCGCCCCAGCAGCCGGTTGAGCAGGCCGCGCTTGGCCAGCTGCTCCTCGAGCGCGGCCTCGTCGAAGCGGCCCGCGCGCACCGCGCGGTACAGCTTCGCGATCCCGACCAGCGCGACCAGGTTCAGCAGCCCGATGAGATACAGGAAGCCCCCCGACGCACCCGTGCCCAGCACCTCCAGCACCTGGTGAGCGGAGGAGTGGTCGCCGGTCAGCGTCGACGCCTCGCGCGTGCCCGCCGCGATCAGCCCGGCGAGCGCCAGCACGACCGTCGAGTGCCCCAGCGCGAACCAGAACCCGACCGACACCGGCCGCTTGCCGTCCGCCATCAGCTTGCGCGTGGTGTTGTCGATCGCCGCGATGTGGTCGGCGTCGAAGGCGTGCCGCATGCCCAGGGTGTAGGCGGTGATCCCCAACCCGAGACCGAAGACCTGCTTGCCGACCGCGAAGTGGTGCGGCGCGACCAACAGCGCCAGCACGCCGAACGCGGCCGCGTGCAGAAACAGCAGCGCCGCCGCGAGGGCGGCGACACGATAGGTGTCCGCCCGCCGCCACGGCAGCGACGGGGACGGCGACGGATGGGGCGAAGGGGAAGGGGAATTGACAGCACGTCCGGGCACGCTCACGCGGACCGCCTCCAGCACCTCGTGGATGGTCGACTCGGTGCCGTGGCCGGTCTCCTGGCTGACGGGTCCGACGTCCCCGCTCCGCCTTCCCGGACGCGCGTCCAGTGGCTCGCCCCGCAGATCAGCAGGCGGGGCGGTGGAGCGGGAACTTCCCGATCACAGTGGCGAGGGCCGCTCCGGACTCGAGGCGGGACGCATACGCATACGTACGTGCACCCGCCGCTCACCGGTCTTCCCGAGCACCACGGCATGGTCAACGTACTGGCGGTTCCGCCGCCCCTGCAAGTCTCATCAGTCGTGCAGGCGTCGCGCGCCGCTCGCGCGCGGAGCGAAGGCGTCGCGGGGGAGCCAGCCCAGTGTCCGCCTGGAGTGGACAATGCTGAGGCTGGCTCAGCATTGTCCGATCCGGGCGGACAACCGTGCCGGGTGGGATCGGTCGGCGCGCGGATCCTGAAGCCTCGGCGTCCCGCCCAGGCTTCTCAGGACCCTGTCTTGTCCCGCTGGAGTGGACAAAACTGAGCCTGCCTCAGCATTGTCCGATCCGGGCGGACAACCGTGCCGGGTGGGATCGGCCGGCGCGCGGGGCCCCCGGAGCCCCCGCGCCGCCGAGGCTTCTCAGGACCCTGTCTTGTCCCGCAGGAGTGGACAAAACTGAGCCTGCCTCAGCACTGT
>Ga0070714_100004773_pt1 | contig 10267 bp, 8 predicted proteins | sample LARL83metaG_FD_65450 | JGI IMG/M metagenome (GOLD analysis project Ga0070714, IMG submission 65450) | Corn, switchgrass and miscanthus rhizosphere microbial communities from Kellogg Biological Station, Michigan, USA - LAR L8-3 metaG | ecosystem: Host-associated > Plants > Roots > Rhizosphere ... | reverse complement strand
AAGTTTGAAAGCGCCCCGCCGATTGTAAAGACGTATCGGGAAAATAACCGCGCCCGCAATTGAAGTGCGTCGGGCAAAAAAGGGCCACTCCCGCGCCAGACCGCGTCAGCTCTTGCCGGCGAACAACTCCTCCAACTCAGCCAGTCCCGCCGGCGAACCGATCTCGTAAAAGCGCTCCTTCACTTCGTAGCCCGCCAGCTGCTTTTCGCGCACGAGTTTGCCCATGACCTCGGCGAGGTCGAACGGCTGCTCCGCGGAATAACTATCGAACGCAGCGGCTTTGAACAGGCTCAAGCCGTAATCGATATGCCGCATCTCGGGCAGCCGCGCTTTTTTGTCGTAAACTTTTATTTCGCCATCGGCAAAAACCACGTTGCTCGTGTCGTAACGGCCTTCATTGCGATACACCGTCATGCAGCCGAGCTTGCCGCTGTGCTGAAAAAATTCCGCAATCGGACGGTACTCAATCGGCAGATAGGAATCGCCGTAGAGCACAAAAAACTCCGGCCCGAGCGTCGGCAACGCGCGCTTGATGGCGCCGCCAGTGCCGAGAAGTTTCGGGCCGTCAAAGGAATAATCGAGCCTGAGGCCGAACGCCTCATTGCCGAAATCGCGCTGGATCATTTCGCCGAGATGACCCACGCAGAGGACGGCGTGGCGAATGCCGCGGGAGTGGAGTAATTCCAGCTGGCGCGTCAGGAAAGGTTTGCCCGCGACCGGCACGAGCGATTTGGGAATTTTTTCCGTGATCGGCCGCAGTCGCGTGGCCAGGCCGCCCGCAAGAATCGCAACGGGAATATCCAGCGGCTTGTTCACGAAATGACCAGTTTGGTTCCTTCGAAATCAAAACGAAACCGCACTTCCTGCAACCCAGCCCGGGTCATCGCGTGGCGCAGCTTGGTTTTTTCTTCCGCGTAAAACATGAGGAATCCGCCGCCGCCCGCGCCGATGAGTTTCCCGCCGAGCGCGCCGTTCGCCATCGCGAGGTCATACCATTCGTTGATCTTGGGATTGCTCATGCCGCCGCTGCGTTGTTTTTTGCGCTGCCAATGCACATCCATCAGCCGGGCGAATTCGGGCAAATCACCACCCTCCAACGCTCGCTGGCTCTGCAACCCCAGGTCCTTCACGAAATGCAGGTTCTCAATCATGCCTTTGTCGTCGGATTTCGATTTCTGGTCCTGCTCCTTCAAAATTGCCGACGCGCTGCGCGAGTAGCCGGTAAAAAACAAAAGCAGATTGTCTTCCAGATTATCGCGCGTCTCGCTGGAGACTTTCAAGGGCCACGCTTCGACTGTGCCGTTTTCCAAAAATTTAAAGCACGTAATGCCGCCGTAAGCCGCAATGTATTGGTCCTGCTTGCCAATGGGTTCCTTGAGCCGCCCCAGCTCAATCTCGCAGGCCTGCGCCGCGAGTTCCGCCGGGTGAACCAGGTTCCGCTTGTGCGCGTGCAAGGCCTTGAGCAGCGCCGTCGTGAAACTTCCCGACGACCCCAGACCCGTCCCCGCCGGAATGTCGGCCATCGAGGTCAGCTCCAGGGAATGGCCAGCGAGCCCCACCAAGTCGAAGGCTTCGCGGATGATCGGATGTTTCAATTGCTTCGCGTCCGTCACGCGCTCCAGCTCCGAATATTTGACAATCAGGTCCGGCACGAACGTGTCGTGCAGGGTGATGTAAACGTATTTATCGATTGCCGCTGCGATGAGGAATCCGCCAAACTTTTCGTAATAGGATGGCAAATCCGTCCCGCCGCCGCCCAGCGTGACGCGAAGAGGTGAACGCGCGATAATCATAGGGCAACATGAAAAGCGGAAAGCGGAAAGCGGGAAAGCGAAAACAGAAGGACAAAAGCGGGAAGAGAAAAGCGGAAAAACGGAAAGCCGATGCCGATAAAGGCTGACAAGACTCCCACGATGGACCGGCTTCTGCCTTTTGCTTTGCGTCCGATGGTAGTCAGAATTGCGAGGAGCTCGATTGCCTCCGACCGCAGGGTTTTTATTTCATCGTTTCGACCCAAAATCGCTGACTCACAAATCTCCAGCCAGTAAACAGTTTCGGAAGCTTCCTTTTCCGCAATGCCGACTTTGTGAATGAAATCGCTCTTGGATTCAGCACGATTCGCCTCGCGGTAGTTCGCGCCAATCGAGGTGCCGGATCTTAACAATTGTCGCCCGACCTCAATGCCGTCCACTGTTCTTGGGAACGTTCTGATTAACCTGACAATATGCACCCCAAATTCTTTCGTTCGTCCTTCGAGTTCAGTTTTCATGGCATATCGGGTTTCTTTGCTGTTTTCGGTATCCGCCAATTTAATCAACGGCTTCAATTGGCAGCTCCGTTTCCGCTTTTCGCTTTCCCGCTTTCCGCTTTTCAGTAACCGCTCTTTCGGTAAATTGCCTCCACCACTTCCAACGCTTTTTTCGCCTCGTTCAATCCCGCATCGGGCGTTCGCTTCTGCTGAATGTCCTCCTCAAATTTGCTCATTTCAATCCGCCACGATTCATCGGGCCCGGGGAACTCGTACACCTTCGTGTCGGGAATCCCCATCTCCGGCTTCATCTGGTAATGATACAGCTTTTCCATTCCATAACTGCCGCCGAGGCCTTCGATGTGCAGCTTCGTGTTTCGTCCGTAAATCTCGAACGAGAAAAGATTTTTCCATTCCGTGCAACTGACATGCAGCCACGCGGTCTGGCCCCTGGCGGTTTGCAGGCTGAGGAACGCGTTATCATCCACCGGCATGTTCCAGAAATACGTCTTCGCATGGCCGTCGACTTGCTTGAACTCGCCGAGAAACCAGCCGGCCAGGTCGATCAAATGAATTCCCTGGTCGATCAATTCGCCGCCGCCGGAAAGTTTCGGGTCCGCGCGCCATTCCTTATCGTAGCCGACCCGGCCGCCGTGACCGTAGCGCGCGCGAATAAACATCATTTCACCCATCACGCCCGAGTCAAAAATTTCACGCGCCTTGGCGAACGCCGGATGATAGCGATGATTGAAACCCACGCGCACGCAGACCTTGTGCTTCTTCGCCAGCGCAATCAACTCATCGATCTGCTTCACTGAAATCCCGGCGGGCTTTTCGACAATCACGGGTTTGCCCGCGCGAATGGCCGCCGCGGAAACTTCCGCGAGCGCGGAATTGATGGTGGCCACAATGACCGCCTCCACTTGCGGGTCGGTAACAGCCTGGTTGAAATCAGCAACCGCCCGGCCTGTCTGCGCAAGTTTAACCAGGTCTTCCGCGCGCGACAAATTCGTGTCGCACGCAATCGCGAGCCGGGAACCCGCCGGCAATCCCGCCAGGCGCTTCTTGCCAATCAATCCGCAGCCGATAATTGCGTAGTTCACTTATCCCCCCACGTTTTCCCGCGATCCTTCGGCACAATGCGCCGCAGCGCGTAAATGTCGCCGTTCAAATCAGCCTTGAACTCGTGCAGCTTTTCCCACGGATCCCACTGGGCGCTGATGAGTTTGCCGGTGATGCCGTCGCTTTGTGGGCTGGCGAGATAAACCGCGAGGCGCGCGCCCAATTCCGGCGGCGTGGCGCCTTTCTCCTTCCACTGCTTGTTTTTTTCGTAAAATGCCGCGCCCACTTTTTCCGGACCCGCCGCCAGCACTTCGTCCACTAATCGGGTCGCGAGCGCGCCCGGCGCAATCGCGTTCACGTCGACATGATGCGGCTTTAATTCTTCCGCGAGCGTTTCCATCAAGCGGACCACCGCCGCTTTCGATGCCGCGTACGAACTGATGTTCGGCAAGGGATTCGTCGCCCCGCCGCCGCTCAGCACGACGATTTTGCCGCGGCCGATCTTCTTGAAATGCGGGATCACCGCCCGGCAAGGCAACAACACGCCGTAGAGATTGATGTCCATCGCCCGGCGCCATTCCTCGATCGGAACTTCTTCCGTCGGCCCCATCGGCCCATAGATGCCCGCATTCAAGACGAGCGCCTGCAGCGATCCAAGTTCGCGCGTCGCAAACGCGACCAGCGCGTTTACCTCGGATTCATTAGAGACATCGCAGGTTTTGGCGACCACCTTCTGCGACGGAAATTTTCCCGCCAATTCAGCGCGGGTGGCGGACAAATCTTTTTCACTGCGCGCGCAGAGGGCCACATTCGCCCCTTCGCGAAGAAAATGTTCGGCGATGACTTTACCCAGGCCCTGGCTGCCGCCGGTGATGAGCGCGTTAAGATTTTTCAGTTTCATGCTGCGCGACCGACAGAAAGATGCTCAACACCCGCGATGTTTTTCAATTCCTTTTCCAGGAACCGGTTGGCGTCCACAAAGACCGGCTGGCGCATCTGTGGAATAATTTTGGCCCAGTCCGCCTGCCGGAATTGTGGCCATTCGGTGCAAACCACGGCGGCATTCGCTCCTTTCAGCGCGGTCGCGGCGTCGCTGGTCAGGGTAATCTTGCTCAGTTCACGCGGCAGGCTTTTGACGGCCGGATCATAGGCGCGCACGCGCGCGCCGGCGGCCAGGAGGTTTCGGCAGAGCTCGACCGCCGCGCTGCGGCGCAAGGTGTCGGTGTTGGTGGTGTAAGTAAGGCCAAGCACGGCGATGGGTTTGCCCTGCAAATCGCCCAGGTGCGATTGCAGCCGACGAAAAGCCCAGTCGCGGTGCAAATCGTTGCTTTGTTTGATGGCGGGAATCACGGAAAGCGTTTCGCCCTTCGCCATCCCCAGCTTCGTGAGCGTTACCACGTCACGGGCGAGCGTGCCGCCGGCAAATGGGCCGCCCGGGCCGAGATACGCCTTGGGCCCGATCCGCGGCTCACTCTTGAGGCCGGCGGAAACTTCCTTCGCGTCGGCGCCGACGTGCTCGCACAGCCGTGCAATTTCATTGATGAACGTGATCGAGAGCGCCAGGAACGAATTCAAAGCGTGCTTCACCATCTCGGCCGACTCTGTTCGCATGAACAAAATCTGCGACGTGAACGGCGCGAATAGTTTTTCGAGCAATGCCTTCTTGGTTTCATCGCGAATCCCGACAATCACGCGCTCGGCCTTTTCAAAGGAATCAATCGCTTTGCCGAGCCGGAGATTTTCGGGCGAGCAGGCGAAATGAAACTGCGGAAATTCTTTTTCCAATTGGGCGCAGGTGCCGACCGGCAACTGCGCGGAAATCAACACCAGCGCACCCTGGGGCAAATCCGCGATGGCGCGGCGGAGGTTGCCCAAGACGAATTGAACATCCGATTCGTCGCGTTCGTTTACCGGGGTGTCGTAGGTGAGCCAAAGCACATCCGCTTTCGCGCAAGCCGTTTTTGGGTCGGCCGTGAAGGAAAGCTTTCCCGCCGCGATGCCCGAAGCGATCAGTTCGTTCAACCCCGGCTCGAACAACGGCGCCTTGCCTGAATTCAAACTGGCGATGTTCGCCTCATCGAAATCCAGGCCGGTGACTTCAAAATGTTTCGCGCAACACGCGGCCGTCACGCAGCCGAGATGCCAGAGGCCGAGGACGGTGACATTCATTTGCGCGCTTCGTAAACCCAATGGTTTTGTTCGAGCCATTTCAGCGTGCGGACGATGCCCTGCTCAATCGTGAGCGCGGGCTTCCATCCGGTGGCGCGGACCTTTTTCGTATCGAGGAAAATAAACGGATTATCGCCAATCCAGCCGCGGTCTCCGCCGGAATATTCGATGCGCGGTTTGAGTCCAAGCGCGCCGCAGATGAAACCAATGGAATCATTGACCTGCACATATTCGTCCGTGCCCAAATTGTAAACCTCCACCCGGTGCTTCGCTTCCTTCGCCTTGCCCAGGTTCATCACGTGCAGCATGGCCCTCAGGCAATCGCCGACATACAGGTAGGACTTCCGCTGCGTGCCGTCGCCCAGAACCTTCAACCGGTCCGGATGATCGAGCAACTGCTTGTAAAAATCGAGCACGTGCCCGTGCGTGTAGCGTTCGCCGAGAATGGAAACGAAGCGAAACACATAGCCCTCGAATTTGTAGCCCTCGCAATACGCGTGAATCATCCCCTCGCCCGCCAGCTTCGATGCGGCATAGAGCGAGGTCTGAATGGGAAACGGATGATTCTCGGGCGTGGGAATGATTTCCGCCTCGCCGTAAACCGAGCCCGTGGAGGCGAACGCAATAGTTTTCACGCCGTTCGCGCGCATGGCTTCCAGCACGTTAAAAGTGGCCACCGTGTTCTGCTGCAAATCCTTCGACGGATGTTCGAGGCCGAAGCGGACATCCGCGTTGGCCGCGAGATGAAAAACCGTGTCGCAGCCGGCCATGGCCTTGGTCAGTGCGGGCAGGTCGAGATTATCACCGCAAATCAGGGTGAAATTCGGATTTTTCGTGGCCGAAGCGATAAATCGTTCCTGGCCGGTGGAGAAATTGTCCCAACCCACGACAGGGATTCCGGCTTGCAACAAATGGTCCGCCAGCGAACTACCGATGAAACCGGCCGCGCCAGTGATAAAAACTCGTCTCATACAGGCGGCAAAGTTGAGCCGGTTGCGGCCGTTTTTGCAAGTCTTGGGTAATGCTTCACACAGCTTTCAAGCGCACGAGCAAATCCTTGCTCTCCACCGTATCGCCGATCTGGACGTTGATGGCGTCCACCACGCCGTCCGCGGCCGCGTACACCGTGGTCTGCATCTTCATGGCTTCCATCATCAACAGCTTGTCGCCTTTGGAAACCTTCGCGCCCACGGTCACGGAGATCGCCACGATCAGTCCGGGAATCGGCGCCGGGACCTGCAATGGATCGGTCAGCTCGGCCTTCGGACGCGCTTTCGATTGCGGCGCGACTTTTTTGTCGAAGATGAACGCTTCGCGCGTCATGCCGTTCAACTCGTACGTGATCGTGCGGCGGCCGTCCTTGTCCGGGGCGCTTACGTTGACGAGACGGACGATCAGCGTCTTGCCCTCTTCAATTTGAAACGTGATTTCCTCGCGGGGGAAGAGGCCGTAGAAAAATGCCAGCGTGGGCAACACGCTGACATCGCTGAACTCGCGGCGATGCTTCACGAAATCCGCGAACACCTGCGGATACATCAGGTGCGAATAAACATCGTCGTCGGTGGCTTCGCGCTTCAGTGTTTCGGAAAGTTCCTTGCGGATTTTATTCAGGTTTGCCGGAGTGGCGACCGCGCCGGGCACGACGCCTCTTTTAAAATTCTTGCGCGCCTCGGCCGCGCGTTTCTCGCCCAGCACCACGCGCTGCACCTCTTCCGGCCAGCCGCCCTCCGGCCAGCCCAGCCCGCCGCTCATCATATCGACGACCGATTCCGGAAAACCCTGCGAACCGGGCTCGAGGTTCACGACATCCAGGGGCTTGATGCCGCGGCTGAACAGGAACAATGCCATGTCGCCGACCACCTTGCTGCTAGGCGTGACCTTCACGATATCGCCGAAAAGCTGGTTTACCTCGGCATAGATGCGCGCAATCTCGGGCCAGCGATGCGCCACGCCCATGCTGTTGGCCTGTTCCTTGAGGTTCGTGTACTGGCCGCCGGGCATTTCATGCAGATACACCTCGGCGCTGCCGGTCCGGGGCGCGGTATCGAAGGGATGATAATATTCCCGGACCTTTTCCCAATAATCCGAGAACTCGTTCAAAGCCTGAAGATCCAGGCCCGTGTCGCGTTTCGTGTTTTGGAGCGCGGCGACGACCGAATTCATGCTCGGCTGGCTGGTGGAACCGGACATGGACGCAATCGCCAGGTCCACGACGTCCACGTTCGCGTCGCAGGCCTCGAGAATTGCCGCCGCCTGGCCGCCCGCCGTGTTGTGCGTGTGGAAATGAACCGGCAAACCGATTTCCTCCTTCAACGCCTTCACGAGCTGATACGCCGCGTACGGCCGGCAAAGGCCGGCCATGTCCTTGATCGCCAGGATGTGCGCGCCCATTTTCTCCAGTTCCTTCGCGAGCTTCACGTAATATTTCAGCGAATACTTCGTCCGCTTCGGATCAAGGATGTCGCCCGTGTAGCAGATCGCCGCTTCGCAAACAGCATGCGTCTCCTGCACGGCATCCATCGCCACCCGGAGGTTTGGCGTGTAGTTCAGCGAATCGAAGATGCGGAAAATATCGATGCCGGAGGCCGCGGCGTGCTTCACGAAGCCGACGACGACGTTCTCGGGGTAATTGGAATAACCCACCGCATTCGAGCCGCGGAAGAGCATCTGGAAACAGATGTTGGGAATGCGCGCGCGCAACTGGCGCAGGCGTTCCCAGGGGTCCTCGTTCAGGAAACGCATGGCGGTGTCGAACGTGGCGCCGCCCCACATTTCCAGCGAAAACAAGTTCGGCGCCCGGTGCGCCAGGGCATCGGCTACCCGCAGCATGTCGTGAGTGCGAACGCGCGTTGCCATCAGCGACTGGTGCGCGTCGCGCAACGTCGTATCCGTGACGAGCAGGCGCTTTTGTTTGCGCGTCCATTCGGCAAATTTCTTCGCGCCGAGCTTGAGCAGGAGATCGCGCGTGCCCGGCGGGGCGGCCACCTTATGATTGAACGCCACCGGCGTTGCCTGCACGAGCGGCTTCTCGGGCTTGTAACCTTTCGCGTGCGGATTGCCATTCACGATGACGTTGCCCAGGAAATTCAGCAGCTTGGTGGCGCGGTCCCGGCGGTTCTTGAAATGGAACAACTCCGGCGAGGTGTCGAGCATCGTCGTCGTCGTTTGGCCGCTCCGGAATTTCTCATGGTGGATGACGTTTTCCAGGAAGGGGATGTTCGTCTTCACGCCGCGGATGCGGAATTCCGACAGCGCGCGGTGCATGCGATGAATCGCCGTGTCGTACGTGTGCGCGCTGGCAATCACCTTCACGAGCAACGAATCGTAAAACGGCGTGATGATCGAGCCCGCGTAACCCATGCCGCCGTCGAGGCGGATGCCAAAACCGCCCGGCGAGCGATAGGCCAGGATCTTGCCGTAGTCCGGCATGAATTTGTTTTCCGGGTCTTCCGTGGTGACGCGGCATTGGATCGCGTAGCCGTTGCGGGGAATGTCCGGCTGCTGCGGCATGTTCACTTCCGGACCGTGCAGGGGGCAGCCTTGGGCGATCAGGATCTGCGCGCGCACGAGATCGAGGCCGGTGATGACTTCCGTGACGGTGTGCTCGACCTGGATGCGCGGGTTCATCTCGATGAAGAACCACTCGTGATTGTCGAGGTCGTAAAGGAATTCGATGGTGCCGGCGTTGTCGTAACGGATCTCGCGGGCGATTCGCGCCGCGGCGTCGCACAATTCCTTGATGATGTTCTCGGGCAGTCCAAAGCTGGGCGCGATTTCGACGATTTTCTGATGGCGGCGCTGCACGGAACAATCGCGTTCGTGCAGGTGAATCACGTTGCCGTGCTGGTCGCCCAGAACCTGCACTTCGATGTGCTTGGCGCGGGGAATATATTTCTCGAGGAACACGGCCGAATTGCCGAACGCGCGCTCGGCTTCGGTCTGCGCTTCGTCGAGCAGGCCCGACAGGTCGCTCGCCTTGTGGACCACGCGCATGCCGCGGCCGCCGCCGCCGAAAGCGGCTTTGATGATAAGCGGAAAGCCGATTTCCTTGGCCGCTTTCAGGGCTTCTTCCCGATCGGAAATCGCCTCTTCGTTGCCGGGCAGAACGGGCACATTGATTTTTTGGGCGAGCGCGCGGGCGGCGGTTTTGTCGCCCATCATATCAAGCAACTCGGGACGCGGACCAACGAACGTGATGCCCGCCTTGGCGCAGGCGCGCGCGAAGCCGGCGTTCTCGGCCAGGAAACCGTAGCCGGGATGAATCGCATCGACTTCCTTTTCCTTCGCCATCGTGACGATGCCGTCGATATCGAGATAGGCCGAGACGGCGCCTTTGCCTTCGCCGACGAGATACGCTTCATCGGCCTTGAAACGATGCAGGCAGAACCGGTCCTCCTGCGCGTAGATGGCCACGGTGCGAAGCCCGAGTTCGGTTCCGGCGCGAAAAATGCGGATGGCGATTTCGCTGCGGTTGGCAGCGAGCAGTTTCTTGAATGGACGCACAGCGCGGCTTGCCGCGCCGGATTTGCTTCGACTAGTCGTGGACATGAGCCCTTCTTTATAAAGGGCCGCCGGGCGAATGGCAATCAGCGAGCGGACGCGGTTGGGATGTCAAAGAACGAAAAATCCGGTGACGTTGGATTTGGTATGAACGGGGAAGGGCATGAGCGAGGGGATCGAGGAAGGTAACGTCACAAAATGGGTTCGTTTTTGGCGCGAAAGAGTGCGCGATGGTTGTAAGGTGTTGATTGATAGGTGCGGGCTGGGATGGGAAATGGGTTCGTTTGG
>Ga0070714_100004770_pt1 | contig 10273 bp, 10 predicted proteins | sample LARL83metaG_FD_65450 | JGI IMG/M metagenome (GOLD analysis project Ga0070714, IMG submission 65450) | Corn, switchgrass and miscanthus rhizosphere microbial communities from Kellogg Biological Station, Michigan, USA - LAR L8-3 metaG | ecosystem: Host-associated > Plants > Roots > Rhizosphere ... | reverse complement strand
GGCCCATCTGGTAGCCGCGTTCGGCCTGCCGCTCACGCTGCCGGCCGCCGGCGCTGCCGACGGCCGATGACGAACCGCTCCGGCTGACGTCCAACGGTTCGTAAGCATCACCGACTCCAGAAACCAGGTACCGAAAGTGACCACCCGGAAGATCCAGATCGAGCGCACCTACCCCGCCGCCCCGGAGAAGATCTGGGAGCTGTGGACCACCGCCGCCGGCATCGAGGCCTGGTGGGCTCCGGAGGGCTTCGAGGTCCGGGTCGACAAGCTGGACCTGCGCCCCGGCGGCACCCTGACCTACACGATGACCGCCATCGGCCCGGAGCAGGTGGCCTTCATGGAAGGCGCGGGCCTGCCGCTGAGCACCGTCTCGACCAAAACCTTCACCACCGTGGAGCCCATCCGGCACCTGGCCTACAGCACGCTCGCCGACTTCATCCCCGGCGTCGAGCCTTACGAGTTGCTCACCGAAGTCGAGATCCGCCCGACCACCGACGGCGGCACGCACGTGGTGATGACCGCCGACGCCATGCACGACGAGGAGTGGACCCAGCGCCTGACCGCCGGCCGCGCCAACGAGATGGACAACCTCGCGAACGTGGTCGGGCGATAGCACCACCGTCAACGCACGACGCGACTCGTCTCGCGCTTACGAAGGCGCAGCCCAACTGGGTAGACCACGTACCCAGCCGGGCTCACGGATAGCCGCCAACCATCTCTGGGAACCGCCAACTAAAGCTGGGAGTCACATCACCGCGTCGCGCTGCTCCCGCCCCGGTCTCTTCTTTGCGCCCACGCGGCGTCCGGCAACCCCCTGTTGTGACCGCCATGACCTCAACCGTGCCATCACGAAACAGAGGTTTTACCGATAATCACCCCGGATCGGCCTTGCCGCCCAAAGGATCTCTCATTAACGTTCCGGAGCACGGTAGCGCTACCGGATCATCCCTCACGGCCGCCGCCCGCCCTCCAACCCACCGGGGCGGACCCGCACGGCGCCCGATACCCACCCACGCCCGTGACCACGGGTCGGTACAAGGAGATCCATGTCCGCGTTCCACCGCGCCATACGCACACTGGGCACCACGGCGCTCGCTGTCGCGCCGCTGGCCGTGCCCGCCGCCGCACCGCTGGCCGCCGCGAGCCCGCTGCTGCACACGCCGGTCGGCCACGTGCAGGGCGCGCGCCCGTTCTTCCTGCACACGCACGGCCGCAACGCCACCACCAGCAGCACCAACTGGGGCGGTTACGCCGCGCACGGCTCGACCTACACGAGCGTGTCGGCCAGCTGGGTCCAGCCCGCGGTCGACTGCTCGAAGGGCAGCGGCTACTCGAGCTTCTGGGTCGGCCTCGACGGCTACGACTCCAACTCGGTCGAGCAGACCGGCACCGAGGCCGACTGCTCCGGCGGCTCGGCGATCTACTCCTCCTGGTACGAGATGTACCCGGCGTACCCGGTCAACTACAGCAACACCGTGCGGCCCGGCGACAGCTTCACCGCCACCGTCAACTACCTCGGCTCGAACCGGTACCAGCTGGTGCTGACCGACTCCACCCGCGGGTGGACGAAGACCACCACCAAGACGCAGAGCGGCCTGTCGCGCGCCTCCGCCGAGATCATCGCCGAGGCGCCGTCCTCCTCGTCGGGCGTGCTGCCGCTGTCCGACTTCGTCAAGGTGAACTTCACCGGCTCGAAGGTGAACGGCTCGGCGCTGGGCAACACCAGCTGGGACAGCATCGACATCGTCGACAGCTCCGGCGCCACCCAGGCGACCACCTCGTCCCTGTCCGGCGGCACCAACTTCTCGATCACCTGGAAGAAGCTGAACTAGCGCCCGCGTTCCCGGTCGCGCCCGCCGTCTGACGTGTCACCGGCGTGAAACGCCGACCGTGTGAAGCACGCCCGGGAACCGATCCACACCCGCGCGCGTCCGACCTCCCCGGTCGGGCGCGCGCGGCCGTGTTCATTCGCGCCGCCGCGTTCCAGTCCGCGAGGATGGGTATTCGCGGGATGAATCGGCAGCGAAAGGACGCGAACACGCATGGCAACGGCGGGCACCACGGAACGCTCGGCGAAACGCAACGGCGTCGCCACTTCCACAGCTCGTCCACCAGGGCTTTTCGCCGGCCGGCTTCGCGCGCCGTCGGCGTCCTACGCGGTCTGGTACCTGCGCATCGCGGCCTGGCTCAACCTCTTCGGCGCCCTGTTCGTGTCGTTCGGCAACACGGTGCACAAGCACAACTCGGGCGACCTGTTCACGCCCTACCTGCTGACGGCCGGTTACGCGTCGGCCGCCTTCACCGCGTTCCTGGCCGTGACGATGCGTCGGCGTAAACGCATCGCATGGATCTTCAACATGGTGCTGGTTACGCCGACGACGGCGGTTTACGTGTACGCGATGTGCTACGCGCAGTTCCGCGATCACGCTTTCAACTGGTTCTCATCGGTCGTGACCGCCCTGCTGTGGATCGCACTGCTGCTGGGTCGCCGCGAGTTCTACGCGAAGGGCGACCCGAAGAACCCGAAGCTGGCCGCGGCCGTGCTGCTCGGCGGCGGGGCGACGGCCGTCGCAGTCGGTACGCTGCTGGTCTCCGCCTTCGGCACGCGCGGCCAGTCCACGGTCGCCGACCGAGTCCTCTACACCCTGCTGCGCATCGCCTCTCTCGCCGGAGACGACCAGGCCCCGGACGGACTGGTCGTCCCGCACTGGGTCGGCATCATCGTCAACCTGATGAGCCTGGCGCTGTTCCTGCTGACCCTCTACGCGCTCTTCCGCTCTCCGCGCGGCCGCTGGCTGCACTCCGCCGACGAGGAGGAGCGGCTGCGCGCGCTGCTCGCCAAGCACGGCGAACGCGACTCGCTCGGCTACTTCTCGCTGCGCCGCGACAAGGCGGTGATCTTCTCGCCGTCCGGGAAGGCGGCCATCGCGTACCGCGTCGTCGGCGCCGTGTCGCTCGCCTCGGGGGACCCGCTCGGAGACCCCGAGGCGTGGCCCGGCGCGATCGACGCGTGGCTGGCCGAGGCGTATCAGCACGCGTGGACCCCGGCGGTCGTGGGCGCGAGCGAGGAGGGCGGCACGGTGTATGTGCGGCACGGCCTGACCGCGTTGGAGTTCGGTGACGAGGCCGTGGTCGAGATCGCCGACTTCACCCTTGAGGGCCGGGCCATGCGCGTGGTCCGGCAGGCGTACAACCGGGTGAAGCGCGGCGGCTACACGGTACGCGTCCGCCGGCACGCCGAGATCCCGGCGGACGAGTTCGCCTCGCTGGTCAAGGCCGCCGACCAGTGGCGTTACGGCGAGAGCGAGCGCGGATTCTCCATGGCGCTGGGCCGTCTGGGCGACCCGTCCGACGGACAGTGCGTGATGGTCGAGTGCCACGACTTCGAGGGCAGGTTGTGCGCCCTGCTCTCTTACGCACCGTGGGGCGAGAAAGGCCTCTCGCTCGACCTTATGCGCCGTGACAAGGCGTCAGACAACGGCGTTATCGAATACATGGTCATCGAGCTGATCCAGCGGGCGGCCGAGGTCGGCGTCGAGCGGATCTCGCTGAACTTCGCCATGTTCCGCTCGGTGTTCGAGCGCGGCTCCCGCATCGGCGCGGGCCCGGTGCTGCGGCTGTGGCGCGGGGTGCTGCTGTTCTTCTCCCGCTGGTGGCAGATCGAGTCGCTCTACCGGGCCAACGCGAAGTACCGGCCGATCTGGGAGCCGCGGTTCGTGCTCTACAGCCGCTCGGCCGACCTGCCGCGCATCGGCGTCGCGTACGCACGCGCCGAGGGCTTCCTCGGTCTGCCCTCGATCCGACCGCAGCGCCGTCCGCCGCTGCCGTAGCCCGCGCCGGCGAACTCCGCGCCGCCGCGTTTCCACCCCGTCCTCCACCCGGGCCCAACCCGGGGGTTGATCCCGCCACGCCACCCGAACCCTAGTTTCGAGCCGTCGGAATGAAAGCGGTGGAACACGCCGCCGGAACTCGAAACGGGAGTCGCAGGCATCATGAGCTCGGCATCGGCCCTTTTTCAGATCGCCATCGCCGCCGCGGTGCTGGTCCTGGTCGTCGCGCGCAGGTTCACCCCCCGCCCGATCCGCGGCGACGCCCGCCGCTGGAGGCTGCCGCTGATCATGTGCGCAATCGGCGCCTGGGACCTGGTGAGCCTCGGGCGGCACACGCCGCCGATCAAGATCACCGGCACCGACCTGGCCTTCCTGGTCGTCGGCGCCGCGATCTCGGGGGCGCTCGGCCTGCTGCGCGGTACTACGATCCGCATCTACCCGCTCAACGGGCAGCTGGTGCAGCGCTACTCCCCCGTCACAGCTGCTCTGTGGATAGGCACCATCGCGGTTCGCTTAGGCATGGACCTGGCCGCGACCTCTTTCGGCGTCGCCAAGGACGTCGCGTCGGCAAGCTTGCTGCTGATGTTCGGCATCTCGCTGCTGGGCGAGTCGCTGATCGTGGCGGCGCGGACCGGGCAAACAGGCACGTTCGGCACGCTGCGCTGAGGGCCGGGCGGGGATTACCGTGTCAGACGTGATCGACTGGACCGCGAAGTGGTCGAGCGACGTGCATGCGCTGCCGCTCAGGTACCGGATGTTCCCCGGTCGGATGATCGCGCTCGGCTTCATCGTGGCGGCCGTCGTCACCGGCCATCCCCACGCCCGCTTCTCCGTCCACGGCGTCGGCCTGCTCGGCAGCGCGATGCTGGTGCTCTGCTGCGTCGGCTGGATCGTCTGGTCCGCCGGGATCTACGTGTTCCCGGACCGGATCGGCGAGCCGGCCGTCATCGTCTCGCTCGTCGTGTTCGGAGCGGCCGGGGCGTTGCTGACCGGGCTCAGCATGCCGACGGCGGCGGTGACCTTCCCCGCCGTGGCCACCCTCGCCGCCGGGAAGCGCTTCCAGGCCAGGCAGTCGCTCGCGGCGGTGGTCGGGTTCAGCGCGATCATCCTGGCGACCAGTGCGCTGAGCGGGGGCGACCTGCGCTCCGCGCTCGCGTTCGTCACGTCCCTGTTCGGCTGCTACGGACTCGGCCTCGGCCGCCACGCGCAGATGCTGCGAGCGAAGACCACCGAGCAGCTGGTCGCCGAGACCCGCCGCGCCAACGCCGAGGAGGCGCACGCGGCGGCACTCGCCGAACGCAGCCGGATCGCACGCGAGATCCACGACGTGCTCGCGCACTCCCTCTCCGCACTCACCGTTCAGCTGGAGGCCGCCGACGCGCTGCTCACAAGGGGCACCGACCCGGATAAGGCGCACAACTACGTGGTCACCGCGCGACGTATCGCACGCGAGGGTCTGACCGAGACCCGTCGCGCCATCGCTGCCCTACGCGAGGACACGCCGCCCTTACGCACGCTGCTGCACGCGCTGGCCGATGCGTACGAGGCGGACACCGGTGCGACGGCCACAGTCATCGCGGACTGCGATCCGGTCGGCTTGCAGCCGGACGCCTCACTCGCGCTGTACCGCACCGCGCAGGAGTCGCTGACCAACGCACGCAAGCACGCGCCCAACGCGCCGATCGAACTGGCCCTGCGTTGTACCCAGTCGGCCGCCGACCTGACGGTCACCAATCAGGGCGCGACTGCACCGCCGTCCGCGCTCGCCTCCTCCGGCGGCGGCTACGGCCTGGCCGGGCTCAAGGAGCGGGCCGAGCTGGCTGGGGGCACCCTCGAGGCCGGGCCGTACGACGACGGATGGCGAGTACGGCTGCACATTCCCACCGTCCCCACCCCCACCGGCTCGCCCGCCTCTACCCTGGAGGCGTGAGCCCCACGCTGGCCAAGCCCCCGATCCGCGTCGTGGTCGCCGACGACCAGGCCGCGGTCCGCGACGGGCTGGTCACCCTGCTCGATCTCGACCCGCAGATCACCGTCGTCGCCGAGGCCGCCGACGGCGCCCAGGCGCTGCGCGCCGTGGCCGACACCGATCCGGACGTCGTCCTGATGGACCTGCACATGCCCGGAACCGGCGGCATCGAGGCGACCGCCCGGATCGCCGCCGAGCACCCCCGCACGAAGGTCGTGGTGCTGACCACGTACGCCGACGACGTTTCGATCCACGGCGCGCTGCAGGCCGGAGCGCTGGGCTACCTGACCAAGGACTCCGGCCGCGAGGACATCGCCCGCGCCGTGATCGCCGCCGCCGCGGGCCAGTCGGTGCTCGACGGCGAGGTCCAGCGCAGGCTCGTCTCCGCTGCGATCGCCGCGCGCCCCACCGAGACTCCGCGCGCCGCCACCCATCCGGACAACCTGACGGCGCGTGAGGTCGACGTGCTGCGCCTTATCGCGGCCGGACGCTCCAACGTGCAGATCGCCAAGGAGCTGTTCGTCTCCGAGGCCACGGTGAAGACACACATCAACCATCTGTTCGCCAAGACCGGAGTTCGTGACCGCGCCCAAGCCGTGCATTACGCGTATCGCAACGGCCTAGCCGGCTGACTGGCTGTCAGCGCGTCAGTCAGAGCGAGTGGCAGTACGCGTCGGCCGCGTTCCCGTCCGCCGCGAGCTTCGTCTGGTCCGTCAGCAGCGCACTCAGATCTCCGTTGGCCTGCATCTTCGTCACATCTGCGCCGAGCGCCTGGACATCGTCCGCAACTAGTTGGATCTTGGTTCGCGCCTGCGCGTCGCCCGACTTCGCCGCCGAGCCGCTCAGCGCCACGTGGATCTGGCCCAGCTCCGCCGCCAGCGCCGTCAGGTTGTCGCCCGGCGCGGCCTGGATCGCGCGCAGGCGGCCGGCCGAGGAGTTCGCGTCCAGACAGCCCGCGTCGAGCAGCGGCGCGGTCGAGGCGAGGTAAGCCTCGACGCCGCCGAGCACCAACGCCAGCGCGACACCCGTGAGCGCGAGCCTGCGCCCGACGCCCCCGCGGCGCCGCGCACGCCCGAACCCGATCGCCGAGACCGCGAGGCCGACGGGGGGCAGAAATGAAAGAACCACGCCCACGACGGCCAGGGGGTTGCCCTGTCGGCGCGGCGCGGCCGGATCGCCGTCCTCGGCCCGGTCGGCCGGTAACGCCTCGAACTGCAGGAATGCCTGGTTGGAGCCACTCGACATAGTGCGCCTTTGCATACGGATCTACGGTCGGAAGACAACGACCGTCGATCGTACGGCATTCGAACCCTGGCTCGACAAGGGGCGCACCCGGGTATCGACCCGTACCGCATACGCGAGGGCCGCCGCCGGAGAACCCGGCGGCGGCCCGAAGTGCCTGCGCGCTACGCGGTCAGAGCGAAGAGCAAAGGCTGTCCAGCGAGTCGCCGTCCGAGCCGAGGCGTCCGGCCGCGGCCTCGAATTGGCTCAGGTTGCTGGTGTCGCCCTTCTGGATCGCCTGCATGCCCGTGAGGACGGTGTTCACGTCCTGGTCCATGGCCTGGATCTTGTCCTTGACCGACTGGTGCTCGGCCTTCGCCAGCGCCGAGTCCAGCGCGCCCTTGATGCTCTGGATGTCCGCGGTGAACGTGGACAGGTCCCCCTGCATCGCGGTCGCGTTGCTCGTGTCGCTGTTCAGCTTCTGCTCGTCGGTCTGCAGCTTGTTGAGCATGGAGTTGAACGAGGCCTCCGCGGAGGTGCAGCCCGGGTCGAGCGCGGTGCTCTTGCTCACCGCGACCAGGGCCGCGGTGTAGCCGCCGCCGATCGCCAGGGAGAGCACGATGCCCGCGATCGCCAGGCCCTTGCCCTTGCCGCCGATCTTGCCCGCGCGCACCAGGCCCAGGATCGAGAAGATCAGGCCGAGCAGCGGCAGCAGCGACAGGATGAAGCCCGCGACCGCGAAGCCGTTCTTCTGTGGCTGCTGCGGCGTCGGGTAGCCGTACCCCCCGGTCGGCGCCGGCCCGCCGAACTGCGGCTGCGCGCCGTACTGGTCCTGCGGCGCGCCGTACTGGGGCGGCGCCGCCCCGTACTGGGGCGCCGAGCCGTACTGCGGCTGCTGCTGTTGCGGCTGCTGCGGGACACCGTACTGCGGCGTCGCGCCGTACTGGGGGTCCGGCGGCGGCGGTGCGAACGAGCCGGAGTCACCCCCGCCCTGCGGACCAGACCAGTCGCCGCCCTGCTGCTGCGGCTGCCCCCATGGGTCGGACACGATGCCCCTCCAAAATTGAAAGTATGAGCGGCTGATCCTAACGACCCGCGGCAAGGGCTATTCGACCAGAGTTCCCGACGCTGCCGAATCGTGACCTAATGTTCCATCAGCATTCCGCCGGGAAAACCGCCTATCAGGGCATTTCTGGCAAAGGCGCAGCTGACAGCCAGTAACGCGTGAAACCTGTCAGATCTTGCGCGCCGTAGACCTGAGGCACCAGCGCGGTGAAGTCCGCGGTCTGCGCCGAGCCGCTCTGGTTGCGGTTGACCCACAGCCGCAGCAGCTGGAAGAAGACCTGGTCCCCCATCGTCAGCCGCAGCGCGTGCAGGAAGCAGGCCCCGCGCAGCGCGACCCGCGAGTCCAGGATCCGATCCGGCCCGGGATCGGACACGACCAGGTCCTGCGGCAGCCGGCCGAGCTGCGCCATCGCCGTGCGCGCGTGCACGTCGGCGCTCGCCCCGCCCGACTTCTCGGACCACAGCCACTCGGCGTACCGGGCGCAGCCGAAGCTGAGCCAGACGTCCCGCCACGTGGCCGGGGACACGCTCGCGCCGAACCACTGCATCGCCAGCGCCCGCGCGACCAGGTTCTCGTTCGTCCGCCGGCCGTCCACGAGCGACGCCCCGAGCAGCCCGAGCGTCTGCGCCCCGTACGGTGACATCCCGTGCAGGGACGCCCCGTCGCCGTCGGCGACAACGGCCGTCCCGTACACGTCGAACGGATACGGCCCGAACAGTGGAGCGAACGCGGCGAGCATCTGGTCCTGCCGCCCCAGATCCGCCAGCGCCGCCCCGGTCATCCCCGCCGGGTAAGCGTTGCGGATCTGTACCCCCGCCGGGCCACTCGACTCCCGCACCTCGAACGCGCCGATCTGAACCGTCGCCAGATATGTCGCCATCGGCCCGTCGTGCCGGTACGTCCACCGCGTACCGAAGTCCTGTGCGCGCTTACTCACCAGCCGGCCGTTAGCAAGCACCGAAAGACCCGAGGGCACCGTCACCGAGATCTCGTACGCGGCCTTAAGCGTCGGGTGGTCGGCGCACGGGAACCACGTCGGCGCACCGGTCGGCAGCGACAACACGCCGACCCCGGACCCGACACCCTGCCACCCGACCGCGCCCACCCCACCAACCGTCACCGGACTGGGCTGTCCCCCGTACGCGATCTCCAGCGAGGCCATCCGTCCACTCGCCAGCGTCCGGCCCGGTACGACATGCAGCTTGTCGCCTCGTCGGGAGAACCGCGCCGAGACCCCGTCCACTCGCACGGAGATGACGTTCATACCGGCGGCCAGATCCAGGCTCAGCCCCGACAAGGCCGCGAACGGCAGCACCCTGATCGTCGCCGTCCCCGCGATCCGCCCGACGCTCTGCGAGTAGGCCAGGTCCAGGGTGTAGCGGTTAACCAGGAAGCCCCCGGCGCCGTGTCCCGGAAAGTAAGGATCGAATGACGACGGCGCGGCGGCTGTCGCCGTCGCAGGAACGCCCGCAGTCCCCGCCGTACCGCACCCGCCGACCGCGACCCCCGCGCCCACCGCCGCAGCCACCCCGCCCGCCGCCCGCAGCACCGCGCGGCGGCTCACGGGCACAGTGGACAACGCGCAACTCCTCGCGACTAAAGCAGGAAGACCCGCTCAGGCCCACTACCGTACCGTCCCGGCACGCAAGTTCTGGACACGAATCGGTGGCTCCCTGTCCACGGTGTCGGTACCCTTCGATAGGGTGTCTCCCGCCAGGCGTCGCGCTAGACGCCGCAATACGGGAGCGGCTACGAGGGGATTGCGGAGGGGTCACGGGATGGGCAACAGCTTCAGGGTCGAGCTGGAGGAATTGGAGGCGGTCCGCCTCAAGCTGCAGGCGCTGCTTCAGGACCATTTCCAGGCGTCGGCCAGCCCGCTGGCAGCCAACACGTACCACAACAACACGGCGTCGGACCTGCAGCAGACCGCCGCCCCGGGGGGCATCAAGCGCGCGGAGGGCAACGACGGCTCGTCCAACTTCGGCCCGACCAACGTGGGCCTGGACGCGGCCTCGAAGCTCAACAGCGCGCACGGCCAGGTGCAGCAGGCGATCTACGGCCTGATCAACGAGGTCAACGACAAGATCACGGTCCTGCACGACCGGATCCAGAAGACCCACCAGCTGTACTCGACCACCGAGAGCAACCTGCAGCTGGACATGACCCAGGTCCAGAAGGACACCTGAT
>Ga0070714_100004769_pt1 | contig 10274 bp, 26 predicted proteins | sample LARL83metaG_FD_65450 | JGI IMG/M metagenome (GOLD analysis project Ga0070714, IMG submission 65450) | Corn, switchgrass and miscanthus rhizosphere microbial communities from Kellogg Biological Station, Michigan, USA - LAR L8-3 metaG | ecosystem: Host-associated > Plants > Roots > Rhizosphere ... | reverse complement strand
GCCTCGTCCCGCTCCAAGGGCTCTGGGCGAACCTCAGGCGGTTCTGGGGGCAAGTCTGCCGACACCACGCCCGGCAAGGACTTCCCCGAGTCCGGCGAGTATGAGAAGCAGTCAAAGGGCGGCGTCCAGATGTGGACGTTCGGCACCCGTAACGCTCCCACGTGTGACTGCGGCCACGCAGCCGCTCAGGTCGAGGGCTATAAGGGCAAGGACTCGCCCCGTGGCAAGCCAAGCTGGACTGCCTACTGGTGCCCGGTGGGCTTCGGTAAGTCTTGGAAGAAGAAGTGCGATTTCAGTGAGTGGGCCTAGTAACTAGTGGCGGGCCGTAAATGCGCCCGGCGAACCTGTGACAATCCTCTGCGGACTACTAAGGGCAAGTATTGCCGGTCTTGCAAGAATGATAACAAGCGCCGGGCGCATGACCGGCGAGTAACAATGAACGGGTTTACCGGGGAACACTACTGGAAACTGTACGAGGCGCAAGGTGGTACGTGCGCAGTCCTGAATTGCCGGGCTAACGGGCGCACTAAGTTCCTGGCGGTCGAGCATGACCACAAGTGCGATAGAGGTCACCCGGAAAAGGAATGGTGCCTCTATTGCGTCCGAGGTCTTTGCTGCTCTCGCCATAACACCTGGTTCGGAAACGCGGGTGATGATCCTCAGGTATTTCTGAGTATCTATCACTACCTACTTAATCCACCTGCCCAGCTAATCCTAGGAGTAAAGAACTAAATGGGTTTTCTAGAAGCACTACTTCTTGCATTCATCATCCTCAAGCTTGCTGGTGTAATCACCTGGTCTTGGTGGCTTGTATTCACTCCGTTGTACCCCAGCGTACTTATTTACCTGATCCTGGCTGTTTTCGGGGTCGGTGTGTTCCGATCCGGGCGCAGGCAGCATCGAAGGTTTGATAGGTGGGGGGCGTGAATTGTGAGAGCTTATCTACAGGGCGGACCGGCTAACGGCCGGGTCATTGAGTCCATGCCCGAGGGTCTGACTACGTATCAGGTGCCTATCCCCCGTGAGCCTACTATTCGGGACTGCTTGCAGCAGTCTATGAATCCGATGGACACGCGGCCCAATTACGACGTTGCGGATTACCGATTCTCCGGTATGGCGACTGTTGATGTACGGGGACGGATCGGCTGTGTCATTTACCAGTTCGACAGGATGGGGCCAGCCTGATGTTTAACTCCCTCATCTTGCCCGATGGGCCTGTAATTAAGCAACGAGTTTTGAACCGTCAAGAGGTCGGTACTTACGGGGTCATCTCTCGCTACGTATTCCAGAATGCTAATTATAACGTTATCGAAGATGAGCTTACGGGCTTGATGGTCCGTCTTGTCTCAGAGGTTCTTACAGAACATATCGTCAGCGAAACTCAGACAGCCGAGCTGGATGTACCGGCCTCATGGTGGCAGCACTTTAAGCAGGACCATCGCGACCGCTGGTTTATGCGGCGGTTTGTCCGTCGCTGGCCTGTGGCGTACACCACGTGGCAGACCGAAGTCAGATTCAGCCGGTACGCGACTTACCCGAATGCTGATGTAAAGATGCCTCCTAGCCCATTGGGCAGGCCGGTTTACGTTGAAAGCATTGGATTCGGAGATTGGAATTCCCGATGACGACAGACACTTGGGTCGTAGAGGTCAAGGGACCTCACGGCGTTAAGCAGGTTGAGATTCCCGATTCTCAGGTTCAGCTTATGAATCCGGATGCTCACGACGGCCGGGGCGAGTATGCCACAGCGGCATGGCTGGCTTACACCGATCTTTGGATGAAGCTAGGAGAGCCCAATGATTCCTTTTAGTCGGCACCGGCTTTTCAAGGTCCTTAAGTGGGTTACTGACGGAGCTAGCGGCGGGTGGGAAGAAGGCATGGAGCCAGATCCCATGGCCAACCTGGAAGAGACTACAAGTCTTAACGATGCTGAGATCATTGCTAGCGAGCCGAGAGCTACATCCTTTGACAAGGCTTTTGGCCTGACCCCAAAGCACATGGTGATGTTTGACTGCGATGTTCCTGTCATGGTTATTCCGTCATCGACTCCTGGCCACTCGCATATTTACTTCCCGAACAACTACGTCGCCAAGGATCAACTTTTCAACCTGCTTGATGCTATGGCTGATTGCGGGATTGTTGAGCCTGGCTACGCTGCCGCATCCAAGGCACGCGGGTTTACCTCGCTGCGGCTCCCGTGGGTGCGTAAGCAACAGCAGTCCGTCCCGACATTTTAGCGGAGTGCCAGCAATGAGGTTGATATGAATGACGATTGATCACACGATGATGCATTTGGTTGGGAGTTTTAGTGAGCGAAATTAAGGATTGGCGAGGTACGCCAATCGAGGTCGGGGACGTAATTCTTTATGCGGTGAAGCACTCTACCTCCGTCGAAGTGAACGAGGCGATTGTCAAAGAGGTTGGCCGTAAAGCCCCTAGCTGGTTGTGGCGGGAGCCTAGGGAGGATGACCTAAAGCCTTACGTTACTTGCGAGTGGCAGCAGTCTTCTTACTGCTACGTGCCGGGCCGGGACCATGTGGCCAGTGCTGGCAGGGCTATTAAGAACGTGAAGCTGACTAACTTCGAGGGCATTACTGTCGTGGCCAAGGGTACGCCGCCCGCCTGGGCGAGTAAGCGACATGATCTGGAATGGGCGAAGGATGCCAACTTATGAATTCAAGTGTCATCGCTGTGGCGCTCGCGAGGAGTTTACCCTTCCGATTGAATCTCGAGAGCAAGTATTTGATTGTGAGCGCTGCGGTACCCGGCTTACACGGGTGTTCAACCCGGTAGGTGTCGTGTTTAAGTGCTCGGGATTTTACCGCACTGACTCTCGAAGGAGTGATTCCGATGGGAAGACTTGATATACGTATTAGGCACGGGGGAGGTGGATTTGATTCTCCTATGTTGTGGATAGTAATAGCAATCGTAGCTCTTGTGGTACTTAGCAGCGCAGCGGTTGCGTCTGTAGTCTCCGTGCTGATGACCCTGGCCATTATCGTAGCTTCGGTTATCGGCGGGAGCACCGTTCTCGGACTTATTATCTGGTTCATGACTCGCGGGTTGCGAGCTAAGCGGACACAGGCATTTATGGACTACCGGGCAAGCCGGGAAGAGGCTTATCACAGGCGTCAGATGGATTTGGTGCGAGAAAAAGCAAGGGTCAAGGCAACAGAACACGCAGCTATGGCTGCGATGGTTGCTGAGGCTGTACGAGCTGGCCAGTACCAGACCCTTTGGCCGCAGATTGGATACCAGCCGCCTATCCGGGCGGAAGTTGTTGGAAGCGACATCAAAGATATCGCATCAGAGGCGTCGTCTGATGACGAACGCCGTTAAACCTGAGGATGAGCGTAAGTGACTAATAATACTGAACACGATTTGCCGAGCCTAGACCTGGATAGCCGCTGGCCTCAGACCATGCTTGAACTGATGGCGCAGGATGTGGCTTATGTCAACAGGATCAATGGCTGGTATGAGGATGAGCGAACCTTTGGCGATGAAGTTGCACTGCTCCATACCGAGGTGAGCGAAGCGTTCGAGGCTTTCCGCGATTGGGGGTTTGAACCGACTTATGGTCCTGGCAACCCCCATAAGCCCGAGGGCGTTGGGTCTGAGCTGGCCGACGTGCTTATCCGTTTGCTGGACACTGCCTATCGCCACGGAATCGATCTTATGGCTGAGTACCGGCAAAAGATGAAGTACAACCTGACGCGAGGTTACCGACACGGAGGTAAGCGACTTTGAACAGCACAACGCCTAAGAAGGGCAAGCCGACGCCTAAGCGTAAGGACCGGCAGGCTGAGAATATCAAGGCTCGCGAATGCCCTAATTGCCACACTACCCTTTGCGGTTGGTCGATGCCATGCCCGACACCTCCAAAGAACTAACTATTGAAGAGGTACTCAGGCACTACGGCGCTACTAGCATTCCTGGCGGCGTCGGCTGGAAATCTATGCGCTGCCCGTTCACGCAATTCCACAGGGATAGCAACCCGAGCGCGGCGGTAAACCACGGCAAGAACAAATTCAGGTGTCATGCCTGCGGAATGGCTGGCGATCCAATTGACATCATCCGGAAATTGGAAGGGCTGAGCTTTAAGGAAGCATGTGGACAGGCGAGAGAGATATTTGGAGCGAGCGTCGAGGCGGTATCACGATCAGTTCCTAAGCCGGGAAAACGCAAGCCATTGGGCCGTGAGCGCTGGAAAGACATACTTGACTAACCATGGTCTATTCGACCCGGCACATCCCAGCGCACGAATTGTCCAGAAATACTGCCTGGGAGTAGTCGTTAATCCTGCTCCCGGCGACGAGCGGTTCGAGGGCTGGCTGTCGATCCCCTACCTCACCCGACGTGGTGTCAAGGCCATGAGGTTCCGAAACCTCAAGGATGACGGCGGGGCCAAGTATGGACAAGCCAAGGGCCAGCCTACGCGGCTGTATAACCCGGAGGCGCTGTTTGGCACCCACCTGGAGATCGGCATAGCCGAGGGCGAGATAGACGCTCTGGCGGCAACTGAGGGCCTCGGGCTGCCCACCGTGGGCATACCTGGCGCTACCCAGTGGACGGCTCACCAGCGCATGTGGGCTCCGTTGTTCAAGGACTTCGAGCGGGTGTTCATTCTCCGAGATGGCGACCAGGCCGGACAAGACCTTGCCGACGCCATTACCGAGACGTTGAAGCTCAAGGCACGGGTAATCAACATGCCTGATGAAGAAGATGTTAGCTCAATGCTGGTGCAGGGCCGAGCGGCCGAATTGACTAAGCAGTTTAAGGAAGATGACGAGGATGATGAAGAGTGGCAGTAACAATTAACGGTCAGCCCGGCGTAAGCCTCGGTTATCAGTTTGGAGTTAAGCCGCCCAATAGCGAGAAGGTCTTTGAGTTTCCGACAATGGCGGAAGCCGAGAAGATTGCTGAGAGTTTTCAGGAGCCCGGAGCTGAGCTATTGATGCGAGAGGCTTATGCAACTGAGTGGATGGAAACGCTGTGAAGATCGACTTGGCCGAGGCCATTGCGACGAATAACAGCTATGAAGACATCCTAGTTTTGTTCCTGGAGATTGATGAGCTTATGGCCGACAGTGTATTTACCGACATGGTATTTGGTGCTTTCAGGCGGCGTAGGCGAGAAAAGGGCCTAGTATGAAGCTCCTGAGTATAGATATTGAAAATAGCCCGCACCTGGTCTATACGTACAACTTGTGGGGCAACAACATGTATATCGCCCCAGATATGGTTGTTGAGCGTAGCCGGATTCTGTGCTTTGCGGCTAAGTGGATTGGCGAGGGAACCGAGCCTATGTTCTTCTCCGAATATCACAACGGCCGACCTAACATGCTCAGCGAATTCTGGAACCTACTGAACGAGGCGGATGCTCTTGTTCATTTCAACGGTAACCGTTTCGATGAGACGAAGATCAATAAGGAACTGCTGGTACAGGGTTACGATCCTCCGTCACCTTTCAAGCACATCGACCTTTACACAGTTGTAAAGAAGAATTTCGACTTTGCTTACAAGCGCCTTGATCAAGTTGCGGCAGAACTCGGACTTGGCCGCAAGGTGAAGCACAGCGGTATTAGTCTCTGGAAGCGCTGCCTGGCGGGCGACCCCGAAGCCTGGGAAAAGATGCGGGAGTACAACGTTCAGGATGTTGTACTCAACGAGGAACTATTCGACGTACTTAAGCCCTGGATTTCTACGCTTCCGAGCGTCGGAGCGGCTGAGGGAAAGGACGTGTGCCCGGCTTGTGGGAATGTGAATCTGACTAAGGAAGGGTTCGCACTTACTAAGACTGGCAAGTACCAGCGTTACCGCTGCAATAGCTGCGGAACCTGGCTCAAGTCTTCTCGCCGCGTAGCAGGCACCAAGATCGTACAGGAGACTAGGTAAGTGATTATTCAGAGAATAACACATGAGGCCCGATCTGCGATCGGAGCCGTCTAAATGCCACTGTGGATTCAGGTTCCTTACCAGACCTGGCGATGCCAGGGCGCATTCAGGCGGTGGCTTGAGCAGCACGGGGTTACCGGATTCTTCTGGGAAGTCGCATGGCACGATGGCCTTGTGACAATCGAGGTATTCGATTAATGATTTACATCGTCGGATCTATTGTGCTGGCGATGCTAAATCTTAGCGTGACTTGGATGATGACCCGCAAGATGCGTAAGGCGTGGGTGTGGTATCTAGCCGCCCAGATTCCTAATACAGCCTATGACATCTTGACTCGGCAATACGGATTCCTGGCTATTAGCTGTGTCTCCGTATTCCTGGGCGTCAGTGGTTATCGGCATTGGCGGACTGAGGAGATAGTTGATTGAGAACATACCGCGTTGAGATGGCTTTCTATGTTGAGGCCGAATCGGAAGCTGGTGCCCTGCTATTTGTTGAAGACAATATCAGTTCTAGTTTGGCCCGAGATTATGACTGGGTTGATACGGAGGTACGCGGTGGATAGCCCACCCACCCGGTTGTGCTGCGGTAAGCAGCATTGGGGTCCGGTATGCCCGGACGGAAGAGTTATGTGCTGCATTTGTTTCAACCGGTTTACCCAGGACGAGCTTTATGTAGACGAGGCGGGCGATAAGTGGGACGAGTGCAAAGAATGCGGAGAATCCAACGCGAGGTACCGGCGTGAGCATCATAGATGAGATAGCAGAAGCACTCCGATCGTTCCCGCCAGTTCCTCGCTACGAGTTGTATTGCCATCCTAGCGTCTACTACGCCATTCAGCGATCGGGCCTCGCTATGAGTCAGTACAGCCCTATGCCACTTAATCCGCTTTACGGCGCTGACATCGTGGTTGCGCCCGAGCTGGGCGAGGGCGTGTGGGAGCTGTACGGAAACAAGAAACTAATTGATTACGGGAGATTTCGTGAGCGAACAGAAGCATAAGAACACAGCAAAGGACGCCGAAGAGGTTGAAGAGGTCGAGGTACCCGAGCCCAAGGAATTCGACGTTGACGACATCCTAGACGAGATCGATAACGTGCTAGAAGAGAACGCCGAAGAGTTTGTAATGGGTTACGTGCAGAAGGGCGGCCAGTGACTTACGGAGCCATTACCTTTGACAAGGTTATGTTCCACATCTACGGCGTTGAGTTGGCTGACGGCATAATCAAGTTCCATACAGTGGCTCGCGGACCCGATAAGGATCATGTTCGTGAATGGCCAACGACCGGGGCTATTAAGTATCAAGTCTACGGCAGCGATGGACATCGGATAATGGAAGGTTTCCAGCCAGCCCGAATCTTTGACGAAGCACGTGAGGCACTAGATCATCTGGCTGATATCTGGATGACCTTCCCCGTGCATATCTTGTCCGTGGAGAATCCTCTATGATCTGGGCGGCTACAGGCACCCGGCACGGCGGTACGCCGTATCAGATTGCCTCTGTTGGCTGGCTATGGTCCCGGTACGGCATCAAGGAACTTCACGACGGCGATTCAATTGGCGTAGACGAACAGCTCTATTACCTGGGTCACGCCTTCGGCGCTCACATTACGTTGCACCCGCCGACCAACGAGAAGTACCGCGCATTCTGCGGGTTGCTGGACTGTGTTCTGATCGACCCGGAACATACCACGATCCTGCCGGAAAAGGGATACCACGCGCGGGACCGAGACATGGTTGACGAAGCCGAAGTTATCGTGTCCGTGCAATGGAAGCCCGTAGAGCTTGATTACGGCGGGACGCGGTACACAACCGATTACGCCCGAGAGCAAGGGAAACCGCTAGCACTTATCTGGCCTAATGGCCATATCTCTTACGAAAATTGGAACCTGGTGAAACTGTGATGAAGGAAGGTTATGGCGGCCGAGCTGGTTCGCATCAGTTTGATGAAAAGGTAATCGTCGGTGTCCGGACAGAGGATGTCGAGAAACGCATTGCGGAGGATAATGCCTCGGCTTGACTGGGACTACCGCTGGCTAGAACTTGCAGACCACGTTGGTTCGTGGAGCAAAGACCGAAGTACGAAAGTGGGTTGTGTAATTGTCGGAGACGCCAATCAGGTACTCGCCCTTGGCTATAACGGCTTCCCTCGCGGAGTCGATGACTACGTTCCCGAGCGGCATCAAAGACCACGCAAGTATCAATGGACTGAGCACGCCGAGCGAAACGCTATTTACAATGCTGCGCGAACAGGAACGCGCCTCACGGGCGCTGTTCTCTACGTCCCGTGGTTTCCTTGCATTGATTGCGCGAGGGGTGTAATCCAGGCGGGCATTTCTGCGATAGTTACCCGGACCCCGGAAAGCTACGCCGTTGAATTCATGAAGCGGTGGGGCGAAGACTTTAAAGTTAGCTACGAAATTCTTTCAGAAGCAAAAGTACAAGTGAGGTACGCAGGTTGATTGACCTTATCAAACGGATTGAGAACGACGTAAAGGATTCCCTCGCCAAGGCTTGCCAGGCTCAGGGTATCGATAAGAGCGAAGTGGGTTGCGTGGTCGGCGGCGGCGGGGTCATCGCTCCCCAGGTGATCGCAAATCCTGAGACGGGTGAAAAGGCCATTGTGGGCTTTGCCCCTACGTGGCAGATCACAGTAAGCATCAGGCACCGTCTGCTTGGCCATGAGCCGGTCGCTGGGAGCCTTCCAGTGCATGACGTACTGCCCACCCGAGCCATGATCGAACCCGTCGTTATGAGGCTTCTCAGCGACGTTGTAAAGATTCGTGAGCAGCAGTTCAGGGAGGGTGGCCAGTGACCACCGTTTACATTTCCGGTCAGATGCGCGGTAGGCCCGAGTACAACCGTGAAGCCTTCATCGAGGTAGAACGAGCATTTCGCGAGCATTTCATCGACAACACCAGCGTCAGCGATGATCTTACGATCCTCAACCCGACTCATAACTTCGACGGGGAGCAGGGTCTTCCTACTACTACCTATATGAATCTCGATCTGACTCAGGTTCTCGAAGCCGATGTTATTGTCCAGATTTGCGGTACGGATGAGTTCGGCGGGCACTGGCAGGTTTCCGAGGGTGCTTATCGTGAGGCTCAGCTTGGTGTCTGGGCGGGCAAGCGATTTATCGAGGCTCGACTGCGGAACCACTCCATGACGGACATGGGCCGGGCTACTGACTGGGATTTCGTACAGGTAACTACACCGAATTTCAGCCACTCCGTCCGTGCGAGTGTCCTGGATGAGGCTAAGCAGCTCATTACTGGAGACAGGAATAACGCTTACGGTCCACCCACCCAGGACTTTGACAGGACTGCGGGCATGGCGTCGGCATTCGGTTTCCAGGTGAACGGTCAACCCTTGCAGAGCCATCACGTAGCTATCTTCATGATGCTGCTTAAGATTTCCCGGCTGGCCTGGACTCCTGCTAAGCGGGATTCGTGGGTTGACGCCAGCGGCTACGCCGGTTGCGGCGCGGAATGCGCAGGTGTCAAGTGACAGTAGAGGAAATGCTAAGAGAATTCCATAACAAAATGGAAGCCCATGGCAGGCTGGCACCAGACAAGCCTACCGCAGGCATCCCTAAAGAAGTCCAGCATTTTCGTATGGATTTGCTGATGGAAGAGGTACTGGAGTACGTCCGGGGAGTTGGGCGCGGCGACATCGTAGAGATTGCGGACGGGCTAGCGGACCTGGTTTACGTAGCGGTCGGCACGGCGGTTGTCTACGGCATTCCGTTCGACAAGGTATTTGCTGAGATCCACCGTTCCAACATGACCAAGACCAATAACCCGGACCTGGCCAAGCTGGTTAAGGGTCCTGACTATGAGCCCCCTCGAATCCGAGAGATTCTGGAGTCCAATTGAGCGATGCGATTATGTACGCCAATCCTCTTGGCGATGAGTACAGCAAGATTGAGCTTACCGACATGATGGGCACGGACCTATCTGTCGTTAACGCAGCCCGAGTATCCTTTGCCAACCGCTCAGAGGCATTGTCCGAGCGGGATAAGCATCTCATTAACAGGATGATGAGGCTGCATCACGGCTCACCATTCGAGGCGGTTGTCTTTCAGTTCCGGGTACGCGCACCACTGCACGTAGTTCACCAGTGGGAGCGGCACAGGATCGCAAGCTACAACGAGGAATCCGGCCGGTGGTCGTTGATGCGAGGTGATTTCTTTGTGCCTGACAGCATGCACGCGGAGGTCTACCGGCTCCATTTCGATCTGTGTTATCAGACCTACCTGTGGCTGCTCGACCATGGCGAGACTAAGGAAGACGCCCGGCTGGTACTGCCTCTGTCGCTTTACAAGGAATTCATCTGGACCGTTAACGGCCGGGCCTTGCTGAATTTCATCAGCCTGCG
>Ga0070714_100004767_pt1 | contig 10275 bp, 10 predicted proteins | sample LARL83metaG_FD_65450 | JGI IMG/M metagenome (GOLD analysis project Ga0070714, IMG submission 65450) | Corn, switchgrass and miscanthus rhizosphere microbial communities from Kellogg Biological Station, Michigan, USA - LAR L8-3 metaG | ecosystem: Host-associated > Plants > Roots > Rhizosphere ... | reverse complement strand
TTTGATGGCCCCGTTCGTGAGGCCGGCGACGATCTGCCGGTTGGAGAAGATGTAGGCGATCAGGGGCGGGATCGTGATGAGCAGGATGTCCATGAAGAGCAGGTTGTAGAAACTCAGGTTCTGGCTCTGGAAGGTGAACAGGGTCAGCTGGACCGTGGCGTGCTCGTTGCCCGGTAGGAAGTACAGCGGACCAGCAAAGTCGTTGAAGACGAATACGGCCTGAACCACGGCCACCGTCACCACGACGGGCCGCAGCAACGGCAGGACAACCCGGAAGAACAGGCTGAACGGGCCGGCGCCGTCGAGCACCGCCGCTTCGTCGAGTTCACGCGGAATGTTTCCGACGAAGGCGCGGAAGAGCAGGATGGAGAAGGACAGCCCGAACGTGGACTCGATAAGGATCATCCCTGGCAATGTTCCGAACAGGTGCAGACGCTGCAGGACCCAGATGGTCGGGACCACAGCCGGCGGCACGATCAGTCCGGCCAGGACGAAGAAGTTGACGACCCCGTTCCACTTGGATTTCCGTCGCGCGAGCACATAGCCGGCCATCGCCGCGAGAATGACCATGATCGTTACCGACGTCACGGTCAGTATCGCGCTGTTGAGGAAGGCGCGCCAGATGATTCCGTCGTTCGTCGCGAGCACGGCGCGGAAGTTTGCGAGGAACTGCCAGTGTTTCGGCCACGCGAACGCGAGGCTCGACGCGTCGGCCGGATCTTTCGACGCCTGGAGCACCACAAATATGAACGGAACGATAAAGACGGCGAGGGATACGACGATCGCGATGATGCCCACTGACCAGGCACGTGCGCGGGCAGGGGTCATAGCTGCACCTGCTTTCTGGTGAGCGCGAACGAAAGCGGGACCATGATCACGGTGACGACGAGGAACAGCACGACGTTCCCGGCGGACGAGAGGCCGTAGAAGCCTGCCTGGTACTCCTTGTAGATCACGGATGCAATCACGTCGCTCGTGAAGCCGGGTCCGCCGCCCGTGGTGGCCCAGATGATGTCGAAGGACCGGAGGCCGCCGATCAGGGAGAGGATGATGACGGTCGCCGCCGGCCCCCGCGAAAGCGGGATCGTGATCTGGCGCAAGGTCGCCCATGCGCTGGCGCCGTCGATCCGCGCCGCCTCGAAGTACTCAGTCGGAATGGCGACAATGCCGGCCATGAAGATGAGCGTCGCGATGCCGATGCCCTTCCAGATGTCGACGGCCGCGATCGTGTAGATGGCGAGGTTTGGATCGGTGAACCAACCCGGCTGCCCAAACCCGAAGAACCCGAGAACGGCGTTGACCATGCCGTGGAACGGGTCGAGAAGCGACTTGTACATGATTCCGACACCAATCGTCGAAACCAGTACGGGAAAGAACACGACGGCCCGGAGATAACCGCGACCCACGACGGGGCCGGTGAGGAGCACGGCCAGGAAGAACCCGATAAGGACCTTAGCCCCGGATGTGATGAAACCGTAGATCAAGGTGTGGATGAAGCTCGTGTAGAGCTGCGGATTCTGGAAGAACTCCGTGAAGTTGCCGAACCCGATGAAGTGCGAGTCGAACAGCGACCACCTCGTCAATGAGAAGTAGAACGAAGCGACCGACGGGACGGCGAAGAACACGACGTACAGCACGATCGTCGGGATAAAGAAGGACCTTGGGTAGTACGACTTGACGGCCCGTCTTTTTTTCGGCGCATGAGGCTCGGTGATGACGTCAGCGGCTTGGCTTGCGGCCGCGGTGTTGGTCGTCGGCACGGTTTACTCCTCGTCGGGTTCACTGCGGGGGCGCCGCACACGGGGCCGATGGCCACTGGTCATCGGCCCCGTGTGCTCAGACACTAGGCCCCGGGCGCATGAGGATCTCGCGGTCTACCAGCCCGAGAGCCCGAGCTGCTGGGCCTCAGCCTTGACGTCGTTGTCGTAGAGCGCCGCGCCCGCTGGCGCCTTGGTGATGCCGGAGCCGACCTGCACGAGGATCTTCTCGAGGTTCGGTCCCTTGATCGGCGAGAGGAACTCCAGCGCCAGGCCGGTCTTTCCGGCGGTCTGATATGCGGCCTCATCGGCCACCAGTGCCGGGGCGTCGCTCGGAACCGTGCACGCGCTGGTCGCGAACGGACCCGAAGGAACGCCGGCCGTGTTCTGGATGTTGCAGCCTGCCGGCGAGTTGAGGAAGGCGACGAGCTTCTCGGCTGCGGCGAGCTTGTCACCGGTGGTCGACTTCGGAATGTACGCTCCGCCGGCCTCCCAGACCGTCGCGTGTGCCTCACCCGAGTCCGGCGGCATCGCGAAGTAACCGATGTCGTTTACCTGGCTCGGGTTGCTCTGCACCACGTTGGAGATCACCACGGTGATCATCGGGTACTGCGCCGCCTGGCCGGTGGCGAGCTCCTTGAGCGCATTCACGTTCGTCAGCGACGCGTAGTCCTTGTTCATCAGGCCCATGTCGAAGACCTGCTCGGTGTGCGTGAACCCGGCCAGCGCGGGCGGGTTCACGTACTTCTCCTTGTTGTCCGTGTACTGGGTCGCCCAGTCGGGAACCTGTGCGCTGACGTTCGCGAAATCTGCGAGCACGAAGAGCTGGCTGGTCCAGGTGTCCCCGTAGGAGGCAAGCACGGGGATGATGCCGGCAGCCTTGATCTTCTGGCTGTTGCTTATGAACTGAGCCCAGGTCGTCGGTACCGAGAGGCCTAGCCTCGCATAGACCTTCTTGTTGTACATGATGCCGCCGTCGAAGGTGGTGCCGTTCGGGGCGCCGTACAGGCCCTTCGCCGTGCTGACCGTCTTCTTGAAGTCGGAGCTGAGGTCCTTCACCCAGGGCTGGTCGGTGAGCGGCTGGAGCGTCTGGTCGGGGTGAAGAGCCTGGAACAGAGATCCCGTGTTGTACAGGAACACGTCGTCCATGGTCCCCGTCGACAAGCGGGTCTTGACGAGGTTGTCACCATCGGTTCCGCCTGGACGAGTGTCGACCTTAACCGTGATGGTCGGGTTGGCCTTGTGGAACGCGCTCGCGAGATCGTTCGCGAACTTCGTGGCCGCAGGGTCATTCCCGCCGGCCATCAATGAGATGGTTGTCGGGCCGCTCGAGCCGCCTCCGCTGCCTCCGCTGCTTGGGCTCGAGGAGCAAGCGGCGAGCGCCGTGCCCGCGAGGGCAACGCAGCCGAGCGCGGCGACAACGCGGGACCTCCTCCGACTTGAGAACATCGAGTACCTCCTTGTAATTTGCTGTCCCCAGTCCCGCGATTCCGACTTGCCTTGAATCGCTTCAACCTGAAGCTAGGCAGTGACGTGGCTCACGTCAACGGGGCATATGTAACGATTCAGACGCGACGCCGGCGCCCGCGACTGCTCTCGTCGCCGACCAGGGCGCAGGTCGGTGACGCCCGAGGCGAAGGGCGGCATCGCCTCCTGCTCGCTGTCGCGACCGTCGCCGATCTCTGGTGCCGTCCTGGGAAAGCAGGCGCCATTCAGGTCCGTGCAGCTCACTGAGCTGCGGATTATTCGGCGGTCGAGGGGGCCGAGCAGGGAAGGAACGCGGTACTTAGCTGATACGTTTCAATCACTCCTGCGAACTCGTTCGCGATGTGATCATCCCCCTCCGCCCGCCTACTACGCAGGCGGGTTAGCGCAGTAGCGTGACCGGATACAGCCCGACCAGGCGGCCGAAGACCGTTCGTGCCCGCCGGGCGATGCTCACTATCACTCAGTGACAAGGAACGGTTTCCTGATGTCTGTAACAGATGGCACAGTGCCGGCGGGCGGCAACTCGGGGCTCAGCGGGCTGATGGGGCCGACCAACGACCTGGCCGACGACGAGCCGAAGTCACGCATCGACCGGATCCTGCAATGGGTACCGCGCGTGCTGTCGAGCAAGCCGCACGTGGTCCTGCTGATGGGGCTCGGCGTCTACCTCATCGTGCTGCCGATCCTCGGCGTCAGGGTCAGCTCGAACGCCGAGCTGATCGGCGGCAACTACACCAACGTCACCAGTGACATCGGCGCCTGCATCGCCGCCGGGGGCACGCTGCACCTGGTGGCTCAGGGCCGTAAGCGCCGGAAGATCGACGAGGAGCGGCTGCGGCTCGCCCAGGAGACGCACCGGCTGCTGCACTACGTGTACGGCGACGCGGCCCGTGAGCTCGGCCACCTGGTCGTCGCGGCCGCGGGGACGGGCGATGGCCAGCCGCCGTTCGGGGGCCCGGGAGGGGGCACAGCCGGGCGGGACGGCAGGGTGACCGGGGAGGGGCCAGGAGGCGGCTAGGAGCCCGCTGAATTAGACCGTTTCCGGGACCAAGACGATAGGTCATACCTGGTCAGAACCATGCTGATACGTCCGAGCGTGGCAAATTCAGCAAGCTCCTAGGCCAGGATGATGGTCTCGGCGTCGCCGGGCAGGAGCTGCTGCGGGACCTGGGAGAAGGTGTAACGGGGCGCGGCCGAGCCGGGCTGCAGGGTGAGGGCCCAGATGACGTCGAAGCGGTCGCCTGGCCACTTGCCGGGGATGTCCGGGCCAGGCGCGGCCGGGAAGGCGGCGGCGATGACCGGGATGTGGTCGTGCTCCCAGCAGATGAGGACCACGCCGGAGCAGGTGCTCAGCACGCTCGCGGCCAGTTGCGGCTCGTGTCCTACCTCAAACGGGCTATCGATCGGCTGTCCCAGGCGGTCGGCGAGGCCCTGGATGGTCTGACCGGTGCGGTGCGCGATGGTGCTCGCCGGGTCGCGGTAGGAGGGAGACAGGAGCCTGTCCGGCGTGCGCAGCCCCGACCGCGGCGTCCCGGAGGCGGGGGCGAACAGGGCGGCGAGCGCCCCGGAGCGCTGCCAGCCGGCCCGTGCGTTCGTCGGCGGCCAGGGGCTGGACGCGCTGGATGAAGGGACCAGCCGGACGGACGGGTACCGGCGGCTGCTCACCGCGGTCGCCGACGGGGAGACCTTTGCGCCGGGCAGCCAGGAGGCGCAGTTCGCCGCCTGGATCGCGGCCACCGGCGCCGACCCGTGGGCGGTCCGCGCCGTGCTCGACACGATGGTTGCGACGCTAGCCCAGGCGCTGCGGGAGGTGCCAGTCCCCACGCTGATCGTGGTCGGTGACGCCGACAGCCGCGGCGCGTCGGCCGGCGAACTCGCGGCGCTGCTCCCCAACGGGCGGCTCAGCCGGGTACCCGGCGATCACCTCACCGCATTCGACGCGCCGGAGTTCACCAGCGCGGTGCTTGAGTTCCTGAGTTGAATCGGCGTCAGTTGGAGAAGTCCTGGGTGAGCCAGACGGTGCCGGAGCCGCTGCGGTAGACCGTGATGCCGATGTGGGTGAACGTGCTGCTCAGGATGTTCATCCGGTGACCGTCATCCGGGGGCTGCTCGTTGAGCATGGACCGAGTGAGGCCGACCGCCATCTGGGCGATGGCCGCGTCGGTGTCGGCCACCGGGCCGCCCTCACCGATGTTCTCGCCGGCGGCGGACCAGATGACGCCGGCGGCGGTCTCCCTGGCACCGAGCGAGGCCTCGCCCGGGCACTGGTGGGACAGGCCGCACCCGCTTGTCATCAGCTGGTTGTGCGCGGCGGAGCTGGCCTGAAGGCCCGCGGTGACCGTCAGCGCGGGCAGCCCGGCGGTGGCGCGGGCCTGGTTGATCAGCGCGAGCACCTGGGTGGCGGCCGGGCCGCCCTGGTCCGCGGCCGAACTGGCCGCCGGATTCGCCGACGAACTGGACAGCGGGGTGACGGCGGCGGCGGCGGACCGCTTGCCTGACGTGCCTGTCGCTGACCCGGCCGGGCGCGGCGACGTGCGAGAGGACGGCGACCCGCCGGCGGCCATCCGGCCCGGGATCGTCACCACCGTCGGCGGCACGGCGACGGCGAGGCCGGCCGCGCTCGCGGCGCAGGCGCCGGCGACCGCGGAGCAGCCTTCCGGCATCCCGGACGCCGGAGCGGGTAGCACGCCGCGCGCCAGGTACAGGCCGCCGGCCAGCACGGCCAGCACGGCGACACCGGAGACCATGAGCCTGGCCCGGTGCGCCGGGTCGGCTGCCGTCCGCGTGCCACGATCCATGTGATCACCTACCGGCGATGACACTAGGGCACCGGCCCCGCCTCCTGTACCGGGTTACTGGAATGTCACCATTTCGTCAGGAATGACGCGCGGGGCGCGGGTGATCATCGGGCCGTGGTCAGGGGAGGTACCTGGACAGCAGGCTGGCCTGGTTGCGCAGGCGCTGGGCGGCGGCGTCTTGGCCGTGGGCGGCATAGCCGTCTGCCTCACGGGTGTACTCGGCGACCTGGCCGCGCAGGATCGCCTGGAGCTCGTCGCCGGCGAGCCGCCTGCGGGGCGCCTCCGCGGAGCCCAGGCCGGCTCGGGCACCCGCGATGTGCGCGCTCGTGGCGGGCGGCGCCGCCTGGGGGGCGGCGACCGCCTCCGCGTTGTCGATGGCCGCGATCACGGTGCGCAGTACCGCCACCGCGTCGGGGTCACGTGCCTTCATCGCGGCGGTCAGGTCGCTGCGCAGGGTGTCGCGAAGCGCGGCCGCGTCGCTGAATTGCCGGGTCACCTGCGCACGCTAGCACCTTCCTCGCCGGGCGAGGGCGTGCCCGCGGGGCGGGCGAGCGGAGCGGGGGGCCGCCTCCGTTCCGGATGATGGCGGTTCTGCGGAGCCGGCGGCATACGAGCCGGGCGGGCGGTGTTGGGGTGATCCGGGAGAGGTGATCACCGAAAATGCGGACACGGCTGTCGATCCTGGACCTGGCGCCGATCGGGCGCGGTCAGACCGCGACGGAGAGCTTCGCCGCGAGCGTGGCGCTGGCGAAGCGCGCGGAAGAGCTTGGCTACCAGCGAGTCTGGTACGCCGAGCACCACAACATGCCGTCGATCGCGTCGTCGGCGACCAGCGTGCTTATCGCGCACGTCGGCGCGCAGACGACGTCGATCAGGCTCGGTTCCGGCGGCATCATGCTGCCGAACCACTCGCCGCTGGTCATCGCGGAGCAGTTCGGCACGCTTGAGGCGATGTACCCGGGGCGGATCGACCTGGGGCTCGGGCGGGCGCCCGGTTCCGACCAGCAGACCACGTACGCGCTGCGGCGCGACCCGCGGGCCGCGGAGGCGTTCCCCCGTGACGTACTGGAGCTGCAGGCGTACCTGGCCGGGGACAGCCGGGTGCCCGGGGTGGACGCCGTACCCGGCAAGGGGGCGCGGGTGCCGCTGTACATCCTCGGGTCGTCGCTGTTCGGCGCGCAGCTGGCCGGGATGTACGGGCTGCCGTACGCGTTCGCGTCGCACTTCGCGCCCGATGCCCTGGATGCCGCGATCGCGGCGTACCGCAGCGAGTTCAAGCCGTCCGCGCAGCTGGACGCGCCGTACGTGATCGCCGGGGTGAACGTGACCGCCGCCGGCACCTTGGACGCGGCCCGGACGCAGTTCGAGGTGGTGCGGCGGGCGCGGGCGGCGAGCCTGTTCGGGCGGCGCCTCGGGCTTGACCCGGCGTCGATCACCGATGAGCAGGCCGATGAGCTGCTGGCCGGCGGGGCGGCGGTGCACGTGGACCAGATGCTCAGCTACTCCGCGGTCGGCACGCCGCGGGAGGTCGGCGAGTACCTCGATGCCTTCCAGAAGAAGACCGGCGCGGATGAGCTCATCGTCGTCCACCAGGCGCGGGGCATCGAGGAGCGGCTGCGCTCGGTCACGCTGACGGCCGAGGCCGTGTCCGCGTGACGGCCGCGGTTAGCGCCGGCTAGCAGCGCCCGCTCCCGTTCGTTACCGCTCGCCGAGGAAGGCGAGGACGGCCAGGACGCGGCGGTGGTCGGAGTCGGACGGGGGCAGGCCGAGCTTGGCGAAGATGTTGCCGATGTGCTTCTCGACGGCGCGCTCGGAGACGGCGAACCTCATCGCGATCGCGGCGTTGGAGCGGCCCTCGGCCATCAGCGCGAGCACGTCGTGCTCGCGGGCGGTGAGCGCGTCCAGTACGGCCGCGTGGCGGGTGGCGCGGAGCAGGCCGGTGACCACCTCGGGGTCGAGTGCGGTGCCGCCCGCCGCGATCCTGGTGATCGCGTCGGTGAACTCGCCGACGTCGGCGACCCGGTCCTTGAGCAGGTAACCGACGCCGCCGGAGCGCATGCTCAGCAGGTCGGACGCGTACCTGGTCTCGATGTACTGAGAGAACACGAGGATGCCGGTGCGGGGGTGCGCGCGGCGGATCGCGATCGCGGCGCGCAGGCCCTCGTCGGTGTGCTGCGGCGGCATCCGGACGTCGACGATCGCGACGTCCGGATCATTGGTTTCCACCGCCTTCAGCAGGGCCTCCGCGTCGCCGACCGCGGCCACGATGTCGTGGCCGCGGTCGGCGAGGATCTCCTTGAGGCCCGCCCTGATCACGGCGGAGTCTTCGGCGATGACGATGCGCATGGCTTCCGCGCTTCAGGCGTGGGACGGGAGTTCGACGGTGATGGTGGTGGGGCCGCCTTGCGGGCTGCTGATCTCGATGCGGCCGTCCACGGTGCGGACGCGCTCGGCCAGGCCGCGCAGGCCGCCGTTCGGTGTCGGCTTAGCGCCGCCGGCGCCGTCGTCGGTGACGCGGACCCGCAGCAGGCCGGGCACGTGCACGGCCTCGAGGGTGGCGCGCCGGGCACCGCTGTGCCGGGCCACGTTGGCGAGCAGCTCGGCGGCGGAGAAGTAGGCGATGGTCTCGATCGCGGCCGAGGGCCGCTCAGGGATGTCGGTGATCAGCTCGACGGGCACGGCGCTGCGCTCGGCGAGCGTGGCGAGCGCGTCGGCCAGGCCGTTGTCGAGGACGGGCGGGTGGATGCCGCGGGCCAAGGTGCGCAGGTCCGCGATCGCCTCGAGGGCACCGCGGTGCGCGTCCTCGACCAGCTGGGTGACCCGGGCCAGGTCGATGCTGGTCGCGTCGTAGAGCTTGTCCCTGGCCAGGCCCAGCTTCATGGCCACGGCGACCAGCTGTGCCTGGGTGCCGTCGTGCAGGTCCCGCTCGATTCCGCGCAGCCGGGCGGCGGAGTCGTCAACGACCCGGGCGCGGCTCTGCTCGAGTACCTGGATCCGCTGGGCGGACGTGCCCGGGCCGAGCAGGGCTCGCATCAGCCGGCGGTCGGTCTCGGTGAGGCCGTGCGTCGCCCAGGGAGCGGCGAGGAACAGGGCGACGCCGAGCACCGGGATGCCGAACCCGGCCTCGAGGCTGAGGCCGCGGCCCAGGCCAAGCGCCTGCCAGGCCGGGAAGGCGATGCAGAACAGCCCGCCGAGCCAGCAGGCCGCGATGACCGCGAGGCTGACCGCGCCGAACGGGAGCTTGACCAGGAAGTAGCCGCGCGCCCGCCAGGACACCGGGTCGAGTATCCGCGCACCGCACCAGTTGGTCCACTCGTTGTGCGGCACGACGGCGGTGACCGCGATGCCCGCCTCGGCGGCCAGCTCTTCGACCCGCGGCGGCGGCAGCCACCGGGTGGTGACCCCGGGCTTGGTCTCCCACTCCCTGGCCTTTCCGCCCGCGGCGATGACCGCCGCGGCGAGGCTGCCCGCGGTCGCGGCGTCCGGCGCGGCCACCTTAACGTAGTGCGCCGGGCGCAGCGGCGGCGGTGCCGGTATGTCCTCGCCTAGTTGCCCGCGGGCCAGGTAACGGGCGGCGTCGCCGAGCTTCCGCACCGGGGTGGCGGACATGGCCCAGAAGATGCCGTTCTCCAGCATCGGGACGATGAAGGTGACGGCGCCGACCGCGAGCAGGAAGCTGGTGACAGCGTGGCCGAGCTGGTTCCAGGCGCGCCTGCTGAACGGCGCCACCATCGCGTGCCGCACGGGGGACGCGATGGTGTCGGGCACTTCGGCCATGAGGTGATTGTCGTACGAGATGGCGGTGATGTGACCGCCTGCTTGGGGAGTTTGTGTGCTCATGGCTCGATGTTCCGGCCCCGCGCGGTCACGGACGATCGTGACAGCCGAGGCGGTTTGGTACGGCTAGCACGACCGCGAGGTGCGGGCCGGGTGAACGCCCTGGCCGGTTAGCCGCGCAGTTCCAGGAGCCACGGCACATGAGCCGGGACGAAGGGCGCGATGATCGCTGCGAGATGCGATTCCTCGATGCTCAGCTCGGCGGCCTGCAGCCGGATGATGAGTACGGGGTCAGGAAAGCCCGGCAGCGCGGCGCCCGGATCGCGCGACCAGGCGCAGGCTCCGGACTCGGTGAACTCCGGTACCTGCCCGGTCGACAGCTCGATGATGTCCCTGATCCCCCGGAGCGTGCCGCGCCAGACGTACAGTCGCGCCGCTGCCATCACCAGCTGACG
>Ga0070714_100004766_pt1 | contig 10275 bp, 7 predicted proteins | sample LARL83metaG_FD_65450 | JGI IMG/M metagenome (GOLD analysis project Ga0070714, IMG submission 65450) | Corn, switchgrass and miscanthus rhizosphere microbial communities from Kellogg Biological Station, Michigan, USA - LAR L8-3 metaG | ecosystem: Host-associated > Plants > Roots > Rhizosphere ... | reverse complement strand
CGGTAGTTGTCGTCCCACTTCAGGTCGCGGCACAACCAGTCGTTCATGCCGATGTCCAGGTCCGACAGCACGATCACCGGAGTCTGCAGGCGCTCGGCCAGGTCGAAGGCCTGCACGGCCATGTAGAAGCATTCTTCGGGGTTCGCGGGGTAGAGACATACATGGCGTGTGTCGCCGTGCGAGGCATAAGCCGAGAGCAGCAGATCACCCTGCTGCGTGCGTGTCGGCATGCCGGTGGAGGGACCGACACGCTGGATGTCGAAGATCACGACCGGCACCTCGGCGTAGTAGGCGAGCCCGAGGAACTCGTTCATGAGCGAGATCCCCGGACCCGAGGTGGCGGTGAAGGCGCGCGCCCCGTTCCACATCGCGCCGATCGCCATGCCGACTGCGGCCAGCTCGTCCTCCGCCTGGATGAAGGCGAAGTTGCGCCGCCCGGTCTGCGGATCGATGCGCAGGCGCTCCGCGAACATCTTGAAAGCGTCCATGAGCGATGTGGAGGGCGTGATCGGGTACCACGCCGCTACCGTCGCGCCGGCGAACACGCAGCCGAGGGCGGCGGCGGTGTTGCCATCGATCATGATGTGGCCCGCCGTGTGCGCCATCTTGGCTACATGCAGCGGCAGCGGGCACTCGATCTGCGCGCGCGCATAGTCGTAGCCGAGCTGGATCGCCTTCATGTTGCTCTCGACCAGCTGCGGTTTCTTGGCGTAGGTCTCCGCCAGCAGCGCGCGGATCTGCGCGAGATCGAGATCGAGCAGCGCGGCCAGCACACCGGCGTAGCAGATGTTCTTCATCAGGATGCGCGTACGCACACCGTTGAAGTTCTCGTTGCACAGCCGTGCGAGCGGCACGCCCAGCACCGTGATGTCCTCACGTTTGAGCAGCGCCGGCCGCGGCCAGGTGGAGTCGTACACCAGGTAGCCGCCCGGCGCGACCTCCTTCACATCACGTGCGTAGGTCTCGGCATTCATAGCCACCATGATGTCGACCCGCCCGGAGCGCGCCACGTAGCCATCCTTGGTGACGCGAATCTCGTACCAGGTGGGCAAGCCCTGGATGTTGGAAGGGAAGTAATTCTTACCCACCACCGGAATGCCGCTGCGGAAGATAGACTTCATCAGCAAGCTGTTGGCGCTCGCCGAGCCGGTGCCGTTCACCGTGGCGATCTTGATGGTGAAATCGTTGATGCGTGTCGAATCGGCTTTCGGCATAGAGTGCTCAGGCAATCTTTGGCTTGCGCGCCTCGAGCGCGCCCGCTTCATCGGCCGCGTGCGGCCAGTGCAGCTCGGATTTCTGCATGTCCCAGGCGGCGGTCGGACAGCGTTCGGCGCATAGTCCGCAGTGCACGCACAGGTCCTCGTCCTTCACCATCACCCGCCCGGTCTGCGGCAGCCCGGCCGACACGTACAGCGGCTGGCTGAGATTCAATGCCGGCGCCTTGAGGCGCGAGCGCAGCTCCGCCTCCGTGCCGTTGTGCGTAATGGTGAGACAGTCAACCGGGCAGATGTCGATGCAGGCGTCGCACTCGATGCAGAGCTTCGCGGTGAACGCGGTCTGCATGTCGCAATTGAGGCAGCGCTGCACCTCCTGCTCGACCTGCTCCGCAGTGAAGCCGAGCTCGACCTCGATGTTGAGCTTCTTGAAGCGCTCCTTCAGCGACACGTGCGGCATCAACCGCCGTTCGACCGGCGTGTAGTCGTTGGCGTACGACCACTCGTGCATGCCCATCTTGCGGCTTTGCAAATTCATGCCCGGCGGCAGCCGCTCGTGCACCGCTTCACCCTGGCAGTGGCGATGGATGGAGATCGCCGCCTGGTGGCCGTGCTCGACCGCCCAGATGATGTTCTTCGGGCCGAAGGCCGCATCGCCGCCGAAGAACACCGCCGGCAGCGTGGACTGAAAAGTGCTCGTATCGACCACCGGCACGTCCCACTTGCCGAACTCGATGCCGAGGTCGCGCTCGATCCACGGGAAGGCGTTCTCCTGGCCGATGGCGAGGATCACATCGTCCGCGGGCAGGAATTCTTCCCCCACGATGCGCTCGGCGGTGATGTTGCCCCGGGCGTCGAGCTCGTACTCCACCTGATCGAACCGCATGCCGGCGAGGCGCCCGTTCTCGATGACGAACGCCTTGGGCGAGCGGTTGACGATGATCTGCACGCTCTCCTCCTCGGCGTCCTCGAGCTCCCACGCGGACGCCTTGAAGAAGCCGCGTGGCTTGCGCGCCATCACTTTGACGCTCTCGGCTCCGAGCCTGAGGCTGGTGCGGCAGCAGTCCATGGCGGTGTTGCCAACGCCGATGATCAGCACCCGTTTGCCGACCTTGTCGATGTGCCCGAAAGCGACCGACTCGAGCCAGGCGATGCCGATGTGGATGTTGGCAGCGCCTTCGTCTCGACCGGGGAGCCTGAGCTCCTTGCCCTTTGGGGCGCCGGAGCCGACGAACACCGCATCGAAGCGGCCCTCGCCCAGCAGCTGGCGCATGCTCTTCACCGGGCTGTTGAGCCTGAGGTCGACCCCCATGTTGATGATCATGGCCATCTCCTCGTTCAGCACCGCGGCCGGAAGCCGGAACGAGGGAATGTTGGTGCGCATGAGCCCGCCGGGCTCGCCGTACTGCTCGAAGATGGTGATGTCGTAGCCGAGCGGCATGAGATCGTTCGCCACCGTGAGCGAAGCGCAGCCTGCACCGATGCAGGCAATGCGCTTGCCGTTCTTGAGGCGCGGAATCTTCGGCAGGCGCGCGCTCACATCCTCACGATGGTCGGCGGCGACGCGCTTCAGGCGGCAAATGGCCACCGGTTTCGTCTCGATGCGCCCCCGGCGACAGGCCGGCTCGCAGGGCCGGTCGCATACGCGGCCGAGAATCCCCGGAAATACGTTGGAGTGCCGGTTCACCATGTAGGCATCGGTGAAGCGGCCCTGGGCGATCAAGCGGATGTATTCGGGTACATCGGTGTGAGCCGGGCAGGCCCACTGGCAATCCACAACTCGATGGTAGTAGTCGGGATGGGAGGTATCGGTCGGTTCCATTCAGTGCTCGGGCCTCGTGCCCTCAAGCCCTCAGGCGGTAACGGGGATGGTGAGTATAGGGTCGTGCGGCGGTTTGTCATCGGCGTTCATCGTGGAACCTCGTTTCGCGCACGGCCGCCGACCTCTCTATATTGCGCCGCAGCAATGCAAGCGTCCAGTCGCACCTATACTCCCAGCAGCTTATGTCCGACCTGGTAGCGACCGAAATCCGCCTGCGACGCGCCTCACGGCTGCTGGAAGTGAGCTTCAGTGACGGCAGCCGCTTCGAGTTGCCCTTCGAGTATCTGCGCGTGCATTCGCCGTCCGCCGAAGTCAAAGGTCACGGCCCGGGCCAGGAGGTACTCGTCCTCGGCAAGGAGCAGGTCGGCATCGCCTCCGTCGAACCGGTGGGGCAATACGCGGTGAAGCTCGTGTTTGACGATGGCCACGACACCGGGCTCTACACCTGGAAGTATCTGCACGAGCTCGGGCGCGAGCGGCCCGACAAATGGGCGCGCTACCTCGCACGCAAGGCACAGGCGCGCAGCTGAGCAATTGCGCCGGCGCTGTGGAAGTGCCGGCGCGAGTCAGCCGCGAGCGTGTGCTGCGGGCGCCGCGTACGTGTGCTGCGGTGTCATTGCATTCATGCGGTGAGTGTCGCGTGCGCTCGCGCCCTGCGCAGGCGCTGTGTGCGCGTTGCGTACGGTGCGCGCGCAGAGCTCACCGCCACGGTGCGAATACCGCACGAAATGTTCGGCCCTGAAAAGATGCTGCGCGAGGCCTGAAAAGCAAAACGGGCCGGACATCGCTGTCCGGCCCGCTTCGCCATGCAAGACCCCCCGTAACGGCCGCGATTCTGCGCGTGAGAGTGGAAAAAAATCAACAGTGATCGCACCGGCTCGCCGGATGCGATCGTCTAGAATGCGTCTGAATGCCCACCACCGACTTCGGCTTCGAGCGCGTGCCCCTTGCCGAGAAGGCGCGCCGCGTGCGCGGCGTGTTCGACTCGGTCGCCGATCACTACGACCTGATGAACGATCTGATGTCGGCCGGCACACATCGGTTGTGGAAGCGCTTCACGCTGGCGCTCGCGAATCTGCGCGCCGGCCAGCGCGCGCTCGATGTCGCCGGTGGCAGTGGTGATCTTGCCGTCGGACTTGCACGGCAAGTCGGCCCGCGTGGTTTCGTCGTGCTGAGCGATATCAATGCTGCGATGCTCGCGCGCGGGCGCGACCGGCTCATCGACGCCGGCATAGTCGGCAACGTCGCATGCGTGCAAGCGGACGCGCAGCGATTGCCGTTTTCCGACGGAACGTTCGACTGCGTCACCATCGGCTTCGGCCTGCGCAACGTGACCGACAAGGCGGCCGCGCTCGCGGCCATGCGGCGGGTGCTCAAGCCTGGCGGACAGCTGCTGGTGCTCGAGTTCTCGCAGCCACGCTTACCGGGACTGAAATCCCTCTACGATGCCTACTCATTCCGGGTGCTCCCGTGGCTCGGCAGGACCGTGGCGCGCGATGAGGCGAGCTACCGCTACCTCGCAGAGTCGATCCGCATGCACCCGGATGCGGACGCACTGCTCAAAATGTTTCAGGACGCGGGACTCGAAGCCTGCCGTTACCACTCCCTCGCCGGCGGCATCGTTGCGGTCCATCGCGGGTACCGATGCTGACCATGACGCTCGAGAAGCTGCTGAACCGCGGTTTGCCGCGCTCACCGCGCGCGCGGCAGCTGTGTGCAGCGCTTGCCGGCCGCAGTGTGGCGATCGTGGTGCCGGAGGTGGTGCGGCTGCGTGTAACCTCGACCGGCCAGACTCTCGCTGTGACCCGCGATGATGCTGCAGCAGACGCCACGATCGCCGGTGGGCTGCTCAGCCTGCTCGCCCTCACGGGCGAGTCCGCGCAGGCGGTGATCCAGCGCGGCGATGTCTCCATCACCGGTGACAGCGAGCTCGCACAAAGCTTCCGCGAGCTCGCGCAGCTGCTGCGTCCCGATCCGGAGGAGGAGCTGTCGCTGCTGATCGGAGACGTGCCGGCCCACCAGCTCGGCCGCCTCGCGCGGCTCGGTGCCTCACTCGGTGTGCGGGCGGCGGACACGACCCTGCGGAACCTGGCCGAGTACGGCGCGCACGAGCGCGGCGACCTCGTCTCGCGCAACGAGGGCGAGCAGTTTCTGCGCGGTGTCGACACGCTGCGCGAGGGAGTCGATCGACTGCAGGCACGCCTCGATCTGCTCGCGCGGCGACGCGGCGCCTCGTGAGACGGAGGCCGCCCCGGTGAGGCCGCGCGTGCTGCTGCGGCTGCTGGAGATCCAGCGCGTGCTGTTGCGGCATGGACTGGATGACTACGTACGCGCGACGCACCTGTACCGCCCGCTGCGCTTCCTGTTCTTTCTCTCTCCGCTCGTGTGGTTCGAGCGCCGCCGCAAGGCAAGCCGCGGCGCACGCCTGCGCAGTGCACTCGAGGAGCTCGGTCCCATCTTCGTGAAGTTTGGGCAGGCGGTCTCCACCCGTCGCGATCTGCTGCCTGCCGATATCGCCGATGAGCTCGCGCTGCTGCAGGACCGGGTGCCGCCCTTCCCCGGCTCGATCGCGCGGGCGCTCATCGAGCGCACGTACGGGCAGCGATTGACGCAGGTATTCGAAAGCTTCGAGGAGAGCCCGCTCGCGGCGGCCTCCATCGCGCAGGTGCACGCGGCGCGTCTGCCGGGTGGGCAGGAAGTCGTAGTCAAGGTGCTGCGGCCGGATATGCGCTCCATGATCGAGCGCGATCTCGAGGTGCTGTACGCGCTGGCCGATCTCGCGCATCACTACTGGCGCGAGGGGCGGCGGCTGCGGCCGCGCGAGATCGTCGCTGAGTACCAGAAAACGGTGCTCGATGAGCTCGACTTGATGCGGGAAGCGGCCAATGCCTCGCAGCTCAAGCGCAACTTTTCCGGCTCGGAACTGCTGTATGTGCCGGAGGTGTACTGGGATTACTGCCGCAACGATGTGCTGGTGATGGAGCGCATCCACGGGGTACCGATCAGCGATCGCGCGCGCCTCAAGGCAGCCGGCACGAACATCCGCCAACTGGCGGAGAACGGGGTGCGCATCTTCTTTACCCAGGTGTTCCGCCACAACTTCTTCCACGCCGACATGCACCCGGGGAACATCTTCGTGCTCATCGAGGATCCCCTGCGGCCGCGCTACGCGGCGGTCGATTTCGGCATCATCGGCACTCTCGATCCGCGCGATCAGTACTACCTCGCCGAGAACTTCATGGCGGTGTTCGAGCGAAACTACCGGCGTGTCGCGCAGCTGCACCTCGAATCGGGCTGGGTGCCGGCGCAGACACGCATCGATGAGATGGAGTCGGCCGTGCGCACCGTATGCGAGCCGATCTTCGATCGTCCGCTCAAGGACATCTCCTTCGGGCGCATACTGCTGCGGCTCTTCGAGATCTCGCGCCGTTTCAACATGCAGATCCAGCCGCAGCTCATGCTGCTGCAGAAGACACTGCTGAATGTCGAGGGACTCGGGCGCGACCTGTACCCGGATCTGGACGTGTGGGCCACCGCCACTCCGATCCTGCGTGAATGGATGCGCGAGCGCACGAGCGTGCGCGCGCTCGCGCGCGAGCTGCGCGTCCGCATGCCCGGACTCATGGAGGCCGCGCGCGGCCTACCGACGCTGCTCGGCAGGCTGCTCGACACTGAGCTCGCCGGCGTGCGCGCGCCGGCGCCCGCAGCCGATAGCCTCGAGCTGCGCAGCGCGCTTGCGCGCGCCGCACGCCGGCGCGATGCGGTGACGCTCGGCGCCGCCCTGCTGCTCGGCGGGCTGGTGTGGCTCGCAGTAGCGCGCGAGCCCAGCTGGATCGGATGGAGCCTGCTCGTCGCGGGATCGGCCAGCGTCGTTTACGGGCTGTGGCGCTCTAATTAAGTGCAGCGCTCACTCACCGAGGGCTCGATACCGGTCGGTCTGTTCCGTTTCGCACTCCCGATCCTGTTCGCGAACATTCTGCAGTCGCTGAATGGCTCGGTGAATTCCATCTGGGTAGGGCGCTTTCTGGGCGAAGCCGCACTGACTGCGACCTCGAACGCCAATACCGTGATGTTCCTGCTGATCGGCGCGGCCTTCGGGGTAGCGCTCGCGTCCACCATCCTCATCGGTCAGTGCATCGGCGCCAACAATCTCGCCGAGACCAAGCGTGTCGTCGGTACCAGCGCGAGCTTCTTCGCCGGCATCTCGGTGGCAATGGCCGTCGCCGGCCTGCTCTTGTGCCGCCCGCTGCTGATAGCCATGAGCACGCCCGCGGACTCGCTGCCGCTCGCGGTCGCGTACATGCGGGTGATCTTCCTCGCACTGCCCTGGCTGTACATGTATGCCTTCGTGATGGCGGTGCTGCGCGGCGCCGGCGACTCCAAGACCCCTTTCTACTTCATGCTGCTGTCGGTGGGCATCGACATCGCGCTCAACCCGGTGTTCATCTTCGGGCTGGGGCCCATTCCGCGCCTGGGGATCGCCGGGTCCGCGCTCGCCACCTTCGTCGCTCAGGTGGTGAGCCTGACCGCCTTGATCCGTCACCTCTACCGCCGGCATCACATCCTGTGCCTGCACCGGCAGGAGCTGCGCCTGCTCAAGCCCGACGGGGCTCTGGTTGGCACGCTGCTGCGCAAAGGAATCCCGATGAGCGCACAGATGCTGGTGCTCTCGCTCAGCGGCGTGCTCATGATCACCCTCGTCAACCGCTTCGGTGTCGATACCACCGCTGCGTTCGGCGCAGCGCTGCAGATCTGGAACTACATCCAGATGCCCGCCTTCGCCATCGGCATGGCGGTGTCGGCCATGACCGCGCAGAACGTCGGCGCGCACAAGTGGCATCGGGTCACCACCATCGCGCGCGTCGGCACGCTGTACAGCGTGCTGCTCACCGGCTCGGTGGTGCTGGCGATCGAGCTCCTCAACAGCTGGGTTTTCGGCTTGTTCCTGCCGTCGTCCTCGAACGCACTCGCGATCGCGAGTCACATGAACCGCATCGTGACACCTTCGTTCATTTTCTTCGGCATCTCGCTCACGCTCTTTGGTGTCGTGCGTGCCACCGGCGCCGTGATCGCCCCACTGATCATCCTCACCATCGCACTGCTGGTGGTGCGCTTCCCGTTCGCCGAAGCATTCCTCGGCCGCTACCAGATCGACGCGGTCTGGTGGAGCTTTCCCGTGTCATCACTGCTGGCTGCGATACTGGCAGTGCTCTATTACCGCTATGGCGACTGGCGGCACGCACACATGACTGTGGCGGCGTCCGGGACTTCTGCATAGAAGCGCACGGCGATAGTTAACCAACCTCACTTCGCCGGCAGCTCGGTCACCGTCGCCGCACGCGGCTCGATCCACAGTGCCCGCGCCCGTCCGCAGAGCTCGCCCTTGCCATCGAAGAGGGCCGTGCCCGCCTCGTGCTTGCGGCCATTGCTGCCGAGGCGCCAGCCGATGAGTGTGCAGGATTCACCGATGTGCACCCGCCGGTCGACATGGGCGGTGAATTCGGCGAGCAGCATCATGCGATCGTCGGGGGCGACCGCGTAGTAGCCCGGGCAGTCGAGAGCGGCCGACATGAATTCCGCCCGCACCTTGCCATCGCCGGCATCGAGCGAGGCGTCGGGTACCCAGGGTGCGGCCACCAGCTCCCGTTCCGCGATTGGTCCAGCGAAGATGCGCAGACCGTCGCCGCGCCCGCGCTGCGTGCCGCACACGAAGCAGCTCGGGAAGCGATGATTGCGGAAGCCCGCGTAGTGACGCGAGGCCTCCACCGCTTCCAGATATTCCGGCGCGGCAGGTGCTACGAGATTGAGCATTGCCGGGTGCGCTTCGCCGATCGGCTCCTCGCCGCGCAGCACCCGTAGCCCACCATCTTCCAGTACGTTCACCGCGAGCGTGATGTTCAGCGGAGGAGGCTTCAGTAGCCGCACACTGACGGTGCGCGCGGCGAGCGTCGCCACGAGCCCGGCGAAATAGCCCCCATTGGAAGACTCGGGCGGGCCCCGAAAGCGCGTGGCGATAGTGAGAGAGGGCACGACAGCTGCAGGATGGGCGTTCCGCACGGCGCAGGCAAATGCGGCGTAGAGGCGCCCGTTGCCCGACGGAAGACCGCGGGCGCCCGTGGACCCGACTCGACACTCTTGGGGATGTCATAAAACAGAAAGGGCGGAGTTACCGCCCTTTCTGCTTTTGGCTCCGGTCAGGTTGTGGACAGCTGCTCGTTTCCCCCTTCAAAAAGTCGGACAGGGGTTCAACGGCAGCGTATTGTGGAAGTTCTCATAGATGTATTGCGGCTCTCCATCCGGCGAAGGATAGAAGTTCGCCAGAATGGGACCGAACTCTGTCTTCGAGCTTCCGCCGAAATCATCCAGCGTTCCCGGGATGTACGGGCCACCTTCCTGCCAGCGACAGCCGCTCTCATCCAAGCGCGTGCTGAAGAACGGATAGAAGGACGCGCCCTTTGGCGGGTTGACACAGCCCTGGCCCGGATGCGGATCCGCAGGGTTCGACAGGTGCCGCTGGCACGGCGGGGTCGTGCCGAACTCGATGCGCGGCAGGTCGACCTCGAAGGCAATGCGATTGAAATTCACCAGGTGCCCACTCGCGTCTCTCAACAACGGACTGGAGAACATCACCGGCTCTGCGTGGAAGAGCGCATCCTGAACCGGGTTCTTGAATGATCCCGGCCAGGTGTTATTCCGGTAGGGCACACCGTCGAAATCCGTATCGCTATCGATGCAACCGCCGAGGTGAAGCAAGCCGAACGCCGCGGGAAATCCGGGATCGACACACCCGCCGAACAACGCGCCGTCATCGAGTCCAGCCTTCTTATCACTCCCGGTAACAGACGTGCACGCACCGAACTCCTGATCGACCGAGCTGCAGTACTCGAAGTGCCCGATCTCATCCGAGAAGGCAATGTTGTACGAATGGGCTGCCCCCGGCACACGCGTGTGCTCGCTCGAGGTGGCGTAGGCGGGATGGAAGTCATGCGCCAGGTTGTGAGTGGCAAAGTTGCAGTTTTTTCCGTTGGGATCCCATTTCACCGAGGCGAAGCCGTTGGCGCCGCTCGCCACCATGAAGCCGCTTTGGCCGGTGGTGAGATCCTGAACCGTGACCTTGAGCCCGTTCGGGGTATCTGCGATGGTCACGACGAGCTCATCGCCCCCATCCATGCGGAGAGTCTTGTCGTTGGTCGACACGAACGGCCCGAGGGGGCTGGGTGAACCCGGTGGGAATGGCAC
>Ga0070714_100004765_pt1 | contig 10276 bp, 3 predicted proteins | sample LARL83metaG_FD_65450 | JGI IMG/M metagenome (GOLD analysis project Ga0070714, IMG submission 65450) | Corn, switchgrass and miscanthus rhizosphere microbial communities from Kellogg Biological Station, Michigan, USA - LAR L8-3 metaG | ecosystem: Host-associated > Plants > Roots > Rhizosphere ... | reverse complement strand
GCCTTGCTTGATCCGCATACCCGCATCCCAGCCATCCGACTTGCGATTGCCGGACGTCAGAGCGAGGGCTGGTACGACTTGGGTGACATTAGTGTGAACTAAATTCGGACAAGTTTGAAGACTCACTTCCCTGTGCGGTGAAGAGTCTCAAAAAGGACTAGTTCCGAGCTTTGCGGCTTTCGCAGTGTGATCTTCAGTCCGCCCGTCAGCAGTTCGCGACCAGTGGCGGTGCGATCAGGGGAACTGTGGTCATGAAAATGGAGCTGGTACGTCGCAGCCGCCACAATCCCCTTCAGCGCGAAGCTGTGCGTTGATTCTGATTTTGTGGATCCGCGAAAAACATACACGGCGCCATGTGAGGTTTTGGGATCGAAGTACTCCATCGCGTCCCAATGAATTCCATCTGGGCGCGAAGAGATGTGATATAGATCAGCATCGCGGATCAGTGGCCGCAACTCCTTTTTGTATAGCTGAAATTCACCTTTAGCCAGGGCATGCTGTGCTGACGTCCAAGAGGTTGTATCCATCATGATCGTTAGCCAGCCCATCATCCCACTGCGCAACATATAGAGAAAATTTTCGGGCCGCGGTGCAGGCCACTTCTCAACATACGTCTCCAGCATCGCGCTAGGCAGGACGTGGCTGGCATCGTAAAAAGCCCGCCGATTGGAGAGTGGATCGTAGGTGTCGGTAATTGAAAAATAGTCCGCGTGCGCGGCGCTGCCAAAGTCCACCATGCGTCCGCCGTCATCGCAAACCTCCAACAGAAGCCGGGGATGGTCCTTTCTCAATTTGGAATAGATATCGTAATAAGCACGGACCGCGTGATAACTCACGTCGCTCGAATTTGAACTCTCAACCCAATAGGAGCCCCAGGCTTTGTAGATGCACTTGTTCCAATTATTTGGCGGCGCGTGAGGATGGTCCGCTCGGTCGCAACCTTGGGCAACCAGGTAGCCATCGTGTTCCAGCATGTCGAGGTGGTAGTCATCGACAATGCGCTCGACTTCGCGCTGCGCCCATTCCTTGGCCGCAGGTACGCCAAGATCAATGGTTTGACCTTTGAACTCCTCCGGTTTCCAATCCGCCGGAAGGTCTGTCACCATCCAGTCACGCACTTTAGGATCGCGTGCATTCAAGGCTCCTGGTTCAGTATCAAATGCAGCCTGCGTCCAGTCGACCCATAAACCAAACTTCATTCCGTGCTGGTGAGCGTCGTCAGCGACAGACGCGAGTCCATTGGGGAATTTCTTGGGATTAGGGTACCAGTCGCCAACGCCGCGGAACCAGCCCGCGTCCATGTGAAACATTTCCAGGCCGAGCTCCGAAGCGTCGCGGATCATGGCGCGTGCGATCGCGTCGTTCACGTTCATCCCGCCACCCCAACTGTTATTCACCAGCAGCGGATAGCTAGCATCATTCCAAGCCAGCGGATTTCCAAGCACCGTACGGACCCAGCGCCGCAGCACGTTTCCTGTGGCATCGGCCCCTCCTATCGACGCTCCCAGAAAAACGACCGGACAATCGAAGCTCTCACCAGGCTCTACACGAGTGCGAAATGGGCCGGGGTTGGCGTTCAACCCAGCACTCCCTTTCAGTGATTCGGTCGATCGCTCGAGGGTCAATTGGGTGCGCCCGCTAAACTCGATCCCGATGTACCAGCCGTCTTTTGATCCGCTGCTTTCTTCGAGGAGAAACCAAGGAATAATTTCACGGGCTTCGTATGCTTTGGGATGCGCATATGTGCTCGATGTTCCCTGCCATTTGTAGCCGGCGGGCACTGCCACAAGATGAGTGCCCACCTCCGAAGGAGTATTCGCACCTTTCTCTATGTAGAGTTGTTCCAGGCCAACATCCGGTTTAAGTGACCAATTGAATTGAATGCTGTCCTGAAGCGGGAGCCACAATTCGCGATCGCTAAGGTTTTCGATATGAATCTGGTGCTCGAGAGGGCCGAACGCAGCCGGTGATCGCCACTCCCAGGTCAACCGGAGATGCGGTGATTCACTCTCGTACACGAACGCAACGCGGTGGGGTTCAATTAGACTGGCGCCTTTGCTGAATCTCCAATTAACAGGGGTCTCCCGGCCATCTATCTCCACTGAGTTAATAAGCGCTTCCGGTGAAGCATTATGCCAAGCCAAGCTCCGGGGCGAAGAAATTGTCAGTAGCTGTGGCACGTTCTGACCCGCTTGCATCTGGATTATGGTATCGGCAGTCTGCAAGAAAGCAGTCGTTTGTGCCGCGAGAAGCTTTGCACTGCACAATAGCCAGATAAGGCAGCAGCAAGCGAAAAGACCGGGCATGATGTGAATCCTGTGTGTACGCTGGCTATCGGGCATTCGGTCGAATCTTAGCAAACGTATTCTCGCGCTACTAGTATCCAAGCTGCTCCGCAGGCTCTTCTCATCGATATACAGCAGGTCGCAAGACGGGCCAAGGTCTCGACTGCAACACTCTCTCTCTCACCATGGATCGCGTCCCCTAGTTGATCCGTAACTTCTAAGCGAGTTCGGAAGATCAGGGACGAGTTTGGCCATTGTCGCAACACTATCCTCACGTTCCGGTGTCCGGGAAGAACCGCATTTCTGGCCTCGTGGTTTCAGAGCATCACGAACCCGTGTTTCCGGAGATCGCTAGATGATTCTTCGGCTTCATGAAGTTCTGCGTTCGTGAGACCCGATTCCGCATGTAGCCGGTTAGGTAAGGGCCGCAAACGCGTCTCCTGAACACTAATCTGATACTATGCGCCCGAATGGGCTGGCAGCTTCCGACTATGGGACTGCGATTATGTCCAAAACCGCAGGAATTTCCAACGTCCTCGCGCCATATCAGGTCAGCCGAACCGACTGCACCAGACACATCTAAAAAGCCCGAAAATATAAAAAGTCTTGACAATTAACCCCAAAGTTTGAGAAAACGTGTACTCACATATCCGGGCCTGTCTTTTCTCTCGAGAACAGGTCGCCCATGTCGGCTCATTAGAACGTCGTTCGGAGGATATATGAAGCAGATAAAGTTCGCAGCCATCTTCGCTGCAGTCCTACTGTTCCTAGTCACACTGTGCTCACTTCCCGTTTGCGCCCAACAGTTCTATGGCAGCATCACCGGAATTGTGACCGACCCCACCGGGGCTGTAGTTCCGAACGCAAGCGTCAAGGTGATTAACGTAGATACAAACGTCACGACTGCTTTAAAGACGAACAGCGCGGGGGTTTATGTCGCCAACAATCTGATTGTCGGCACGTACCGTGTGGAAGTCCAAGCATCGGGTTTCAAGAAATCCGTAGTCGACAATATCCTCCTCCAGGTGGGCGCAACTGCCAAAGCGGACTTGGCGATGGCGGTTGGCCAATCAACTGAGACGGTGAATGTCACCGCGACTAATGCGGCCCTTTTGCAGACTCAGCAAGCCGACCTCGGGCAGACTATGGATACGAGCATGTTACAAAACTTGCCGATCGAAGGTGGCGGAGCCAATGCTAACGGTCGTAGCCCCTATAACCTTCTCTCGCTGGCGCCAGGAGTATCGCAGCAGACCGGATGCACCGGAGCCGGGCAGGGTGGAAGCGCGCTAGGTGCTTGCGGAAATGAAGGAAACGTCCGCGTCAGCGGCAGCCGCCCGCGCACGGATGACAATGTGCTGGACGGCGTCGCCGTTACTGCAACTGTGTTTGGCGGTCCATCCGTAACCCCAAGCGTAGAAGCCATCCAGGAATTCCGCATTGAGCAGAACAGCATGTCGGCGGAGTATGGCAAAGCCGGCGGCCTAATTGTTATTCAGGTCAGCAAGTCTGGCACAAATCAGTTCCACGGTTCGGGTTACGAATACAATCGCAATGAGAATTGGGATGCCAGAGATTTCTTTGCCGACCCGACGTTGCGAAAGAACCCTTACAACTACAACGATTTCGGTGGCAGCATCGGTGGCCCAATTATTAAGGGTAAGCTTTTCTTCTTCAGTGACATTGAGAGAATCAATAATCATGGAGCCACAGTCAACCATGGCGTAACAGTTCCCGATGCAGCCTTTCGCCGGGGGGACTTGGGGGCCTTGTGCACGGGTAATGGCGGGACCTTCGACGCGTCTGGCAATTGCAGCATTCCGGCCGACCAGATTATTGATCCAGTCACGCCCGCTAATATCCCCTTTAATAACATCGCCAACGCTACTACGGCACCCAGCGCAGCCTCTGCCAATTTCCTCTCGCTTTGGCCCAGTGGCGGTACACCAGCGGGGATCGGAACCAACGTAATGACCATTAACCCTCCCTACCACAACACCGACACCTTGGTTAATCCGCGGCTCGACCTGGATCTTTCGCAATCGGACCATATATTCGGCGCATTTCACTACGACGATTTCAATGGGGTTTCAAACGGGCTCATTACTGGGCCTGCCGGCGCCGCTATTGCGAGGGGTAGGCAATATGCCTCAACCGTGGGATGGACGCACACCGTTAGCGCGAGCACGTTGAATGAATTCCGGTTTGGCGTGTCGCACCACCTCGGCGATCGGATGCCCTTTGGTGTTGGCTTTACCTCGCCGCAGCTTCTTGGGATTCCCGCCATTCCTGATTGCCTCTCCAGTATTCGTGACACGGCCAATGGAACCAAGTGTGGCACGCCAGGAGTTGCAGTCAACGGCTATAGTGGCTTTGGCAATGGTGGAATGCTGTACGAGCCCTCGACCGCCCTCCACTTCAGTGATTCGCTCAGCAAGCTGATGGGCAAGCATAGTCTAAAGGCAGGCTTCCAGGCCGATCATTACTCGATTGACAATTACCAGCCGAATGGCGTGACCGGGGGCTTTACATTCAATGGAAGTGGAGGAACCCATAATGCTTTCTCTGACTTCCTATTCGGACGGTTCAGCAGTACTAGTAAGTTCCAAGGCCAACCTGAGTTTGTCTCCTCGCGCGCTTGGTCCTATGCTTTCTTCGTACAGGACGACATCAAGCTGACGCCAAAACTGACCCTGAACGCGGGCCTGCGGTGGCAGTACGATCAGTCGTTCCATGAGATCCATCACGGAGATGCCTTCTTTGATCCGTGCGCAACGCTGTACACCGGAAAGGACCCGTCTTGCGTTCCACACTGGGAGCAGTTCGGAGTGGGGGGCACGCCGGACACAACACTAGATCCTTCCAAGCACCAGTTTGAGCCGCGTATCGGACTCTCCTGGAATCCTATGGGTGGCTTAGTTGTGCGAGCCGGCTATGGCATCATGCATTCGGGATTTGTCGGCCATGGTCGCGCCGGCGATGGCCAGCCTGGACCAAATCTACTGTGGAGTTCAAGCCTCAAAGGCTTGACATGGGATACCGCGACTCCGGGATGCCCAATTCCGACCGCGGCACAAGTGACTGCTCCTATACCGATCAATGGCTGCACCGTTTCCTTTAGTTCCTGGGCACCACGCAGTCAATATCCAACCTATATGCAGCTCTGGAACTTTACGATCCAGAAGCAAATTGGCAACGATACCAGTACCCAAATCGGCTACGTTGGCAGCAAAGGTACACATTTGCCGGTCAATTATGCGTATAACATTTGCCAGCAAACCCAAGCCAGCACTGCAGCGCCCTCCATAGATAGCAGCACTGTAGGGGTCTATCCAAGTTTCGATTTCGTCGGCCCCATAAGTACTCCGAACTGTCCAGCGGCGGCTGCTGCACTAAACGCGGGAGCACTGAGCCAGGGAGTAGTGCCACCTGGACCAGTTTACTTCTGGCTGACTATCAACCCTGGGTGGTGGGGACTTTCTAGCTCTACCTATCACTCGCTGCAAGCGCAGCTTGAGCATCGTTTTTCGCACAACTTCTCTTTGCTGTCGAACTTTACCTGGAGCAAGTTGATCGACGATTCCTCGTCAGACTGGGGTGGCTTCTGGTCGCTCGACGTTTTAGGCCAGGATTTCTACCACCGAAACACAGAGCGCTCAGTGAGCGCGGGCGATATACCGTTCCGGTTCACAATGGCCCCAGTGGTACAACTGCCATTTGGGCCAGGACAGAAATGGCTCAATGGCGGTCTTGCTTCTGACGTGCTAGGTGGCTGGCGCCTCAGCGCAATTTATACGATCAGTGCTGGTACTCCCTTCGGTGTAACCGACAACTCGTATGGCTTTTGCAATGGTGCCGGCGTACTGGAAGATCGTCCAAACCTCATTGGTAACCCTGGATCGATCTCGGGGACAAACCGAAGCGTGAACCAGTGGTTTAACAATCAGGCCATGGACTTCGCAGGTACATGTCCGGGAAAAGGACTGGTCAATTCGGCGTCCTCCGATCCTTTCGGTTGCTGCGATGTTAGAAAGGCGTTTGGCAACGCTCCACGGTTTTTTTCCAATGTCCGCAATCCGGGCGCTGACAATCTTGACTTCGACATTCAAAAAGATTTCAAGATTCCGGCTGGAGAGCAGACTAAGCTAACCTTCGAGGCAAGTGCATTTAACCTGCCGAATCACCCACAATTCGCCGAACCTGTAGGGGATCCGACTCTGGGTTACTTCCCCGCTTCAGCTACGCAACACGCGGCCGGATTCGGATCGATCAGTGGCACATCAACTTATGGCAGCCGCACTATCCAGCTCGGATTGCACCTTTACTTCTGAGCAACATCGCGGGAGCGCTCGCTAGAGACGCTCCCGCATTCCCCAACGAACTTTGAAGACAAGAGTTTTCGTGATTGTTCTGTAAACGTTTGCTGCGACATGGATACGACCCACGAGTACCCGGCTACAACGTCGACACGTCCTAATATCGGCCTGCTTCGTATTTCATTGAATAGGAGAATCCCCCATGCCATCAGCTGCACTTCGAAAACTGGGCGGAGCAATGGCCTCCTTAATGTTGGCCCTCGCCCTGACCCTAGCCACCAGTTATGCGTTCGCAGGAAGCGGCACACTCACGGTTTCTGGGACGCAGTGGGGAGTAACTTCACAATTTCTCGGCGTCAATGAGGGAAGTTCGCAGTTCAACATCAACGACCTTGTGGATCTTGGAATCAATAGTTACAGGATGTATGGAGGAATGTCACGCTGGGAACCGACAGATGCAGAGTCAACTTACGGTTCACCTACTATAGCTCAAATCGAAGCGGATCCGAATGTCATCAACTGGGCATTTTACGACAACATCTTCACCAACCCACCGGGTGGAAGCGATTACAGCTGGAGCGCAAGCACCGGAATTCCTCCGGTCAATGCCGCGACAATCATTTCCGACCTGAACGCGCATAACATCACGCCGATTATTGTGCTGCGTAATCGCGACAACAATGGGAACCCGACGTGGTCACCGAATCCGCCAACTACAGCAGCCGATTGGAATGTTTGGTTCGAGCATGTCTTCGCCACGGTGTATTGGTTCAACGTGCGTAACAGTTATAGGGTGGACGATTGGGAAGTTCACAATGAACCGAACAATTCAGGTCAGGGCTGGGGTGGTACGGAAACCCAGTATATGGATTTCATTAACTACACCGCCCAGGCCATCCACTGGGTTTACAGCCATTACCTGCCCGGGCGTACGCCGCACATTTACGCGCCAGTCACCTCCAACTGCTGCAGCTGGGCCCTTACTGCAATGCAGACCGAAGGGCCAAGCGTATTTGATTCGCTCGATTTTCACGATTATCAGAGCAATCCGTCGGAAATCGCCACTCTTCGCGCCGACATGAACGCGAATGGATACTCCGGCGCGCCGGCGTGGATCACGGAGATGGGCTCGTACCACCAAAACACTTATAACAGCGTTAACAGCAGCAACAACCTGATCGTCTCTTGGTGGATTAAAGCTTCGCAACCGGGAAACAACTACGTGACCGGAGCGCAAATCTTCTCGCTCTACGACTGGGGCAGCGGATACACTTCCGGTCTGGTTCATGGAAGCTACCCTGCAGCCGAGTCTTATCAGCCCGGATATTACGCGACCCGACTGGCGGCGCGCGGGTTGTGCTGTGGCCGGCCGACTTATCAGACCACGAGCGGCATCAGCAATCTGATATCGGTTGTCACGAAAGATTCAGCTGGACACTATTACCTGCTTGCGTGCAACAGCGGAAGCCCGGGAGTGACTGTCACGGCTGATCTGTCGGCGCTGATCACTACAGGAACTGGCACACAGTGGGAGTTCAGTTCGGCAAATAATGACGTGATCGTTGCCAGCCCAACGCTCTCTGGTGGAAAAGTTACATTCAGCATTCCCTCGAACGCGACTGAGTTGTTGAAGTTTTAAGTAGATCGCGGCAAGCTATACGAACTGAACGCCAGTCGGTAGGCTGGCGTTCAAACTTTTAAAAGGAAGCGCGAATGACCAAACTCCCACAGTCACTCAACTCTTTTATATTGGTTCTATTCCTTCTGCTGGGCACCGCCGCCTCGTCGCAAAAAGCGCCGAGCTTTTCTCCCGACAGCATGGACAACATCCTTTACGGTGTTGCTTACTATCCCGAATACATGCCATATGACCGTCTTGATAAAGATGTAGATCTAATGCAGAAGGCGGGCATTACAGTCGTCCGGGTCGGCGAATCCACCTGGAGCAGTTGGGAACCGCGGGATGGAGAGTTTCAGTTCGCATGGATGCAGCGGGTGCTGGATAAGCTGCATCAGGCCGGAATCAAAGCCATACTTGGTACTCCTACATACTCAATTCCAACGTGGCTTTATAAGGAGCACCCGGAAATACTCGTTACCCACGCGGGCACCGCGCCTCCTCTCGTCGATCCTTATGACCCAACATACTCCACGGAACTCACACCCGGATACTACGGCATACGCCAGAACTATGATTTTCTGAATCCGCATTTTCGCCAACATGCGGAGCGCGTGATCCGCGAAATTGTAAGCCATTTCAAAGATCATCCCGCCGTGATCGGCTACCAAATTGACAACGAAACGTCTCCTACCGGAATTCCTAGCTCTTACATGAATGCGGCCTTTCTGGAGCGTTTGAAGCAGAAATATAAAACGCCAGAAACAGTAAACAAGATCTGGGGACTGGTGTATTGGGGACAGTTAGTGGACAAGTGGGAGGACCTGCCGCCTCGAGATGGAATTCTGAATCCTGGATATAAGCTGGAATGGGAAAACTTCCAGCATGACGTCGTCACCGACTATCTCGCGTGGCAGGCGAAGATCGTAAACGAATACAAGCGGCCCGATCAGTTCATCACGCAGGACTTTAGCGGCGGAGTTCACACCAACCTAGATCAGTGGGCAATTGCGCGTTCGCTCGATATTGTGGCGGAAAATCCTTATTTCGAAACCCAGGCGCGCCTGAGTGGGAAGACAATTTGGATGTCCGACGACCTCGGACGCTCGCTGAAACACTCGAACTTTCTTGTAACTGAAACCAATGCGCAAACCATCGGATGGGACTCGCGGACGCAGTATCCGCAATACCCCGGCCAATTACGCCTGGTTGTTTATACGCATCTCGCGGCCGGAGCAAACATGGTGGAGTACTGGCATTGGCATTCGCTGCACTATGGCCAGGAAACCTATTGGAAAGGTGTTCTTTCGCACGATCTCGAGCCTAACCGTACCTATGCTGAGGTGTCGCAAGTTGCAGGAGAATTGAAGCGGCTGGGCCCGCAGCTGGTCGATCTCAAGAAAGATAATAGGGTTGCAATCCTGGTCAGCACCGACTCGGCGAATTCGCTTGGCTACATGCCGGTCAGTGACAAAGTCAGTTACATGACTGTGCTTAGGCAGATGTATGGCGCACTTTACGAAATGAATGTAGAGCCGGACTTTGTTCAGGCTGGAGATCCGGGACTCTCTCGTTACAAGCTGCTTTTAGTGCCGCCTCTCTACAGCGCTTCTGACGCCGTGTTGCAGCAAATCTCTGATTATGTGAAAACTGGCGGGCAGGTGGTGATGTCATTCAAGAGCGGCTTCACCGATGAGCACTCAACTGTACGAGACGTCATGGCGCCCGGCCCGTTACGTGCAGCCTGCGGTTTTCACTATCAGGAGTTCACAAATTTGCCCGCCCCTGAACGCCTTACCCCTGATCCGTATGAAGTCGGGCAGCAGAATACGGGATCGGTCTGGGAAGAATTCCTCGTGCCGGAAACTGCCGAGGTGGTGGCATCTTTCGATGATCCCTATTGGCATTTCCCGGCCATCACTCGTAACAAGTACGGGGCCGGCATGTTGACCTATGAAGGCACTTTTGTGAGCGACAAATTACAACGCGCAGTAATAAGTGACGCTCTTAAGCACGCAGGACTTGCCAATTCCGAAGAGGGCCTGCCGCCGTCGGTT
>Ga0070714_100004762_pt1 | contig 10278 bp, 7 predicted proteins | sample LARL83metaG_FD_65450 | JGI IMG/M metagenome (GOLD analysis project Ga0070714, IMG submission 65450) | Corn, switchgrass and miscanthus rhizosphere microbial communities from Kellogg Biological Station, Michigan, USA - LAR L8-3 metaG | ecosystem: Host-associated > Plants > Roots > Rhizosphere ... | reverse complement strand
GCCTTGCGGAAATGATCGTAGATTTTGTTCTTCAGGATGCCCACCAGCCAGCTTTTTTCCGCCGACCGCCCCGCGAAACTTTTCCCGCCCTTCAACGCCGCCAGGAACGTCTCCTGCACCGCGTCCTCCGCCTTCGCCGCGTCCCTCATCCGCAGCAGCGCGTATTTAAAGAGGTAATCGCCGTACAACTCCACCCACCGTTCCGGGTCCGAAAGACCCGGCGGCGCCGCGGCATCCAATGGCTTATTTTCCGACGACGTCATGTTCCGCCAACGAGCCGGTAAATGAATCAACTCCGGCATTCAAATTGGCTCGCGAGCAACATGCGCGCGCCGCGCCGAAATGCAAAACATTTTTTCCGCCACCGTTCACGGTGGGGCGAGCGCCGTCGAGCCTTACCTTTCCCAATCCAGAAATTGAATTGACCAACCAACGGCTCACAATTCGGAGTTCCATTGAATGTTGATTGTTGGTTGTTGAATGTTGAATGTTCCCAATTTCCACAGGAGCCTCCCCTTTTTCCTTTCGCTCCCATTCCAATCCGTGTTCAATCTGCGCGGTTTAACTATGCCGAAGCGCACTGACATACATTCTGTTCTCATCATCGGCGCCGGGCCCATCATCATTGGGCAGGCGTGCGAGTTTGATTATTCCGGCACCCAGGCGTGCAAAGCCCTCCGCGAAGAAGGCTACCGCGTTGTGCTCGTCAACTCCAACCCGGCCACCATCATGACCGATCCCGAGTTCGCCGACCGCACCTATATCGAGCCCATCACGCCCGAGGCCGTCGAAAAAATCATTGTCCGCGAGCTGGCGGAAATGAAAAAAATGGGCGCGAAAGGAAAACTCGTCCTCCTTCCCACGCTCGGCGGCCAAACCGCGCTCAACACCGCCATGAAACTGCACGACACCGGCGTGTTGGAGAAACACGGTGTTGAAATGATCGGCGCCAAAGCCGAAGCCATCGAGAAAGGCGAAGATCGCCAGGTTTTCAAAGACCTCATGCTCAGCATCGGCCTCGACGTCCCCATTTCCGGCACCGCCCACAACATGGAAGAAGCCCGCGCCGTGGCCGACAAAATCGGCCGCCTGCCCCTTATCATTCGCCCCGCCTACACCCTCGGCGGCACCGGCGGTGGCATCGCCTACAACCGCGATGAATTTGAAGAAATCGCCAAACGCGGCATCGAGCTCTCGCCCGTCTCCGAAGTGCTCATCGAGGAATCGCTCCTCGGCTGGAAGGAATACGAAATGGAAGTGATGCGCGACAAGGCGGACAATTGCGTCATCATTTGCTCCATCGAAAACTTTGACCCCATGGGCGTGCACACCGGCGACAGCATCACCGTTGCTCCCATCCAGACGCTCACGGACAAGGAATACCAGATCATGCGCGACGCCTCCTTCGCCGTGATCCGCGCCGTCGGCGTCGAGACCGGCGGGTCGAATATTCAGTTCGGCGTCAATCCGGACAACGGCCGGATGGTCATCATCGAGATGAACCCGCGCGTCAGCCGCAGCTCCGCGCTCGCGTCCAAAGCCACCGGATTTCCTATCGCCAAAATTGCCGCCAAACTCGCCGTCGGCTATCTCCTCGACGAAATCAAGAACGACATCACCCGCGAAACGCCCGCGAGCTTTGAGCCCACCATCGATTACGTCGTCACGAAAATCCCGCGGTTCGCCTTCGAGAAATTCCCGCAAGCCGACCCCACACTCACCACGCAGATGAAAAGCGTCGGCGAAGCGATGTCCATCGGGCGCACGTTCAAGGAAAGCCTGCAAAAATGCCTGCGCTCATTGGAGATTGGCCGCAGCGGCCTCGGCGGCGACGGCAAACCCTGGCGCATCGGCACCGAAGTTTACGGCGACCGCGACATCCTGCCGAAGGATGTTATCACACGAAAACTAAGCGTCCCCAACGCCGAACGCATCTTCTTCATCCGCCACGCGCTGAGGGCTGGCTTCACCGTGGATGAGATTTTTAATCTGACGAAGATTGATCGGTGGTTTTTGGTTCAAATTAAAGAGATTGTGGATTTTGAGGAGGAGTTGGCGACGGGGAAGAATTAAATTGCTCACGCGCAGGCAAAATGAAAGAACCTCCAGAAGAACTCTATGAAGACCTTTTAGCTCAACGGGTGGTGATTTTTGCTGGTGCGGGAACAACAACCGAATCCGGGTCGAGAACTTTCTCCGATCCTCCGTTTTACGAAAGCATCAAAGAAAAATGTAAGTATCCAAAGAACGCACCAGAGCCGTCATTCCCTGATTTGATGCAGTTTTTTTGTGACCACGTCGATGGTGGTCAACGGAATCGGCTTGTTTCATCCGCAATTGATCGAATTGAAACCTTCGCAGCGCCGGGCGACGAAAATACATTTGCTACGATGTTTGCGTATGAGCTGGCCAAGCTGCCCTATGTAGATCGGATCGTCACGACCAATTGGGATCCGTTCTTGGAGCAGTCTATGAACATTTTAGTTCCAATGGTTGAGGATCGCGACTTGGCATTTTGGCATGACGCAAAACGCCAAGTTCTGAAGATCCACGGTTGTATCACTCGGCCCTATACACTTGTAGCCACAAGAGATGACTACGAGGCTTGCATCAAAAGAAATCCTCTCGTCTTTAACAAGCTTCGGGACTTGATGGCTTCCCGAACGTTCGTGTTTGTCGGTTACAGCCTGCGGGATTCAGATTTCAGGCTTATTTGGGCGGAAATTATTCAGGCTTTAGGACAATTTCGCCGTCTTGCTTACGTTGTTGACCCAGAAGAAAAAGACGAAAAAACAGAATTTTGGAAAACGAACGGACTGCGTCATATCCGAATGAGCGATGTAGCATTCGTCAGGTCGATCCATGCGAAGCTCGTGGCGGACGGTTATTTGCCAAGCGAAAAACTTCTAAATTTCTTCGCGGCGGAGCGGCAGCGGACAGTGCGCGCACATTTGGAGCGCAATCAAAGTGAATCAGAGGGTGCATTTGCATCAGCGATGTATCAAGACGGATTGCTGCATTCATTCGGCCATGTTTTAACAGGTGCTTCGTTGGGCAAGCAGCCAGAGGAATTGGAACGTGAATTGCGTAATTCGGAAAAACATCTACACCTTTTGAAACGTAAAAAATGTAGCGACATCAACGTTGCCATAGAGATTGCCTACTGGAGTGGCCGAATCGAAGTGCTCAATCGGTTTTGCAAGGGAGACACTTCGCAGATTCCTATTTATTTTCATCCAAACCGTCTCGAGCCGAGCAAAAAGTATATTCGTGGGTAATCAGGTTGGAACGATTCACATTTAACCGATAACTTGCGTTTTTTGTCTTAAAAAATTCAATCCACGGGAATTGCCGGGCGAAACTCCTCACGGTAACATCGTCCAATGAAGTTTGCCTTTCTGATCGCGGGCGTTTCGCTCGTGATCGGGCTCGCCTCCGTTTCGGCGGAAACCATTTCATCGCGTTACAATGCACCCTACCCGATCGCCGCTTCGAAAAAAGGTTTGCAGGTCGAAATGGTGGATGACGCGCTGGCGCTCGGCGTAAAGCACGCCGCCTTGAATTCTAACCTGGCCCAACTCATCGACCCGCACGGCGGCACAAACGATCTGACGTGGGAACACGAAGGCCGGCCCTATCATTTCAAGCGCCCTTATCTCGAAGACCTGGATCACCGCATCAAAACCTTGTCCGACCACGGCGTGGTGGTGACGCTGATTGTGCTCACGTATCAATCCGCCGATCCGGATGTGAACCGGATTTTGATTCACCCGCGTTGCGTGACCAACGCGCCGAATCATCTCGGCAATTTCAACACGGTAACCGACGAGGGCCGCCGCTGGCTGTCGGCCACGCTGGAATTTTGCGCCGAACGCTGGTCACGGCCCGACCAGAATTACGGCCGCGTGAGCGGTTACATCCTGGGCAACGAAGTCAACTCGCACTGGTGGTGGGCGAACATGGGCCGGGTGCGCATGGAAGACTTTGCCGACGATTACCTACGCACCGTCCGCCTTGCGCATACCGCCATTCGCAAGGAATCAAGCTGGGCGCGCGTCTATGTCTCGCTGGAACATCACTGGAATATTCGTTACGCCGCCGGCGACGAGCAACAGGCTTTTCCGGGCCGCGCGTTTTTGGATTATTTCGCGCGCCGCGCGCGGGAGAGCGGCGATTTCGATTGGAACATTGCGTTTCATCCTTACCCGGAGAATCTGTTTGAACCGCGCTTCTGGAACGACAAAACCGCCACTAGGAACGTGCTCACCACCCCGCGCATCACTTTTAAAAACATCGAGCTGTTGCCCGCGTATCTGCGCCGGCCGGAACTGCTTTTTCACGGTCAACCGCGCCGGATTATTCTCAGCGAGCAAGGCTTTCACACGCCTAGCGGGACAAATGGCGAAGTCATCCAGACCGCCGCCTTCTGTTATGCCTATAAAAAAATCGAGTCCCTTGATGGCATTGACGCCTTTATCTTGCACCGGCACGTGGACAACGCCCACGAAGGTGGCTTGCTTCTGGGCCTGCGCGGCAATCAGCCGAAGGGCGGCGAGCTGAGGCCCAGGAAAAAAATCTACGACTGCTTCCGCGCCGCCGACACGCCGGAATGGGAACAAGCTTTCGCGTTCGCGCTCCCGATCGTCGGTTTAGCCAGTTGGAACGATATTCCGCGCTGAAGCCGTACCCTTCCTCCGCGCCTCTGCGCCTCAGCGTCAAAACCACTTTTCCTTCGCCGCCAACCCTCTTTCAATTTGCATCCCGCTGATTCCGTGTATACTGCGCGCATGATGGCGATGCCGCCGCTCAAATGAACTTTGCCGAAACGCGCTTTTGGGAATATCTCCTCGCCGGCCTGCTCGTGATACTCAGCGCGCGGTTCGTATGGAGCCGCCTGGCCTCTTCCACCCTGGAAATATTTGACAAGTTCACCCTCCTCTCGCTTGGGCTCTTCCTCCTCCTGTGTGTCAGTTGGGTCACTTTTGTCATTTTCCTGTCCGTTGCCATTTTGACCTACGTCGGGCTTCTTCGGATCCTGAAATACCACCCCCGGCACGCCACCAAATGTCTCGTCGTGTTGATACCGCTCCAATTGACGCCGCTGATCTATTACAAATATGCCAATTTCATCGGCAACGGATTGCTGGATCTGCATCTGGAAACGCTGCGCCACCTGATCATTCCCGTCGGAATCTCATTTTACACTTTCCAGAAAGTGGCGTTCGTCGTGGACACGCTGGTGCATAAAAATCCGCCGCCGAAATTTCTCGATTACATGAATTTCGCCGGATTCTTCCCCCAAATTGTGGCCGGCCCCATCGAGCGGCGCGCCGATTTGCTGCCCCAACTGGAGCGATTCCGGTTTCGCTGGTCGCCCGAAGACATCAACCGCGGGTTCTCCTGGATGGTGGTGGGCTTTTTCTTTAAATGCTGCCTCGCGGACAATTTCGCGGATAATTTTTCCGCCGAATGGCCGAAAAATGCCTACCTCGTCTGGCTGGCGAACCTCGTCTTCGGCCTGCGGATCTATTACGATTTCGCCGGCTACAGCCTCATCGCTTTGGGCGTCGCGCAATGCCTGGGCGTCAAGCTCACCACCAACTTTTTAAGCCCCTATTGCTCCACCAGCATGGTCGAATTCTGGCGCCGCTGGCACGTGACCCTCAGCCAATGGTTTCGCGATTATCTTTATGTTCCACTGGGCGGCGGGCGCACGCCTTTTTGGGCATTCAACGTGGCCTTGGTTTTTGTCGTATCCGGGATCTGGCACGGCGCGGGAATAAATTTTGTGCTGTGGGGCGCCCTGCACGGTCTCTTCCTGATTGTTAATCGATTGTTCAAACCCATCACGTTGCCGAAATTCCTGGCCTGGAGCCTCACCATGCTCGCCAGCTTCTTCGCCTGGCTTTGTTTTTACGAAACCAACACCAAGACGTTGGTGACAAAGATTTTCGTGCTGCTCAATCCCCGCGAATACGGATTGAATTCACTGCACAACGCGCTGCATACCATTCTCCCGGCCAGCCAGTTTGTTCTATGCAGCCTTTTCCTGCTGGCCGGCGCAACCCTGCTCCTGGAATGGTTCTCCGTGCGTCGAAATGAGCCCTATTATTATCTCCGCCAGCCCAAGATTCAGATTCTGCTGGTGATCCTCACCGTCTGGCTGGCCCCGGTTCAAAACAATGGCTTCATCTACTTTGCATTTTAAATCCCTCCTGCCACAGCGCGCGCTTCTTCTCCTGCTGACGGCGTTCGTGGCCTGGATTTCCTGCGTCCTGTATACGATCAAGCTGAATCCGGAAATAAAGTTTTTTCAAAAAGCGAATTCCGCCAAGCGCGCGTGGGCGGCCAGTTTGGCTTCTCCCGCTCAGCCCAGGATTGTGATTTACGGCGGGTCCAGTTGCATGAGCTCCATAATTCCCCAGCGCATGATGGAGAATCACCAATTGCCGGTATTAAACATGGGGCTTTATGCCGGCATGGGACCGAAAACTCTCACCCAATACGCCCTGCAAACTCTTCATCCCGGCGACACTCTAATCGTCGCCCTCGAACCGGAGCTTTTGGTTAAACCGCTGAAAACCGAGCCCGCCGCGATTCAATTCTCCTTCGCGTCGGGCAATCGCGCGCTGCTGCGGGGCACCGCCATTTGGGACTGGCCCGGAACCCTGCTGGATGTCCGTCCCGGCGGTTATCACGTCCTCACGCTCATGGGGAAAATCGCGGCGCGCGCGCCCCTCTACCGCTACGGAGTCGGCGAAATTCATCCCGACGGCTGGCAGGAAATCGCCGAAAAACGCGAATTCGGATTTGAACCTCCACCGGGTGGTTCGATTTCAAACGACGCCCGAAAGCTGCTGGCAAACGTTGCCCAATCCTGCGCCACCCAGCACGTCCGCGTCGCCTATTCCCTGCCTTGGCGTTATTGCACCGCCAAGGACATTCCCTTCCTGCGCGGGAGAAACCTCGATTTCCTTCGGCAAATATCTGAATTCATTCCCGTATTAAAAGAGCCCGACCTTGGCATTCAAACCAATCGCAGCCTTTTCGCTGACGTGCCTTTGCATCCGACGCAGGAAGGCGCCGCGCTGCGAACCGATGAATTGGCCGGCCAAATCAAGCATTGGAACACCTGGACCCCGCAGGAAATCCAATCGGCTTTAGACGACATGCCAAGAAACCGCAATTCTCAATAGGAACCACTTTCGTTGCATCCCGGGCTTGCACCCGTTGAAATCCGTGTATATTGGTCCCATGCTCGCCACTCCGGAACTCGTCCGCGAAACCGCGCAACTCTCGCGGTTGGCCGAACTGCTGCCCCGCTGGCGGCAAACGCCGCTTTATCGCGATTCCCTGGCGCGTACGGATCTCCCTCCCCACGATCTCCGCGCCCATCTCCAGCGACTGCCGCTGTTGGGAAAACGCGAAATGCGCACCGGCTTTCCCCAAAATTTCCTGCCCACCGCGCAATCCCTCGAAAGCCTCGTGGAAAGCCGGCTGGTTGAATTGGAGCACACTTCCGGCACCTCGGAGGAACGCCTGCCGGTCATTTTCGGCCGCGGCTGGTGGGACGTACAGGAACAACGCGCCCTCCGGCTGAATTCCTTCGTGTCCAAAACCCTGGATGAATATCCCCACGCCCGCCGCGTCACCATCACCTCGCCCGCCTGCAACGGCCTCACCTGCCCGACCGTCTGGATGTCCCGCGCGCAACGCACCATTGGCCACGCGCTCTTCGTGAACCTCGCCCGCATCCCGTTTGTTCTCCGCGACGAGGATCTGGCGCGCATGGCTTCGGAAATATCCGAATGGTCGCCGCAATTTCTCGACGTCGATCCCGTGCACGGCGCGTGGTTCGCTCTTTATTGCGAGCGGCAGGGAATAAAATTCCCGTCGCTAAAATTCATTCTGTGCAGTTACGAGTTTGTTAGCGTCGTCCATCGAAAAATCCTGCAACGCGTCTTCAACGTGCCCGTGTTCAACCTGTACGGCTCGACCGAGACCGGCCATCTGCTCATGGAAAATGAACGCGGCGAAATGAAGCCCAGCTACGACACCGCATTCCTCGAACTCGTGGACACAGACGCGCGCGGCGTCGGCGATCTGATCGTCACCACTTTGAGCAACGACTACATGCCCCTGTTGCGCTATCGCATCGGCGACCTCGCCCAACGCCACACGCGCCCATACGGAACTGATTTCGTTGTGCACGGTCGCGCCAGCGCCGCCCTCACCGCGAGCGATGGCCGGCGCGTGACCACTTGGGACGTCGACGAATGTTTTGCCCAATCCACCGGCATCGCCCATTACGAACTGCGGCAGGATCAAAGTGGTGATTCCGCTTTGCGCTACGTGCCCGACGGTTCAGGGCCGGCAGAAAACACGTTAAGCCAGATCACCTCGCGACTCCGCGCTTTGCTGCATCCACGCAACGGAATTAAAACGCACGCCATGGACACGCTATTGCCCTCGCCTTCAGGAAAATTTCGCCTGACCTGTCCGGTAGCCGCCAATGCAGCCTGATTGGGCGCACGAAAAATCGCAACGCCCATGATACGAATCCTCCCACTATCCATTCTCCTGCTTCTGCCATTTTGCTCCTTCGGAGAAATGACGAATGATGCCGTTGCCCGCGCCACGGCCGCTGTTGAAGCCGCCACCCCGCGTGCGCAGTCCGACCCCAGCCACCCGATTTTTCACGTCGCCTCGCCTGCCCAATGGATGAACGATCCAAATGGCCCGATTTTTTACAAAGGTTTTTATCATCTCTTCTATCAATTGAACCCGTTCAGCGATGGCGACGGGCCAAAGCACTGGGGACACGTCCGCAGCCGTGATCTCGTGAAATGGGAACGGCTGCCCATCGCGCTCTGGCCCTCCACCGAAGCAGGCGAAAGCGGCGTCTGGTCCGGTTGTTGCACCGTCAATGGCCGCGGTGAACCCATGATTTTTTACACCAGCGTCGCCCAAGGCAAATCCGCCTTCGATCACGCCGAGCAATGGGCCGCCACCAGCGACGATGACTTAATCCACTGGAAAAAATCTCCGGCCAACCCGGTGCTCTCAGAAGAACTGCACGGTGGCACGAAGGTTTATGATTGGCGCGATCCATTTATTTTCCGCGAGGGAAAGAAAACCTTCCTCGTCGCGGGCGGGCATCTGGCTAAACAAGGCCGCGCCGCCGTGAACATTTACGAAGCGGAAAATCCTGAGCTGACGAAATGGACTTATCGCGGCGTGCTCTTTCAACTTCCGGATAATATGCCCACTGCGGAATGCCCGAATTTTTTCAAGATTGACCATCAATGGGTGCTCTTCGTTTCGCCCTACAATCACGTGCAATATTTTACCGGCGATTTTGACGCCGCGACCTGCCGGTTCACGCCGCACACGCAAGGCACACTGGATTACGGCAGCTTTTACGCGCCGAACACGATGCAGATCCCCGATGGCCGCCGGCTCGTTTGGGGCTGGATCAACGGTTTTCCCGGCGGTCGCGGTTGGAACGGCTGTCTTTCGCTGCCGCGCCAATTAAGCATTTCGCGCGAGGGACAACTTCAGCAGCAACCGGCGCCACAATTGAGCCAGCTTCGCGGCAAGCAATCTGAATGGCGAAATCTTCACCTGGAAACTCAGCCTGCTCCTTTGCCGTTGCCAAAGACGAACACCCTGGAAATCCGGGCGGTTCTCGACCTGGGCAAACCGGGCCTCGTGCAACTTAAAATAAAAAGCGGCGCCGAAAACGCCTCGCCGATTCTCATCAGCTTCAACGGCAACGAACTCGCCGTCATGGATACCCAAGCGCCGCTGGAAATTGAAACTGGCCAAAAACTTACCCTGCGCATTTTCATTGATCGCTCCGTGCTGGAAGTATTCGCGAATGACACCGCCTGTATCACGAAAGTAATCGTTCCCCTCGGCGCAAACCCGACGCTGGAACTCCACACCGAGGGCGGTCCTGTCACCGCGGAGCGGATTCAGGCCTGGTCCATGCGAACTATCTGGTGAAGTGCATTCGGATAGTTAAACTCCAGCGCCAATGACCGACGACGTTCCGCCTCAGCCCGGCAATGAGCCACCGGCCACGCCGCATCGGCGGCGCCCGCGCTATCCCGGCCGGAACCCGCGTCGCTTCGAGGAGAAATATAAGGAACACGATCCGCAACGCTACGCGGACACGGTTGCCAAAGTACTCGCCTCCGGCAAAACCCCCGCTGGAACCCATCGTCCCATCATGGTCGCGGAAATTTTGGCGGTGCTTTCGCCGAATCCCGGCGA
>Ga0070714_100004761_pt1 | contig 10278 bp, 9 predicted proteins | sample LARL83metaG_FD_65450 | JGI IMG/M metagenome (GOLD analysis project Ga0070714, IMG submission 65450) | Corn, switchgrass and miscanthus rhizosphere microbial communities from Kellogg Biological Station, Michigan, USA - LAR L8-3 metaG | ecosystem: Host-associated > Plants > Roots > Rhizosphere ... | reverse complement strand
ATTCGGTGGGTTCGTCGCTTGCGTCTTGAGACGGTCACTTCATCTGCCTAGGATTCGCCTAAAGCACAAGCGCAAGGCGTTTCGAAATCTGAATCCGCGCCTCCGGGTTGCGGCATCCAAGGCAGGCAGCAATAAACGAAACAGGAGCCAGACCATGAACGAATACAAGCCATCGTCCCGCCCCGCCGCGTTCGGCGCCTTTGCTGTCGCTCTTACGGCGATGACCATCGGCCTCGCAGTTGTCCTGCCGGCGAAAATGGATGCGGGAAGGCATGAAGTTCAGACGGTGGCCGCGCCGCAGCCGGCCGCCGCCCCGGTGGCCGATCCGGACGCCGGCCCCATCCGGATCGATGTGGTCGCCCGGCGCGACTCCACCTGGATGCCGGTGCACACGCAGCTGACGGCACCGAAGGCCAGGGCGCAGGGATCCGGACGGCTGGGCGCCCGCGCAGTCGCCGCGCCGGAGCCCTTGAGCCATGCCGACGCAGGACTGCAGCCTGCCGTCTGCCCCTACTTGAGCAAGGGAACGGTCGCCGCCACGTCGTAAGCCTGGATGGCACGGATCTTGGATTCGAGCTGCAGATAGCGCGCGGCTTTTTTCGGTGCGAGGATCCGCGTCGGTACACCTCTCATCAGACGATTTTGCAGCGTTCGTCGCGCTTTGAGCTCGGCTTCGTCGACCGCGATCAGCTCGCTGACGAGCCTTTTCGCGTAAAGCTCCGATTCGGGCGCGTCCCCGACGATCACCTGCTGGATCGCCACGACGCGCCGTCGATTGGTCATGTCCAGATTCCGCTGATATTCGTCGTAAACCGGCCAGAACCTCTTTTCCTCAGCCGGGGTGAGCTTAAGTGTCGACGCGACAAAAGCCTTCTTGTCGGTGCGCACGGCAGTGCGCAACGCCTGCATGTCGGTGACGTCGGCGATTTTGTCTTCGGCCGATGCGCACGTCGCCGCAATCATCGCGGCGCCGAACAGGATGGCGGCAAGCTTCTTGTTCATCATGAGTCCTCGGTGTCGGTTGCAGTCAATGCTCGCTGCATGGCCCGCCGTCGGCTTCTCGCCTAATGTCGGGGTCTAAAGGCTCGCGGCGAAACGTGAACGGCACCGGGCGGTTCGCCGCTGTATCGCGTCCGTCCCGGGCGTTGGTGCCGAAAGTCTCGCAGCGCGTCTTTTAGCACATTTTGTCGCCGCGCGGGCCGCGGGCGACGGCCGACCCCGGTTGCGGAGCCGCGCAATGGGCGCGATCATTGACGGCCCGGCGATCCGCCGGAGCTTCCGCGCCCCGCAACGCGACACTTAACCAGCATTGACCATGCAATCCCCATCGATCGATGCGCGCGCGCTCAGAGAATCCGGCGTCGAAGCCCTGCGCAGGGGCGATCCACGCAAGGCCCGCGATGCCTTCGAGCGGATACTCGAAGGCGGTCGTGCCGATGCCTCGGCATGCATCGGGCTCGCCTATGCGTGCCGCAGCCTTAACGACAAGGCGGCTTCGCTCGCGGCGATCGACAAGGCGCTCTCGCTCGAGCCGCGGAACCTGCGCGCGCTGATTCTCAAAGCCGATCACCTCGCCGACGCAGGGGACGCGCGCGCTGCTGCCGCGTTCTATCTCGCCGCCACCAAAAGCGCTCCTCCCGCAGACCAGCTTCCATTCGACTTGCGCAAGGAACTGGCGCGTGCGCAAGGCATGTGTGATCGATATGCGGCGGAATTCGAAGCCTTCCTCGGCGATCGACTGTTCGGCGCGGATCCGGCAACCCGCCAGACCGAACGACGCTTCGCGCAGTCGCTCGACATTCTGCTCGGCAAAAAGCGGGTCTACTTGCAGGCGCCCCGCTACTACTATTTTCCGGAGCTTCCGCAAATCCAGTTCTACGACCGGAACGTTTTTCCCTGGCTCGACGCGCTCGAAGCCGCAACGTCCGACATCCGGGGCGAGCTGATCGAAATCATGAGGGAGCCGTCGGTTTTCCGGCCGTATGTCCAGGCCGAACCCAACCGTCCGCACAACGATCAAGCAGGAATGCTGAACAACCCGGCCTGGAGCGCGTTCTATCTGTGGAAAGACGGAGAAATCGTCGCCGAAAACGCTGCGCGCTGCCCGAAGACCATGCGCGCTCTGGCTGAGACGCCGCTTGCCGGGGTCAAGGGGCGTTCACCTGCCGCACTGTTCTCGCTGCTCCGGCCGCGCACGCATATTCCACCGCATAACGGCTTCGTCAACACGCGTCTGATCTGCCATCTGCCGCTGATCGTCCCGGAGTCGTGCCGGCTGCGGGTCGGCAATGAGACGCGCACTCCTGTGGAAGGCAAGGCGTGGCTTTTCGACGACACGATCGAGCACGAAGCCTGGAACGACAGCGCCGAGACTCGCGTCATCCTGCTGTTCGAAGTCTGGCGCCCCGAACTGACCGGCGAAGAGCGCAAGCTGGTCAGCGCCATGTTCGAAGCAATCGACCAGCACAGCGGCCAGACGACAGCCTGGGAGATCTAGGCCCCCCGTCTGCCCGCGGCCGCGCTGGATTTTACGTTCGCGGCGAATTCTTCAGGGCATCGATGCCATTAGCCGCGAAGCGCTTGAACATGCCATCGAACCAGAATGTATTGGTGACATCGGTCGCGCGGCTCAGGCGCAGCATGTCCTGTGCGGTGGCGTGATCGGTGACGACGGCGACCAGTGTTCCGTTGCTTGCGTCGCGCGCTTCCAGCGTTACCGTCGCTTCTCCAGCATCCCTGGCGAAGGACCTCGTATAGCCGGGCGGGAACACGTCAGGCGCATTGACATAGAGGTCGGTAACGTGCGGCGACAGCCTAAGGACGCCGGGCCCCGGCGCAGACACGATCTGGTAACCGCGCGACTTCAATGCTTCCGCCAGGATACCATCCAGATTGGCAGTCGTCTGGTCAGCGATACGGCGCGCATCCTCCGGCCGAATACGCGTCGTATAGCGCGGATCGTTGACGCTCCTGTCCCACTCCTTGCTGAATTCAACGGTGACCGGATCGATCATCACCCTTTGATATCGGGCCAGGTCCGCGTTCGGACGCACGTACACCGCGTCCAGCTGCCGCGATTGCACCGATACCAATCCGTCGTATCCGGCAGGCGCGGGTGCCCCGTAAGGCGCCGCCAGGGCCGTGCCGCCCAACGCGGCCATCGTCACAATCAGATACATCTTGAGTTTCATGATCCCTCCTGTCGCTTTACCCGCCAAACCATCCGAGTCACTAAGACCATCGCGATCCGCCCGCTGTTCCACCGCGTTTGCGCGCGGCTCGCGGAAAGGGTCTCATACATGCAAACAGCGGGCGCGCGATTAAACTTCCGCGCAGTGCGCGAACCCCACCTTTCTCCACGAGGGTACAAACCGAGTGCGGGTAAATGACTGGATCGCGCACCCTCAGATCGGGCGTCGTCGACACGGATTACCCTCGATCGCGTGATGGTCTTACCATTCGTATGACGGCGGATCGTACACGCGGCCGGCGGTGCGCGGAGGGCAATGGCCTCGCGGATTAAGTCGTCGACCACATGCGCAGCAGGTTCTGGCGCACGACGTCGAGCCGGATGCGGCTCTCCCATTTCATCGCCATTCCCTCGAGAGCGGCCACCTCGTTGAGCTCGTAGATCTGCGTCCGCTGGTGCTGGTCGGGAACGAAACTCTCGATGAACGTTATCGACACCAGCCGTTGGCCGGAACGGACCGGGACGACCTCGTGCAGCGCCGTCGAAGGATAGACGATCGCCTCGCCTGCCGAACCCTTGAACGCAATCGCCTGATTACCGACGACGATCGACAGCTCGCCGCCTTCGTAGGCTTCCGGATCGTTGACGAAGACCGTGCAGGAGAGGTCCGACCGGAGGCTGACATTGCCCAGCTGGATCAGCGCCGCGTCGGCGTGCGCACCGTACTTCATGCCCGGCTCGTAGCGACACAGCAACGGCGGCGCCACGCGCTTGGGCATTGCGAAATCGACGAATTCGCGTGACCGCGCGAATGCGGCGTTGACGATCTGGACCGACTCAGCGTATTTCGGATCGTTGTCGTCCGCCTGCAGGTTGTCCTTGGTCTGGTTCGCCGGATTCGAAACGCGGCCGTTGACGAATCGCAACTCGCGGCCCAGGGTCGTCAGCCGCGCGATATCGGCCTCCGAAAGAAGCTTGCTGATTTTCAGGAACACTTGGCACTCCGGCTGATGTCGTTCGATGTCGCGAGCCGATCTGGCGCGGCGGCGCCGGCCCCGCATGGCGCGACCTGCGGCCAATGCGAATCGTACACTGTCGCAAAGCGGTTGCGGATCGAGGCGCCGGGCGCCATCATACCGCCGCTTCAGCCGCGGCCGCGGCTTTCGACGAACGGAGGAATCAAGTCGATGCAGAACGCAGGCGAAAGTCCGGGAGAGATCAGCACCCTTGAAGCGCAAGCTGCGCAGGCATCGCAATCCGGACGCGATGCCGAGGCGCTCAAGCTCTGGTCGCGGATTCTGGAAATCGACCCGATCCACGCCCGAACCTTGACTGCCGTCGGCCAGCACGCGTTTCAGAAAGGAGAATTTCAATCCGCGCGCAAGGCCTTCCAGCGGGTCACCGACGCGCACGGCACGACTCCGCAGCAATGGGTCAATCTCGCGCTGGCCTGCCAGAAGCTCGACGACGAAGCCGGCGAAGAACAGGCGATACGGCGCGCGCTGGCGATCGATCCGACCGAGCTGGTCGCGCTGTTGCTGCGCGCCAACCTGCAGGAGCGCCAGGGCAAAACCTACCAGGCGGCGCAGACCTACGGCGCCGCCGCCAGCGTCGCGCCGCCTCTGGAGCGGCTGCACCCCAATCTTCGGCCGGCGGTCGCGCGTGCAATCGCATTCAGGGAAAAATACGATCGCGAGTTCGGTATCTTCATCGACAACTTTCTCGATCCCTACTACAAGAGCTTCGCCGGCGAGAACCTTAAGCGGTTTCGCGGTTCGGTCGATATGCTGGTCGGAAGAACGCGCCGCTACGACTCGCAATCGGCGATCTACCATTACCCTAACCTGGCTCCGATCGAGTTCTTCGATCGAGATTTGTTTCCCTGGCTCGATCCGATCGAGGCGGCGACCGACGAAATCCGCGACGAATTTCTGGCCGTGCTCCAGACCGAAGAGGGGTTTACTCCATACATCACCTACCCCGACGATGTTCCGCAGAACCAGTTTGCCGAGCTCAACAATTCACCGCGCTGGAGCGCACTGCATCTGTACAAGCTGGGAAAGCTGGTCGAGGAAAACGCCGCCAAATGCCCGGCGACGATGCGCGCATTGCAGCACGCGCCCCAGCCCGATCAGCCCGGACGAACCCCCGCGGCGATGTTCTCGCTGTTGCGTCCCAGAACCAGGATTCCACCGCATAACGGCGTCACCAACAGCCGACTGGTGACGCACCTTCCATTGATCATCCCCGAAGGCTGCCGTTTTCGGGTCGGCGGCGATATCCGGCAATGGGTACCCGGCAAGGCCTGGGTGTTCGACGACACGATCGAGCACGAGGCCTGGAACGACAGCGAAAGACTGCGCGTCGTCCTGATCTTCGACATCTGGCATCCCGACCTGACACCGCCGGAGCGGGCGATGATCACCGCGATGATGGCCGGAATGAACGCCTTTGTCGGCGAGTCGGGGACTTTCGAACCTTGACGCCGATCGCCAGGCTGGAGATTGCGCGACGCCCGGGCTACTGGACCCGGCGTACCCGGATCGAGCGGTTGTCGATCGAGAGATCGAGGTAGTAGGCGCCGAGCACGCCCCGCCGTATCGTCACCTTGGGATTGTCCAGCTCATACAGTCGGGTGGTGCCGTCGGCGACCTGCCAGACCTGTCCGTTGGCGAGCCGCACACGCCTGTTCGGATACCAGCCGTCGAAATGGCCGGGGATCGTGCTCTCGATCGAAGGCAGGTCCACGACGGGAGCGGATTCCCTGGTTAGGCCGAATTGCGCCGGCGTCTCGGGAACCGGCGCCGCCGGCACCGCAGCTGGCGGATTCGTCGATAGCGGCAAGGCGTCGTAGCAGGCCAGCCGCGCTACCGGATCGGGTACAGCGCGACATTGCTGCAATGTGGGGTCGGCGGCCAATGCGGCGCCCGGCAGCAATAGCATCCAATAGACAAGCTTCATCGTGCCGCTTTCATCGTCCTTGATCGATCAGCCGTCATTATGCAACGCTGCCAAAAGAAACGGCGAGCCGAAGCTCGCCGTCAGGGTGTAGCAATTGCAGTTAGCTTAGAACCGGTACTGCACGCTCACGAACAGTTTCCGGCCCAGAGCATCGTAGACCTGAGGATAGGTGTTGCCGTTGCCGAAGGCCGGCCCCGCAATCGACGAGGAAATGATAGGCGGATCCTTGTCGAAGAGGTTATCGATGCCCCCGGCGATCGTCAGCTGCTTGGTGACGTTCCACGAGGCGGCCAGATCGATGTAGTCCCGCTCCGCGAGCTCCTTGTCGACCGGCGCAAAGCTGCCGCTCAACAGCGGATTCGAGCTGCTAAGGTCGATGTTCACCTTGTCGATGTGACGCCAGGTCAACGCTACATCGGTGCTCCACGGCGTCTGCCATGTCACACGAGCCTTGTGCCGCCACTCCGGGATCGGCGTGCCGCAGGTTTGTCCGAAAAGGCCCTTGCAATCGTACTCGCCCAATCCGGGGACCGGCGTCTGCTTGAACTCCTGCAGCCAGGTGCCGAAAAAGCTGAACGCCAGGCTGCCCCAGTTGTTCTGGAACGGGTAGGTGTAGTTGATATTGATGTCGACGCCGGAAGTCTTGGCGCTGGCCAGGTTCTGGTTAAGACCCGAGATGAAGCCGGTCAGCCACAAGGTGCCGAAGTTGTCGCGATGGATCAGATCGCAGAACGCCCCGTTGGTCAGGCACTGATTCAGCGCGATGTTCGGCGATACGATGCCGACCTGGTTCGAGCCCTTGATCTTGAAGTAGTCGACCGACGCATTCAGGTTGCGCATCGGCGTCAGCACGAAACCGAGCGTGGTGCTCTTGCCCGTTTCCGGCGTCAGCAGAGGATTGCCGCCCTGCAGGTAGTTGTACTGGCCCGCGGGGTTGGTGATGATTGCGCTTCCATACTGCGCGGCCGTGATGCCGGTTCTCTGGCATTGCGCCAGCGTCGCCGTCGGGTTGGCGCCACAAGGATCCGACGCCAGGCTGAGAAGGTTGAACCCCTGCGCCGTGAAAAGCTCGATGATGTTGGCGGCGCGCACCGACTGCTGGTAGCTTCCGCGCAGGCGCACCGTCTTGACCGGCGCCCATTCCACGCCGAGACCGTAAGAGTTGGTCGTGTGGCCGGTGCTGTAGTCCGAGTAGCGATAGCTGCCATTGAAGCTCAGCAGGTCCGCCCACGGCTGGCCTTCCATGATCGGAACACGGACTTCGCCAAACGCTTCCTTAACGGTGAACTGCCCGGACAGGCCGATAGTCGGGCCGCCCTGGCCGGCGAGGTCGAATGTGGAGAATTCCGTGTCGGTGTCCAGCGTCAGCTTTTCGACGCGGCGCTCCAGCCCCAGCGCGACGCCGATGCCGGACTTGGCCCAAGGCGACTTGACCCCGTAGACGCCCAGGTCCGACGATATCGTCGCACCCTGCACCGACTGCTCGGTCGATCCCCGTTGCAGGCCCGGCGTTTGCAGGTAGGCCAGCGCTTCCGGCGTCACGCCACCCAGCGAGAAGATGTTGTACGGCACGCAGTTCGGATCGAGGCCGCTCAGTTTCGAGGCGCAAACCGGCTGGCCGGTCGCCGGATCGGTGACGACGTCCAGCGCCCGCGCGGTACGAACCTTCGAAAAGTCGTTGCGATAGGTCTCCTGGTAGAGCACCTTGCCCGTCTGCGCGAAAACGTCGTAATCCCAGTTGCCGATATCGCCCTTGACCCCCAGGACGCCGCGGAACGACGTGTGACGGCGATCGTCGTCGCGGCCCCCGCCTTCAATATTGCGCCGGAGGATGATTAGATCCCCCATTGTCGTCGGCGTGATGCCGAACGTGTTTTTGAACGACGTGGAAAGAAGGGGATTGGTGTCGCTCAGCAGGAATTCGCTGCCGAAGATGCCGCTTGGCGCAATGAGCGCATCGGTGTGATCATCGTGGAAGCCGAATTCACCGTAGACGCGGGCATGGTCGTTGACGTCGTAGTGGGCGAACGCGTTGAAGCCGTAGCGCTCGTCGGGGCGCTGGTAATAGTTGTACGGCGCGAAGTTGAACTGGTCGGTCGCCGAGCTGAACGGCCGCACGCCGCCCTGCGCGTTGGCGATCGTGAACGAGCTGCCGGTATTCGCGTCGATGAACCGACCCGGGAAGCTCGTCGATGACCCCGAGCACACCAGGCTGTTGCCGTCGGCACTGTCGCCGGTCGCGCATGCGCTGTAGTCCCGGTCTCTCTGCGATACCGCCTTGGTCTTGGTGTACTGGAAGAACAGGGTCGCGTTGCCCCGGTTGCCGGCGAAGTTGCTACCCATCGTGATGTTGAAGTTCGACGAATCGCCATCGTGATCAACGTTGCCCGGCACCGCGAACTGCGCTGGGTTGGTCGCCGCGCGCGCCCGGATGACGTCGGCAAGGCTGTTGTGCTGACGGTGGTTGTAGCCGCTCCAGTTGCCTTCGATCTGCAGCCCCTGGAAATTGTCCTTCATGATGAAGTTGACCACGCCCGCGACCGCGTCGGAGCCGTACACCGCCGATGCGCCGCCGGTCAGGATTTCCACTCGCTCGATTAGCGGCGCCGGGATTTCGTTCAGGTCGGTCGGGTAAAACGTCGGGCTGCCCGCGGGCAGGCGACGGCCGTTGACCAGCACCAGAGTGCGCTGCGATCCCAGGTTGCGGAGGTTGACCGTTGCCGTACCCGTCGCGCCGTTGGATTCGTTGGCGCCGAAATCGGCGAAGACCTGGGGAAGATTGTTCAGCAGGTTCTCGACGTTCTGGACACCCTCGATCTTGATGTCTTGCGCCCCGACGGTGACGACCGGGCTTGTGCTGGTCAGGTTCGCGGACGGAATACGCGAGCCCGTAACGGTTGTTGAAAATTTCTGGACTTCTTCGGCGGTGACCGTCGTGGTCGGACTCGCCTGCTGAGTTTGCACCTGCGCGTTGGCCACCGGCGCTACGACGCCCACCATGGCGCCTGCGCCCAACGCCTGCAGTACCGCAAGCGGCAGCTTTTTTCTGTTTACTTTCAACATGGAACCCCCAATAGAAAGTTTAGACAATTACAATAGCATTGGCCGAAACGCACAATTCCCGATATGAATAGCAACCGTAAACGCTCGCTCCTACGGATTATTTCGCTGCACGGGGACCGCCGGAAACCGCCTTTGTGCCTGGGATATCGACCGTTCGCTTTTCTGAAAGCGTCTCGACATTACAACAATGACGAAACGGCCGGCAATGAAATGTTGCGGTTGTTACACTCGTCGCGACGGAACTGTTGCAAATCTGCCAACAAAGCCTTCGGACGATGCTGCGCAGCGAGGAATCCGGCGCGCGTAAACGCAGCGTTTTCTCCCGTCAGTGGGACGGCGGCGAGCGTCCGAGCGCGGGGCATCGACCCGGTTATTGCACTGCACCAGCGTGCGCTCGCCGCCTATGCCATTGCCATGGCGCCCTGCAGCAAGCCGTTGCTCGGGAGTGCGGACGCATGAACGATTTCCGCATCGCGGCGGCGCGGCCCGCCGACGTGCCGGACGTGCTCGCGATGATCCGCGGGCTAGCCGAGTTCGAACGGCTCGCCCACCTTTGCGTCGCCACCGAAAGTCAACTTTCGCAGGCGTTGTTCGCTCCGGAAGCGACCGTTGAAGTGATCGTGGCATGGGAAGCCGCCGAACCGGCGGGTTTTGCGCTTTTTTTTCCTAATTTCTCCACGTTTCTCGGCCGTCCGGGCCTCTATCTCGAGGATTTGTTCGTGCGTCCCGAATTCCGAGGCCGGGGCTATGGCCGCGCGCTGCTGGTCCACCTTGCCCGTCTCGCGGTGGAGCGCGGCTGCGGCCGGTTCGAATGGTCGGTGCTCGACTGGAACGAACAGGCGATCGGGTTTTACCGGGCGCTGGGTGCCACCGTCCTTGCCGACTGGCGCATCACCCGCGTAACCGGCGAGGCGCTCGCGGCGCTCGCGAGCGAGGTGCCGTTTCCTGCCGGGGACCGACATTGACGTGCGCCGGCCGCCCTGCCAGGCGATAATGACGGCCTTTTTTGCCCGCGGCGGCCGCCGCACCGACAGCCGATGAACGAATCCCTGAGGGATGATTTC
>Ga0070714_100004760_pt1 | contig 10278 bp, 21 predicted proteins | sample LARL83metaG_FD_65450 | JGI IMG/M metagenome (GOLD analysis project Ga0070714, IMG submission 65450) | Corn, switchgrass and miscanthus rhizosphere microbial communities from Kellogg Biological Station, Michigan, USA - LAR L8-3 metaG | ecosystem: Host-associated > Plants > Roots > Rhizosphere ... | reverse complement strand
AAGGCCGCGAGCAGCGGGCACTCCTCGACAGCCGCGAGCAGCGGGCACTCCTCGACAGCCGCGAGCAGCGGGCACTCCTCGACAGCCGCGAGCAGCGGGCACTCCTCGACAGCCGCGAGCAGCGGGGGCTCCTCGACAGCCGCGAGCAGCGGGCACTCCTCGACAGCCGCGAGCAGCGGGCACTCCTCGACAGCCGCGAGCAGCGGGAACTCCTCGAAGGCCGCGAGCAGCGGGGACTACTCGAAGGCCGCGAGCAGCGGGGACAAAACCATTGCGATGGTCGCCGGTTTTAAGGGAAGCGCAAAGGCCGGTCCTAATGGCTGTATCGCGCTCGCTTTCGATGACGGCAAGCGTCCGCGAATCGTAGTCGGCTATGTGGGAGAGGGAATCGAAGCGGACACGTTCTATCGCGTCGAGAAAGGCTTATTGGTGAAGGCATGAACCTCATATTTGACGCACTCAACGCACAGCTAGACGCGGGCGATAGACGTATGGATGCAGCAGGGATGCCGAAGATTGTTCCCATCGCGTGCCCGTTTTGTGGCGGGTCTGGATGGAAGCCGGTCACGTCCTACTCATCGCTTGCGCCGCTGGAGCAATGCACGCAATGCCGGCACGGGAAGATCACCGTCGAAGCATGATCCATTTGATTACCGCTATTGCAACCAAGCGCAACGCCTAACAGATACCGGAGCGAATGACATGAACATCGAACGCCTGCAAGCATTGTCCGCGCGTCTGCGCACGGTTGACCCGAATAACTTTACGTTGCGCGGCTGGATACAGCAGCGCGGTGACGGCAGCGTTCGACGCTGCACTGCCTGCGTCGCCGCATCTATGCCGCAATTCAATCTGCTTGGCTATGTGCTATGGCCGTGGCCGTACGACAACGATTACGGCGGCGGCGTGTGGCCAGTATACGGTGATGAGCACGGGCTTGGCGCGTTCCGCGAATTCTTCGGCTTCAACTTCATTGACGACGCGCACTACACGCTGACATCAGCCGAGCACGACGCGCCGCCGTCCGTGATAGCTGATCGGATCGACGCCATGATCGCGGCGGAATTGCTCCGACGTGGCGAATCGCCTGTAACGGAGTCCACGGATGCGGCGCTTGCTCGCGTTGATGCCGAGCAAATGGAGTGTGCGCCGTGAACGCTCGCCTCCGTTTGGTGGAAACACACGACGAGCCGACCTACGCCATCCATCGCAATCAATTTGCCGCGCGCGGGTCGGGCTTGAGTCTCGACCATTTCCGTCAGCCTTGGTACACGAAACGGGTATGGCGATGGACAGCTATTGCAGTAATGGTGCTGTCTTTGGTGGGGTTGGGGATTATCTACTGATAAAGCAATTCGATCCATTTGACCGAGTGAACGCAATCAAACGCAACAGCTTACAGACTTCGGAGCGAAAAGCATGAGCAATGCGGACCCAAATGCTGCCGTTCATACGATCTACTGTTTCAACAACGGCGGATCACCGGGCTGGTATCACGCAATGGCGATGGCTGACGACGGTCACGTACTTGGTCAGCATATTTGTTCGCATGAACTTTACATGCAGCACGACCTAGGCATGACCTCCGACTGTAAGCATGAGAATTACAACACACACTTCGGTACCGGGAATTGGCGATTGGAGTGGGTCGCCGATCCGCGCGCGCATGAAGGTCTGCAAACCGCGTACGCGCTCAATCAGAAACTGCCGGTAGATGAAGCCGAGCGCGATTACGAAGCAACGAAGGCCGGCGTCTCGGTTGTCGTTCGAGGACGCAGAAGGGAAACAACAGAAGGTCGAGCGGTATGGACGCTGATACCCACACCGAAGGCACTGTAAGAACGCTGCAAGATCAGCACGACGCTTCGTCTGCTCGCGTTGACACTGCCAAATGAATCGAATAGTTTTGCTCACCCCATGAACGACGAATACCCAACTGACGCAGCATGACCATTGACGAAATGTGCGAAGACGCGCTGCGCCGCATGACCGAAGCCGCCGACGTGAAGTTCGAGGCGTTCCGCAAGGAATCGCGGCAGCGTTACTTTTTTATGCGCCGGTCAATCAGTCAGAAGGCCCGAAGAATCCGCGAGGAACTGTTGAGGGGAATGAAATGAGCGAGCCGGCAAAGAACATCTATCAACGCCTGCAAGCGGTCATGCAGGAAGTCGCCTACGTCCAGAAGGACGCGACGGTGAGCGGCGGCGGTTCCTACAAAGCGGTGACGCATGACATGGTGACGGCCATCGTCCGCCCGCATTTCGTCAAGCACGGGATCGTCGTCATCCCGCGGCTGATGGAGGGCGCGGTCGTTCCTACCGGGCGGCAGACTTCGAGCGGCAATCCGATCCTTCGCTATGAGGGACGGTACGAGGTTTCCTTCGTCAATGTCGACGATCCGGCGGACGTGTGTGTCATTCCGGTGTCGTCGCACGCCGAGGATCAGGGCGACAAGGCGCCTGGCAAGGCGCTGTCCTACGCGACGAAATACGCCGTCCTCAAAGCCCTGATGCTGGAATCGGGCGAGAACGACGAAAGCCGCGTATCTGCGGAACCGCAGCCATTGAGCGAAGCGGAAATCGAGGGGCTGAAAGCGAAACTCGGACAGGCGAAGACGCGGGCGCAACTTCGTGACGCGATGAAGGTCGCCTATGCGGTTGCCGCCGAAGCGAAAGACGACGAGGCGCATGACGCGATCCGCGCCTATGGCGCCGATCTTGCGGCCAATCTGCCGGACGATAAGAAAGCCGCGTGATGGACGACACGGAACGCGCGCAATGGCTCGCCGCCCGAGCGGGCAAGCTCACTGCGAGCCGGATGAAGGATTGCATGGCGACGCTGAAAGACGGGCGTCCGGCGAAGGCCCGCGCCGATCTGATGCGTGACTTGCTCGCGGAGCGCCTGACGGGTTTGTCGGTGCGCCATTTCGTCAGCGATGCGATGCAGTGGGGGCTCGAAACCGAATGCGATGCGAAGCGCGAATACGAGAACGCGACCGGATCGTTTATCAAGGACTGTGGATTCTTTGACCACCCGCGCATCGATATGTTCGGCGCGACGCCGGACGGCTTTCTCGATGATGGACTGATCGAGGTGAAATGCCCGACGACGCCGACGTTCGTCGAATGGCTGCGGGCAGGCATAACCCCACCGGAGCACGAGCCGCAGATGCTCGCGCAGATGGCGTGCACCGGCAGGCGCTGGTGCGAGTTCGTCGCGTTCGATCCGCGGGTTCAGTCCGCGCGGCTGCGCCTTTTCATCCGCCGTTACGAGCCGCCCGCGTCGGAAATCGAGCGAATCGAGGCCATTGCAGAAACGTTCCTCGCCGAACTTGAGAAGGCGTGGGAACTGCTGACCACGGCGGCGGCGTGAGTCGCGTTCGTGATCACTTGGACCGCGTAGCGTCGCTCGGCTGCGTGCTGTGCAAGACGCTCAACGGCCAGTATTCGCCGGCAGAGATTCATCATCCAAAGGAATGGACCGGCGCGAGCCAGCGGGCCTCGGATTGGCTGGCTATTCCGCTCTGTAGCGAACATCACCGCGGCGCGAGCGGCTTGCATGGGCTCGGCAAGAAAGGCTTTTACGCCCGCTACAAGATGCAGGAGCACGACTTGCTCGCCATGACTATCGAGGCGCTGTCGTGAACCTGACGCCCCGCGAGTCCGAAATCCTCGCCGCGATCATCGCCGGCAAGATGAACAAGCAGATCGCGCGGGAGCAAGGAAGGGCGCTCGGCACGATCCGCACGCAGATAACCACGCTGTTGCGCAAGGTCGGCGTGCGCTCGCGGGTGGAGCTGGCGGTGTGGGGCGTGATGACACAAAGCCTTTCGTGTCGGAGTCTGGAAGGCGGGGCGAGTTGCCACATGGACGCTGTAAAAATGAATCGAGGTTTGTTGTGAATCTCACACCCGAACAGCGTGAAGCGGTGACGTGTCCATTTTGTGCCCGCGCATACCTCGCACAGCCACTACCCGTACAGATACCGAGAGAGCCGACAGACAAGCAGCGAATGATTGCGACCTACCGCGCCGAAGCTTTCACAGCCCGATCTCAGCGTTGCGTCACGGCACAGGACGTGTTGGACGCGTACTACGCAATTCTCGGCGCCGCTCAACAGCAAAACGAGGTTCATATGAATATCGCTTCTTCCGACCCATCCAGCGCTTCCGCAGACTCCGAAGCGAAAGACATCGATCGCGCCTGCTCTAATGCTTCGGCTCGCTTGGAGGTACTCAACGCACGCCGCGCCACTGCGATGCGTGACGAATATTCTCGTGGCTACCGGGAAGGCTTTAAGGCTGGGCAATTCGCTGCTCCAGCAGAGCGCCCACCCACCGAAGCGCCCTGCGCGGCCCACGGTCCCGCCGCTGATCGGCACGCTCGCTGCACGTGTCCCATCGCGCCGAAATGTCCGAATTGCGGCGAGCAACAGGTCTATCGCAAGTCGGCTGATGGCCTGCCGTTCAAAGCGTGCAAGGCGTGCGGTGAGGAATGGGAGGATCACGAAACGTTCGCAGCGAGAGAGCGCCAGCACGCTGCTCCACTACGGGATGGGCTGGAGCCTGCTCGGGATGCGCTAGTGGAGGAAATCGCTGCCGCACTTGAAGCAAGCGCGGCGAAGTATCGGGCAGGCGGTCACATGCGCCAGTTCGATCTTGAGAACCGCGCCGCGTCTGCTATTCGTTCGCTTGCCGAGGCCCTCGCTCAACGTGACAAAGCACTGCAAACAGCGGAGAAGAAAGCAGCGCTGTGGGAAGCGGACGCGCGAACAGCCCAGGCCAATTGGCATGCGGCCTGCGACGAACTCGCCCAACGGAGCGACGCCCAACGTGACGACGATGCGCGGGATGCGGCGAAGTTGCGGGCAGAGCGCGACGCGTACTCGTGGTGCATCGACCGCGCGGAGGCGTATTTCGACCCCGATGCATTCGCGATCACGGGCATGCCGGGGCGCTATCAGACGTTTCGCGATGCCGTCAATTCAGCCATTCGGGTCATTGGAGCAACGCCACCTGCGAGCAAGCGGGATGGCGAACAGACTGCGGAGCGAAAGGCGTGAGCGACCAGCAACTTCTCGGACTCGGTGTAGAGCCGCCGCTTGCCAACAAGTTTCATGATGGCAACGGCGAGGATAAGAAGCACTATTGGATTACGCCGCCCTATGTCTACGGACCGCTGCATGCCGAGTTCCAATTCGATTTCGATCCGTGCCCCTATCCAAAGCCGGAATCTTTCGACGGGCTTACCTGCGAATGGGGCGCTTCCAATTATGTCAACCCTCCGTTCGGATCCATCGTTCACAACGGCAAGAAGAAAGGACCGACGGCATGGGCGCGCAAAGCCATTGCTGAGCATCGCAAGGGCAAGAGCGTCGTGCTCGTCTATCCGATCGACAAATGGATACTGATGCTGATTGCGGCCGGCGCGAAGGTGCGCAACTTGGGCGACGTCAAGTGGCTCGCTACAGAGGACGGATCCGCAGGCAACGGGACCGGGCGAGACATCGCCGCATTCATTTTGAGCGACCTAGGGTGCCCATTTTGCGGCGCTGTGAACGCTTCGTCTCTATGTTGCCCGCTGGCTTTGGAATCAGCAGGCCGGCGAAGTGGCTTCAAGTGACGGTAATCAAATGAACCGAAGTGCTTTTGGGGGATACGCATGAGTGATGCACTGATAGAGCGGCTGAAATTGGAAGCGCAATCGCATGCGCAGGAAGCGCGGACCGCGAACGCAACCATCGCCGAGATTTATCAGCTATGCACAGAGGCCACGGGCGAACTGGGAAATCGTCTTCCGCCGGCCGTGCTGCGATGCACGCAAGTTTGCGGAAATACGCAAGTTTTTCGCGTCGCCGGAAAGCGACTACATACGGCGCAGGATCGACGAATGATGCCGATCCGCATTCAGCTTTCGCGGCGCAAAGGTTGGAAGATGCCGGCGGGAACGGTCAAGGTGGATCGGTCGACGAAGTTCGGCAACCCGCACACGATCGTTGGGAGCGGCCGGGAAGAAGCTGTAGCTCGGTTTGAGCGCGATCTGCAACGCTTCGGCTGCATCCCGTCGCGCAGCACTTCGCGAGACGCGACGACCGTCGGAGAAATCAAGCGCGAACTGTGCGGAAAGAATCTCGCGTGCTGGTGTCCGCTGCCCGCGCCTGGCGAGCCAGATCGCTGCCATGCGGCGATCCTGCTGCGCATTGCCAACGAATGTTTCTGACCGCCGACGAACTGTATGCGCTGACAGGCTACCGGCGCAAGTCCGGGCAGATCGAGTGGCTGCGCGCGAAACGTTGGCGCTTCGAGATCACGCGCGAGGGCTTCCCACGCGTTGCGCGCGGGTATTACGAGCGCCGGATGATCGCGTCGATTGAGCAACCAACCCGCCTGCCCAAGAAGCCGAATTTCGCGTTATTGAAGGGGGCGGCGTAGGATGTTCGCCCCGATGGGACGTCGTCGCACCCGCGATCTCGACCTGCCGCCCCTGCTCTATCGCAAGGTGCGCGGCGGGCGCGTGCGCTACTACTACGGCAAAGCGGGCATCGCGATTGGGGGCGACTTGCGTACGGCGCTGCGCAAGTATGCCGAGCTGCATTCGGGGCACGTCGAGCCAGGCACATTCGAGGACGCCGTCGAGTGCTACCGGCGCGACGAGCTCGCCTCGAAGGCGGCCGCCACGCAACGCGGGTACGACCGCCAGCTCGACATGCTGCTCGTCATGTTTCGCGGGTTCCGCCTCGACGAGATCGAGCCGCAACACGTCTCGGCGATGCTCAAGGAATGCGGCAAGAAGCGCATCGACGAGAATGGCCGACTACACGGAGGCAAGATCATCGCCACGCGATTGAAGGCGCTGCTCTCCGCGCTATTCAACTTCGCCCGAGCGTCAGGCCTCACGCGCGCGCCGAACCCATGCGCCGGCATTCGCGGCACGAAGGCAACGCGCAAGGTCTACGTCACCGATGAATCGCTCGCCTCAGTCCTGCCGCACTGCGGGCCCACGCTCGCGGCCTTCCTCGAACTCGCCTATCGCACCGGCGCCGATCCGTCCGTCGTGTTGCGGCTGCGGCGCGCGGACGTGCGCGACGGCTACCTGAACGTGCGCCGCACGAAGACCGGCGAGGCTACGCGCGTCGAGCTGGTCGGCCCGCTCAAGCCGCTGGTCGACGCGCTGCTGAAAGCAAATCCGCCGTCGCTCTACCTTATTGCCGAGGACGGCGCGCCGCTGAACCTGCAGGCGATGCGAAAACGCTTCTGGAAGGCCAGGAAGGCCGCTGGCGAGACGTGGCAGTTACGCGACATGCGGAGCAAGGCCGGCAGCGACGCGGACGACTTGAAGGCCGCGCAGGCGCTGCTCGGGCACGCTTCCGAGGCGACGACGGCGATCTACCGCCGGCGCCGGATCGGTGAGCGCGCTAAGCCAATCATGCGGAGAATCGCGAAATGAGGCGCTGCAAAACGTGTCGCTACTGGCGGCGGCCGAGCGAAGACGAGGCGGAGGATATGGGCTATGGTGCAGAAGTTCGCTTATGCGAGCGCCAAGGTACACCGGGATCGCACTTCAGGATCGATCGTAAGTGGTGCGAGTATGGGCCGTGCATGGCGACCGAACCGGACTTCGGCTGCGTTGATCACGAACCGATAATTTCGGACACGTCGGCGTAATTTCGGACAAGGCCAAAAACAGGTTCCGCGATCGTGCCGCTTAAGCCCTTGAATTCTGGCGGAGAGACAGGGATTCGAACCCTGGATACCTTGCGGTATACGTGATTTCGAGACTGAGGGAAATGTGCGACAGATCAGGACGATCGGCCAATTGGCGTCCGAAAAATAACGGCTGTGGACGCTAGGAAGAATGATTGGAATATCGGACAGGCGGACGCGCGGAGAACCGCATATCCAACGGGGTGAAAACCGGCCGCAGTCGGCTCGATTCCGCCCTGCGCGGACACAATAACGGTACACAGCCGGAGAGCTTCCAATGAGGCGCGCCGCCCTGATCCTGCTGGCGCTCGTTGCCGCGGCCGCGCTCTTGGCGCTATTCTGGTTCCGCAAGTGTCAGCCGGTGGCAAGCCCTATGCCGTGGGTGCCGACGGTGGTGTGCGGATAACGGTAAAAGGGGTCGCGCGGTCTGGACTCTGGATACCTATGGATGGTCGCCGAATGACACATGGCACAAAGGAGGTAATGAATGGCAATCGACAACAGGCGATTTGATACTGGGCAAGTGTTAGAGGCGGGCATTCTTTTAATCACGCCGCCGCGGACGAAATGCCCGGACGCGTCGAAGCTCGTTGATGTTGACGAGGAAGACTTGAGTGAGAAGACGCTGCGCGCCGGACTGGAACAGGGCGGGTTGGAGGCGCCTATGTATTACGGTTGCTGGCGCATCTGGAAGACCGACAGCGAATTTTCAGGAGAATTGATGCAATACCGTGCGATGACGGAACACTTCGCCGATCTACCGATCGACGAGGCGCTGGAAAAGGCGATGGAGTGGGGCGCGGCGTGCTACGGATGAAGAGGCGGCGCTATCCGATAGTGGAGGTAGGATGACATCCGATCGCGAGGCGAAACTACGAGAGCACGCTTGGGGCGGTCCGGCGTACGCTGAGGCAAGAGTTCACTACGACGAAGTAGTTGAGCGTGTCAATCAAGGTGATTTGCAGGCTTTTGGCGAACTCATGACGGCCGCGAGCGCACTGCTATTTGTCTCAGCTATCCGCTGATCGAGGCGAGATGAAAATAGTCGGCGACGGTACGGAACGCGAGGCCGTAATGGTCGGAGAAGGTATCGGATACAACGCGATCATGGAGGATGGCACCGCGTACTTTGCGCCCTACGGCGTGATCGGGCTTGATCCGAAAGGCACATCAATCGCGGGCAGCTTTGATCCTTGCGATTGCAGCGGCACGCGTATAGACGATTCAATTCCACTTGGCCATCGCGTCGAAATTGCCGAATACATGATGCGCGCGTGGGACGAATACCGTTCGCGACTCTCGTACGAAATGATAGGCGATTATCCCTTTGACGAACCCATGTGCGCAGCAGACAATGGCGAGCGTGACAGGCCGGTGACGCGCGATATGATTATGGCCGGGATGACCGCTTGGGAGCGGCTCGACCCTTCTTCTTATCCTTCCGCGCTGATCGTGGAACAGATTTATCGAGCCATGGCGCTAGGCCGGGCTACCTAAATACACGCTTCCACGCCGCTAGAATACCCTCGCGCTGATCGACCGTCTCCGGCTGATTCAGGAAGCGCGCAAAGGATTCGCCGAATGGCGCGTTTGAGCGCCGCATTTTGTTCCCGCAGGTCTGGCTGCAGGTTTTCTGCGCGCCGCGATCGTTCCAGAAAAAGCGCTCGCACTGCGGGCATTCGTCCCAGTGCGAGGCGGCCATCAGGTTCGCGTCGCGGGCAGCAACGTCGATGCGAGCAGCTTCCGCTTCCAGCCTGGCGAGCCAGCCGGACCGTGCGTGCTCTTGATCCGCGAATAGCCTTCCATCGCCAGTCGGGCGTTGTCCGCCCATGCGAACATGCCGAAGTACCTTACGGCGCGGTACAGGCACTGGCGTTTCCACGCCGGCACCGCGAGCGCGGTCATAGCCTCCAGGAACGTGTCGTCGGCGGTTTTTCGCGGACAACGCTGGGCCCAGTACAGCCAGTCGTGAATGATCGCCGCGGGACCGTAGACGCCCCAGCGCGGGAAGATATTGGTGACCGCGGTCGGCACGGAAGCGAAATCGCTCTCGAATTTCGATGGCACCACAACGGTCCCGCTGAAGCCGTGATAGGCGAACGGCTTGCGCAGCCACCAGGTCACGCCATCGGGATACGGCGAGAGGTCGGGCGCCGCTGGGAACGGTCTCAATTCGTGAAATCGATGTTCACGCCGCAGTTCCCGACGCAGTTCGACGGGCCGCCGTAGTTATCGCGGTTGACGACGTTGAGGTAATACGTCGTGTCCGGCTTCAGCCCGATCAGGCCCATCCGGCCGGTCCCGACCGTGAGCCGGAATACCGGGCTCTCGCTCACCGCCGAGCCGAGGATGGTCTCGGACGTGCCGGGGCCAGAGGCCACGATGCCCGGCTGTGTCGCCAGCGTCGCCACCCGGAACACCTGCGGCGCGCGCGCCAGTTGCGATACCTGCAGCGACGGCGCGCGAATCGATACCGGCGGCGTGGTGAAGCGGATGACCAGCGTCTGATCGCTGAAGTCTGGTACCTGGACGCGGACGTTCCCGCCCTGCGGCCACGCGATGTCGACCGGCTTCTG
>Ga0070714_100004758_pt1 | contig 10278 bp, 10 predicted proteins | sample LARL83metaG_FD_65450 | JGI IMG/M metagenome (GOLD analysis project Ga0070714, IMG submission 65450) | Corn, switchgrass and miscanthus rhizosphere microbial communities from Kellogg Biological Station, Michigan, USA - LAR L8-3 metaG | ecosystem: Host-associated > Plants > Roots > Rhizosphere ... | reverse complement strand
CCGCGCAGCGGCTTGGCCGACAGTTCCAGAACGAGATCGCTGGTCTGCCCGGCGGGCACGGTCAGGTGCGCGGCCAGCTGATGGGCGCCGCCGTGGCGCTGCACCGCGGCGGCCCCGACATCACCCGACCAGCGCAGATGGAGGTCTCCGGCCCGGCCGGTCCACACCCGGGGCTCTGGGTGGTGCACCGAGCGCAAGCCGTGCTGGCCGTACCCGGCGCGCGGATCCAGGACGACATCGACCGCCGCGGGACAGTCGCGGGCGACGATCTGCCGCAGCATCACCACGCTGCCGGGTTCACCGCCGAACCCCAGCGCCTCGCGGCATTCGACGACGCCGTCGGTGGTGGCCCAGCGGCTGTGCCAGATCAGGCTGCCTTCCTCGTAATAGCCACCCCAGACGAACCGGGGGACCGGCGTGACGGCGTAGACCCCGTGGCCGCCGATGAGCGAGGAGAACACCGCGTCCGAGTCCCACCTGGGAACGCACAGCCACACCACATCACCGCGGGGCCCGATGAGCGCGCCGCGCTCCCCGTCCGCGATCAGCGCGTAGTCGCGCAGGGCATGCGGCGGGTACCAGGCTGCCGCCTGCCTGGACGCCTCGGTCACGCTCACCTGCCTTTCTGATCCGCAGCGGCTTGCGTCGCTACCCAGCAGGCGGCGGTCCATGCAAGTTACGGTCGGTGAGCCGGGCCGATCCAGACGCTCTTGATGTTGCAGAACTCGCGGATGCCGTGAGCGGACAGCTCCCGGCCGTGACCGGAGTTCTTGACGCCGCCGAACGGCAGCTGCGGGTACGAGGTCACGTTCCCGTTGATGAAGACCATCCCTGATGCGAGGTCGCGAACGAACCGGCTCCGCTCGGCCTCGTCATTGGTCCACGCGTTGGCGCCGAGTCCGAACTCGGTGCCGTTGGCCAGCTCGATCGCCGCGTCGATGTCATCGACCCGGTAGAGGGTGGCCACCGGGCCGAAGACCTCCTCGGTGTGCACGCGCATCTCGGGGGTGATGCCGGCCAGCACGGTCGGCGGGTAGTAGAAGCCAGGCTGGTCGGGTGCGGCACCCCCGCACAGCACCTTCGCCCCCTGGGCCACCGCGTCGGCGACGAGCTTCTCGACGTCGTCGCGCTGCTGCTCGGAGGCCAGCGGGCCCACGTCGGTGCCGTCGGCCATCGGGTCCCCCACCACCTGGCCCGCCATCTGCTCGGTGAACCGGCGCTCGAACTCGTCGTAGACCGCGCTGTGCGCGATGAAACGCTTGGCCGCGATGCAGGACTGGCCGTTGTTCAGGCACCGCGCGAACGCGGCCACCCGGGCCGCGGCCTCCAGGTCGGCCGAGGGCATGACGATGAACGGGTCGCTGCCCCCCAGCTCGAGCACGACCTTCTTGATCTCGCTCCCGGCGATGGCGGCCACCGACTGGCCGGCGGGCCCTGACCCGGTGAGCGTGGCCGCCGTCACCCGGTCGTCGCGCAGGATCGCCTCGACCCGGGCCGAGCCCACCAGCAGGGTCTGGAACGCTCCCGCGGGGAAGCCGGCCCGGGCGAACAGGTCCTGCAGGAACAGCGCGGTCTGCGGCACGTTCGACGCGTGCTTGAGCAGCCCGACGTTGCCGGCCATCAGCGCGGGGGCGGCGAAGCGCATGGCCTGCCAGAGCGGGAAGTTCCACGGCATGATGGCCAGGACCGGGCCCAGCGGCTGGTAGCTGGCGTAGGCCTGCCCGGCCCCCACGGCATCCGCGTCGGCGGGCTCGTCGGCCAGGAACCCGGCCGCGTGCTCGGCGTAGTACCGGCAGGCCGTGGCGCACTTGGCCACCTCCTGGCGCGCGGCGGCCAGGGTCTTGCCCATCTCGGTCGTCATCATCGCCGCGATCTGGTCCTGCTCGTCGTCGAGGATGCCGGCCGCCCGGCGCATCCACGCCGCCCGGTCGTCAAACCCGGTCAGCCGGTAGCTGGCGTGCGCCGCCGCGGCCGTGGCCAGGCAGCGCTCGACATCCGCCTCGCTCATCTCGGCAAAGGTCTTCACGGTCTCCCCGGTGGCCGGGTTGACGGTCGCGATCGCCACGGTTCATCCTCCGTTCGCCGTGCGGCGCCGCCGCCGCGGGGCTTGGAGTTGACCGTGCCCGGAAGACGCCTGCCCACACGTGAACCGGGCTCGGACAAGGCTGTCCCCCGGGCCCTGGGTGGGGCCCGGGGGACAGCTATCCGCCCTGGGTCAGCGGCGCCAGCGCCAGCCGGAACCGATGCCCGCCACGTGCAGGGCCAGGCAGGCCAGCCCGACCAGGATCAGGCTGGACGGCGCGAATACGGCGCTGGTCGCGATTCCGGTGACGTTAATGATGAACGCAATGGCGAAAATGATCGCAGCGATAATAGCCAGCATTGTTTCTCCTCGGTCGGGGTGTCACTGACTGGGCTGCGGCGCGGTGCACGAGATCTTCGGGTTCATGCCGAAGTAGTTCAGCGGGCCCGCGAGAATGGTTACCGCGATCGTTCCCGCCTTCGCGCAGTTCGCGGACGAGCTGTCATAGTAATGGCGCTGGTAACCGGCGATAGCACCGATGATGAGCCATATGACGAGCAGCGCAGAACCTATTTTCATGACTACCACCTGCCGGGCGGACTCGCCGCGGTTAGTCGAGGATCGTCCATGGCCTCCTAAGTACCGGGGAAACGGTTCCTCAAACAAAATTTTGCGGCCCCAGGTCAGGGGATTGGCAAGCGCCGGCTAACGGCGAACAAGGGAATGCTGACGGCCGGGCGCGAGGTGCGGCCGCCGGGCGACCGGGCCGCGGGCCATGGGCCGGGAACCGCCGCCGGCGGGCGTCAGAAGGCCGGCTGGGGCGCCGGAGCGCGGTCGGCCAGCAGTTCCCTGAGCTTGCCGCGGCCGCGGTGCAGCCGGGACATCACGGTGCCGATCGGGCAGTGCATGATCTCGGCGATCTCCCGGTAGCCGAAGCCCTCGACATCAGCCAGGTAGACGGTCATCCGGAAGATCGGCGGGAGCCGCCGCAGAGCCTCGGTCACGGTGCCGTCGGACAGGCGGTCAAGCGCCAGTTCCTCAGCGGACCGCATGCCGTCCGCGGTGTGCGACTGCGCCCGCGCGAGCTGCCAGTCCTCCACCCCCGCGGTGGTCATCACCGGCTCACGCTGCTTCTTGCGGTAGCTGCTGATGAACGTGTTGGTCAGGATGCGGTTCAGCCACGCCCTGAGATTGGTGCCCTCCCGGAACTGGTGAAACGACGCATAGGCCCGGGCGTACGTCTCCTGGACCAGGTCCTCCGCGTCGGCCGCGCAGCGCGTCATCCGCGCCGCGGTCAGGTGCAGCTGCCGCATGTAACCGAGCGCTTCGGTGAAGCGCGCCTCGGTGCATTTATCGTGGCGAGGCGCGGCAGCGCCCACGACAGCACTAACCGTGTGCCGGCCGGCCTGGCAAGCCGGTGTGAGGCTATGCACTTGTCCCTCCCCGTCCCTGGGTACCGCCGGCCCGCTACCCCGCGTGGCGTGCTCTATTCCTCGACGTATTCCTCGACGACCTCGGATTCCGCGCGCGTGACGTCGTCGCGCCGGCGCTGCGGCGGCACGTCGGTCACGCTCGGAACGGTTTCCTCGACCACCTCGTCACTGGTGAGGTCACCGGGCTGGCGCTCTTCTGGCGCGTCGGGCTCGGCGGCCGGGTTGAGCATCACATAGGGGGGAAGCCGCTGCTCGTCGACGGAGCCCACGACCGGGCCGCGCGGGCCCCGCCGCAGGACCGTCCGGCGGCGCAGCCACCCCGTGGCGGGCTTGGGCAGCAGCAGCCCGGCGACGCCCGTCAGCATGATGATCACCCCCGCGACCTGAAGGTTCAGGAAGCTGGGCGACGCCGAGATCGCGAACGTGAATATGGCGCCTACGGCGATTAAAGTCAGACAGCTGGCGGTTCTCATCTGTCTTTCCTCCGATTGAATGGTCCGGGTCCAGGCCCGCCCTCCAGGTCCGGGCGGTCAGCGTCGTTCACAGCCGCCGGTATTTCTCAGCATCCGTGATCCGCAGCTCCAGGCCAAGTCCTGGCGGGCCGGGATCGGGGGACAGGACCCCGCCCAGCGGGTCGAGGGTTCCGTCGAAGAGCAGCCGCTCGATGCGCTGATGGTCATGAAAGTACTCGATATGCCGCAGGTTCTCGGTAGCCGCGCCGACGTGCGCGTGCAGGTTCGGGGCGCAATGGGCGGAAACCTGCAGGCAGTGCCCGGCGGCCAGGGCGGCGCCGCGCAGGAACCCGGTGATCCCGCCGCAGCGCGTCGCGTCGAGTTGCAGGCAGTCGACCGCGCCGGCGTCGATCAGACGGGCCGAGTCAGCCAGTGACCAGCTGTACTCACCGGCCGCGACGTCGGGCAGGACCTGGCGCCTGACCGCGGCCAGGCCGGCCAGGTTCTCCGATGACACAGGCTCCTCGAACCAGGTAACCCCGTAGCCCGCCATCTCATCGGCGACCCGCACGGCCTGGCCCGTGCTGTAGCCGCCGTTCGCGTCGACGTAGAGCTCGGTGTCCGGGCCGATGACGTTGCGGGCCAGCGCCACGCGCTCCAGGTCCCGGCGCTCGTGGTGCCCCCAGTCCTCGCCGATCTTGATCTTCACCCGCGGGATCTGGTCCTCCTCGACCCACTGCCGCAGCTGCTGGCGGGTCTGGTGCTCGTCGTAGCTGGTGAACCCGCCGCTCCCGTAGATGGGAACGTCATGGCCCAGCGGCCCAAGCAGCGCGGTCAGCGGCTGGCCCAGCAGCCGGGCCTTGAGGTCCCACAGCGCGATGTCCACCGCCGAGATGGCCGTCGCCGCGATCCCGCCCCGGCCGATATTGCGCACGGCGCGCGCCATGGCCTCGGTGGCGCCCGCCACGTCGCAGGCGCTGTGCCCGATGACCACGTCGGCCAGCACGTCGTCCACCACGCCGGCCGCGGCCGCCGCCGCGTAACTCCAGCCGATCCCTTCCAGGCCGCCCGCGCGCACCGTGACCAGGACCATCGTGGTCTCGTTCCAGGCCAGCGTGCCGTCGGCCTCTGGCGCGTCGGTGGGGATCACATAGACGGCGGTGTCGACACCCGCGATGTGCGGCCAGTCAGCAGGCGGCTTGCCGTGCTGCAGGCCTGGCCTATGACCCTCGCTCACGCCGCCTTCTCTACCTGGCCTGCGCAGTCTCAAACCCGGGCCAGGATTCACGCGCGCCCGTCAGGGTAGCTCGTTGACCGAACGGAGGTGACCCCGTGCAGCAGGAGAATCCCCAGGATCTGCGGGACGAGTCGCGAGCGGAACGCGATGATCGCAACCTGGCCGAGCTGCTGCAGGAACTCCGGGTGGCCGGGCTGGGCGTGCAGGTCCTGTTCGGCTTCCTGCTCTCGCTGCCGTTCACCAACCGGTTCGCCAAACTCAGCCACGGCCAGCGCGAGCTCTACCTGCTCACCCTGGTCCTGGCCACCGCGTCCACGGCGCTGCTGCTGGGCCCGGTCGCCTACCACCGCCTGGTGTTCCGCCGCCAGCAAAAGGAGGGCCTGGTGCGGGCGGCCAACCTGATGGCGATCCTCGGCCTGGTCTGCGTGGGCCTCGCAGTATCTGCTGCAGTACTGCTGGTGTCCAGCTTCGTGGCCACGGGCCTGACCGCCTGGCTGATCACCGTCTTCGTGCTGGTCATGTTCGGCGGGCTCTGGTTCGCGTTCCCGCTCTCGCGCCGCCGGTGACACCGATGTTTGCCGCCTGATCTGACGGACAGTCCCAATTGCGCTCGCCGCAGGCGCGGCACCACAGCGGCATATGGGAGGCAACCCGCGATGGGACAGATCGCATCCGAGGCTCTGATCGAGCGGCTCGTGGCCTGGGGCGTTGACACGGTGTTCGGGCTGCCGGGTGACGGGATCAACGGGATCATGGAAGGCCTGCGCCGGCACCAGGACAAGGTGCGGTTCGTGCTCGTGCATCACGAGGAGGCCGCCGCGTTCATGGCCACCGGCTACGCCAAGGCCACCGGCAAGATCGGCGTGTGCCTGGCCACCTCCGGGCCCGGCGGCATCCACCTGCTCAACGGCCTGTACGACGCCAAGCTGGACCACATGCCGGTGCTCGCCATCACCGGCATGCAGGAAACCTCGGTGCTGGGCACCGGTTACCAGCAGGAGGTCGGCCTGGACAAGCTGTACGAGGATCTCGCCGAGTACAACCAGATGATCTACAACCCGGCTCAGCTGCCCGGCGTGGTGGACACGGCGGTGCGCACCGCCTACGCGCGCCGCGGCGTGGCCCACCTCACCTTCCCCAACGACGTCCAGGTCGCCGACGCCGGCGCTGACCCCTGGCAGCACGTGGCCCCGGCCGTGCCGCCCAGGACCTCGCCGATCATGCTCCCGGCCCCGGGGCGGCCGCGGGAAGAGGACCTGCAGCGCATCGCGGCGCTGCTGAACGACGGCGAGAAGATCGCGATCCTGGCCGGGGCCGGTGCGCGGCACGCCCGCGAGGAGCTGCTCGCCGTGGCCGAAACCCTCGCCGCGCCGATCGTCAAGACGCTGTCCGGCAAGGCCACGGTCCCCGACGACTCCCCGTACACCACCGGCGGCATCGGCCTGCTCGGAACCCGGCCGTCCGAGGAGCTGATGGAGGAGATCGACACCCTGTTCCTGGTCGGGACCAACTTCCCTTACACCAAGCACCTGCCCCCGCCGGGCCAGGTCCGGGTGGCCCAGATCGAGGCCGACCCGGCCCGGGCCGGCGGCCGGGTGGCCACCGAGGTGCCCGTGGTCGGGGACGCCAAGGAGGGCCTGGCCGGCCTGCTGCCGCTGCTCAAGCAGCGCACCGACACCAAGTTCCTGGAGAAGTGCCAGAAGCAGATGTCGAAGTGGCGGGGCAAGATGGCGGACCTGGAGAACGCCAAGCGCGACCCGATCGCGCCGCAGTACGTGGTCAGCGTGCTGGACGAGCTGGCCACCAACGACGCGATCCTCACCTGCGACAGCGGCACGATCGCCACCTGGGCCGCGCGGCACTGGGAGATCCGCGGCGGCCGGGAGTTCTTCCTGTCCGGCAACCTGGCCACGATGGCGCCCGGCCTGCCCTACGCGATCGGGATGCAGCACGCCTTCCCCGGGCGCCAGGTCATCGCGTACGTCGGCGACGGCGGCTTCGCCATGCTGATGGCCGAGTTCCTCACCGCGGTCCAGCATCGGCTCCCGGTCAAGGTGGTCATCAACAACAACAACTCGCTGGGCCAGATCCTGTGGGAGCAGATGGTGCTCGGTTACCCCGAGCACGGTGTCCGCTACCCGCAGCCGTTCGTGGACTTCGCCTCGTTCGCGGACGCCAACGGCGGGCTCGGGCTCAAGGTGGAACGGGCCAAGGACGTCCGCGGCGCCATCCAGACGGCGCTCAGCCACCGCGGCCCCGCGCTGGTCGACGTCAACGTCAACCCGGACGAGCCGCCGCTGCCTGGCAAGATCGAGTACCAGCAGGCCAGGAAGTTCGCCGAGGCGTTCCTCAAGGGCCAGCCCCGCAAGGCCACGATCGCCACCACGCTGTTCCGGGACAAGATTGACCAGCTAAAGTCCTGAGCCAGGATGCCAGCGAAAAATCCAGGCCAGGGCAGAACGCAAAGTCCGCGCCGGCCCGCGCAGGTCAGGCCGGATCAGCCTGCGTGGCTGGACCCTGAACTGGCCACGCTCACCAAGGAGCGGTTCTCCGACCCGGCCTGGATCTTCGAGCGCAAGCTCGACGGCGAGCGGTGCCTCGCGTTCAAGTCGGGGGGGCGGGTCCGGCTGATGACCCGCAACCAGAAGGAGGACACCAGCACCTACCCGGAGCTCGCCGGGGCGCTGGCCGCTCAGCGGGCCGACGACTTCATCATCGACGGGGAGATCGTGGCCTTCGTCAAGAACGAGACCAGCTTCTCCCAGCTCCAGCAACGGCTCGGGGTCCGCCATCCCGGGCCCGAGCTGCAGGCCCAGGTGCCGGTCTACTACTACATCTTCGACGTGCTGTGGGCCGGCGGCCGCGACACACGTCCGCTGCCGCTGCGCGAGCGCAAGAGCATCCTGCGCGACCTGCTCACGTTCGGCGGCCCGCTGCGCTTCACCCAGCACCGCGACACCGAGGGCGAGGCCTACTACCGGGAGGCCTGCGCCAGCGGCTGGGAGGGGCTCATCGCCAAGCGCGCCGACGCGCCCTACCAGGCGGGGCGGAGCAAGGACTGGCTGAAGTTCAAGTGCGAGAGCGGCCAGGAGTTCGTGATCGGCGGGTTCACCGACCCGCAGGGATCGCGGACCGGGTTCGGCGCGCTGCTGCTCGGCTACTACGACCCCGACGGCCAGCTCGTCTACGCGGGCAAGGTGGGCACCGGCTTCAACCAGCGCGTCCTGGACAGCCTGCACGCCACCCTGGTCAAGCTGGAGCGGGACCGCCCCGCATTCGACCGCGGCCACCTGCCCCGGTCGCACGTGCACTGGGTCGAGCCGCGCCTGGTCGGCGAGGTGGGCTTCAGCGAATGGACCACCGACGGGCAGCTGCGTCACCCCCGGTTCCAGGGCCTGCGCGACGACAAGGACCCGGCCGAGGTGGTCAGGGAGATGCCCAGGGACGTGCCGCCGTCATGACCGGGCCGAGCCTGACCGCCGGGGGCATCGAGGTCGCGCTGTCGCACACCGACAAGGTGCTGTGGCCCGGTGATGACATCACCAAGGGCGACCTCATCGAGTACTACGCGGACGTGGCCGGCCGGATGCTGCCGTTCCTGAAGCAGCGGCCGGTCGCGATGGCCAGGTATCCCGACGGCATCAAGGGCCCGCGGATCTTCCAGAAGAACGTCCCCGACTACTTCCCGGACTGGATCACCAGGACCGAGGTGGCCAAGCAGGGCGGTGTCCTGCACCACGTGCTCTGCGACAAGCCGGCCACCGTGGTCTACCTGGCCAACCAGGCCTGCATCGAGCTGCACGTGTTCCTCAGCCAGGTCGGCCGGCTGGACCAGCCGGACCAGCTCGTGTTCGACCTGGACCCGCCGGACGACGAGCACTTCGGCGAGGCCAGGCGGGCCGCGCTGCTGCTGCGGGACCTGCTCGAAGGCGAGCTCGGGCTGACCACGTTCGTCAAGACCACCGGCGGTCACGGCCTGCACGTCTACGTGCCGCTCCGGCCATCCGGCGACTTCGACGCGGTCCGGGGCTTCGCCCGGCAGGCCGCGGGCGTGCTCACGGCCAGGCACCCGGACCTGACCACCACCGAGCAGCGCAAGGACAAGCGCACCGGCCCGGTGTACCTGGACGTGATGCGCAACGCCTACGCCCAGACGGTGGTCGCGCCGTACGTGGTCCGGGCCCGGCCCGGCGCGCACGTGGCGACGCCGCTGGAGTGGGACGAGGTGGCGGACAGCAAGCTCACGCCCGGGCGGTTCACGCTGCGCACGGTCCGCCGCAGGCTCGGCGAGGCCGGCGACGACCCGTGGGCGGGCCTGGCCCGGCGCCGCCAGGGCCTGGCCCGGGCCCAGGCCCGCCTGGACAAGCTGGGCTAACCGTGGCCAGCCCCGGGTAGCTCATCGATATGGCTACCGGGACCCGGAAAACCGGGAGAAAGCAGGAGATACCCACCCCTCCGCCGCTGCAGCAGGACGAGGTCACGCCGCGCTCGCCCGCGGCCGAGGTGGTGCTCGCCTACCTCGCCGGCCAGGTGGTGGCGGTGCGGACCCTCGATCCCCTGGTGCGCGAGGACGTCCCGGACTCGGTCCACCAGATGCGCGTGGCCACCCGCAGGCTGCGCTCCACGCTGACCTCGTTCGGCCGGGTGCTGCGGCCGGCCAGCACGCTCGGCGCGGAGCTGAAATGGCTCGGCGACACCCTCGGCACCGCGCGCGACGCCGAGGTCATGGCGGAGCGGCTGCGGGCCGGCCTGGCGGGGCTGCCGAAGAAACTGGCCACCGGCGCGGCCCTGGGCGCGGTCCAGGCCCACTTCGAGGCGGCCGGGGCGGACGCCCGCGCGGGGGTGCTCGAGGCCCTGGATTCCGATCGCTACCTGCGGCTGCTCGACGATCTGGACCGGCTGCTGGCCCGGCCGCCGCTGACCTCGCAGGCGGGCCGGCCGGCGGCCGACGTGCTCAGGCCCGCGGTGCGGAAGCTGCGCCGCCGCCTCCGCCGGCGGCTGCACCACGCCTGGCGCTGCCCGGCCGGCTCCAGCCGCGACCACGCGCTGCACCAGGCCCGCAAGACCGCGAAGCACGCCAGGTACGCCGCCGAAGCCCTGAGCCCGGCCTTCGGCCCGCCCGCCGCGGCGTTC
>Ga0070714_100004757_pt1 | contig 10278 bp, 7 predicted proteins | sample LARL83metaG_FD_65450 | JGI IMG/M metagenome (GOLD analysis project Ga0070714, IMG submission 65450) | Corn, switchgrass and miscanthus rhizosphere microbial communities from Kellogg Biological Station, Michigan, USA - LAR L8-3 metaG | ecosystem: Host-associated > Plants > Roots > Rhizosphere ... | reverse complement strand
CGCCGCTACCTCGCGGAACGAACCGGAAACAATGGCCTGGGCCGTGAATTCGGTTCCATCTTCATTTTTGGCGCCACGGGCGCGCACCTGATCGCCGGGCTTGATTCGATCCAGCGTGCTCGGCTTGGCATCTTCGAATTTGACCGAGTCGGGCGCGTAACGCCGGACGTCCGTTTTAGGCGATACATGAATGACAATCGGCTTACCAGATGCTGCGATCGAACCCGGAATCGTAATCGTGCCTGCTGCAGAGTTCACCTCTTTCGCAATTCCGCCGACCCCCCTCCGCCACTCATCCCGCTCTTGTTGCTGTTTCTGCGTGATGTCGGTCTTCGACATGACCACAGCGGTGGTCGCCACCAGAGCGCCACCCTCGCCGGCTTGCGCTTTTGCGACCAGCCGATCTCCGGGCTGGATGTCAGAAACCTGAATGGGAGGCGCGGACTTCAGGTCCGCTTGGCCGGGTGTGGCGCGCACGATGCGAGCGTTGGCTGCGAAAGTGACATTGGCATCAGTGCCGCTATCGAGCGTCACAACGACGCCGCTGCCGGAAACCGACTTCACGGTCCCAATCACTTTCGCGGCAGGAGCCTGGGCAGATGCGGACGCGTTCAAAACGCAAACCACCGCCAAGCAGGCGATCCCAAGATAACGGAACACGGATGGGCGCAAATTGACCATAGATGTACTCACTTATTCAATCATGTACCAGATCGACAAGGGCGTAAAGAATTGTCAAACCGGGGTAAAGATAAGTGGGCGCACCAGCATCACAAACATCTGGAAACACGCGAGTTGCTGGAACTCAGCTGGCTTGCCAATGATTCGCGGAAGTGACCCGATAGAATGTTCTTTATGTTCGATGCGAAAGATGCTCAGCAATTCGCCAAAGAATGGTGCGAGGCGTGGAACTCGCATGATATGGAATCGATCATGTCTCACTACGCGGAGAGTGTTGTGCTCACCTCACCAACCGCGGCACGGCTGTTGAAGGATCCCGCGGGAGTTGTGACCGGAAAAGATGCGCTGCGCAACTACTTCGCGGTGGGACTCAAGGCGAACCCGAATCTGCGCTTCGAGGTAGTGGATGTGACGTGCGGGGTTTCAACCGTGGTTGTGTACTATGCGAATCAGAATGGGACAAAGGTTTCCGAATTTATGGAACTCAGCTCCGATGGAAAGGTCACACGTGTGATCGCGCACTACGGCGCTTGACCTCACCTCTTGGCTGCATCGCGCGCTTCCATCTGCAACAATTTCTCTTTGCGCAGGATGCCCCAGCGGTAACCGCCCGAGTCGCCGTCGGACCGCACCACGCGATGGCAAGGGATCACAATTGCCACAGGATTGCTCGCGCACGCTCGCGCCACGGCACGCACTGCCGAAGGACGGCGAATGGCCCTCGCGACCTGCGAATAAGACTTCGTCTCACCCAGGGGCAACGATCGCAGATACGTCCACACCCGTCGCTGAAAAGCTGTAGCACGAATATCGAGGGGAAGAGACTCTGCGGGTGCGGATCCTCGCATTCGGCTGATCACGTTCTCCGCGAATTTGCCGAGGTCTGCGTCATCACGCCGGCGCACTGCAAACGGAAACTCCTGCCGCAGCGACTGTTCCAGTTCCTCATCGGAATCAGCAAACTGGATGCTGCAAATTCCCTTCTCCGTGGCAGCGATGAGCATGCGTCCCAGAGGAGAGTCTGCCAAGGTGTACCGAATCGGCGCGGCAATCGCCCCCCGACGATACTTTGCAGGCTCCATTCCGAGTTCGGACGCCGTGCGCGAATACAGCCGGCTGCTCGAGCTGTATCCCGCGTCGTGCATGGCCCGCGTGACAGAGTGGCCGGCTTTCAGTTTCTGGCGGAAGCCGCGCATGCGGCAGGAGTCCGCGTATTGCTTAGGAGTGATCCCAAGCACCGCTTTGAAAGTGCGCTGGAGATGAAATGCGCTCTGGCGAAACTCTGCGCTGAGAGTCGAGAGTGTTAGAGGCTCGTCCAGGTGCTGCTCGATGTATCGGCAAATCGATTTCACCAATTGCTGACGAGGGTTGCCGGCAAAAGCGTTGGGACGGCAACGCAGGCACGCGCGGAAGCCTGCGCGCTCCGCTTCCTGCGGACGTGCGAAGAAGCTGACATTTTGCCGCCGCGGTCTTTTCGAGGGACACGAGGGCCTGCAATACACACCTGTGGACGCTACAGCAAAGACAAATTTGCCGTCGCTGGCACCGTCGCGCGTGAGTACAGCTTGCCAGCGGGAATCATCGGAGTCGATCGACATGGTGAGCGGCGGAGCTTCGATGGTCAGTATCGCACTGTTCATGATCGGAGTTTAGCGATACACGCTTGGGGCGGAATATCCGGTTCTTGCGCTCAGAGCAAATTTCCGCGGGAAAGAGTTCACATTCAGTCATCCCGGCGCCTATTGCGTCGACGTTCGTCTACGGAGTTGCGTTGCGTGCGTGGCTCGCTGAAAGTTCAGACCCTCAGAACGATAGTTTCAATCCCCATTCAAGCGAGCGCGGGGCACCACTGGCATTCATATTGGGTTGAAGCGAGGTGCGATTCGTACGGCCGTTGGCGAACGACGAATTGCCTCCAACTGTGTTCTGGGGTTGCACCAGAGTAGCCCCGGGCATGAGGCTGCCTGCGCCGAAGTTCAAGATGCCGCTCTGGATGTAGCCGGGTTGATCAAAATTGGCGAAATTGAAAAGGTTGTAAAGCGACACGCTAGGAGTGATGGTGAAGCGCTCGCCCCAGTGATGTTCCCAACCCAAACGAATGTCGAAAGTCTTGTACCATCCCACGCCTGCCAAATGCGGGACAGGCGCGGCCAGCGGCTGCAGGACACCTCCCATGCTCTGCAATTCCGACAGGGAGAAGACGCCACCGTTGATCAAGGCGTTGCCGGCGGGTGTTTGCGGGGAATTCCCCGCGACAATGTTGTTGTACTGAGTAAGCTGCTGTGGCAGGTTGCCCGGATTCGACGAGCGCATATAAGCGCCCACCGTAGTATTCGGTACCAGGTCTCCAGTACTGCCGTCGCCATTCCAATCGGTGACGAGCACTTCTGCACCGCCAGCCTCTTGCGGGAAACGAAGCGTGACCGGCAGCGAACTGGCAAAGTGGCTGAGGAAACTTAACTGCAACGAGTGTTCGAGATCGAAATTTGCTGCAATCGAAATCTGGTGGGTGCGGTCGAGCGCATCGGGGCCGGTGAAGCGATCGGGATTGGCGTAGTCGTTGGCAAGCAGCGAAAGGGTTGAGTCCTGTCCCTGGCTATCGTTGTGGGAATGCGAGTAAGAGAAACGGAAGCTGGCGCTGCGCACGCCGCGAGAAAAGTTGGTGATCTCTTGATTCAGACTCAGAAGGACGCCGCCGTACACCGAGCGGCCGACTGGAAGGTCGACGACATTGACCCCGAGGTTGCGACGCAATCCGGGGAATGCGCAGAACGGGCATGGGGCGCCTGCGGTCACTTGTGCAGGGCCGCCGATGCCGGCAGAGCCGTAAGCATCAAGGGCGCCGATCGCACCGAGTTTCGCGACCATGCAACTGACCTGATTCGTTCCCGCGAAACAACCGTTCTGGGTTTGTGCGAAGTCGCGGGCGGCGAGCGCATTGGCGAGATTAAAGGAATTAGCCGAGCCGCCCTGGTTTACGTCAACTCCGAGCAGCGATCGTGTGGTCACCTGGCGAACGTAATCGGCGGTAAACACCAGACCAGGGCGCAATTCGTGGCGCAAGCCAGCGTTCATCTGGACGGTTCGCGGCGTCTGGTAGTTGGGATCGATGAGGCTCAACTGGTTGAGCATGGGGCTGGCAAACGCGTTGAGGTTCCCAATGAAATTGGGATTGGAAGTAATACCGCTGAAAGCAGATTGATAGGCCTGTTGCAGCGCGAAAGCCAGTGGAGCAGCAGTCCCCATTGATTCTCCACACCAACTCTTGCCGGAGGCGGAATCGAAGGGCGAGACAGTTCCGTCGGGATTGATAACACCACCCGGAATGCTGCCGCTCACAGCCGTCGGCCACAAAATCCGTCCAGAAACCCCGCCGATGCAGGCGGGAGCGGTCGCGGAATAGGTTCCTTGCTGCAGGCGCAGAGCGCGGTCGGAATAGGCGTTCAGGAACGACGCCTGGTCGTAGAACATGCCGATACCGGCACGGATGGTCGTGGTTCCATTCGAACTGGTGTCCCAGGCAACGCCGAGATGCGGGGCAAAATTGTAGTTCGGCTGGCGCACGCGATTGCCAAGCTTCGCTTGCCATAAATTCAGCGCTGCGATTGGCTGCAGATCACTATTGTTGGGAACGGTATCGCGAACCCAGTTCACGCCATAAGTGACGGTAACGTTTTGCGTGGCCTTAAATGTATCTCCGGCGTAGAGCGAAATCTGCTTATCGGTCAGGCCGCCAGCGGGAAGTCCAAATGCGGATTTTTCCGATTGAAAACCTTGGTCATTGCTGAGATACGCCCATTGCACAGGATAGGACGAAGGATCGGTGGCCAGCCCGCTCGGCCCGCCGAGAGCGGCGGGCAGAGGAACGGGATTTTGATCCGATAGCACCGGCGCCGAAGAATAAAGAGGAGCGAAACGGCCCACCATTATGCGGTCGAAACTGCCGCCGAAGTGGAACTGGTGCTTGCCGGAGACGCGGCTGCCGTCATAGCGGAACTGCAGATTGGATTGATAGTTCTGCTGGTTCTCGAAAGGACTCGATCCGACGCAAATCAGGGCGCCCGAGGAGCACTGGCTAATCGAACCGCCGCCAATGTTGAAGTCGAACGGCGTGAATCCCGCAGGTAAGCTATGAGGCGGCCCCGATGGCGGCGGCGCAGTCGTGTTCTTGAAGCGCAAGTAGTCGAAGCGGAAGGAGTGGACCAGAGAGCCGGTACTCGTGTCGAATCCGACAGTGTGAGATGGAGTATTAGTCTCCGCAAGGACCGGTTGCAAACTCGGTCCCGAAGAAAATGGCGCGACCACGGTGTTGTGATCGTAGGCGAAGCGATAGAACAAACGTGTTGTATCAGACAGCTTGTAATCGAGGCGGCCGGTGCCCACGATGCTGCGATAAGGTTCGTCAACGCTGGTGAACGCCGGGTTCAGGGCGGCAAAAGCTCCCCCCGGAAGAACGGGATTCAGCAGGTCCTGGCGACCGCGTTCGCCGGAGGCATAGAAGAAGAGCTTTTCTGTGAGCGCGCCGCCCGCATTGCCGCCGTAGAACTGGCGTCCCCAATGATGGCTGTGCCCGCCGGGCAAACTGGCGCCGAGGATGTCACCGTTTCCGTACGATCCAAAAAGGTTCCCATGTACCCGCCCCTCGCCGGAACGGGTCACGATGTTGACTGCACCGGGCGCATAAAGTTGGTTGCTAATCGGAGCGAGCAGGCCTCCGAATTGGAAGTCTTGAACGGACGTTGCCGGAAGGTTCTGGACAGGACCGCCCGTAACACGATCGGTGATGCTCAGACCGTCAGCTTCCACGGGCGTTTCGGTTCCGTACTGATTAAACAATGAGAGCGAGGAATAGGCGTTCTTGTTAGGAGCGAAGGTTCCCGCATTCTGGTTCTGGACGCCGGGCTCGAGTTGGAGAAGTTCGAGAAAGTTCAAGCTGCGCAACGGATACACTTCAATGTCTTTCGCGCCGACGACGCCGGGTAATGGCTCCGGAGCCAGCACGAAGTCGAGAGTCGTGGCCGCACCGGCTTTGACAGTCGCGGAACTCGTGGCGGTAATAAAAGAACGGACCTCGGCGCGAACCGTGTAGTCGGCGGCCGGAATGTCGCCGGATTCGTATTTGCCCTGAGCGTTGGTGCGGACCGCACTCGTCTTTCCGGTGAGGCGGTCGATGAGCAGAATCCTTACTCCCGCGATGGGCGCGCCTTTGGTGGATGTGACGGTCCCAGTCATCGTGCCGGTTTCGGTCTCATCAGTATCCTGGGCGAAAGCCGTGGAAATCAGTGCTAGCGCAAGTAAAAGAGAGAGCAAGAGAGTTCGAGGCAAAAAGGGGCCTCCGAGGGTCCGTGGTTGTGACGCCATTTTCATGGGCGAACTTTCTAGTGAGATGTGATGAGAACCGTTTTCAAAAGTCATTTTGAGCGCTAAAGGCGACGGGAAGAGAAACTGAAGCTTTCTTTTGCCCCTTCCGGGCTTGCCATTTTGCCGGTTTACACCGGAGGCTTACGCCCAGGCTGTTTCTTCGCCGCTGCGCGCTAGCCCCGGCAACCGCTGAAACTGTAGGGCGCCTCCCCAACAACTTTTGAAAATAGTTCCGGTCTGACAATTGTTACTGTGCTGACAGCAAATTGCAAACCGCCTAATGCGATTTCGACGTGAAATACCCCGTGCGGTGACGAGTGTGATACTCGGAGCTCGCCGGCAACCCGGTCAACTTCACTTCGATGTGACGGTAATCCGAGTCGGCCAGGCGCTGAGCAGGGTAATACGCCAGCAAATATTGCGTGCGCAGTTCGTCGCTGATGGTACGAAACGCTTCGTCGAGTTGCGGCAAGGTGGTCGCATAAAAGTATTTGCCGCCGGTGTCTTCCGACAGTTGCATCAGCGCGTGTTCGCCGCCGGTGTCACGTCCGGCGCTGGCCTCGATCGGTACAACAATGATGCTGTAGACCACGGCTTCGGAAATCTGCGCGGCGCGCAAGGCCTCCTGGTACGAGGTCTGGCTTACGGTATCGCCTCCGTCCGTAATGACCACCATCACTTTTCTTCCCTGCCGGGGCTCCAAGTCTTGCGCACCGACGTAGATGGCGTCGAAAAGCGCGGTGGCTGAGCCCATGTGCATGTGGTCGATGGCACGATCGATGGTTTTCATGTCCGAAGTGAACGCCACGACGGGGTCAACGACTTCGCTGATGCCGTAGATCGCCATCGCGTCCTGGGGACGCAAGATCGCGTTGGCAAAGCGCCGCGCAGAGTTCAGTTCGAGCGGTAAATCTCTGCGCGTGCTCAGGCTGGTATCGATTTCAAGAGCAATCGAGAGCGGGAGAGCCGACTCCTTGGCGAAGATGGAAATCTTCTCCGGATTCCCGTCTTCGAGCACCTGGAAATTGTCTTTGACCAGATTGCCTACCGGCGCGCCGCGGGGATCGGTCACGGTAACAAATACGTTCACCAATTTCACATTTACGCGGAACGTGGTGCTGTCATCAGAATCGGATGGCTGCGACTTCGGCGCCTTGCCGGCGGGCGACGGCGGACGAGGCACAGACGAGGTCTGAGCGTGGCACACTGCCGCGAGCACGAGCACCGCGAATATTGTCTTCATGCGAGAGCTATTCACTTGGATGCGGGACTCCCGCGATTTGTGCCTGCCGCAATCTGCTCAGGAAAGGGCTCGCCATCAGCCCAGACCGCGCCGTCCTCGAAGAATTCCTTTTTCCAGATGGGGACGGTGCGTTTAAGGGTATCAATGAGCCAGCGGCACGCATCGAACGCGGCAGCACGATGGGCGGAGAACACGGCGATGAGGACACTGCTTTGGCCGATCTCAATGTGCCCAAGCCTGTGTACCAGGCCGACATTGCGGATCGCAAAGCGCTGGGTAGACTCGGAGACCAATTCTTGAAGCTTAGTCAGGGCCATCTCCTCGTAGGCTTCGTATTCGAGATAGAGGGTACGGCGGCCACGGCTGTTATCGCGGACAATCCCGTCGAAGATGACGATGGCACCGTCTTCCGGACGCTCCAGCGCGGGAACGATGTCATGCGGAACAATACGTTCATGCACGAGCCTGATATAAGGCTGGTCCGAAGTCCCCCCACTAACGGGCGGAAGGAGGGCAACTTCGTCTCCGGGGTGCAGAAGGCAATCCGCGCCGGCGTACTCCTGGTTCACCGAGATCGCAATTGAGCTCAGCAGGCCCTTTTTGTTGGCAAAGGCGCCTTCATAGTAGTCCAGGACATCGGCGGCGGTGGCCTGATCGGGCACGCTGATCACCTCGGAACTGCGCCCCGCCAAGTCCTTCAAAACCCCGAAAAGTAGCACGTGGACCTGCATAGAATATGGTGCTTTCAGTCTAGCGTGACCTGGTGTGTTCCCGCTCACATTCTGTGGAAGCACCTCTAATATAGAGGATTAGGAGCTTTGCGTTGCCGGATAAACCCAAGCCGCGGTTGAAGATGTACCTCGTTCCGTGCAGTTGCGGAACCACATTCGCAGTCTCCGAGGAATACGACCGGCGGGGAACGTCCTGGAGCCGGTATTTTGCCTGCCCCGGGTGCGGAAAGCGGCACGATCCCAAAAACCGTTTTCTCGAAGTCGGCTATCAGTCAGACGGGTACTGGAAGGTGGAGAAGTGCTGAGTTCGGTCCCCTTCTGGACACCGAATCGGTTTGGTGAATTTATATCAATATTGTGAGCCATTTTGTCTGGGATTTGCTATACTTCCGGCGCCTTAGCGAACCTTGGTCGAGCAGCTTTCTGTTTGCTGAACGTCTTCTCCGGTTCGCGGACAGAAAGAAGGGGCAACTGTGAAGAACATTTTTGTTGGCAATCTCAGCTTCAACACAACCGAAGATGAGCTGCGCCAGCTGTTCGAGACCTACGGGCAGGTGGATCGCGTGAGCATTCTGACGGATCGTGAGACCGGGCGTTCGCGTGGCTTTGGTTTCGTAGAGATGACCAACGCAGAGGAAGGCGAGAAGGCGATTGCTGGATTGAATGGCAGCCAGTTCGGCGGTCGGACGGTGAACGTAAACGAAGCGCGTCCGAAGGCCGAGCGTGCAGGAACCGGTGGTGGCGGTGGACGCGACCGGGGCCGTCGCTAGCACTCGCTGAAAATCATCAGGCGCACATATTTCTTTGGTTGCGCTGTCCAACTCTTCGAGAGAGCACCGCAGGGACTTCTGCGCTTCGGCGAAGCTCGATGTAAACTGTGAATACGCGCCCGTAGCTCAGCTGGATAGAGCGGCAGCCTCCGGAGCTGTAGGTCGGGAGTTCGAATCTCTCCGGGCGCGCCATCCTGTTGCAGATCCCTCGACTTCGCTCGGGATTTCGCCTGCGGACTCCCACTCGTCGGCTTCGCCGACTCATTCACGCCCGCAAAGCGGCTCAAGTTCGAATCTCTCCGGGGCGCGCCATGTTTTCACACGCCGCCTGTGAGTGTCCGGTTTGTTTACCTCCCGCAGGCCCTCGGTCGCTGCTTCGAGGTTTTGGCTTCGGTCCGGGCTACATTGATGGAGCAGGACGTGTAAGCCGCACGATGGGTTCCACACGCTGCTAGCTTTTTCTAAGGCGGCAACCTCTCCTTTCCAGATCACCTTCTCTCGAGAGAAAACATCCTACCGCGATGCTTTTGCAATTTCACAGCCAACCGGCAGTCACGCGCCTCCTCAAAGGCATCGATCCGCGTGTCGGCTTGCAAGCGTTTCTTAAAAAGAAAAAACGACGGGCGAACTGCCCGTCGTTCTCTGGTACCCAGGCCTTCTATCTGAGTTTGACGATGGTAGTTTGAACGCCATAGATGCTCTGCACTCCACCGAGCGTGTTATGCGTGAGGAATTGAACGCTCAAGCTGTACTTCCCTAGCGGGCAAGTCTGAACTTGCCCTGACGGCATGACACAGCTGCTGGTGTCCCAGTTGAATGCATACTGTCGGCTTCCGTCGACGTTGAACAGCGGTGTCACAGGAGCGGCGCTTCCGTGCGCCCCTGGCATGATGGTAACGAACACGGGATTTCCACTTGCGTCCTCGATCAACGCTATTGATAGCAGCGCCTGCGCGTCGTTGATGAACGGCCCTTTACGACAAGCTTCTGGGTTTGTGCCTAGTGCGAGATTGAACTTCACCGGCACGGTGCTACCTGCCTTGAAGCTGGAGGCCAGTGCCGTATTCCAGCTGTCGAGCGTTCCTGTAAATGTGTTATTGACGGGAGGATTGAAGCCACAGAAGGTTCCGATCTCCTGGCCCGGCAATGTGCTCATCTGGCGTGCGTTCACGAGAAAGATATTGCAGCGGAGCGACTTTGATCCGCCGCTGCTGAGGTCACTGGGCAGGTAACCGCCAATAGGCCAGAATCCCAATTGTTGCAGGTTCGTGTTGCTAGGCTGGCAATTGGTATTGGGATCGTCGCAGACGACGATTTCAGGATTGTTGATCGCCAGTGAAACCAGGTCAGAAACCTGGAAGTTGTTTACGCCGGATGCACTGTTACAGCCGTTCAGGTTCGCGGTACTGAACACGACCTCAAAGCCATCCAGTCCGAGATTGACTGCGGGATCTGCGGGCGCACCGGAGAGACCGATCAGGCTATAGATCGC
>Ga0070714_100004756_pt1 | contig 10280 bp, 3 predicted proteins | sample LARL83metaG_FD_65450 | JGI IMG/M metagenome (GOLD analysis project Ga0070714, IMG submission 65450) | Corn, switchgrass and miscanthus rhizosphere microbial communities from Kellogg Biological Station, Michigan, USA - LAR L8-3 metaG | ecosystem: Host-associated > Plants > Roots > Rhizosphere ... | reverse complement strand
TTTCGTTGTTCGAGCGATTTGCTCAATTCGATTTACGAAATGTGCGAGCGTTCGGCACGGCAAAATATTCAGCAGGGTATCATCAGCGTGGATGCTGACCGCGAGCAATCGTCCTGGACGGCGGATAGTTGGAACATCGGCAACGTCTTGCTCTACAACCACCGCGACACGATGATGATTGACAAGGTGGTTTGGGACTATGCGGCGGCACAGCTTGCCAATGGCGATTTTCCCGCTTGCTGTCCGGCGCAGCGGGCTCGCCGCATTCCGGAATGGTCCATGTATTGGCCGATGTTGCTGTGGCAGCAATATCTCTTTTCGAGCGATACCTCGCTCCTCCGCGCGATGGCCCCGCGACTCACGCGCTTTTTGGATTGGATTAAACCGTATCAAAACCCGGACACCAAACTGATTGAGCCTCCCGGCTGGCGAATCTCGGAATATGCCGGCGGCAACCTGCCCAGCAACGGTTATAACATCGCCACCGCCTGCCAATACTATGAGAATCTGCTCATCGCTTCCCGTGTCTTTTCCGTCCTGAACCAGACCAACCAAAGCGAGAACTACTTGCGGCAAGCGGAAGAGGTCAAAACCGGAATTAACGCTAACCTGTTCAACGGCCAATACTATCTCGCGAGGACCGACCGAAAGGAAATGTTTCCACTCGCTTCGGCGTGGGCATTGCGTTTCAACATCGAGCCCGCGGCGGCCCAATCCAAAATCCTTGCTTCCATCCAAAGGGCTGGAAAAGCCAATCTCGGCGGATACGGCGGCGATGCGTTTTACAGCGGAATGTTAAATGCCGGCGGGGGAGATTTTGTGGTGCGCGATCTGGCCCGGTATCGTCCGATGCTTGCGAACAACCATGCCAATTGGGAAAGTTTTAACGGCGGTGAAGCGAACCACGCCTGGACTGCGTATCCCGCGTATATTTTTCTGAAATACATCTGCGGCATCCAGCCCACCAGCGGTGGATTTGCCACCTTTGATGTCCGACCGGAAACGGGCGGATTGAGGTTTGCGGAAGGCACGGTACCCACCGCAAAGGGACTGATTACCACTCGTTGGGAGAAGAAGGCTGATGGACAGTTCACGCTTTCGGTTCATGTGCCTGCCAATGCTCGCGCTGCCGTCTATGTCCCCAAACTTGTGACGGGGAAGTTCACCCTGATGGAATCCGGGAAGTTTTTATGGCCCGCACAATCGCAATATAAGGATCCCGGCGTGCTGGCTGTCTCGGATGAAGATACGTCCATTAAATGTTTGGTGGGCGCAGGCGATTATGAGTTCCGCGAAGCGCATTAATTTTTGCCGTATGAGAAATTTTTTCGGACAACCGATATTTTTAGTCATTATAGCTTTAACTGCGCTCCGAACTCTTGGCGCACCGTCCGAACCGACGGGCTTGCTCGTCGACGGTGTAAGCAAACCGTTGGGGATTGACCGGGAGACAACCCGGTTCACGTGGAGGTCAGCGGACACGACTCGCGGAGAAAGACAAACCGGGTATCAGATTTTGGTGGCCTCCAGTGTTGGGCGTCTGGCTGAAGGAAATGCCGATTGGTGGGACAGTGGCAAGGTGGAATCAGACCAGTCGGCTTCGGTTGAATACGCCGGCAAAGCTTTGCCTGCCGCAACGAGATTTTGGTGGAAAGTGCGGGTATGGGATCAAACCGGCAAACCGAGCCATTATAGCGAACCGAACTATTTCGACACCGGCCTGGCTACCAACGAATGGAGCTCGAGCTATATTTGGGATGGCACGACCAACCTGAATAACTTCGCTTATTTCCGAAAGGTGTTTTCGATCGCGCGCAAGCCTGCCTTGGCCAAGGTGTATGTGACCGCGCACAACGATTATCTGCTCTATTGCAACGGCCAGCTTTTGGGCCGAGGCCCGGCGCGCTGCGATCCTTATCATTACGGGCAATATAACGCCTATGACATCACCAGGCTGATGAAACCCGGCACGAACGTGTTCGCCGCCATCGGGCATTGGTTGGGCACGTGGAATGATTCCGGCATCAACGCGCAGCCGGCCTTTTTGCTGGAAGCGCGGCTGGACTATCCCGATGGCTCGTCCACCACGATTGGAACCGATGAATCCTGGAAAGTCCTCACCGAGACCCCGTTTATTGAAACCAATGCAACCTATTTCGGGGGAACCGCCGGAGCGGCTAATCGCGCGGCCATTCAATTTGATTCCCGTCGGGAACCTGCGGGCTGGCGGACAGTTGATTTCGATGATTCCCAATGGCCTTCCGCGACCCCGGTGGACCGTTCCAATTATCATTTGTTTGCGCAAATGGCGCCGATGGAACGGGAACAAGCCGAACTCAAGCCCGTAAAAGTCACCCTGACGAATGGTGCGTGGCTGGTGGACTTCGGGCGGTGCATTGACGGCTGGCCGAAACTCACGATGCGCGCGAACCATTCCGGCGACACGGTGCGCGTGGAATATTTTCAAATGACGGGCGAGCGCAAACCCGCCGGTTGGGACGCGTACACCTGTCACGGCGGCACCGAGACCTGGGACGCAGACTTTGGGCGCCACACGACATTTCAAATGATAAAAATCACGGGTTATGCCGGAGCATTAAAAGCCTCCGATGTACGCGGGATGTGGGCTTATTGCGACGCGGACGTGGCCGGGCGGTTTCACTGTTCGAGTCCGTTGCTCAATGACATTTATGAAATGTGTGAGCGTTCCGCTCGTCAAAACATCCAGCAAGGCATCATCAGCGTGGATGCCAATCGGGAACAATCGCCCTGGACCGCTGACAGTTGGAACATTGGAAACGTCCTGCTCTACAATCACCGTGACACAACGATGATCGACAAAGTCGTGCGGGATTATGCCGGGGAACAACTCCCCAACGGAGATTTTCCCGCCTGTAGTCCAGCCAACCGAAAGGCAGATTACCTCCTTCCGCCGCAGCAGCCCCGCCGCATTCCGGAATGGTCGATGTATTGGCCGATGCTCCTCTGGCAACAATACCTCTTTTCGGGCGATGTCCCGCTCCTACGCACGATGGCCCCGCGACTCACGCACTTTCTGGATTGGATTAAAACCTATCAGGATCCGGTAACAAAACTGCTCAATCCTCCCGGATGGCGGATTTCGGATTACGCTGGCGGCAACCTGCCCAGCGGCGGTTACAACATCGCCACCGCCTGCCAATACTATGAAAATCTGAACATTGCCTCGCGCGTGTTTTCAGCATTGGGACAAACGAACCAAAGCGATGACTACTTGCGGCAAGCGGAAGAGGTCAAATCCGGCATCAATTCCAACTTGTTCAACGGCGAATTCTTCCGGGCCCGAACCGACCGGAAGGAAATGTTTCCGCTGGCGTCGGCGTGGCCGTTGCGCTTTGACATTGAACCATTGGCCGCCAAATCCAAAATCCTTGCTGCCATTGAAAAAGCAGGCACGCCGAATATCGGCGGCTACGGCGGTGATGCTTTTTACAGCGGACTGTTGAACGCGGGCGCAGGGACTTTTGTCGTCGGCGACCTGGCTCGGTATCGTTCGATGCTTGAGAACAACCATGCCAATTGGGAAAGCTTTAATGGCGGTGAAGTGAACCATGCCTGGACGTCCTACCCAGGTTACCTTTTCTTAAAATATATTTGCGGCATTCAACCCACCAGCGGCGGTTTTGCCACGTTTGATGTCCGGCCGGAAACGGGCGGTATGACCTTTGCGGAGGGCGCAGTTCCGACTGTTAAGGGACTCATTACCACACGCTGGGAGAAAAGCACGGGTGGCCGGTTTTCGCTCTCGGTCCATGTTCCCGCCAACACCCGCGCGTCCATCTATATTCCCAAATTTTCAAAGGGAGCTTTGACCCTCACGGAATCCGGCAAACTTCTGTGGCCGCCAAAATCGAAAATCACGGACCCCGGCGTGCTCGCCGTCTTGGAGGAGGATTCGCGCATCAAATGCCTGGTCGGGGCCGGCGATTTCCAGTTTAACGAAACGCCGTAACTCCACATCATCCAAATTTAATCTATGAAGATTTCTGCCATCGCGATGCGGCCCGTTCTCGCGCTCCTCGCGGCTTCAATGGCACTCCAAGTCTTGGGCAAGCCAGTTGCCCCGGTAGGGCTGCTCGTTAACGGCGTGAGCAACCCGCTCGCGATTGACCGGGACGGGACCCGGTTTACGTGGCAAACAACAGACGCCGACCGGGGAAATGCTCAAGCTGCGTATCAGATTCTGGTGGCCTCCAGCACCAAACGCCTGGCGACGGGGAAAATGGATTTTTGGGACAGCGGCAAGGTGGATTCGGACAAGTCCGCTTCGGTGGAATACGCCGGCAAAGCTTTGCCTGCCGCGACGAGGTTTTGGTGGAAAGTGCGGATTTGGGATCAAACCGGGAAGCCGGGTCCCTATAGTGCAGTGGCTTGTTTTGACACTGGATTAAATCAAAAAGATTGGACTGCTCATTACATCTGGGATGGGACGACCAACCAGAACAATTTCGCTTATTTCCGAAAGACATTTGTGGTCACGAACCAGCCTGTCCTCGCCAAGGTATTTGTGACGGCACACAACGATTACATTTTCTATCTTAACGGACGACTTCTGGGCCGGGGGCCGGCAAGGTGCGATCCTTATTATTACGGTCAATACAATGCTTATGACATCACCAAACTGGCGAAAACCGGCACCAACGTGCTCGCCGCAATCGGGCATTGGCTGGGCACCTTTGAGGATTCCGGTTGCAATGCCAAACCGGCTTTCTTGTTGGAGACGCGGTTTGACTATGCCGATGGCTCATCTTCGACGATGGGAACCGATGCATCCTGGAAAACGCTCGCCAATACGGCGTTCGTCGAAACCAATGCAACCTATTTCGGCGGTAGCGGCGGAGGCAAGAATCGCGCTGCCGTTCGATTTGATGCACGTTTGGAACCCACAGATTGGAAGACGGTAAACTTCGACGACTCCGGCTGGGCTTCCGCCAGCGTCGTCAACCGCTCCGATTATCATTTGTTCGCGCAATCGGCGCCGCTGGAACGCGTGCAGGGCGAACTTAAACCGGTCAGCATCACCTTTACGAACGGCGCATGGCTGGTCGATTTCGGGCGCTGCATTGACGGTTGGCCCAAATTCACGATGCGCGCAAACCGTCCGGGAAATGTGGTGCGCGTGCAATATTTCCAACTGACGGGCGAACGGGCGCGCGCCGGTTGGGACGAATATACATGCCGCGGCGGCACAGAAACCTGGAATGCGGACTTCGGACGGCACACGTCGTTCCAGGTGCTTAAGATCACCGGCTACGCAGGAAAGTTGAGAGCTTCTGACGTGCGCGGGATGTGGGCTTACTGCGACGCCGACGTGGCCGGGCGTTTTCGTTGTTCGAGTGATTTGCTCAATGACATTTATGAAATGTGCGAGCGTTCGGCCCGGCAGAACATCCAGCAAGGCATCATCAGTGTGGACGCCGAGCGGGAACAATCGCCGTGGACCGCCGACAGTTACCTCGTTGGGAACGTGCTCCTTTACAATCACCGCAACACCATGATGATCGACAAGGTGGTGCGCGATTACGCCGGGGAGCAAAAGACCAACGGCGATTTCTATGCGTGCAGCCCGTCACAGAAGTATGAAATAGCGGAATGGTCCATGTATTGGCCAATGTTGTTGTGGCAGCAATACCTCTTTTTGGGTGACGAAATGCTGCTGCGCGAGATGGCGCCGCATCTCACGGCGTTTCTGCAGTGGATCAAAGCCTATCAAGCGCCAGCGACCAAGCTAATCGATCCTCCCGGGTGGCGGATTACGGACTGGGCTCCTTCCACCACCACTCCCCATGGAGGTTACAACGCCGCCACCGCCTGCCAATATTATGAAAACCTGCGCATTGCCGCCCGCGTGTTTTCTCTGTTGGGACAAACGAATCAAAGCGAGGACTATTTGCGGCAGGCAGAAGAAGTCAAAACCGGCATCAACTCCTGTTTGTTAACCAACTCGTTGAATGGCGAATACTATCTCGCGCGGGCCGACACCAACAAAATGTTCCCGCTCGCCTCCGCCTGGGCGTTGCGTTTCAATATCGAGCCCCCGGCGGACAAATCCAAAATTGTTGAAGTCATTGAGAAGGCAGGGAAACCGGACCTCGGCGGTTACGGCGGCGACGCGTTTTACAGCGGAATGTTGAACGCCGGCGGCGGGGCTTTTGTCGTGCGCTACCTGGCCCGGTATAGTCCCATGCTGGAAGACAACAAAGCCAATTGGGAGGAGTTCAGCCATCGTGGCGCAGCGAACCACGCCTGGACTTCCTATCCGGCATATATTTTTCTGAAATACATCTGCGGTATTCAACCCACCAGCGGCGGCTTTGCCACATTCGATGTCCGGCCGGAAACGGGCGGTTTGACGTTCGCCGAAGGCACGGTTCCCACCGTGAAGGGACTCATCACCACCCGCTGGGAGAAAAAGGCGGGTGGACAATTTTATCTTTCCGTTACCGTTCCCGCCAACACCCGCGCGGCGATCTATATTCCCAAACTTTCCAAGGGAGCTTTCACCCTCATGGAATCCGGGAAACGTCTGTGGCCGGCCAAACCAGGAGCCAGCGACCCCGGCGTGCTTGCCATCTCGGAAGAAGATGCGTGCATCAAATGCCTGGTCGGGGCCGGCAATTTCCAGTTCAACGAAACGCCGTGAAGGGCTGAACATTCCGCGATGCGTTCATGCTCTGGGGTCCCGGACAGTGGCGAGTTTTATGATTTATCTAAAATGATGAAAAACTGGATAATCGGATCGGTCTCAATTGTCTTCGCTCTCTCAGCAAAAGGCGCCGGCGACTACCGGAACGTCGCGTTTTGGAGCGAGCCGGGCGTGCAGATCGCCGTCAGTTCGCACAGCTTTCGGAACGGTGCCATGATTCGCGAAGGAAGCGTCTGTCCACTCAACCGGCCGTTCGTTCCCCGCGAGCCGGCCTCCAACTGCTGGGTCAGCAGCGAGTATGAGCATTTGCCCCAATGGGTGTGGTTTCATTTCCCCGAGCCGCGACGAATCGACAAGGTGGTTGTCTATGCCGCCAGTCTGGACACGAGTCCGGCTGAACTTTCGGGTCAATATTTGCCCGGTGGCCGCGGCAAGTTCGAGCGGCTTTTCAACGTTCAAAACGCCCGGTTTGATCCCGAGACGCTTTCGTATACAGTTCGCTTCAAGCCAACGGTGACGAGCAATTTTCGGCTGCTGATCAAACGAAGCATTGCGCCAACCACGCCTCAATCGTGGGTCGCCGAACTGGCACAAGTCGAAGTCTACGGTGTCAACGCTGCCGACAACGTCAAAGTATCCAACGTTTCCCGATACCGAAGCGTCGGCGCCGATCTCAATTCCGATCTTCAACCCACGAAGTTCGTGCCCGAGGTAAAGGATATGGGCCAGACCTTGGAAATCAGCACCCCGTGGTATCGCCTGGTGTTGGATAAGTCGCATCCGCGAATTGTAAATCTTTCCTGGGATTCTCTCGGTCACGGTGAACTGGGAGTCAATTTCCTGCAGGAAGACGGGGCTTGTCCAATACTGGTTCCAGTCTTTGAGAAACCTCTGACGCTGGGATCGAGCGAACTCATTCGCACCGGCAACGTGTTCCATTATGCTCCGCTGGAAGTGGCGACCGGCGCCCGTGAACAGGTCGCCATTCGGGCCAATGAACGCGGTTTTGACCTGGGGTTGGCCGCCATGGCCGATCAGCCGACGACCATGCGCGGTGGATTGTTTCGCTTCCATTTTGCCGCCAACCAGACCCCGACCACCTTCGTCTGCCGTCCGTCGGAAATAATGAATTATGTGGACACACCCACTTACCTCGCGGCTCCCGATTTCGGCACCACTTACATCACCCGCACGGGCGAAGCCGCGGCTTTCTATCGCAACCCGTCCGCGCTGTTTCCCGCCACGACCTATTGGGTGGACGTGACTCCAGGGGAGCCGGTGGCCGAAGATGGCCTTAACGAAATTGGACCGAAACCCTGGCGCACGACCCTGCATTTCGAGCTTCAGCAGTTGGAGCCACTGCCGCAGATAGTCAACGGGGATTCGCGGCTGAAGCGCTTTCCCAAGTATTCCCTGAACGTGGTGCAATGGCGGCCCGACACCGGCATCATCGGCAACAGCGTGATGAGCGTGCCCTGCGGGTTGGCGATTCTATTCTACGCGCAACAAGCCTTGTTTGCTCCGCAGCTCAAGGACGGTATTTCGCCAATGGCTTTGGTCGGGGCGTCCGTGGATCGTTATTTCCGGGGCGCTCCCGGATACCAGATGCCCAACCGGAATGTGTGCGCCCCCGATTGGTGGTCATCGCGCGAAACGGCTGCCTATTTGATTGTTTCGGCCTGGTACGTCGTCCGCACGATTGGCGGCATGGAACAATTGCGCCAATGGTTTGAACCGCTGGAATGCCTGGCCAATCGTCTGGACTCGCAATTCGGTCCGGACGGTTTGATTTATCATCGCGGTCGCGGCAGCATGTGGTTTGATACGTACAAATTTCAAGGGGCCGATGCTTATTCCAACGCGGCCGACTACCGGGCCTTTCGGTGCCTGGCGGATTTGGAAACACTGGCTGGCCGACCGGCTATGGCCAGACGTTATCGGCAAGATGCCGACCGCATCGAGGCTGTGTATTTCAAATCATTTTATAATCCGGAAACCGGCGTGCTGGCCGGTTGGCGAACCGAGCAGGGGAAGCTGCACGATTACATGTTTCCCTGGGTTAATGGTTTCGCCATTTGCCAGGGACTTGTGCCACCCGAAAAGGCGAAAGCCATTTTGCAAGTGCTGCTGGCCAAGCTGGAAAAGATTGGTTTTCATTCCTACCCGCTGGGCCTGCCCACAAATCTGATTCCGATGAGTCCGGACGATTACGCTCCCCGCACCAGCGGCGCTCCCAAACAGGCGGATGGCATGGATACCTGGCAGGTCTACATGAACGGCGGCGCCACGCCGGCGCTTGAATATTACGTCATTCAGGCGCTCTACCAAACTGGCCAATATGACGAGGCCGAACGCCTCCTCTGGCCGCTGATTGAGTCGTACGAGAAGGGGACATTTAATGCCGGCATCGAACTGCCGAAGCAAAAACAACGCAACCCCGTCGGCAGCGCATTCTACACTTGGGACGGGTCACGCGGCCGCGGCGAAGGGTATTTGCCTGAAGATTGGGATGGAGTGGAGGCGCTGTTCACCGGCCATTACGGCATCGGCTTCGACGAGAATGGCTACTATCTGGAACCTTGGTCCCCGCTAAAAGGTCAAAAGGTCAGCTTGAACCTGCCGTATATGGGAAAGAACGTCCACGATGTTAACCGGAATAAATAAACAAAAAACCAGACGCGTCTGGAAGGGAATATCTGCCGCGATTGCAGTGTTGCTATCAGCGGCGCCGGTTTTTGCCGCGAATCACGCTGCGCAAATAACCAGCGATAACATCGACGCAAAAATTTCCTTGGACTATCCCGGGTTCGAGGAATTGTCCGTGGACAGCCTGGGGAATGGACGTTTTGCGATGGTGACCCTGAAGCCGCCACTCCAACCGTGGCGCCCGGTGAAAGCGGAACGCAAAGGTTCGCGGGTGGAATACCGCGGTCCGGATACGGCTCCTTCGGAAGCGCCGCGTTGGGCGATTGAAATCAAGGCCAAAGAAATTCTATTCAAATCGCATTGGTCGGCGGATGATCCGCCCGAACCGCTGGTGTTGGATGCCGATACGAGCGTCAGTCACGTGACCTTGCTCGGATTGATGGAGACGAATGGCGCAATTCGGCTTCCCGCTCTCCTGCACTTTCCCGATCAGGGAACGTTTCAAATTTCCGCCAACCTTAAACACGCGGATTCGCTGGGTTACGCAACGACTCGAAAAAACAGTAAAATCATCTTTCCTAGCGCGACGCGGGAACATCCGGAGCTCACCTATTGTTTGAGCGTCATTTGCATTCATCCGAACATTCCCGGCATCACCGCCGATGCGCGCTTCGATTGCATCCGCCGCAATTGGCTGAACATTTTTCAGCTCAACCCGCAACGGCGCGTTTTGGCCAATAACGCCGGCAGCGACTCCTGTGGTTTTTGTTATTACGAGTATGCGGACATCGCTGAACACACGCCGCCGCTGACCAAAGGACTCACCGCTTTGGACTTGGTTCGCCAGACGCTGGACCGGGTAATCGGAGGCTTCAAGGCTTGTGGAATGCCGGGTTACAGCCCTTCGGTTATCGGCCATGAGGATCGGCCTGAATCTTCGGCGGATACT
>Ga0070714_100004755_pt1 | contig 10280 bp, 9 predicted proteins | sample LARL83metaG_FD_65450 | JGI IMG/M metagenome (GOLD analysis project Ga0070714, IMG submission 65450) | Corn, switchgrass and miscanthus rhizosphere microbial communities from Kellogg Biological Station, Michigan, USA - LAR L8-3 metaG | ecosystem: Host-associated > Plants > Roots > Rhizosphere ... | reverse complement strand
ACGCGCTGCATCTGCCTTCTTGAGCAGCGAGCCTTCGACGAACGGGCCTTTCCAGACTGAACGAACCATGTCCGGCGTTCCTTACTTCTTCCGCTTGTGGCGGCTGATGAGAATGAATTTGTTGGTCGACTTGTTGGAGCGTGTCTTCTTGCCCTTGGTCGGCTTGCCCCATGGGGTCACCGGGTGACGGCCGCCCGAAGTGCGGCCTTCGCCACCGCCGAGCGGATGGTCGACCGGGTTCATCGAGACGCCGCGGTTATGGGGCTTGCGCCCGAGCCAGCGGTTGCGGCCGGCCTTGCCGATCGAGATATTCATGTGATCCGGGTTCGACACCGCGCCGATGGTGGCGGTGCAGCGGCCGTGAACCAGGCGCTGCTCGCCCGAGTTCAGGCGGATGATCACATATTCCTGGTCGCGGCCGACGATCTGGGCGTAGGTGCCGGCAGAGCGCGCCAGCTGGCCGCCCTTGCCGATCTTCAGTTCGACATTGTGGATGATGGTGCCGACCGGCATGTTGCCGAGCGGCATGACATTGCCCGGCTTGACGTCGACGTGGGCGCCGGCGATCACGGTATCACCGACCGAAAGCCGCTGCGGCGCCAGGATATAGGCCTGGGTGCCGTCGGCGTATTTCACCAGCGCGATGAAAGCGGTGCGGTTGGGATCGTATTCCAGCCGCTCGACGGTCGCCGGCATGTCGAGCTTGGCGCGCTTGAAGTCGACGATGCGATAGGCCCTCTTGTGGCCGCCGCCGCGGAAGCGCACGGTGATACGCCCGAGATTGTTGCGACCGCCATTCGACAGCTTGCCCTCGGTCAACGCCTTGACCGGCTTGCCCTTGTAGAGCGCCGAACGGTCGACAATGATCAGCTGACGCTGGCCCGGTGTCGTGGGGTTGAATGTTTTCAGTGCCATCGCTGTGCCGCCTTATAGCCCGGTAGTGACGTCGATGCGGTGGCCCTCTTCGAGGGTCACTACAGCGCGCTTGACATCCGACTGCGAACCGAAAGTGCCGCGGAAGACCTTGGTCTTGCCCTTGCGCACCAGCGTGTTCACGCTCTTGACCTTGACGTCGAACAGCTTCTCGACGGCTTCCTTGATCTGCGGCTTGGTGGCCTTGCTCGCGACCTTGAACACCACCTTGTTGTGTTCGGAGGCCATCGTCGCCTTTTCGGTGACGACGGGAGCGACGATGACGTCGTAGTGGCGCGGATCGATGTTCTTCATTTGAAGCGCGCCTCCAACGCATCGACCGCCGCTTTGGTCAGCACCAGCTTCTGACGGCGCAGAATGTCATAGACGTTGATGCCCTGGATCGGCAGCACGTCGATATTCGGAATGTTGCGGGCGGCGGTGGCAAAACCCGCATTGAGTTCCGCCCCGTCAATGATCAAGGCGTTGGTCAGGCCGAGGCCGGAGAAATGTCCGACCAGCCCCCTGGTTTTCGCATTTTCCAGCGCAGCCTTGTCGATCACGATCAGGCCGCCATCCTTGGCCTTGGCGGAGAGCGCATGGCGCAGCGCCAGCGCACGAATCTTTTTCGGCAGATCGGTCGCGTGCGAACGCACCACGGGACCGAACGCGCGGCCGCCGCCGCGAAACTGCGGAACCCGCGCCGAACCGTGACGGGCGCCGCCGGTGCCCTTCTGCTTGTACATTTTCTTTCCGGTGCGCCAGACATCGGCGCGACCTTGCGTCTTATGGGTTCCGGCCTGGCGCTTGTTGAGTTGCCACTGCACGCAGCGCTGGATGATGTCCTTGCGCGGCTCGAGACCAAAGATCTCGTCGGAAAGCTGAACCGAGCCTGCGGCCTTGCCTTCGAGGGTCGTGACTTTCAATTCCATCTCACGCGCCCTCCTGCTGGGCCGGCGCTTCGGCCGCCTTCTCGCCGCCGGCGACCTTGAACTTGCCGGGCTTCGGAGCGTCCTTCGGCAGCGGCTTCTTCACCGCATCGCGCACCGCGATCCATCCGCCCTTGGAGCCAGGAACGGCGCCCTCGACCAGGATCAGGCCACGCTCGACATCGGTCTGCACCACCCGCAGATTGAGGGTGGTGATGCGATCGACGCCCATGTGACCGGGCATCTTCTTGTTCTTGAAGGTCTTGCCGGGATCCTGACGCTGACCGGTCGAACCGATCGAACGGTGCGAGATCGAAACGCCGTGGGTGGCGCGAAGGCCGCCGAAATTCCAGCGCTTCATGCCGCCGGCAAAACCCTTGCCGACGGAGGTGCCGGTGACGTCGACGAACTGGCCAACGACAAAATGGTCGGCCTGAATCTCGGCGCCGACCGGGATCAGCGCGTCTTCCGACACGCGGAACTCGGTGACCTTGCGCTTGGGCTCGACCTTGGCGACCGCGAACTGGCCGCGTTCGGCCTTCGGCATATAGACGGTCTTGCGCGAGCCCGATCCGAGCTGCAACGCGACGTAACCGTTCTTCTCGGTCGTGCGGTGACCGACGACCTGGCAATTGCCCAGCTTGAGCACGGTCACAGGGATATGTTCGCCGGTCTCGGTAAAGACCCGCGTCATCCCGACCTTTTGTGCGATCACTCCGGAGCGCATCTTCGTGCTTCCTGTTGTTGCTGTCCGCTGATTTTCACGGACGGGAGCTAAAGGTTAGAGCTTGATTTCGACGTCGACGCCGGCAGCAAGATCGAGCTTCATCAGCGCGTCCACGGTCTGCGGTGTCGGATCGACAATGTCGAGAAGGCGCTTGTGCGTGCGCATCTCGAATTGCTCGCGGCTCTTCTTGTCGACATGCGGCGAACGGTTGACGGTGAACTTCTCGATGCGGGTCGGCAGCGGAATGGGTCCGCGAACCTGGGCACCCGTCCGTTTCGCCGTGTTCACGATCTCGCGCGTCGACGAATCGAGAATCCGATGGTCGAACGCCTTGAGACGTATGCGGATGTTCTGGCCGTTCATAGCCGTAATCTTTCTTGGTGAGTGGCGAGTAGCGAATAGCGAATGGACCTCCATCCGCTACTCGCCATTCCCTATTCGCTTCCTTACTCGATGATGCTTGCGACGACGCCGGCGCCGACGGTGCGGCCTCCTTCGCGAATCGCAAAGCGCAACTTTTCTTCCATCGCGATCGGCACGATCAGATGCACTTCCATCGCGATGTTGTCGCCCGGCATCACCATCTCGGTGCCTTCGGGCAGGTGCACGACACCGGTCACGTCGGTGGTACGGAAGTAGAACTGCGGCCGATAATTGGTGAAAAACGGGGTGTGACGTCCGCCCTCCTCCTTGGTGAGGATGTAGGCCTCGGCCTTGAACTTGGTGTGCGGCTTCACCGAACCCGGCTTGCACAGCACCTGACCGCGCTCGACTTCCTCACGCTTGGTGCCGCGGAGCAGCGCACCGATGTTGTCGCCCGCCTGGCCCTGATCGAGCAGCTTGCGGAACATTTCGACGCCGGTGACGATGGTCTTCTGCGTGTCGCGCAAGCCCACGATCTCGATTTCGTCGCCGACCTTGACGATGCCGCGCTCGACGCGGCCGGTCACCACGGTGCCGCGGCCCGAGATCGAGAACACGTCTTCCACCGGCATCAGGAACGGCTGGTCGATCGGACGCTCCGGCTGCGGAATGTACTCGTCGACATTGCGCATCAGTTCGAGGATCGAGTCATGACCGAGCTTCCGGTCCTTGTCTTCGAGGGCGGCCAGTGCCGAGCCCTTGATAATCGGGATCTTGTCGCCCGGGAAATCGTACTTCGAGAGAAGTTCGCGCACCTCCAGCTCGACCAGCTCGAGCAGCTCCGGATCGTCCACCATGTCGCACTTGTTGAGGTAGACGACCATCGCGGGGACGCCGACCTGCTTGGCGAGCAGGATGTGTTCGCGGGTCTGCGGCATCGGGCCGTCGGCCGCCGACACCACCAGGATGGCGCCGTCCATCTGCGCCGCGCCGGTGATCATGTTCTTCACGTAGTCGGCATGGCCCGGGCAGTCGACGTGGGCGTAGTGCCGCTTCTGGGTTTCGTATTCGACGTGCGCCGTCGAGATCGTGATGCCGCGCGCCTTCTCTTCCGGCGCCTTGTCGATCTGGTCGTACGCCGTGAACGTTGCACCGCCGGTTTCCGCCAACACCTTGGTGATCGCCGCCGTCAGCGACGTCTTGCCATGGTCGACGTGACCGATCGTTCCGATGTTGCAGTGCGGTTTAGTGCGTTCAAACTTTGCTTTGGCCATTTGACTCTCCGTTCAGTCGTTAGCTGCCACCAACGACAATCAGGCAAACTTCTTCTGGACTTCCGCCGACACGTTTGCCGGCGCTTCCGCGTAGTGGTCGAACTGCATCGTAAAGGTTGCGCGCCCCTGGCTCATCGAACGCAGGTTATTCACGTAACCGAACATGTTCATGAGCGGCACCATGGCATTGATGACGTTGGCGTTGCCGCGCATGTCTTGACCCTGGATCTGTCCGCGCCGCGAATTCAGGTCGCCGATGACCGAACCGGTGTAATCTTCCGGCGTCACCACCTCGACCTTCATGATCGGTTCGAGCAGCACCGACTTGCCCCGCTGCAGCGCTTCGCGGAAACAGGCGCGCGTCGCGATTTCGAAGGCCAGCGCCGAGGAGTCGACGTCGTGGTACTTTCCGTCGATCAGCTGCACCTTGACGTCAACCACCGGGAAGCCCGCGACCACGCCGGAGGACAGGACGCTCTCGACGCCCTTTTCGACGCCGGGGATGTATTCCTTGGGCACGGCGCCGCCGACGACCTTGGATTCGAACTCGTAACCCTTGCCGGGCTCGTTCGGTTCGACCACGAGCGTCACCGCGGCGAACTGACCGGTACCGCCGGTCTGCTTCTTGTGAGTGTAGCTGTGCTCGACCCGCTGGGTGATGCGCTCGCGGAACGCCACCTGCGGCGCGCCGATATTGGCGTCAACCTTGTAGGTGCGCTTGAGGATATCGACCTTGATGTCGAGATGAAGTTCGCCCATGCCCTTGAGGATGGTCTGGCCGGACTCCTGATCGGTGGTGACGCGGAACGAGGGATCTTCCGCGGCGAGCTTTGCCAGCGCCACGCCGAGCTTTTCCTGGTCGGCCTTCGACTTCGGCTCGATCGCGATCTCGATGACGGGCTCCGGAAATTCCATCTTTTCCAGAATCACCGGCTTGTTGGCATCGCACAGCGTGTCGCCGGTGCGCGCTTCCTTCAGCCCCGCCAGCGCGACGATGTCGCCGGCATAGGCTTCCTTGATGTCCTCGCGATTGTTGGCGTGCATCAGCAGCATGCGGCCGATGCGCTCCTTGCGATCGCGCGTCGAATTGATGACACCGGTGCCCGACACAAGCGTGCCTGAATAAATGCGGCAGAAGGTGATAGTCCCGACGAACGGGTCGTCCATGATCTTGAAGGCGAGCAGCGCTAAGGGCTCCTTGTCGTTGGCCTTGCGCACCACTTCATTGCCATCCTCGTCGGTGCCCTTGATGGCGGGCACGTCGACGGGCGACGGCAGGTAGTCGACCACCGCATCGAGCAGCGGCTGCACGCCCTTGTTCTTGAACGCCGAGCCGCACAGCACAGGATAGAAGGCGCCCGACAGCACGGCCTTGCGGATCAGCCTCTTCAGCGTCGCCTCATCGGGCTCCTTGCCGTCGAGGAAGGCGGCCAAGGCGTCATCATCGAGCTCGACGGCGGCTTCCACCATCTTCTCGCGATATTCCTTGGCCTGATCGAGCAGGTCGGCGGGGATGTCGACATAGTCGAATTTCGCGCCGAGCGATTCATCGTTCCAGACAATGCCCTTCATCTTCACGAGGTCGATGACGCCCTTGAAGTTGTTCTCGGCTCCGATCGGAAGCTGGATCGCAATGGGTCTCGCGCCGAGGCGATCGACGATGTCGGCGAGGCACTTGAAGAAGTCGGCGCCGGTCTTGTCCATCTTGTTGGCGAAGACGATGCGCGGAACGCGGTACTTGTCGCCCTGGCGCCAGACGGTTTCGGTCTGCGGCTCGACGCCCTGGTTGGAATCGAGCACGCATACCGCGCCGTCGAGCACGCGAAGCGAGCGCTCGACCTCGATCGTGAAGTCGACGTGGCCGGGCGTGTCGATGATGTTCAGACGCTTGCCGTTCCAGAACGCGGTGGTCGCGGCCGAGGTGATGGTGATGCCGCGCTCCTGCTCCTGCTCCATCCAGTCCATCGTCGCGGCACCTTCGTGCACTTCGCCGATCTTGTGGCTCTTGCCGGTGTAATAGAGGATGCGCTCGGTGGTCGTAGTCTTGCCGGCATCGATATGCGCCATGATACCGAAGTTACGGTAGTCCTCGATGGCATGTTGGCGGGGCATGGGTTGTTCCTTAAAATTCCTTTGTATCGCCGTTACCAGCGATAGTGCGAGAAGGCGCGATTGGCTTCCGCCATCTTGTGCACGTCCTCACGCTTCTTGACGGCGTTCCCCCGGTTGTTCGACGCATCCAGCAGCTCGGCCGAGAGCCGCTCGGTCATGGTTTTCTCGTTGCGGTCGCGCGCGGCCGAAATGATCCAGCGAATCCCGAGCGCCTGGCGGCGCACCGAGCGGACCTCGACCGGCACCTGATAGGTGGCGCCGCCGACGCGCCGCGAACGAACTTCGATCGTCGGCATCACGTTCTCGAGCGCCTGCTCGAACACGGTCAGCGGATTCTGCTTGGTCTTGTTCTCGATGATGCCCAGCGCGCCGTAGACGATTCCCTCGGCGACCGATTTCTTCCCGGCGTGCATCACCGAGTTCATGAACTTCGTAATGACGATGTTTCCGAACTTCGGATCCGGAAGCACTTCACGTTTTTCAGCGGAATGGCGGCGCGACATCTTGTTTCCTTCGTTATGGTCGGGCTAAGGCGCGAAGCGCGTCTTCCACTCTTTCCCGGCCATCCACGTCTTAATTCGTTGCTCCAGATCCCCGGGTCTCGCTGAGCTCGCCCGAGGATGATCCTCGCTATGCCCGGCTCATTTCGGACGCTTGGCGCCGTACTTGGAACGACGCTGCTTACGGTTCTTGACGCCCTGGGTATCGAGGACGCCGCGGAGAATGTGGTAGCGCACGCCGGGCAAGTCCTTGACGCGGCCGCCACGGATCATGACCACGGAGTGCTCCTGAAGATTGTGGCCCTCACCGGGAATGTAGCCGATGACCTCGAACCCGTTGGTGAGACGCACCTTGGCGACCTTGCGCAGCGCCGAGTTCGGCTTCTTCGGGGTCGTGGTGTAGACGCGCGTGCACACGCCGCGCTTCTGCGGCGACTGCTGCAGCGCCGGCACCTTCTTGCGCGACTTCTGTACGACGCGTGGACTTGCGATCAGCTGGTTGATCGTCGGCATGTCAGCCTTCACCCTTTAGTTCGCGCGAAGCCGAAACGGCTCCTTGAAATTCGTTTCCGGACTTAAGTCCCATTCCTTCCGCCTGTCGCGAAAATCGACCGCGCAAAGCGAAATCGCGCCAACTGCTCATCGCTGAGCAGAAAGCGCTTCGACGCCACAGAGGACCTCGAGTAAGCGATCAATCAGCGCGGGCTGAGCGATCAAGCACCGAGGTCATGCACCCGATCAATCCCGAGGGAACTCTCCCACGAAAACCAAGATCGTCCTGGCATTGCCTAGCTATAATCGACAGCGTTTGAGCGACATCCGTCGAGGTTGGTGCCCGCAGCGACCCCAAAAAAGGATCGAAAGGGTGGTCCGTTCCGACGCAAGCGAAGCTCACCGCCTGTCGTTGAGTGCGCGGGTTCTATCGGTGGAGCCTGGCCAAGTCAAGGCGAAACGACACCGAAGAAGCGCCTCGAAGCGCCTTGGCCGACCGCAAAATCCGATCTCACTGCGGTTGTCAACCGCAGCCCCCACGTGAGCCCGACCGCCGGAAAGATCGGCCAAGGCCGCTATTTTACCCGGATAATATAAGGATCACACCTCTCGATGACAAGCGTCCCCGGGGCCAACCACAGCTCCCGCCCCCGCCCATGGGCGGTCCTCAATCCTCGTCGTCCTCGTCATCGTCGTCCTTGGCCTGATCGGCCCGGTGCGGCTTGCGGCTCTGATCGTCCCAGAGCTTTCGGTACACGCCGTCCGCCGCAAGAAGCTTCTTGTGCGAACCGCGTTCGATCGCCCTGCCCCCTGAAATGACGATGATCTCGTCCATTTGGACCACCGAGGTCAGGCGGTGGGTCGACCAGATCATGGTCCGGCCCTTGGCGAGTTTCAAAAGCGTCTTGTTGATCGCAGCTTCAGTGGTCTGATCGAGCGCCGAGGTCGCTTCGTCGAGCAAAAGAACTGACGGATTGCGGACGATGGCCCGCGCAATCGCGATGCGCTGGCGCTGCCCCCCCGACAAGGTGTCGCCGCGCTCGCCCACCAGGGTATCGTATTTCTGCGGAAGGCTCATGATGTAGCGATGGATTTCGGCCTTGCGGGCGGCCTCCTCGACTTCCGCGTCGGTCGCGCCTTCCTTGCCGAGCCGGATGTTTTCCCGGATCGACATGTTGAACAACATGTTTTCCTGGAACACCACGGCCATGCTGCGCCGCAGGGAGTCGAGGGTGACTTTGCGGATGTCGACGCCGTCGATGCTGACCCGGCCTTCGTCCGGCAAATAGAGCCGCAGGATCAGGTTGAGCAGCGTACTCTTGCCGGCGCCGCTTGGCCCGACAATGGCAATGGTCTTGCCGACGTCGAGCTTGAGACTGAGATTGTCAAGAACCGGCGCCTCGCTGCCCTCGTACTGGAAGGTCACGTGATCGAAGGTGATGTCGTGGGTGACGCGCGGCAGGTCGGGGGCGCCGGGACGATCGGCCCCGCGGATCGGCTCATCCAGCAGCTCCTGAATGTGGCGCACCGCAGCCGCCGACTGGATCGAGACCGGGATGAAATGCATGATGTGGGCGATGTTGTAGGACACCTCCCAGAACGCGCTTTCGAAGGTCACGAAGGTTCCGATGGTGATGTGGCCCTTGGTCGCGAGATAGGCGCCGAGCGCGAGCACGACGAGGTGCAGCAACAACACCGAGATGGTCACCGTGCGTTCGACCATGGTCGACAGGAAGGCCGCTGACGAAATTTTCCGGCGCGCCTCATCGTTGCGGACCGTGAACCAGCCAAGCATCTTGCGTTGAAGCATGAACGCCTTGGTCACCGCCTGGGTCGCGATGTTCTCCTGCACGAGGCCCAGCACCGCCGCTTCATTGAGCTTCTGCTCGTAGTTCGCCTCCACCGCCTTGGGCGTCAGGATGCGCGGACCGATCAGGGTGATCGGAAAAACCAGAAGCGAGATCACCGCAAGCTGCCAGTTCAGGAACAGCATCAGAATGATGCCCGCGATCAATTCGAAAAACGGCAGCGCCGCGCCGGCGGCAAAGCCCTTGATCGAGCCCTCGAAGGCCGACATGTCGACCGAAAACCGCGACAGGATTTCGCCGCGCTTGGTGCGCTGGAAGAAGGCCGCGGGCAAACTCTGGACGTGCTCGAAGATCCGCTTGCGCACATCCGAAAGCACCGAGGCTGCCAGATGTGCATCCCACCGCTCGTACCAGACCGCGACGATCGAGGTAAAGATCCCGGCCGCCGCCAGCACGGAGAGAATCCGGATCAGCGCTTCGAAATCTTCCTCGCCCAGCGCGTCATCGATCAAGAACTTCAGGCTCAGCGGCATGATGACGTTGAACAGCGTCTCAACGAGAACGCCGAGGCCGACAAAGGTCATGATCTTCTTGTAGCTCTTCAGATGCGGCTTGACGAAGCCGTAGATCGTCGCCAGTGCGCCGGCGGCTTCCCTGGCGGTATAGACCGCGAGTTCCTCGTCGTCTTCGTCGTCTTCGAACCCAAGGCGCTCATCGTCCTCTTCGTCTTCGTCGGGCGGTGAGGACGGCCTGGTGCCAGCAAGCCGGCCTTTAGCCTCGGCTTCCATCAGGCGTTTCTTGTCCAGTTCTTCCGCAACCGGATCGTCCGCGGAAGCGGCGATGTGTCGATCCGGAAATTGGGGCTTGGACGCCATGAAACCAACCGATGCTGCACGGCCGGCATGACCGCAAAACGACAAGAAGAATCGGACCGTTAGCGAAACGCCCCGCGACTTCGATCCTAAGCGATTGGCGGGCGTTCAGCAAAATAATTGGAACGAGCCGGGTGGCGGCTAGTGCCCACTTTCCGAAGTTCGTACCCCATCGCAGCGCACACCTCGGAAAGATTTTGCCACAAGCGCTGCAGGAACTTCAAAAGGGCGGCACTAATCCTCGTCCTCGACCTTGTCAAAGAAGGAGTACCGAAGGCTTTCGGAATCGGC
>Ga0070714_100004754_pt1 | contig 10283 bp, 6 predicted proteins | sample LARL83metaG_FD_65450 | JGI IMG/M metagenome (GOLD analysis project Ga0070714, IMG submission 65450) | Corn, switchgrass and miscanthus rhizosphere microbial communities from Kellogg Biological Station, Michigan, USA - LAR L8-3 metaG | ecosystem: Host-associated > Plants > Roots > Rhizosphere ... | reverse complement strand
CCAGCACCGAGAGGTACAGCTCGCGCTCGATATCGGATCCGGCTTCCACTATCACGGCATTGATGGGCAGGCCTTCGGGGCCGGTCTGATGGGTATGCAGGCGCTTGCCCAGCATGCTCTCGGTGGCGGCCCGCACCTCGGCGGTGCTGCGGCAGAGCTTCACGCCCCCCGCCTTGCCGCGGCCGCCCGCATGGACCTGGGCCTTCACCACCCATAGGGCTCCCCCTAAGGTCTGGGCCGCGTTCACCGCCTCGCCGGCGTTCTTGGCGGGCATGCCGCGGGGCACCGGGATGCCGTATTCTGCGAACAGTTGCTTTGCCTGATATTCGTGCAGGTTCATGGCCGTGAGGGGTTTCAAAATGAGTGGGAGGGGCGCTATTTTGAAGCAAAGGCCACACCTAAGCAAAGCACGGTCCTACGGACAGGCATGAACAACACGCAAAACGCTGTCTTGCAGGCGGATCATGCGGCCCGTCCGGGCGAGACACCCGCCTGGCGACTGCTCAACATCGTCAATCTGTTCCGCACCGTGGTGGGCGGCCTGGTGGTGGTGCTGTACTTCAGCGACCATACCCCGCGTCTCCTGGGCGACGTCTACCCGGGCCTGTTCCTCTGGACGGGCATCATGTACTTCAGCTTCGGCGTGCTGGCGAGCATGACCCTGCGCGCCCGTCGGCCAAGCCTGAGGATCCAGACCTACGCCCAGCTGGCCGCCGACATCACCGCCGTATTGCTGCTGATGCATGCCTCCGGCGGCGCTGCCAGCGGTCTCGGCAGCTTGCTGTTCATCACCGTCTCCATCAACAGTGTGCTGCTGACACCCCGGGTGAGCATCGCCTTCGCCGCAGTGGCGGCCATCGCCGTGCTGAGCGAACAGGGCATAGGGATCCTCTACGGCACAGGTGAACAGGGCGGCTATACCCAGGCGGGCATCATCGGCCTGATCGTGTTCGCCGCCGCCATCGGCGGCTTGATCGTCGGCCGCCGCCTGCGTGAGACGGAAGCCCTGGCGGAGCAACGCGGCCTGGACCTGGCCGATCTGTCGGAGATCAACGAGTACGTGATCCAGCACATGCGCTCCGGCGTGCTGGTGGTGGATGAACACGATCACATCCGCATGTTGAACAGCGCCGCTGCCGAGAGCTTGCATGTCGGCATCGACGCGCGAAGTCCACTCGCGGACGCGGCGCCCCGTCTGCAGGGCGAGTTGCAGAAATGGCGGCGCGGTGAGCCCAGCCGCCCGACCACGGTGGTATCGCCGCGCGGCCGGCCCTTGATCCCCAGTTTCGCCGGCATCGGCCGCAGCCGCGTCGGCGGCGCACTGATCTTCCTGGAGGATGCGAGCGCGGTGGCAGAGCAGGTGCGGCAGATGAAGCTCGCGACGCTCGGGCGTCTCACTGCCAGCATCGCCCATGAGATCCGCAACCCGCTCTCCGCGGTGAGCCACGCCAACCAGCTCTTGGCTGAATCGCCGCAGATGGATCGGGGCGATCGGCGGCTCACTGAGATCATAGGCGAGCACGCCGGGCGCATGGAGCGGATCGTGGAGAACATCCTGCAGTTGTCGCGGCGCGACGCGACCCGCGCCGAGGAACTGGATGTCACCGCCTGGCTGAAAGATTTCATCGCCGAGTTCCGCGACCGACATGCGCTGCCCGCCGATGCGGTACCACTGGACGCCGAATACCGGCAATTGCCGCGCATGCGCGTGGATCCCACGCATCTGCATCAGATCGTGTGGAACCTGTCGGAGAATGCGCTGCGCCACGGCCGCAAGGGACCGGACGGCGCGCCGCGCGTCGAGTACCGCATCGGTCCGCTGTCGGCAGAAGGATCCGGTTACCTGGAGGTGCTGGATCGTGGGCCCGGCGTTCCGCCGGACATCGCCGAACATATATTCGAACCCTTCTACACCTCCGACCCGCGTGGCACTGGCCTGGGGCTTTTCATCGCGCGTGAACTCTGCGAATGTAACCGTGCCCGCCTTTCCTACGCGCCGCGCCCGCAGGGAGGCAGTTGTTTCCGCATCGAGTTCGGCGCCGCAGAAGGCTGGTTAACCTGAGCATGCGCAAACCCACGGCACTAGTGGTGGATGACGAGCCTGCCATCCGCGAGCTACTGGAGCTCACACTGACGCGCATGGACGTGAGCTGCCTGCTGGCCGCGGATCTCAAGCAGGCGCGCGCGATGCTGCAATCGCAAACCGTGGACCTATGCCTCACCGATATGAAGCTGCCGGACGGCAACGGCCTGGAGCTCGTGAGCTACATCCAGGCGCACGCGCCTCAGGTACCGGTGGCGGTGATCACGGCCCACGGTAACGTGGAATCCGCCGTGCAGGCGCTCAAGAGCGGCGCCTTTGACTTCGTCTCCAAGCCCGTAGACCTCGCCGCCTTGCGCAGCTTGGTCAGCACGGCACTCAAGCTGCGCGATCAGCGCCAGAGCGAAGGCCGTGGCGCCACGCAGCTGCTGGGCCGCTCACCGGCCATCGAGCAGGTGCGCAGCATGGTCGCCAAAGTGGCTCGCAGCCAGGCGCCCGTGCACATCAGCGGGGAGTCCGGCACCGGCAAGGAACTGGTGGCCCGGCTCATCCACGAGAACGGCGCTCGCGCGGACAACGCCTTCGTCGCCGTGAACTGCGGTGCAATCCCCGGCGAACTGATGGAGAGCGAGTTCTTCGGACATAAGAAGGGCAGCTTCACCGGGGCCGTCGCCGACAAGGACGGTCTGTTCCAGGCTGCGCAAGGCGGCACGCTGTTCCTGGACGAGGTCGCCGAATTGCCGCTGCATATGCAGGTGAAGCTGCTGCGGGTGATCCAGGAGAAGGCGATCCGCGCCGTCGGCGCACAGCGTGAGACGCCGGTGGACGTGCGCATCCTCTCGGCCACACACCGCAACCTGGGCGAGATGGTGCGGGCCGGCCGGTTCCGCGAGGATCTCTATTACCGCGTCAATGTCATCGAACTCCGGGTGCCCGCCTTGCGAGACCGGCCTGAGGACTTGCCGCTCCTGGCAGAACACATCCTGGCGCGGCTGGCGCAAGCGGGCGAAGCTCCCGCACGGCTCGCGCCGGATGCAGCGGCATTACTGCAAGACTATGGCTTCCCCGGCAACGTGCGCGAGCTGGAGAACATCCTGGAACGAGCAACCACCCTCGCAGAGGATGAACTCATCCGCGCCGATGATATCCAACTGCAATCCGCGGCCGAGACGGACGAGGCCGAACCGGTGATGGGTCCCGGCACCCAACCTCTGGGTAAGCAGTTGGGCGAGGTCGAAAAGGAGGCCATTCGCAAGGCCTTGGAGCAGGCGCGTTACAACAAGACGGCCGCGGCCAAGCTGCTCGGGATGAGCTTCCGGCAATTGCGCTACCGTATTAAGAAGCTCGGCCTGGAATGAACCCCTGACCCCCGCTGGGGTCCTGACCAACGGTGACAGGGATTGTCAGTATTTGACACTGCAGAGCCATCCAGGCCACCTATAACTCATTGATATTAAAAGCAGAAAGACTTGGCATATCCATTGCTTACTCATAAAGCAGGAGTGTAAAGTCGGCGCTCCAGGATTCTGTTCAGAAGTTGACTGTCAACACCTTGAGGAGTCATCCATGAAGACGTTGCAAAAGGGTTTCACCCTGATCGAATTGATGATCGTGATCGCGATCATCGGCATCTTGGCGGCCATCGCCATCCCTGCGTACCAGGACTACATCGCCCGTTCGCAGATGTCGGAAGGCATCCAGCTGGCTGGCGGCGGTGAGGTCGGCGTTTCGGAGTTCTACCAGAACAACAGCCGCTATCCGCAGGCTTTGAGCTCGGTCTATAGCACCTCGACCCCGACGGCTCCGGTCGGCGCGGGCCGCTACGTGACCGTCGTGGATGGCCTGGCAAGCGGCAGCAGCTATGGCATCTTCGCGGAGATGAAGGGCACAGGCGTCAATGCCAACATCAAGAGCACGTCGGTCGAGATCTGGACCGCCGACGGTGGCAACACCTGGCACTGCGGCCCCGGCACTTCCCATGCTGCAAATGGTGCGGTGCTCGAGAAGTATCTGCCAGCTTCCTGCCGCGATACGGGTCCGACTCCGATTCCGTAATACATTAGAGTTGTGATCGAACGCTATGCCCCGCTCCGGCGGGGCATAGTTTTTAAGTGGATGGGAATCTGTGTTCTAGACCATGTCCTCACTGCTCAAATCTAGACTCCAGCTGCTCGGAGCCAGTCTGCTGGTGCTGGCGTTGGGTTTAGCTGTGTACCTGCCTGGACTACCCGGCGACTTCGTCTTCGATGACTTCAGCAATATCGTCAGCAATCCCCTGGTGACATCTCCCGTCCACAGTCTGAATGGATTGTGGCAATCCATGTTCTCGGCGCCGATGGGTGGGTTGCTGCGGCCCATAAGCATGCTGAGCTTCATCCTGAATGCGGAACTGTTCGGCATATCGCCGATGGGTTTCAAAATCGTCAACATCGCTATCCATCTGTGCTGCGGCATCGCACTCTGCTGTGTGGCTCGCGAGATCCTGCGCGCTTACTCCTCCATCAGAGGCAAGCCCCTATCTGCATCCGTCATCGACTGGCTGAGCCTGGCGAGTGGGGCACTTTGGCTGGTCCATCCGCTAAACCTTACCGCGGTGTTGTATTCAGTCCAAAGGGAGACGTCACTTTCTGCACTGTTTACGGCACTGGCCGTGCTCGCCTATCTGGTGGGCAGGCGTCGCCAAAAGCAAGGTAAGGGACGTGTCCTGATTTGGCTGATTACGCCGCTATGTACATGCATCGGCATGCTCTGCAAGGAGAACGCAGCGTTGACGCCGTTGTATCTGCTGGTCATCGAATTCACCTTGCTCCGCTTCCAGGGGGCAGATGGCCGCGCCAGCCGCGGGCTGCACTGGTATTTCGTGATGTTCCTCCTGGTCCCCGTGCTCGCGGTCACGGGGGCGATGGCGATCCGCCCAGGATTCTTCTTCGCCGCGTATGGGGCTCGCGACTTCACGCCCTATCAACGCCTACTCAGCGAATCCCGCATCCTCTTGGATTACCTGCGCTGGCTGGCCGTGCCGGACCTAAGCCAGCTCGGCCTGTTCCACGAGGACATACTGCCGTCCCGGGGATTGCTGCAACCGTTCTCCACGTTGCCGAGCGTTGCCGGCATCGCCGTTTTGCTGGCCAGCGCAGTGTGGCTGCGCCGGCGCTTGCCCCTCCTGAGTTTCGGCATCCTATGGTTCTTCGCCGGACATGTGATGGAGTCCACCATCCTGCCTCTGGAACTGACCTTCGAGCATCGCAATTACTTGCCGGGGTTCGGTCTGATACTCGGTATCGTAGGGACTTTGTATCCGTGGGCAGCAGAGCGCGGGTATGGAAGACTTGCCAAGGGTACGCTCGCTTCGGTACTGGCGGTCCTGGCTCTAAGCACGGCCATGCGCTCTTTCGAATGGCGGTCGGAGTTGTCGTTCGCCCAATACGAGGCTGAGCATCACCCCCATTCACCCCGCGCGCTCACTGAAGTCGAATGGGCTTACATGCGATATGCGATCGTCACCGGTAATGCGGCGGCCATCTCGGCTACCGTGACCGCCGCGGATCGCGCCAAAGCTGCGGATCCCGGCAGCATCAACCAAGATGTGGCGCTCGCCTATATGTTCGCCAAATTGCATGATTTCCCGCACGCGCGGGCCGCGCTGCAATCCGCGTCGCGGCGCGCAGCATCCACGGCACCCAGCTCCACGCAGCAACTCGCGCTGCAGACCCTGCTGCAACTCACGGCGCCCGAGGATCGGCCCTTGTTCGCGGACATCGATACGCTCTATAGGGATTCCATCGCCAACCCCAAAGTCGCCCGTCTACCCTGTTTTGCGTCTGACATGTGGAACTCCTTGGCGCTGTTCCGGCAAGCTACCGAAGATGTGCCATTGTCGCTGGATGCGATGCACCAGGCAGTCGCATTATGCCCCAGCAAGGCCTTGCTTCATGCCAACTATGCCCGCATGTTGCTGGGTTACGGTGATTTCAAGGATGCGAAGCCTCAGATTGACGCGTTGCGGTCCCTATCCGACCTTCGCTACCTAGCGGAGCTCAAATCACTGGAAGCCGACTATGCGGTCCAGGCGCAGCACGATGCGCGTCGTTGAGCCTCTGAATTCCCTCGCAACCGGTCTTGCAGATAGAATCAGCCGCGCCATCCGGCCTCACCCGGCTCAGCATGCGTGACACCCGTCTCCTAAAACTCCTTTTCGTCAGTGTGGCGCTGGCGGTGGCCATGTTCGTCTACCGTCCCGGCCTGAGCGGAGGCTTCGCGCTGGACGACTACACCAATGTGGTGGATAACGCCGCTCTGGACATGCCAGACCTGGGTTGGCAGAGCCTGAGTCATGCCATGTTCTCATTCCAGGCAGGCCCGACCATGCGGCCGGTAAGCATGTTGAGCTTCGCACTGAATCGCTTTTTCGCCGGCGGCAACGATGCCATGTCCTACAAAGCCACTAACCTCGCCATCCACCTGGTGAACGGCCTGCTGGTGTTTGTACTGCTGCTGCGTCTGTTGGATATCTTTCGGCAACGTATTGCTCCGCAACTGTCAAAGGAACGCCTTGACTGGCTCGCCCTGATCTGCGGAGGCCTGTGGATACTGCATCCCCTCAATGTGATGCCAGTGCTGTACGTGGTGCAGCGCGAGACCGCCCTTTCCGCGACCTTCATCCTGCTCGGTCTCAACGCCTATGTCTGGGCGCGCCAACGTCATATCGATGGCCGGCGCGGCATCTGGCTGCTTTGGACCGCGGTACCTTCGCTCACATTGGTGGCGGTGCTGAGCAAGGAGTCCGGCGCGCTCCTGCCCGTCTACGCGTTGGTGATCGAACTCTTCATGTTCCGATTCCGTGGACCGGGAAACGGGTTGAGCCGATCCATAGCAGCGTTCTTCGGCCTGTTCCTCGTACTGCCGGGCTGCGCAGGCCTCGCCTGGATGCTGATGGCCCACCATGGCGGCTTCCTCGATTATTCCGGGCGCAACTTCGACCTGCGTGAAAGACTGATGTCAGAGACACGCGTGGTTTGGTCGTACATACGCTGGACGGTTTGGCCCGACCCGCGCGACCTCGGCCTGTACCACGATGACATCGCCATCTCCCAAGGTCTGCTGCATCCCGCGACCACGGTGTTTTCGATCCTGGGTCTCGCAGGTCTGGTCGCCGCCTGTATCGGCTTTCACCGACGGATGCCGTTGGTGGCGATGGGCATAGCATGGTTTCTCGGCGGCCAACTTATGGAATCCACCATCTTCCCGCTGGAACTGATGTTTGAGCACCGTTGTTATCTCCCTGATCTGGGGCTGATGCTGGCGGTACTCTCACTGCTCATGCCTCTGCGGGATCCCGCGCACTGGCGGGTGGTCCGTTACGCAGCGGCAGGGGTCGCACTCGCTCTCTGCGCTACCGTGACCTGGATGCGCGCCTACGACTGGCGCAACAATCTCGAGTTCGCCGCCGCTGAAGCTCACCACCACCCCGAGTCGCCTTACGCCACCTATATGCTGGGTCAGACCTACGCAAACATTGCGCTCCTCGACGATCCCAATCAATACGGCAATGCCATAGCCACCTTGCGCGCTGCCTCGGCGGTACCGAATTCCACGGTTATCGCGGACGTATCGTTGATACTGGTAGAGGCGCAACTCAAAGGCGCCATCGACGCCGACGTGATGCCGCGTATCGCCGCTAAGGTAAGCGACCGCAAACTCGCCGCCTCCGACATCCAAGGTCTCTCGGCTCTGGGCGATTGCGTGGACAAGCGCAACTGCAAAGTGAAGGCGGCCGACATGCAGGCTATCTTCCATGCCGCGCTCGCCAACCCCTACATGGCCCAACTCAAGGATACCCACGCCAACATCCTGGTCATCTACGGCAACTACGAGTCGATCATGGATCAAAACTATCAGAAAGCGCGCGATCTAATGGCTGAAGCGGCCGCACTGGTCCCTACTGAACCCCAATACCGGGAGAACCTGGTGACCATGGACATCAGCCTGCAAGACGCCGCCCGTGCCCAGGAAGACATGGCGGCTTTGAAACGTCTGAACTATTTCGGCCATCTGGACCCGGTAATCGCCGATCTAGAGAAGCAGGTTGCGGCCTTGCCGCAGCCCCGTTGACGGATCGGAACGATGTTATATTGCGCCTTTCCGCACATATCCCCGGTCGCGCATGAGTGAGGCCCAACCAAGTCTGTCGATCGTGATTCCCGCCAAGAACGAGGCGGCGAGTCTCGGTGTCGTATTACAGGATCTGAGACAGCGTCATCCTGGCGCAGAGATCATATTGATAGACGATGGCTCTGACGACGGGACCGATGCAGTGGCGTCCCACGCTGGCGCTACAGTGGTGCGCAATCCTTATTCCCTCGGTAATGGTGCAGCTATCAAGGCAGGCGTGCGTAGGGCGCGTGGACGGCTGGTGGTATGCATGGACGCCGACGGGCAGCATGCGCCAGCGGACGTCGCGCGGCTCTTGGAACTGCAGGCCCAAGGCTACGATATGGTGGTGGGAGCACGCAGCGGGGGCCGCTCGCAGGCTTCGCCCTGGCGCCATCTCGCCAACACCTTCTATAACCTGCTGGCAAGTTGGATGACAGGACACCGCATCCATGACCTAACTTCCGGATTCCGTGTCGCCGATGCGGCGCGTTTCCGCGAGTTCCTGCATCTCCTGCCGAACGGCTTCTCCTATCCCACCACCATCACCATGGCGTTCTTCCGGGCAGGTTATCGGGTAGGTTATGTACCCATCGAAGCCAATAGACGCGACGGAAAGAGCCACATCAAGCCGCTGCGCGATGGCGTGCGTTTCCTGCTGATCATATTTAAGATTGCCACACTGTATTCACCGCTCAAGATCTTCCTGCCGATAAGCGCATTATTCTTCTTTACCGGCATCGGCTATTACATATACACCTTCATCGAATATCACCGTTTTACCAACATGACTGCGCTTCTGATCATCACGTCAGTGTTGGTATTCCTGATCGGGCTGGTTTCGGAACAGATCACGACGTTGCTCTTCGCCCGCCAACCACCCTGATCCATGACTGTCAAGCCACAGCGGCCCTGCGTCCTGGTGTTGACTTCGACTTACCCGCGGTATGCCGGCGACGGCACGGTACCACCATTCGTGCACGAGCTCACGCGGCGCCTGGCGGTGTGGTTCGAGATGCATGTGCTTGCGCCGCATGCTCCCGGCAGCTCCTTAACGGAGGAGATGGACGGGGTGCGCGTGCATCGGTTCCGCTATCTGCCGGAACGCCTCGAGATGCTGGCGTACGGCGGCGGCATATTACCCGGACTGCGTCGCCGGCCTTGGCGCGCGGCCGGCCTCGTACCATTCCTCGGGGCCGAGTATCTAGCCTCGAGGCGCCTACTCCACAGTCGGGATTTCGCCCTTGTGCATGCTCATTGGCTGGTGCCTAATGGCGTGATCGCGGCCCGACTACCTCGCAAGGGGCGCCCGTTGCTGACTACCAGCCATGGTTCAGACCTGTTCGCTTTGGAACAACCCTGGCTTCGCCCGCTCAAACGTTATGCCTTGCGTAACGCCGATGCCGTCAGCGTCGTGAGTGCGGCGCTGCGTGACAAAGCTACCTCTCTCATCGAGGACGACCGGGAAATCCAGGTGTTGCCCATGGGAGTCGATACCGGAAGGTTCCGACTCCCTTCACCCGGCGGATCGCGCCAAGGACTGCTCTTCGTCGGACGCCTGGTTGAAGACAAAGGGATCGAGACTCTGCTCCAAGCCTTGCAGACCCTCCAGGCCCGTGGCCTGCGGCCCACGTTGACCTTGGTAGGTTCGGGCCCAGCGGAAGCGGAGCTGAGGTTAAAGGTGGCGCGCACCGGACTCGGCGCTCAGGTCACCTTCCTCGGAGCACTACCGAACGCGGATCTACCTAGCTATTATCAGGGAGCGGCTGCGCTGGTGTTCCCCTCTCTGCTTGGCAAACGTGGTCAGCAGGAAGGCATGGGCCTGGTCCCTGTCGAGGCACTGGCTTGCGGTTGCCCGGTGATCGCCAGCTCATTGCCGGCGGTCACAGAGATCGTGCGCCATGAGGAGACAGGGCTCCTGTTCCCGCCCGGCGATGCGCGGGCTTTGGCCGAATGCATCTCAAAGGTCTTGTTTGCGCCGGAGAAAGCCCAAGCCTTGGCGTTGACCGGGCGCGGACGGATCATGTCCAGTCATGGCTGGGAACACGCGGCGGCGGGATACCGCGATCTCTACAAACGGCTTATCGAGTCC
>Ga0070714_100004752_pt1 | contig 10284 bp, 11 predicted proteins | sample LARL83metaG_FD_65450 | JGI IMG/M metagenome (GOLD analysis project Ga0070714, IMG submission 65450) | Corn, switchgrass and miscanthus rhizosphere microbial communities from Kellogg Biological Station, Michigan, USA - LAR L8-3 metaG | ecosystem: Host-associated > Plants > Roots > Rhizosphere ... | reverse complement strand
ATGCCTAAATGGCAAGGCACTGCAAATCCATAAAAAAGCCGAACTACAACTACTTCTTGTCGAGCATAGAATTCAGCTGTGCGATCAAATTGGATATGCTGACGGGTTTATTAATAAAATAGGCACCTTCCAAGGTGTTATCAATTTGTTTTCTATCTATTTCAAAGGCTGTGAGGAATACGATTCTGATTGTTGGGCTTCTTTCCTTTAGACGACGATACAATTCAAATCCAGTTATTTTTGACATTCTAATATCTGTGAGCACAAGATCATAATAGTCCATGGGATGGCTTGCAAAAGCATGTAGAGCGGACTCGCTATCAGAAAATGCCTCAACATTGAATCTATTTTCGAGATTATTTGATTCTAAATCCCGTTTTAAAATGCGTAAGATATCCTTCTCATCATCAACAACCATAATTCTTGGATTGAGATTCTTCTCGTTTTTAGTAATCACAGATATTTCGTAAATATGATATTACATTATATAACGTTATCAATAACGGTGAAAATCTCTTTAGTCGATTAACAAATACACAGACAATTCACGGTTCACTAATGCCATCTCTTCGGAGCAGAAGGTGTGGACGTCAGTTCAGGTTCTTGCCAATGGTTCAGCCTAACTTTTTGGATACCACGTGAGGTAAGGACATTTTTATATTGTTGTTTCTGCAAAACTGAGAATTTGAAGTTGATATGGTCCTCTGAGGTATATAGAAGACGCAAGAGAAGTTATGACATGCTGTGATCGAATTCTCGTTTTCTTCCCTCCATCCTCCCTATTTATCACTAATCAGTTACCAATACGACCTGTTTGCCTCTCAAAAAAGAATTTAACATTTATTGTGGACAGCCTTCCATCTTTTGTATGTAATAACCCTTAGAAACAATATCTTTTTCAACAGCCGGCGGAGCGTCCTGAATATGACAGAACTGACATTCTTCTTGGGTCATTTTTTGCCCCGGTTGACCAACACTTGCCAGATATTGCTTGCCGTATTCGATTGCCTTCTCGTGAGGAGTATCTGCCTCTACCACAACGTCAAAATGCATCGTCTTGCCGTCACTCTTTTGAACATATGTATCGTATACTGCACATTCCATAAGACTAATTCTCAAATAACATTATTTAATCCCTATTGTTGGCTGCTGATTCTATAGGAGAATTATTACAGAACATTCAATCAAGATTCTTCTTTAATAATGTTAAAACTGTGGTTCTTAACCTATCCTGAAGACAGACCCAGTTAGTCATACTATTGAGCCACCGCAGTCAGTCATACTATTGAGACTGGCTGTTCCTACTATTCAGGGATTTTTCTTCAGTATCATATTATATAGGGAATGAGTGCATCTCAAATATTGGCAACACTTAGAGACTATAGGCGAAATTCGATGTTTATGGACTTGCCAGACCTGGTGGAAGAAATTAGCACTTTGGGATTAGTCGATGCGCTGCAAAAATATCACAATAAACCACTTGAAAAGGACGCCAAGAGCATAGTGGCAGGGCCTAGCTTTCTTCAGTACCTAAACAAATTATTTCAAATCCAAAGATCAGCCGGAGATATCATACAATTTGAATCCGGAAATACTAGCAAATACTATATGCTTTCAACCAATGGAACCTGGGATGAGATAATCAAGCTACAATAGTATCCGTACATCGATACGCCGGCAAAACAAGGACCTCTCGGATATTGTTATACTGCAGCCATTCACATTACTGTAAATCGAGAGTCACAAATTAATTTACGGTACGTATGCATATGTAGGATTACATGCAAGGTTTCTCGATAGTTGGTATACTACCCATCTTATAAAATCACCATGCATTATGCATTACTAATAAAGGCTATACTTATAATTCGCAATTTTGATTGTTATGTTGATAACTCGGAGTGAAATAATTTGACTACAGAGCAGAGACAGACTATACTTAATTTGTATAATTCCGGAATAATGCCAGACATAATTGCTCTTGAGTTGGATATGACCCAAGAGGAGGTTATGCGAATTATTCAAAAAGAAAATAGCGAAGAGGAAAGAAGAAAAATAACCGCCAAAAATGTCTCTGACGCTCCACTGTTAAGTAAGTTTTATCTTGATGAAGTGGTTAACATCAATAAAGCTATCAAACTAGCACAATCCAGAATGTGGGGGGCTCTGAAAGTTGGATCTGAATTCAATATCTCAATGGAAGAGACACAAGACATTCTGCAGAACTATGCCAAGTCCAGGCTTACTCTGGTGATTTTGCACGCAGATTTGGTGGATTCAACTAGACTGCTGATGACCCTTCCTGTAGATAGGCTTGCGACGATAATCCAGGCTTTTAGCCAGGAAATGTCCTTGATGATAGCAGCATACGGCGGATATGTACTAAAGTACATCGGTGACGCAATCCTAGCTTTTTTTGTGGTTGACTCTCGTGACTTATATCTACCGTCTATTAACGCGGTAAATTGCGCCTGCTCTATGATCAAAGTTATACGGGAGGGACTAAATCCGATACTAAATCAATATGATTATCCTGAGCTCAATGTAAGAATCGGAATAGACGTCGGTGAGAATGCTGTAGTACAATATGGATGGGAAACTCTCACCATAGGAGGACAAATTGTATCAAAAAAGGCCCATCTCGACATATTAGGTTATACTATGAGTATCGCAACCAAGATGACTGCGCTCGCAAAGCCCGATCAAATCATAATCGGCCAATTAGTATACGATGTACTGGAAGAGAAACAAAAATCTACATTTAGAATACTGCCAATAAATCCCCTTATTTGGAATTATTCTAGTAGTAATACTGGAGATATTTATCATCTGTATGTGAGCTTGAGTGAGAACGAAAGGTCACTCAAACTGAATGATTAGGATTACAGGCCGTATTCTGATCATAAATGAGACTAAATTTATTAGGTCACGCTTTGGCGTAAAAGCCGGGCTTCCTTTCGTATATTTGGCCGTTTTGCATAGCCTTTTTGATAAAAGTTTTTGCCTCCTCCTCAGTGAATTTCCCTGTCTTTGCAAGCTCATTAATAAAATTCTTTTCTTCCACATCGTCTTTATCTTGGCCAGAAAGTGCATTAAAAACTTCCATGAACACCTTCAACTTGGAGATCTCGCTATGAGGTTTGCCGTGCAGCACACCTAGATCGACCCTTCCTGTATTGACATCGACGCCAGCAGTTTCTAACATTCTTTGCACAAGGTAAATTGCGCGTTCGGCGTCATCGGTTTCGACTTTGTCTTTTAGCAACAATCTTGCCCTTGCGGTAGATAGTCTAATAAGACCCTCAAGCTGTCTGGGTGTAACGGTAATCATACCTTCGGAGTCAACATTTCTCATTTTCATGTAATAATTTCTAATGATCTCTATTGCTTCAATCGTTAAGCGTGGTTCAATCTGTTTCGAAAATGCAAGATACTTGCTGAACAGATCTATTTCGATCGCAGGATGCGCTGCACGTCCTAAATCGCGATGAAGTTCCAAAATATGACTAGCTACGCGGCTATCCTTCTCTTTCTCTGGCGTGTCTCTAACCACATAAATGATGTCAAATCGAGTCAAAAGCGGAACGGGTAAATTAACATTTTCTGTTATATTCTTGAATGGATCATACTTCCCATAGAGCGGATTAGCTGCCGATAAGATGGAAGTTCGTGCATTTAACGTGGCAACAATTCCTCCTTTCGCTACAGAGCAGGTCTGTTGTTCCATTACTTCATGTAATGCTGAACGATCTTCAGGCTTTATTTTATCAAACTCATCAATACAAACCAGTCCCTGGTCTCCCAAGACCACAGCCCCAGCTTCGAGCATCATAATGCCAGACTTGTCGCGAATGACGGCAGCGGTTAAACCTGCCGCTGTCGTACCTCGGCCCGAGGTATAGAGACCCCTCGGTGCAATTTTAGCAGCGAACTTTAACATTTCCGATTTTGCAGTGCCAGGATCGCCGACCAAGAAGACATTGAGATCTCCTCTACGAGTCGACCCGTCTTCTAGTTTTTTTGTTACTGATCCTACTATTAATAATAAAATTGCTTCTTTGATTACTTCATGACCATAAACGTGGGGAGCAAATGAAGCAATCAGTTTGTCGTAAGCATCAGGTTTGCTTGCTATAGCCAAGATCTGTTTTTCATCTTCTGTGCTTATTGCTATTCTTTCGATAGTTCGCATCTCCTTGGTGCCGGCCCGTCCCCCAAGGTATTCAATGTTATTTCCTTCCATTCGTAACCTGAAGAGGCTAGTCTTTATTTGCGGGGAGATCTGGTCTTGCTCTATCCTGACTATACCTGTTAACATAATCCTATCCCCAGGGCGACACTGATCAACGAGGTCACCCATAACGGTAACCTCTACATAATGCGGGAGCTGACCAGCTGGGAGATCCTCAGGCAATTCCTGAAGCCTTACCATTTGAAAGTCACTAAAAATACTATTTTCTGGATCCATTTCAAGCTCTTTCTCGGAACAGTTTACGCACTTCAAAGGTTTTCTGAGTACAAGCCCTTTGAGCTGAGCTTCGGTAATAGTGTTACAGTTCAGGCAGCGATAGCCGATCTTCTTGGCAAGTGGTTTGACCTCTGAGGACCTAACAACCATTCCCGACACTCCAATTAGCTTATCTATCATCTCAGCATTTATGTCACGCAAGCCCTTCTGCACAGTATAATTTCCTATTCTAACTTTGATTTTATCCCGTATTTCTAATGCATAGTCTGGGTGGATCTCAGTTAGAATTGATAACATCGCTGCATTAAATGCCTCTAACATTTCGTCTGGATTATGTGTGATTTGCTTCGCAAGTTCTGGCCTAAACGTATCGAAATCAATATAATCAACTACAAGCGAAACCGAGTTAGAAGCCATCATATGGTTAATACTGTCGAAATATTTGTAAGTCCCGTCTTTATCTTTAAATGCGCGTAAAAAGTTTTCTAAATTATTGGATAATGCTGCTAAAGTTTGTTGCTCAGCCAAATTTCTTTAACACTCTCTGCTTGAATGCCGAAGAAGAATTGTGAACAAGAATATAGAGTTCAGCTTCTTCAGCTGAGAGTTTTTCTTTCAATTCTGGTGAAAGAGGAGATGCGGCTGCGAGTTTAACAATTTTTTCCAGACGAGAAGCTATGAACGAGTTCATTGAAACTATCAAATTTTCCCTTTCCCTTTCCTTCAGACCCTCTAAGTAATCATTAACCCTAATGTAAAAATCGATATCTATTCCAGACAGATCATGAGGCTTTGCTATTCTTTCGCGATTCAAAGATCTGGAAATATATGCCGAGACGTGGTTATCTGGAATTTCAACTTTACCTTGTTCCAACAAAATTCTTGCTATCCATCTAGGAAGTGATGATATATCACCTTCCTTTGCTTCGATCGTGATACCTCCTACTGAAACATTTACATCCCGTTTGTATGATATTCTAACATCCTCCATTAAATATTCCATGCGATAAGCACCTTGAATAATCTTGACCCCATTGTCTGAAGCATTAGTAGCCAATCTAACTGTATTGGGTATGTATTCATCGATCGTTATATCTTTTTTCAAGACAGCAATTGTTAAGCTATGAGCTAAAATGCAAGGCGAGTTAGTTAGTTAGTTAAGTTATTATGATATAAAAATAGTCAGCTATTCCAAGATAGATGCCATCAATAAACAAAAATCTCTCAAACCTCATGTGGGTTGAGAAATATCGCCCGTTAACACTAAATGAAGTTATAGACCAAAAAGAAATTGTCAGCGCTTTGCATCAACTGATCAATATTCCAAATGAGCTTCCGCACCTGTTATTTGCTGGTCCTCCTGGGGTGGGAAAGACTACGACCGCCTTGTGTATTGCGCGACAGTTGCTAGGAGAAGAATGGCGGAGGGATACTCTCGAATTAAATGCATCTGATGAAAGAGGGATCAAGATGGTTCGGGAGAGGGTTAAGGAATTCGCGGCCGTGATGAAGTTAAGTACTGGTAACAGGGACGAAAAACCGTTTAGAATAATTATACTTGACGAAGCAGATGAGATGACTTCTGAAGCGCAGACTGCCCTAAGGAGGATCATTGAGGACAGCTCGAGAACCACTCGTTTTATTATTATTTGTAATTATCTGTCCCAGATAATTGAGCCCCTGCAAAGTAGGTGTGTAGTTTTTCGGTTTACAAGGTTGGCAAAAGAAGATCTAGTCCGACACCTAAAAACGATCTGTGAACAAGAAGGAGCTAAATTTGAAGAAAAAGCACTCTCACAGATCTTTGATGCAACCTCGGGAGACTTGCGGCACTCCATTAACATGCTCCAAGCTTCCGCGGGAATGGGAGGCGTATCACTCCCCAATGTAATTGCATCGAGAGGGCTTTCAGGCAAATCCAAAGTCGGAGAAGTGATCAAGCTAGCACTTACTGGTAAGTTCACCGATGCGAGGGTTAAGCTATTTGAATTAACAAATGTGTACGGGATGTCTGAAAATGATTTTCTCAAATATGCTAATCAGGAAGCGTATGATATGAAATTGGATCGCCCTGATGAGTTTGCAGCTCTAATGGCAGAATACGATTATAGACTTGCGGTAGGTGCTCATCCAGAAATTCAGTTAGCTGCGCTTTTGGCACAGTTGGGCAAGTTAGGATCAAAGGCTAGTAGATAGATGATATATCGGTATTTTGAGTAGTTAATAGTCTTCCTCAAATTCTTCTTCGCCTTCTTCTTCCTCCACCTCCTCAAAGTCTTCTTCTAACTCCTCTCTCTCTTCAGCACTTTTGTAGGGAAGATCGGCCTCGCCAGGAGCGCCACATACTGGACATTTGAATTCTATAGTCTGACCTTCAAGGTCCAGAGGAAATTCTTTAGAAAATATTTCGTCACATTTGGAACATACTAATGTAGTTTGAATATTGTCTTGGCTAAATTTGTGTGACTGTACTCTAAAGATTGTACTCGCCATTCTTTTTACCTATAATTACTTTGTTATAAGCGTTCTTGTCGCTAATGCCAATAGCGTTTTGATTGCATATTGCGAGGTTCACATTGCCTGTAATTCTGGTTTTGAAGAATAAATGAGTGCAAGGACATGGTCACGAATTTCCTTCTGTTCCATTATACCACGATCAGCCTCGGTCAGTATTAAACTTCCATTTCTAACGCCACGCATTTTCATGCACAGATGTTCACCTTCGGCTATGACCAACACGCCTTTCACTCCCTTCCTCATTACCTCATCTGCAATTTCCTTTGTCAGCCTCTCTTGAATTTGCATTCTACGTGCATATTTTTCAACAAGGCGGACCAATTTTGATATTCCAAACACTTTACCAGCAGGAACATATGCGATGTGTATCTTTCCAAAGAATGGAAGCATATGATGTTCGCACATACTGTAAAATTGGATATCTTTAGCGACAATCGCATCTGCAGCCTCAGTGAAGCTTACATCGAGCTCCGAGTTTATTTTATATCCACTAAATATCTCCTCGTACATCTCCGCCATACGTGCTGGAGTCCCAATTAAGCCTTCTCGGTCTGGGTTTTCGCCTATCTCAATTAATAGTTCTCTTAGCAATTTTTCGATTTTTTTCTTATGTGCTGTTTCTACTTTTTCTGTGTTAATCTTTTCATCTGGCTGCATCATATTTCGTTATCTGGCCCCTATTTGTTTATGTAACTGAGGTATAATCCTTACCTCCTTGTAATGGGGACAAACAATATCGTATAACTTCAACAGACGTTCTGTTGTTGGTTCGTCTATTCTATCGCTTGGCTGTATTACAAACCCATTAATCTCTGCAGTACTTACATGTTGGAAGATATTTTCTATAAGTTCTGCGAACTCTTTACTATCAGTCGAATTAGTCACTACAATTTTGATGTATGAGATTTTGCGGTTTCTAACAGATGTCTGTAAGCACCTAATTTCATTCTCCAATAGATTGTCATAATGATTCATATCGACTACGTTGGAATCGCTCATCTTGAACTCTACTTTACAAATATCTATATACGGAAGGAGTTTTGCAAACCTGTCTGAGTCATAACATGCCGATTCTAGATAAGTCCTAAGTCCTCTCTTTCTGACGAATTTGGCAAGATCTATGACTGCCTCATATTGAACTAACGGTTCACCTCCAGTAAAATTAACCTTGTAGGTATAGGGCTGTAGATAATCTACGATTAGCTTCTTCACATAGTCGAGTGAATAGCTATTACCACTAGACATCGGTAAGGCATGGCCGGTATCACACCATCGACAGTTGAGATGACAACCTGCCATTCTCACAAACAATGTTTTGGTACCAAACAAGATACCCTCTCCTTCGATACTAGTGAATATTTCGCTAAGTTGGATTGTATTAGGGTTCTTTAGCATAACGTGTTTTATCCTCTAAGCCTGCGTTGCTTATTGCGATCTTCCTATTTATACACGATTCGCATCTGCCACACTGGATAGGATTTTTACTTTTTTCCTTTATCCCGTTGGAATAACAGCTCCATGTATCGAATATTCGGTCGCCTAGAAGTTTATAGCCTTTACCCAGCAATACCGATTTATCTATACCATTAACTGCGGGAGACCACACACGTATCTTTTGTCTCCTTCCTGATTTTATACCGTCCGATTCGCCCAGATTTAATGTGTTAGTGATCGACCTTATGAAACTTGCACGACAGTCTGGATATCGTTTGTCGCCAGTGTGTGCACCAAACGCTACCAGTCCCGCACCAATACTCATAGCCCACGCACCTGCAATTGTAATGAATACTGCATTCCTCAATGGAACTACGATACTGTAATCGAAATGTTGAGGTAAAACTTGTTTTGTGTCTGTTAAGACGTTTGTTCTTCCATAAATCGCCTTCATAAATCCGATATCAACGATTCTATGATCTGCAACCTTCAATATACCTGCGAAACGCTTTGCTGCTTGGATTTCATATCTTGCTCGCTGTCCGTATGCAAAAGTGAGCATGTAAACCTTGTATCCTTCTACGTCTCTCAAATAAGCTGCTGTGCAAATAGAATCAAGTCCACCACTCACTATACACACTGCTGCTTTTCGCTTGCTTGCTCGGGCATACAGAACATTATATTTGCTGAGCATGACATAATATAATTAACAATTGATAGTATATTATTTGCTATAGAACCAAGACTACTCTGGCAGACGACGACCTTCAATAGTAACAATGTAACTTTTTTCTGCGGGTGCGATTTGATATTTGCATCCTACTATTTGGCTTACGATGTGCAGATTCGTCTTAAGATGTTCAGTCACTATTCCTATCCTATATCGTGATTTTCCCTTTGTAAGACTCAGCGGGATTACGAGCATATCTGCAAGAAATCGATCAATCGGGACATTGGCATCATAGCTTTCAAAAAAATTCTGTACAGCTTCTTCCCCTACTTTTTCGGCTGATTTGTGGCGTGCTCCGATCGAATCACCACCAATAAATGGGCCAAAATCAGATTCAGAGTACACCAAAATCGAAGTACCGGGGGACAATGAAGATTCATATGAGGAAGAATAAACGTTACAACGAACACCGCACCTTTCTAGTTTTAACAGAGCAGTAGAAATCTGTCGTTCTGCAACATTTTTTGGGAGTTGACAGCATACACTCGCAATCTTAGGTTCTACGTTTCGTCTATTCAAGAGATCGAATGAGCTTATGTTCTTACAGGGACCAATTTCTGCCTGTATTATTCCTCCTCCCTTTGGGTAGTATCCTCTTTTGAGGATATTTATGCTGAAACTTATTCCTATAGTTTTATACGCATTTTGCACGATAAAGCGCAGGTAATCAGTAGTAGGGCTCATTTTTACATCGGTACCACCAGTAATTTGGACACTTAGGCTTTTGTTGGATAACGCCACGGCGGGAATAATTGTTTGCAATATCATCGGAATACTACCCGCGGTTCCGGTATCGATTTTTAACTCGCCTCCTTCATAGTTGTCAGGTTTTGGAATAAACCTTATCCATTCGGCACCGATCTTGAGATTTTCTACTTTTGCTCGGAATATCTTTGCAATAGCCCTAGTTGCTTGCAGATGCTGCGGCCTAAGTCCAGGATTACGACGATTTGCTCGGATATTGATTACCTCTATGGACTTCCCAGTTATTGCAGACAATGAAACTGCGCTACGCAGAATTTGTCCTCCACCTTCACCGTAGGCACCGTCGATTGTTAGCACAAAGATCTGCCATTGTTGAAGACGTGGAAAGATAAAAACCTGCTTTACAATCATTACATAAAAAAAACATACT
>Ga0070714_100004750_pt1 | contig 10286 bp, 12 predicted proteins | sample LARL83metaG_FD_65450 | JGI IMG/M metagenome (GOLD analysis project Ga0070714, IMG submission 65450) | Corn, switchgrass and miscanthus rhizosphere microbial communities from Kellogg Biological Station, Michigan, USA - LAR L8-3 metaG | ecosystem: Host-associated > Plants > Roots > Rhizosphere ... | reverse complement strand
GCTGCACCCGTTCCGTGAGCTCGCCGGGGCCCGGCACACCGCCCCAGCCACCCCCGGTGACCTGCTCTTTCACATCCGGGCCAACCGGATGGACCTGTGCTTCGAGTTCGCCGCGCAGGTGATGAAGCGGCTGCGCGGCGCAGTCGAGGTCGCCGACGAGGTGCAGGGATTCCGCTACTTCGACGAGCGGGACCTCATCGGGTTCGTGGACGGCACCGAGTCGCCACCCGGTGCGGCCGGCGTCAGTGCCGCGATCGTCGGCGCGGACGACGATGCGGACTTCGCCGGGGGCAGCTACGTGATCGTGCAGAAGTACCTGCACGACGTTTCCGCGTGGAATGCGATCAGCGTTGAGGAGCAGGAGCGCGTCATCGGCCGCACCAAGCTGGACGACATCGAGCTCCCGGACGACGTCAAGCCGGCCAACTCGCACGTCGCGCTGAACACGATCACCGGGCCTGACGGCGAGGAGCGGCAGATCGTGCGGGCGAACATGCCGTTTGGCAACCCGGGCAAGGACGAGTTCGGCACCTACTACATCGGGTACGCCGCCACGCCGTCGGTCACCGAGGAGATGCTGTCGAACATGTTCATCGGGCGGCCGCCGGGTAACACCGACCGGATCCTCGACTTCTCGACCGCGGTCACCGGCTGCCTGTTCTTCGCTCCCGCCGCGGACTTCCTCGACGACCCGCCGGGGCCGCCAGGCGCGGACGAGGCGGCCGCCGCTGGCGCCGCCCCGGCCGCCGCGGGGCCGGCCGCGGTGCCACCCGCCACGCCGGACGGCGACGGGTCGCTCGGCATCGGGTCGCTCAAAGGGCTAGCCGGCGCGCCGTCAGCTATCGCGGGCGCCGGGAAGTGACACCTCGCCAAGGACAGTGAAAGGGAAGCGATGAACAACCTGCACCGCGAGCTCGCCCCGGTCTCGGCGGCCGCCTGGGCCGGCATCGAGGAGGAGGCCAGGCGCACGTTCGCGCTGCACGCCGCCGCCCGCAAGGCGGTCGACGTCACCGGGCCGGACGGGCTCGCGCTCGCCGGGCTCGGCACCGGGCACGTGACCGCGATCGACTCCCCGGCCGACGGCGTCACGGCGGCACTGCGCAGCTGGCGCCCGGTCGTCGAGCTACGGGTCCCGTTCTCGCTCAACCGCGCGCAGATCGACTCCGTGGAGCGCGGCGCGCTCGACCCGGACTGGCAGGCGGTGAAGGACGCGGCCAAGAAGATCGCGTTCGCCGAGGACCGCGCGGTCTTCGACGGGTACGCGGCCGCGCAGATCAGCGGGGTCAGGCAGCTGTCGGACAACCGCGCGCTCACGCTGCCCGGCGAGCCGCGGGACTACCCGGACGTGCTCACCAAGGCGCTCGGTGAGCTGCGGCTGGCCGGCGTGGCGGGCCCGTACTCGCTGCTGCTCTCCGCGGACGCGTGGACGGCGGTCAGCGAGACCTCCGACCACGGCTACCCGATTCTCGAGCACCTGCGGCGGCTGCTCGACGGCGACATCATCTGGGCGCCGGCGATCGACGGCGCACTGCTGATGTCCTGCCGCGGCGGCGACTACGAGCTCCGCCTCGGCCAGGACCTGTCCATCGGCTACCGGTCGCATGACGCGGAGTGGGTGGAGCTGTACTTCACCGAGTCGTTCACGTTCGCCGTCTACACCACCGAGGCGAGCGTCGCGATCAGCGCTTAGCGGGCGGCGTCGGCCGGGCGGGCGTGCCCCGGCTGTTGCCTGGTAGCGTGCGGCGGGTGATGATTCGGGAGGCGCGGACCGACGAGCACGACCTCGTCGGCGAGCTGCGCGTGTCGGCGTACCGGGCTGGCGGGGTGCTGTCCGAGTCCACCGACTACGCGGACACCCTGCGCGGGTTCGGGTTCGACGGCGGCTGCTCAGTGCTCGTCGCCGAGGACGGGGCCGGCCGCCTCGTCGGCACGATCACGTTTGAGCCGTTCGGCCCGGGCAGCGAGCTCGCGCGGGACGAGGCGGAGGCGGACATCAGGGCGTTCGCGGTCGACGCGCGGGCCCAGGGCCAGGGCGTGGGCCGGCAGTTGCTGCGCGCCGTCATGGAGCACGCGGCGCGCCGGGGCGTGCGCCGGCTCCGGCTGTGCACGCTGCCGGCGATGGAGGCCGCGCAGCACCTTTACGCGGCGGCCGGGTTCACCAGGACACCTGACCTGGACTTCGAGCCGGCGCCCGGCGTCGCCCTGCGCGCCTACGAGCTCGGCCTGCCGGCCGGCGAGTTACCGCCGGCCGTCGCGGTTCGCATGCTTACTCGGCGTGCCGGGCATACCGAGGGAGCATTGCCGGGCCTACTGAGGAGAACGTCGTGACAACGCTGACCGGCCGACCGAACTCCGCGCTGCTAGTCATCGACCCCCAGAATGGCGTGCTCGCCGCCGCCGAGAACCGGGACGGCGTGCTGAAGAACATCGACATCCTCGTCGCGCGGGCACGCACCGAGGACGCGCCCGTCATCTGGGTGCAGCACGCCGGCGAAGGCCTGGTCCGGGGCAGCGAGGCCTGGCAGTTCGTCCCCGAGGTCGCCGGGCTCGACACCCAGCCGGTCGTACACAAGGTCTACGGCGACTCCTTCGAGGACACCGACCTGGAGCAGCTGCTCGCCGCGCCCGCCGTCGGGCGGCTCGTGGTGGCGGGCGCGCAGAGCGACGCCTGCGTCCGCGCGACGATCCACGGCGCGTTCACCCGCGGCTACGACGTGACCCTGGTCAGCGACGCGCACACCACCGACGACCGCACCCCGTACGGCGGCCCGCCCGCCGCGCAGGTGATCGCGCTCACCAACCTGTACTGGAGCTACCAGTCCGCCCCCGGCCGCACCGCCCTCACCGTGCCGACGGCCGAGGCCTGCTTCGCGCCGTACCCGGACTGACGACCGTCAGTCGCGCCACTTGATCAGGGCGGCCCGGCGGGGGGTCACGTAGCCGTGGTCGGCGAACCAGCGGGCCGAGGAGCTGATCGCCTCGCTGGCCGGGCGCGCGGTGTGGCCGATCTCGGCGCGCGCCCGCGCGTCGGTGAAGGTCATCGGGGCCCCGGACATGCGCGCCGCCTCGAGCGGCACGTGCGGCGCGCGGCGCAGCACCCGCCCCTCGACCAGGGTGGAGGAGGCGCCCGCGGCGAGGATCACGCCGCGCGGCACCCGCAGCCGCGGCGCCGGGAGGCCGGTGCAGGCGGCCAGCTCCGCCAGGATGTCCCGCATTGTCAGGTTCTCGCCGCCGAGGATGTAGCTGCGGCCCCTGGACCCGCGCCCCAGCGCCGCCAGGTGGCCCGCCGCCAGGTCATCGACGTGCACCACGTTCATCGCGGTGGCCGCGTACCCGGGCATCTTGCCGTTGAGGTAGTCGAGGACGACCTTGCCGGTCGGCGTCGGGGTCACGTCGCCCGGCCCGAGCGGGAACGTGGGCAGCACGAGGCAGGCGTCGAGGCCCTCAGCGCACGCTCGGAGCACCTCGTGCTCGGCCACGTACTTGGACCCCTTGTACGAGCCGTACAGCCGGGCCAGGTCGGGGTAGCAGGTCTCGTCGGCCGGCCCGCCGTCCTCCGGGTGCCCGAGCACGCCGATCGTGGAGGTGTACACGAGCCGCTCGCAGCCCGCGGCCCGCACCGCGGCGAGCACGTTGCGCGTCCCGCCGACGTTCACGTCGTAGAACACCCGCGGGTCACGCGCCCAGAACCGGTAGATCGCGGCCAGGTGGATCACGAACCGGGCGCCGGCGCACGCGGCGCTGACCGCTACCGGGTCCCGCAGGTCCGCCTCGACCAGCTCGGCGTCAAGCAGCATGAGGTTACGGCAGTCGGCGCCGGGCTCGGTCATGGCGACCACGTGGGCGCCGGCGGCCCGCGCTGCCCGCACGACGGCGGAACCGATGAACCCCGAGGCGCCGGTGACCACCACCCGGTCCCCCGGCTCGATCCTGGCCTGGCAGGACAGTTGATCAGGCACGTGATCAACTGTCCGTCCCGGCGAGCATTCACGCAAGATCATCTTCGCCGCGGCCGGGATCGCCGCCCGCTCTCAGCCTGCCCCTCACCAGGCCCGGTCCTCAGCCGGCGTGGCCGTCACCGCCACCCTGGGCCCACGGCCGTCCGCCGCGGGCGGTGCCGCGGTGCCAGCTGCAGTCGCCCGCGGCGTCAGCCGGCGACGGCCTGCGCTTCGGCTTTCGCCGACACCGGCGGCGTGGGCAGCCACGCCTCGCCGGGCTCGACCACGAACGTGTAGTCGAGGGTGTACCAGGGCTCGGTCACATCCGGCGCCGGGGCCGGCTCGCCGGCTGGCTCATGCCGCACGTAGTCGACGATGAGCGCCCGGGTGACGCCGAACTGCGCGTCGGTGTCGAGCATCGGGTCGTCGTGGCTGTACAGCTGCGAGGTAATCGTCTTGAACCCGGGCTGGTAGACCATCGCGTGGATGTGCGCCGGCCGGAACGGGTGCCGCTTGAGCGTGGTGAGCAGGTCACCGGTCGGGCCCCCGGTGGGTATCGGGTAGCCGGACGGCTTGATGCTGCGGAAGTCGAAGGCGCCGCGGGTGTCGGTGACGAAGCGGCCGCGCAGGTTCCACTCGGCCTGGTCCGGGTCCTGGTTCTCGTACAGGCCGTTCGGCGAGGCGTGCCAGACGTCGATTTCCGCGCCGGCCACCGGGTTGCCCCCGGTGTCGGTCACCGTGCCGGAGAAGAACAGCGGCGGCCCGGGGGTGGGCGACCGGACGATGGACTCGCCGCTGCGCATCACCGGGGCGCCCTGCCGCCAGAACGGGCCGAGCAGGTTCGCGGACGTCGGCTGCTCCTGCGTGCCGTTGTTCATCAGGCACACCAGCGTGGACAGGCCGAGGCTGCCCGCCATCAGCCGCACCTCGTTGTGGCTCGGGGTGGTGAGCTGGCCGAGCCGGGCGACGATGCTGATGCTGGCGTCGAACTCCGCTTCAGTCAGCCGCACCTCCCGCGCGAAGTCGTGCAGGTGCCGGATGAGCGCCTGGACGACCTCGCGGAACCGCGGGTCGTCCGCCCGGCCGGTCTCCGCGAGGACCGCCTCGGTCAGCTGCATCTCGTCCTTGATGATCATGTGCGTTCTCCTACCCGGCGGCCCGGCGGGGATCATCGCCGGAGCGGATGCCACTTTGCGGCTAATGCGCACCGTACAGGAACGGGAGACCGGGCCCGCCGCGAGCGGCGCCCGTGGACGCGGAGACCGCTGACCCCGCGTTACGCGCTGGCGCGGTGGACGCCGGCGCTCACGGCCGGCTCGGCGGCGGCCGTGCGCTTGGCATCGGCCCCCTTGTCCGCCGCGTTCTGCCTGTTCAAGGTGCAGCGGTCTTCGGCGTGCTCAACGATGATCATGGTGCCGCCCGGCCCGGGAAAGACCGACCACGTGATGCCGGGCGCGTCCGCGTGCGCGCGCGTCCACCGGGACATGTCCTGCTTGGTGGTTATATGCGCGATCTCGGTGATCCCGGTGATCACGGCATCTCTCCTTTCGGCGGAGCGCGGGTCGCGCTCCGCGGCCACGGGAGACTCGTGGTCCTCGCGGCCCGGGGGCAGGGGTGGCACGCCCGGCGGAAGGCACCACGCGGGAGCGGTCACCGCCTCACCAAGGCCGTCTGGGCATGCCAAGAGCCCGTCACGGCGCGCGGCGGCAGCCGCCTCTGCCTGAGACACCCTCACGCTGGGGATTCGGCGACGTATCGCGGCCAGACCATGTCCACCGAGGGGGTTGAATGGTCTAGACCGCTTCGCGCCTCATTACTAATATCAGATGCTCTAGAGGCGTAAGCACACTCCTGGGGCCTATGTGACGTGATACGGCTCACGTCCGGTGAGGTCGCGATTAAGCCGGCGCGGCCGGCCTCTGGGCTCGCCGGGCGGCCGCACGCGCCCGCCCGTGGTCATTCCCGGCGGCCAAGGCTGCTGTGCGGAACGGGCGGCCGGCGTTACTGTGTGTGCCGGAGAGGTGATGCTATGCGGGCATGGCACGTGGACCGGCCAGGGCTAGTCGGTCAGGGACAACCGCTGGTGGCCAGGGACACGCCGGTGCCCGTGCCCGGCCCGGGCGAGCTGCTGCTGCGGGTGCTCGCCTGCGGGGTGTGCCGTACCGACCTGCACGTCACCGAGGGCGACCTGCCAGTGCACCGGCCCGGGGTGACGCCCGGCCACGAGGTGGTCGGCGAGGTGGTGGCGACCGGGCCGGGCAACTCGGCCGGCTTCGCCACCGGCGACCGGGCCGGGGCGGCCTGGCTGCGCTCCACCGACGCCACGTGCCACTACTGCGCGCGCGGCGCGGAGAACCTCTGCCCGTCGTCGGAGTACACCGGCTGGGACGCGGACGGCGGCTATGCCGAGTACCTGACCGTCCCCGCGGCCTACGCCCACCCGCTGCCGACTGGATACTCCGACGTCGAGCTGGCGCCGCTGCTGTGCGCGGGCATCATCGGCTACCGCGCGCTCAAGCGCGCCGCCCTGCCGCCTGGCGGCCGGCTCGGCCTGTACGGCTTTGGCGGCAGCGCTCACCTGGCGGCGCAGGTCGCCCTCGCGCTCGGCGCCACGCTGTCCGTGATGACCAGGGGCGAGCAGGCGCGGGAGCTCGCCAGGTCGCTGGGCGCCGCTTTCGTCGGCGGGCCGTCGGACGTGCCGCCCGAGCCGCTCGACGCCGCGATCCTGTTCGCGCCGGCCGGCGACCTGGTGCCGCCCGCGCTTGCCGCGCTCGACCGCGGCGGCACGCTGGCGATTGCCGGCATCTACCTGTCCGACATCCCGCCGTTGTCCTACGAGCGGTACCTGTTCCAGGAGCGCCAGGTGCGCAGCGTCACCTCGAACACGCGGGAGGACGCCCGCGAGTTCCTCGCCTTCGCCGCCGCGCACAAGCTGTCCGTCACCACGCACGAGTACCCGCTCGACGACGCCGTCCGGGCCCTGTCCGACCTGAAGGCCGGCCGCTTCGACGGCGCCGCCGTCCTCGTCCCCTAGCGGTCCCGCTAGGTTGAGCAATAGCAGATGCCTGATGAGCACGGGACGGGAGAGAACAGTGGCTAATGACTGGAACAACGGCGTGATCGAGGAGTTCCGCGCCAACGGGGGCCATGTCGGCGGCCCGTTCAAGGGCGCGCCGATGGTCCTGCTGCACCACGTCGGCCGCAAGAGCGGCACGGAGTACGTCACCCCGCTCGTGTACCTGCCCGGTGACGACGACTCGTCGTTCTGCATCTTCGCCTCCAAGGCCGGCGCGCCGGCCAACCCGGACTGGTACGACAACCTCATCGCGGCGGGTCACGCCACCGTTGAGGTGCTGGGGAGCACCTACCAGGCGAAAGTCACCGAGCTTCACGGCGACGAACGGGACCGTGTCTTCGCCGAGCAGGTCAAGCGCATGCCCGGCTTCGGCGAGTACGCGCAGAAGACCGAGGGCATCCGCACGATCCCGGTGCTGCGGCTGAGCCGCGGCTAACGCGGCGCGCTGCCCGCACAGTCACTGCCTCCTGTGCAGGATAAGGAGGAACTCGGCGGTCGCCTCGCTGGAAAGCCCGCCGAGGAAGCCGAATCCGGCTGGCAAGGTGACATCCCAGTGCGCTGCCGTGACCGGGATGGATCCAGCAGCCTCGACGGTGCTCCCGTCTCGGCGGGCCGAGAGCGTAATCGTGACCGGCCGCGTGACGCCGTGCAGCATGAGCTGGCCGGGGAACTGCGCGGTGACCGTCCGCCCGGCGTCGAATCCTGCGGGCAGCCGCACCGGGCCCGTGAGTGTGATGGTGGCATCCGGATCCGCGGCCGTGTCCAGGCTGGCGGCGAGCTGCGGACTTGGCTTGCCGCCGACCGTGATCTCGGTCAGGCCGATCCGGAATACCGCGCTGGTGACCTGGCTGCGGGCGATGACGGCCGTCCCGGTGATTTTGCTCGTCCGGCCGGTCACGTCATTGCCGAAGCCGAGGGCGCTTTCCCTGATGCGGAACCCGGCAACGGAGCTCGCGGTCACGTCCCAGGTGCCACCGGCCGGCCCGGCCGGTGGCCTGGCGGGGCCCGAGGGCAGCGTTAGCGGCGCGGCGGACGGCTGGGACTTGACGAAGATCGCGGCGCCGCCCACGACGATGACGACGAGGACTGCCACGCCGGCCAGCGTCCACCGCCACCAGCGGCGCCGGCGGCCTGGCCCTTTCACGGCTCGCCGCCCTCTCCGAGAACTACGCGGAACACGGGGTAGCTCGGTGCGATGGCCGCGAAGTCAGCCGCGGGCGCGTGCTGGCTGACGGGAATGTGCGGGCGGCCGCCCGGCACCTTCCGCAGGTAGCGGCGCAAGATCTCGGGGCGCTCGGCCGGCGGCACCTCGACGAGGTGGCAGCGGACGGCACGCCCGTGCCTGATAACCGCCTGGCCGTTCGCGGCCCGCACGTTCAGCACCCAGTTGCAGTGCTCGCCGAGCATCGAGACCAGGTACCACTGGCCGGCCAGGTCCGCCATGCCCAACGGGAAGCGGACGATCCGGCCAGACTTGCGCCCGGTCACCTCGAGGCTGACCCACCGCCGCGGCCCGAGGCCCAGGCCGAACACGGCGGCCCACAGCATCGACAGGCGGCGCGCTCGCGGGTTGCCCCGGCCGCCCGGGTACATGGCTCGCAGCGTGTCACTGTAGCCCGTCCAGGTCTTCATGGACTCCTCCAGATAAGCTTGGTGTCAGAGTCCAGAATCTGAAATACGATATTTCAAATCTAGAGTCCAAGGTCCTGTCTCCGGGACCCCGACCCGAGCGGGCAGGTAACAGTGCCAGATCAGGCGCAGGCCCCGACCGGCCTAGGGCGCCGCGGGCGGCGGCTTCCCGATGAGGAGCTGCGGCGGCGGATGCTGCGGGCGGCCGCCGCCATGGTGCACCGCGCCGGGCTGACGGTCAGCCTTGACCACATCAGCTTCGAGGACGTGATCCGCGACGCGGACGTCTCGCGCAGCGCCGCCTACCGGCACTGGCCGTATAAGGACCTGTTCTATGGCGACCTGATCGAGGAGCTGGCCAAGGAGGGTCTGCCGCCGGGGATCGTAAACGCGGAGTACGTGCTGATCCAGCAGGTCGTCAAGGAGTTCCCCGGCGAGCTTGACACGCCCGGGCAACGCCATGAGCTGCTGACCGAGCTGTTCCGCCGGCTCGCGCTCCTGGACTTCCGGGCCCTGGCCGGCTCACCGGAATGGCAGACGTACATCGCCCTGCAGGCGGCACTCAGCGCCATCGCGGACGCTGAGCGGCGTGACCGCGTGCGCGCCGCCCTGGCCGCGGCCGAGCAGGAACGCCACGCCCGCGTCGCCGCCGCCTGGGAGCTGCTCGCCAGCCTGTTCGGCTACCGGATCCGGCCGGAGACCGGCGCCAGCTTCGGCATGCTGATCACGCTGGTTGACGCCACGCTGCGCGGGCTGATCATCATGGCCCAGCCGGCCCCTGAGATCGCCGACTCACTGGTCAGCGCCAGCCCGTTCGGCGCGACGACCGCGCAAGAGTGGTCGCTGCCCGCCCTGGGCGCGGGCAGCGTCGCGATCGCGTTCCTCGAACCCGATCCCGCGGTCACATGGGACGGCAAGCGAGTCGCGCGCATCCGCCAGCTGCTGAGCGGCGCTGTCCCGCCCTATGAATGACACCGTTCGGGAGAGGCCGCCGCCGTCATGCGGTGAGCGACTGCTCGAGCTTGGCGAGGAAGCCAGCCAGGGCGGCGCGCTCGGCGGCGGTGAGCGCGGCGACCAGCTCCGCCTCGTGACCGAGCAGCTGGCTCACCGCGGCCTCGATGAGCTCGTGGCCGACCGCGGTGAGCCGGACGGAGACGGCCCGCCGTGAGGCGGGCGACGCGGCCCGCGCCACCAGCCCGGCCCGCTCGGCCCGGGCGACGCGCTGGGACACGGCACCGGCGGTGACCAGCGTGCGGCGGGTGATCTCGCGCGTGGTCAGCTCATACGGAGGGCCGGAGCGCCGGATCACGCTGAGCAGGTCCAGCGTGGCGGAGTCGATGCCGAGGGCGGCCAGGGTACGGCGGCGGTCGTCGCCGAGCAGCTTCGCGACCCGCCACAGCGGCGTGATGATCTCGATGGACTCGGTAAGCACGCCGGGCAGCTCCCGCCGCCACGCCGCGGCGATCTCGGCCGCCGGCCAGCGTGACACGGGACCGCCCGGGTAGTCGCCGCCGCCTGGATAGTCGCCGTCGGCCGGGTAGTCGTCGCCTGGGTCTTCATCGGTGCCCTGATGCTCGCCGGCACCCGTGTCATTGGACATCCGCCGCCTCCCGCGTTACGTTTAGAGCTAAACATATCTCGTT
>Ga0070714_100004749_pt1 | contig 10287 bp, 14 predicted proteins | sample LARL83metaG_FD_65450 | JGI IMG/M metagenome (GOLD analysis project Ga0070714, IMG submission 65450) | Corn, switchgrass and miscanthus rhizosphere microbial communities from Kellogg Biological Station, Michigan, USA - LAR L8-3 metaG | ecosystem: Host-associated > Plants > Roots > Rhizosphere ... | reverse complement strand
GTCGGTCAGCCACTCAAACGACTTGCGCTGAATATCGATCAGGTTGGGGACTTCAAGGACCTTGTTCAGACGCGCGAAAGACCGGCGCGTCCGGGGGGCGTGAGCGGTAGCCAAGACGGCGACTCCTCGGGCGGTCGAGAGGGAGAAACTGGACGCGACGTGAGCTTTCTGGGCTCAAGCGAGCGCGACCAGCAAAGATAGCACACGGCATCGGCGCCCTGTGGAGGACCTTCAGCACTCACGGACCCCGTCCCCGACGGCCGCGTATGTGGCGCGGCGCCGTGTCATATGGACGGCTACGACTATTGGCTGACCGGGGCAGTGTAGGGGGTAATCGCCACTCCGGCAAGCAACTCGTCTTCCCCGGCTTTGCGGGGCTTAAAGCGAAAGCGCCGGCTCGAACGCGAGCCGGCGCTTCAGGCGGTGCACGAAGTGAGCGCTAAGCCCACGATGCGGAATCCATCGGACTGACCTCCTATGCAGCCGCCGGGTCCGATGTCGGATGGCGGCGGGAACGGACGAGCGGGATGCGGCGCAGCGGCTGGGCCTGTCGCCGCGGAGTGATCTCCGTGTAGCGGAAGACAGCCCGACCGAAGCGGACGACGTCGCCGTCGGTCAGGGACTGGACCGTGACCCGGCGGCCGTTGACGAACGTGCCGTTGTAGCTGCGGTCGTCGAGGATGCGCGCGCCGTCGCCCCGCAGCGCGAGGATGGCGTGACGCCGGGAGACGTGCGAGTCCTCCAGCCGCACGTCGGCGACGAGCCCCCGGCCGATGTGGGTGATGGGGCGTTCCAGAGGGATCAGCCGCGTCTCGCCGTTGTGCTCGAGCGAGAGGTAGCGACCGCTCGGCGCGCCGGCCTCGGAGACGAGGCGATCGCGGGTGCGATGGTCGAGGAGGTCGTAGGGGTCGACGACGAACGGGGCGCTCGTGTCGAGCCCGTCGGTGGGGTGATCGTGACGGGGCGAAGGCTTCAGGGGAGCCCGGTCAGGGAGCTGGGCTTGAATGGTCATGGCCACAGCTCACCATCGCGTGCGAACACGGAGGTCAGAGCCACCGAAGAACTTCCGAAGGGCTCTTATATGAGCGAAACGCGCTCCGTGCCGGGCACGGAGCGCGTTTCGCGAAGAAGTGGCGGGCGGCTCGCGGCGAGCCGCGGACCGGGCGCTACTTGAGGTCGACGGAGCCGCCGGCCTCCTCGAGGTCGGCCTTGAGCTTCTCGGCCTCGGCCTTATCGACGCCCTCCTTGACGGGCTTGGGCGCCTCGTCGACAAGAGCCTTGGCCTCCTTGAGGCCGAGGCCGGTCGCGGCACGGACGACCTTGATCACCTGGATCTTCTTGTCGCCGGCAGCGGTGAGGATGACGTCAAACGTCGACTGCTCCTCGGCGGCCTCGCCGCCGCCGTCACCGCCACCCGCGCCAGGCGCGGGCGCCGCGGCGGCGACCGCCGTGGCCGAGACGCCGAACGCCTCCTCGAGCGCCTTGATGCGCTCGGAGAGCTCCAGCACGGAGATCGACTTGAGCTCCTCGATCCATTCCTCAGTGGTGGCCATGGTTCCTCCTTATTCGTCGGACGTCGCCGCGTCCGACGCGGCTTGCGTTTCAGGTTCAGGTTCGTCGGCGGCCCGGGCGGTCTCGGCCTCGGCCTCGGCGGTGTTGGGCTCAGGGTCGGGCGGGCCGGCGGGTGGCTCCTCGGCCGCGGCCTCGGTCTCGCCGGGGGCGGTCTGTACCGCCTCGGCCTGCTCCTCGGCCGCCGCCTCGGCCGCGTCGCCCGGCGGCGGGGCGGCCGGCGTCCCCGTGACAAGGCCTTGGTCGGCGATCGCCTGCAGCTGGATGGCGAGGCCACCGATGAGGGCGTTCAGCCCGCGGGCCAGGCCCGTGAGCGGCGCCGCCACCGTTCCCACCAGCTGGGCGTAGAGCACCTCGCGGGCGGGCAGGCGCGCGATCGAGCGGACGTCGTCGGCCGTCAGGATGGTGCCGTTGAGGACGCCGCCCTTGAACTCGAGCAGGTTGAACTGGCGCGCGGCGTCATTGAGCGCCTTGGCCGCCAGAGCCGCGTCGCCGTTGACGAAGGCGAGGGCCGTGGGGCCCACCAGCATCGGCTTGAGCGTGTCCAAGCCGGCCTGGTCGGCGGCCCGCTCCGAGAGCGAGTTCTTGACCACGCGGAACCGGGCATCGGCCTCGCGCAGCTTGACCCTCAGGTCGGCGACCTGCGAGACGGTGATCCCGCGGTAGTCCACCGCGAAGATCGCCTCCGCGTCTTTGATCTCGCCGGCGATCTCATCGACGACGGCTGTCTTCTGGTCTCTGTTCATACCTTGGCTCTCTCTCAAAACGAAACGCCCGCTGGTCGGCGGGCGTCGTCGGGGGGCACGGCGCAGAGGCACCGGCCGGCGTCGAGCGGTCCGCCTGCTCCGGGCTTACGCGCTGGCGGCCGGAGGTCTGAGGCTTTCGTCTCTTGTGGTTGCTCTGAGTCGATTCTAGGCGACTAGGCCGCGACGGGCTCCTCGACGATGTCACGGGTGCGCGAGGGGTCGACCTTGACGCCCGGCCCCATGGTGCTCGCGAATGTCACCGAACGGATGTAGCGACCCTTGGCGGCCGAGGGCTTGGCCCGGATCAGCTCGTCGATGACGGCGGCGTAGTTCTCGAGCAGCATGCGCTCGTCGAAGTCCTTCTTGCCGATCACCATGTGGACGATCGCGGTGCGGTCGGTGCGGTACTCGACCTTGCCGGCCTTGGACTCGCTGACGGCCTTGGCCACGTCCATCGTGACCGTGCCCACCTTGGGGTTCGGCATCTTGCCGGCGGGACCGAGGATCCGGCCGAGGCGGCCGACGATCGGCATCATGTCGGGCGTCGCGATGGCGACGTCGAAGTCGTCGAAGCCCTCCTGGATCTGCTTCGCCAGGTCCTCGCCGCCCACGACGTCGGCGCCGGCCTCCTCGGCCTCGCGCGCCTTGTCGCCCTGGGCGAACACGGCGATCTTGACGTCCTTGCCGAGGCCATGGGGCAGCGCGATGGTGCCGCGCAGCTGCTCATCGGCGTGACGGACGTTGAGCCCGGTGCGGACGTGCACCTCGACGGACTCGTCGAACTTGGCGGTGCTCAGCTGCTTGACGAGCGCGATCGCCTCAGACGGGCTGTATTCCCGCCCGCGGTCGAAGCGCTGCTTGGCGTCGAGGTAGGACTTTCCGTGCTTGGCCATCTCTTGCTCCTTGCGCTCTAGACGACGTCCACGCCCATGGACCGCGCCGTGCCGGCGATGATCTTCGCCGCGGCGTCGATGTCGTTGGCGTTGAGGTCGGCCATCTTCTTCTCGGCGATGGCCCGTAGCTGGTCCTGGCTGATGGTGGCCACCTTGTCGCGGTGGGGCTCGGCCGAGCCCTTCTCCAGCGACAGCGCCTGCTTGATCAGCACCGCCGCGGGCGGGCTCTTGGTGACGAACGTGAACGAGCGGTCCTCGTAGACGGTGATCACGACGGGGATCACCGTGCCGGCGTCCTGCTGCGTCTGGGCGTTGAACGCCTTGACGAACTCCATGATGTTGACGCCGTGCTGACCGAGCGCCGGGCCCACCGGCGGAGCCGGGCTGGCCTGGCCGCCGACGGCCTGGAGCTTGATCTGGGTTAGGACTTTCTTCGCCATTGCTCTCTCTGCGCTCGGGAAGGGCTAGATCTTCTTGACCTGGTCGAAGCCGACCTCGACCGGCGTCTCACGACCGAAGATAGACACGAGCACCTTGAGGCGCTGGGCGTCCTCGTTGACCTCGGAGATCTCGCCGCTGAAGTCAGACAGGGGGCCGGAGACGACCTTGACGGACTCACCGATCGAGAACTGGGCGCGACTGCGCGGGCGCTCGGTCACGTTGTCCATGTGGAGCAGGCGGTCGACCTCGGCCTGCGTGAGCGGCACGGGCTCGTTGGAGGCGCCGACGAAGCCGGTGACGCCCGGCGTGCCCTTCACCAGCGACCAGGAATCCTCGTTGAGGTCCATCTGGACCAGCACGTAGCCGGGCATCGTGCGCTTCTCCACCGTGATCTTCTGGTTGTCCTTCATCTCGGACACGGACTCGGTGGGGACGATGATCTGCCGGACCGCGCGCTGCTGGTTGAGCGACACGACGCGGTGCTCGAGGTTGTGCTTGACCTTGTTTTCGTGGCCGGAGTAGGTGTTGACGACGTACCAGCGGAACATGTTTCTCTCAGGATGGAAAAGGCTTTACGGGAGGATGATCTTGACGACCTTGGTGGCGACGAGGTCAGCCACGCCCAGGAAGACACCGGCGACGATCACGAACCCGATCACAACCCCGGTGGCCTGCATCACCTGCCGGCGATCAGGCCACTGTACCCGCTGTAGCTCGCGCCAGCTTCCCCGAAGGAACTCGACAAGACGGACTCCCAGACTCGGTTTCCGAGCCGGCGTCGCCGCCGAGGCAGGTCTGCGATCCACTGCGCCGGCACTCGTCGGCTCCGAATCGTCGTCACTCTCATCGTAGCCAGCGTCCGCGTCCTCGCGCTCGTTCTCCGCGATCTCCGCCTCGGTCAACTCCGGGCGGCCCACCATCAGCTGCTCCTCCGCGAGCTCTACGTCAGGCGTCGCGTGCTCGAGCGGATCCGGGGTCTCATCGGCCCGGCCACCGTTGGCGGTGGCAACGCCGGGCCGGGCGGTCCCACCCTCGCGGGGCGGGCGGGTCCGGCCTGCGCTACGACGTTTACGGTTGCGAGCCACTGCAGGATCCGGGGCCGCGCGCTACCGCGTCTCGCGGTGCGGAGTGTGGCGCCTGCACCAGCGGCAGTACTTGCGCAGCTGCAGCCGCTCCGGATTGTTCCGCTTGCTCTTATTCGTCTGATAGTTCCGGCGCTTGCACTCCTCGCAGGCGAGGGTTGCGGCAATCCGGACGTCTCCACGGGCCATGTCGCGCTTCTTTGGTGGTAGGGATTCTGCCGCCGCGGGCGTGAGAAAGAACGCCCCCACGGCGCCGTCCTGAGTGTAGCGCCCGGTCTGGGCCCGGGCGCGTGCGATCGCCCACATCTCTCAAAGCACGAAACTATGCAGCAGATGCACGCCCCGATCGCTGCGCGCACATGATCCGGCTGCTCGGCCTGGTCATCTCGATTGGGCTCGCGGATTCGCTGAATCCGACGACGATCGCCCCTGCCCTCTACCTCGCCGCGGGCGATCACGCCCGCCGCCAGGTTGCCCAGTTCACCCTGGCCGTGTTCGGCGTCTATCTCGTGGGCGGCCTGGCCATCGCCCTCGGCCCCGGAGAGCTCCTGCTGGCGATCGTGCCAAGGCCAGGCCGCCACCTCGGCTACGTGCTGGAGATCCTCGCCGGCGTCGCGATGCTCACCGCGTCGGCCCTGCTCTGGGGCTACCGCCACCGCCTCTCGGAGACCCGCGCCCCCGAGATCAACACCCGGGGCCGCTCGAGCGCGATCCTCGGCGCCACCATCACGGCGGTCGAGCTGCCCACCGCCTTCCCCTACTTCGCCGCGATCGCGGCGGTGGTGGCGGCGGACGTGGGGATCACGCGCACCATCTTCCTGCTGGTGGTGTTCAACGTCTGCTTCATCGCGCCGCTGCTGGCGATCATGGGCGTGCTCACCTTCGCCGGCCCCGACGCGCAACTCGTGCTCACGCGCGGGCGCGAGTGGCTGGAGGCGCGGTGGCCGACGGTCCTGGCCGTCCTGGCGCTGGTGGCGGGGGTCATCGTCACCCTGCTGGGCGTCACCGGGCTCGCCATCGGCCACCACAACGACTTCGGCACGTTCTCGCGCAAGTTCCGCAAGGCCCTGCATCTGCACCAGTAGGGGGGTTTCGGGGGCTCTTGGCCGTGCGGGCCGTGGTTTCAGGGGCTCCGGGCGGAGGCATATTCTGTGGCGGTGGCAGCCGTGACCCCGGAAAACAGGACGTTTGACTCGGCCGCCCTGGCCCGCCTGCTCGACGGCCGCTACGCCGAGGTCCGGCGCGAGATCCGCGAGGTCATGCGCCGTCCCGAGTTCGCGCCCGTCGTCGCGCTGCCCACGGGCGAGTACCGCGAGCGCGTGCTGCAGTGGGCGCGCTCGCTGGCCGACGAGGGCCTGACCGCGCCCGGCTTTCCCGAGCGATACGGCGGTCGCGGCGATCCGGGCGCGAACGTGGCCGGCTTTGAGACCGTGGCCCTCGGCGACCTCTCGCTGCTCGTCAAGTTCGGCGTCCAGTTCGGACTGTGGGGGGGCGCCGTGCAGCAGCTCGGCACCGAGCGCCACCACGAGCGCTATCTGCGCCCGACCGCCACGCTTGCGCTCGCGGGCTGCTTCGCCATGACCGAGGCCGGCCACGGCTCCGACGTCCAGCAGCTGCAGACGACGGCCACCTACGACGCGGAGTCCGGGGAGTTCGTCATCGACACACCGGTGGATGAGGCGCACAAGGAGTACATCGGCAACGCCGCATGCCACGGGAACGTGGCGGCCGTGTTCGCTCAGCTGATCGTCGCCGGCGAGAACCACGGCGTCCACTGCCTGGTCGTCGAGCTGCGCGATGAGCACGGCAACGTCCGTGAGGGCATCCGGATCGAGGACTGCGGGGAGAAGATGGGGCTCAACGGCGTCGACAATGGCCGCATCTGGTTCAGCGGCGTGCGTGTCCCGCGGGAGGCGCTGCTCAACCGCTACGGCGACGTGGACGAGGACGGCGTGTACTCCAGCCCGATCGAGAGCTCCAGCCGGCGCTTCTTCACCATGCTCGGCACTCTGGTTCAGGGCCGCGTCTGCATCTCGGGCGCGTCGGTCAGCGCGGCCAAGAGCGCGCTGACGATCGCGGTGCGCTACGGCCTGCGCCGCCGGCAGTTCGGTCCCGAGCCGGGCCACGAGGTCCCGATCCTGGAGTACCGCACCCATCAGCGCCGGCTGATGCCGCCGCTGGCCAAGACCTACGCGCTGCATTTCGCGCAGGCCGAGCTGGTGGACCGCTTCGACGCGATCATGCGCGACGCCGACGCCCCCGAGCGCGACCGCCGCGAGCTCGAGTCCCAGGCCGCCGGCATGAAGGCGACCGCGAGCTGGCATGCCTCGCACACGATCCAGACCTGCCGGGAGTGCTGCGGCGGGGCCGGCTACATGAGCGTCAACCGCCTCGCCGCGCTGCGCGCGGACACCGACATCTTCACCACCTTCGAGGGCGACAACACCGTCCTGATGATGCTGCTGGCCAAGGGACTGCTCACCGACTACGCCGAGCACTTCGGGGATCTGAACCCCGTGGGCACGGTCACCTTCGTCGCCGGCCAGGCGGTGGAGACGGTCATCGAGCGGCTGTTCGCGCGCCAGATCGCGCAGGTGATCGGCGACTTCGTCTCCCGGGGCGACGACGATGACCTGCTGGCGCCCGAGGATCAGCTCGAGCTCTTCCGCTGGCGCGAGGGCCACATCACCGCCGCCGCCGCGCAGCGCTTCAAGCGCGGGCTCGATGACGGGCACGAGCCCTTCGAGGTGTTCCGCGCCGTGCAGGATCACGCCGTCAACGCAGCCCGCGCCCACATGTCGACGGTGCTGCTCGAGGCCTTCCAGCGTGCCGTCCGCGAGTGCGCCGACGAGGACCTGCGCGACGTCCTGAAGCTGCTCTGCGACCTCTACGCGTTGGACGAGCTGGAGTCCGATCGCGCCTTCTTCATGGAGCACGGCCGGCTCTCCGGCCCTCGCTGCAAGGCGATCACGCGCGAGGTCAACCGGCTCTGCAACGAGGTTCGCCAGTGCGCTGGTCAGCTCGTCGACGCCTTTGCCATCCCCGACGAGGTGATCGCGGCCCCGATCGGGCTCGCCGACGAGTCGGCGGCCCAGCGCTGACACGGCGCGCGCGGCATGACCGGGGAGCTTGACGTCGGCCGGCTGTCAGAGCTCGAGGAGCTGCTGGGGGCCGAGCGCTCGGCGATCGTGGGGACGCTGCTCACCGAGCTGGCGTCGGCGATGGGCCGGATCGACGCCGGACTGGATCGCGGCGACATGGCCGAGGTGGCGGCGGCGGCGCACGCGGCCCGCAACAGCGCGTTGATGATCGACGCCCAGCCGCTGCTACGCGTCCTCAAGGAGCTGGAGACCTGCGCCCGCAGCGAGGACGCGGCCGGCGCCGGCGCGGCGCGGGAAAGGCTGACGGACGCGTGGCCGCGGCTGCGCCGTGAGCTCGAGGGCGCCGCGGGCTGAGCGTCAGGCCTGGCGGGCGTCGCGGACGAGCCGGCGCATGCCGCTCAGCCAGCGCTCGGGCTGAGCGCCCTTGAGGGCCATGTGCTTGGCCACATCCTCGTGCGGGAGGATGAGGAAGCGCTCGTCGCGCACGCCGGCCACGACCGCGGCGGCCACGTCCTCGGGCTCGAGCAGGCCGCCCGCGAGCAGGGGCGCCGCGCCGACCGGGTCGTCGAGCGCAACGTCCAGCATCGGGGTCCGCACTCCCTGGGGGCAGAGGCAGGAGACCCTGATGCCGGCATCCGCGTAGGTGATGGAGAGCCATTCGGCGAGCGCCACCGCGGCGTGCTTGGTGATCGAGTAGCCGAGCGCCGACACCTGCGTGAGCAGCCCCGCGGCGGAGGCCGTGCTGAGCAGATAGCCGTCGCCGCGCGCGACCCAGCCCGGCAGCAGTGCCCGGGCGGCCCACACGTGGGCCATCACGTTGACCTCCCACGTGTGCTGGAGCTCGTCGTCGGGAGCCTCGGGGCCGCCGCCGGGCCCGGGCACTCCGGCGTTGGAGAAGAACAGGTCGATGGGCCCGTGCTCGGCCTCGGCCGCGGCGATGAGGTCGAGGATCTGAGACTCCCGGCCCACGTCCGCGGGAATGGGGGTCGCGCCCATCTCGCCGGCGGCCGCGCGGAGCTTGTCCGCGTCGAGGTCGGACACCACCACCCGCGCCCCCTCGGCGGCGAAGCGCGCCGCGCACGCGCGGCCGATGCCGCTCGCCGCCCCGGTGACGACGACGTGTTTGCCGGTCAGCTCCACGGCGGTGAAGCCTACGAGTTTGCCGGCCGGGCTGAGAGCTGCCCCGCAACCTGCAGAAGCCGACAAACTCCCGCGACGGCTGAGGATCTGTCGGGAAGTGCATCCCCCACATGCAATTCCCGCCAGAACTGACGCCCCGTTGCGCGTTTGTCGGGATATGCAGGTCCGGCCGGCCCTCCCCGAAAGCCAGCCACTTTCAGCCGGTCAGGCGCTGCCGAGGGCCACGCCCGCGGCCACGATGAGCGCACCGCCGAGGGCCACCTGCAGCAGGCTCGTCCGCAGGGACACCGAGAGGAAGCGCTTGCGGATCAGCGAGATCGTGATCAGCTCGATGGCGACGACGACGCCGGCCACCACCAGCGCCGTGTGCACCTCGCTGATGAGGAACGGGAGCGAGTGAAAGACGCCACCGATCGCCGTCATCGTCCCGGTGACGATCCCCCGGACGAGCGCCGATCCGCGGCCGGTCTCGCTGCCGTCGTCAGACAGGGCCTCGGAGAAGCCCATGCTGATCCCCGCGCCCAGTGCCGTGGCCAGACCCACGAACAGCGCGGCGTGTGAGCCCGAGAGAAGCGCCGCGGCGAAGATCGGCGCGAGCGTCGACAGCGTGCCGTCGATCAGCCCGACCAGGCCCGGCTGGATGTAGCGCAGCAGGAGTGTGCGCTCGTCGATGCTGCGGATCTGGTTCAACGTCCCGACCATGTGCTCCATCATTATAACAACTGTGTTAGAATTAGGCCTCCCTTAGAACGAGACACAGCATGGCCATCGACTCCCCCACCGACCTCGTTGAGCTGCTGCACCGGCGCGGCCAGCGCGCCACGCCGCAGCGGCTGGTCATCCTGCGCGAGCTGCGCCGCCGGGGCCGCCACGCGACCGCCGACGAGGTCCGCAGTGCCGTACGGGACGAGCTGCCGGGCACCTCGACGCCCACCGTCTACGCGGCGCTCGAGCTTCTGGTCGATCTGGGACTGGTGCGCCGGGTGGACGCCGGCGCGGGCGCGGTGCTCTACGACGCGCGCACCGAACCCCACCAGCACACGGTGTGCCGCCGCTGCGGCCGCGTGGACGATCTGGACGCGGACATCGACACGGCGGCCCTGCAACAGGCGTCAGCCCAGGCGGGCTTTCATGCGCTGGGCGTGGAGGTCGTCATCTCCGGGCTGTGCCGAGAGTGCGCCGCCGCGCAGGCGCGCGGCGACTGACGGCGGCGGCCGGGACGGCTGGCGGGCGACGGCCGCGACGGCGAGCGGGCGACGGCGGCGGCTAGCGGGCGACGGCGGCCCGAGCCTGCTGGCGCTCGGGACTGATCCGC
>Ga0070714_100004747_pt1 | contig 10288 bp, 7 predicted proteins | sample LARL83metaG_FD_65450 | JGI IMG/M metagenome (GOLD analysis project Ga0070714, IMG submission 65450) | Corn, switchgrass and miscanthus rhizosphere microbial communities from Kellogg Biological Station, Michigan, USA - LAR L8-3 metaG | ecosystem: Host-associated > Plants > Roots > Rhizosphere ... | reverse complement strand
ACTTGGGCAGGTCGAGGTGCGCGACGAAGCGCACGTCCGGCTTGTCGATGCCCATGCCGAAGGCGATCGTGGCGACCATGATGACGCCGTCCTCGCGCAGGAAGCGTGCCTGGTTCTCGCCGCGCGTGCGAGAGTCGAGCCCGGCATGGTAGGGGAGGGCCACGTGCCCGTTGCCCGCAAGGAACTCGGCGGTCTGCTCCACCGAGGCGCGGGCCAGGCAGTAGACGATGCCCGCGTCCCCGGCGTGCTCGGTCCGCAGCAGTTCGAGCAACTGCCGCTTCGGGTCGTTCTTCGGCGCGATCCGGTACTGGATGTTGGGCCGGTCGAAGCTCGCCACGAACCGGCGGGCCTGGGCCAGGTCCAGCCGGGACACGATCTCGGCGCGGGTGGCCTGGGTCGCGGTGGCGGTCAGCGCGACAAGCGGCACCCCGGCGAAGCGCTCGCGCAGCACGGCCAGGCCGAGGTAGTCGGGACGGAAGTCGTGCCCCCACTGGGACACGCAGTGCGCCTCGTCGATGGCGAACAGCGAGATGCGGCCGCGCTCGAGCAGCCGCAGCGCCGGCTCGGTGCACAGCCGTTCCGGTGCCACGTACAGCAGGTCAAGCTCACCCGCGACAAAGGCGTCCTCGACCAGCCGGCGGGCGCCGATGTCCTGGGTGGAGTTGAGGAAGCCGGCCCGCACACCGAGGCCGCGCAGCGCGTCCACCTGGTCCTGCATGAGCGCGATCAGGGGCGAGACGACCACCCCGGTGCCCTCCCGCACCAGGGCGGGGATCTGGTAGCACAGCGACTTGCCGCCGCCGGTCGGCATCAGCACCACGGCGTCCTGGCCGCCGATCAGGTGGTCGATGATCTCCTGCTGGCTGCCACGGAACGTGTCGTAGCCGAAAACCCGGCGCAGCACCTCCGCGGGGTCACTCAGGCGCGAACCGGCGACGGGGGAGGCCACCCCAGTTACTTTACGAGGATCCCCCGACGGGATGGGGCCCGCCGCGCCTGCCCGGTGGGATCACCACAGATCGCCGCCGGTGAGCACGTAGATGAACGGCACGAGCGGAATCAGCACGAACACGGCCCAGGCCAGCTTCGCGCCCTTGGAAATGTCGGTACGGGACAGCAGGTCGATCCAGATGAGGACGACCGCGAGGGGATGCAGGAAGCAGAGCAGGAGCTCGATGACCTTCTTCATGTCCCGAATCCTAGGGTGGCCGGGAGCTAGCCTGGTCCCTCCGACGCACTGGAAGCGCTGATGCCCACCGATGTGCTGAACCTGCGGGCCCTGAACCGGGCCCTGCTCGCCAGGCAGATGCTGCTCGAGCCTTCCCCGCTGCCCGACGGCCCCGGCCGGGCCGCCGCCGTGATCGCGATGGTCGAGCACCTGGCCGGGCTGCAGGCCCAGGCGCCGTTCCCGCCGTACTACGGGCTGTGGTCCCGGCTGGCCGGGTTCCAGCCCGCCGACCTGGCCGGGTTGCTGCTCAGCCGGCAGGTGGTCCGGATCGCCCTGATGCGCTCCACGATCCACCTCGTCTCCGCCCGCGACTGCCTGACGCTCCGCCCGCTGCTCCAGCCGGTGCTTGACCGTGCCCTGCCCGCCATCTTCGGCAAGCAGTTCGCGGGCCTGGACACCGCCGCCCTGGCCGAGGCGGGCCGGGCGCTGGTGGACGCCGAGCCGCGGACGTTCGGCGAACTCGGCGGGCTGCTCGCCACGGACTGGCCGGGCCATCCCCCCAACGCGCTCGCCCAGGGCGTCCGGGTGCTGGTGCCGCTCGTCCAGGTGCCGCCGCGTGCCGTCTGGGGCGCCTCGGGGCTGTCCAGGCACACCTCGGCGCAGGCCTGGCTGGGCTCCCCGCTGGATCCCCGACCGTCACCTGACGCTCTCGTCCTGCGCTACCTCGCGGCGTTCGGCCCGGCCGCCGTCGCCGACGTGCAGGCCTGGTCGGGGCTGACCCGGCTGGGGGAAGTGGTGGACCGGCTGCGGCCCGGGCTGCGCACGTTCCGCGACGAGCGGGGCAAGGAGTTGTTCGACCTGCCGGACGCGCCGCGGCCCGCCCCCGGTACCCCGGCGCCGGTGCGCCTGGTCGCCGAGTTCGACAACCTGGTCCTGTCCCACGCCGACCGCGCCCGGGTCATCAGCCCCGGTCACCGGCAGCGCCTGAACACCAGGAACGGCATCTTCCCCGGCACGGTGCTCGTGGACGGGTTCGTGGCCGGGATCTGGCGGCTCACCCGGTCCCGCGGCGCGGCCACGCTGACGGCCGAGATGTTCACACCCGTGTCCCCGGCCGACCGCGACTCCATCATCGCCGAGGCGCAGCGACTGCTCGATTTCGCCGCCGCTGGCGACGGCCATGAGATCAGGTTCGCACCGCTCGTCTGATCGGCGGCCGTAGTCCTTGACCTGCTCTCGTGCCAGGAACAGGCTGGTAAGCGTCATGAGCCAGGCTCGGAGAGGACGACGACAGGTGAGGAAACGGCACGCACGAAGCCTGTTCGCCCTTCCTGCGGCCGTGCTCGTGGCCGTCCTTGGCGTCACCACGGTCCTCGCGGCGGTCACCTGGACGGTCCGGCCCGGCGGACCGGTATCGATGAAGTCCGGCAAGCTCATACTTACCGACACCGCGACCGGCGCCGCGCTGACCTGTCCGCCAACCGTCCTCAGCGGCACGCTGAAAAGCGGCAGCGGGCTGCCCGGCACCGGCATCGGCTCGATCACGGCCGTCCACTCGCTCTTCTGCCCCACCCCTCAAGGCATCTCGTTCACCCTGAGGGCACGCGATCTGCCCTGGCACATGAACGTCTTGTCCTACAACGCCACGACGGGCGTGGTGACCGGGAGTCTCAGCCACCTCCAGATCGGAGTGTCCGGCACGGCCTGCACGGCGGTGATCGACGGGACGAGCGGCACGGCCAGCGACGGCACCGTGAAGTTCCGCTACACCAGCAGCACTGGCGGGCTCCAGACTCGCACCACCGGCGGCAACCTGCACCTCTACCGCGTGCGCGGCTGCGCGGGGCTCCTGCGTACCGGCGACCCGGCCACCATCCGCGTCACACTCACCATGAGCCCAAGACAAGCGATCACCAGCCCGTGACGCAGTTCCACCTTCGCATCGGCATGCCGCGCCTGCACCCAGAGGTAGAACCCGGCCCGTCCCAGCAGCGCCGGGCCGCTGGCAGCGCCCGGTCGATGCCGGCTGCCCACGGCAATTGTCTCCGGTTGTCTCAGAAAGCGGAGCAAGTCTTCACCCCGGGGATCGCCTGGGGATATACCCGACCGTGAAGGTGCCGGCGTCGCCGCGTGCGGCCGCCATGAGCGCGGCAGGCCAGCGTACCGATCTTGGAAGGTGCGTCAATGAACCGACTCAAGCTTGCCGTGGCGATGTTCGCAGTCACGACCGTGGTCGCCCTGCCAACAGCACCGGCAGCCTTCGCGGCCCCAGCGCAGGTAGCCGCCACAGCGAACCTGTCGGTCAGCGCGCAAGCGGCATTGGCGTCGAGCACCACGGCGGCACCGCTGCTGATGATCCACGGTTTCATGGATAGCTGCCATGACGCGTTCGACTACAACCCCTCGGGCTGGGACACGAGCAATTCAGGCGGCTACGGAACCGCCATGTCGTTCCTCTCCGGCCTCGGTTTCACGAACCAGGTCCAGATCGGCTACTACACCAGCGCCCAGCCAGGCCTCTCCGTGCAGGACTACGACACGAGCGGCGCGCAAGGCTATAAATGCGATTACAACCTGCAGACCAGCTCCGACGTTAAAGGCTCAGCTACCGGAAGCAACGCGTATAACGGCCAGTGTAATAATATCGATACGAACACATCCGATTACGGCACTACTAACGATCATATTGCCAGACTCGGGTGCTTGCTGGCCTGGCTCATCTTTGACCACTACACGCTGCAAGGTCAGCCGGTCAATGTGCTCGCTCATTCTATGGGCGGGTTGATCATCCGGTACGCGATCGGCGCGACAAATGCCGGAGTGGCCAATTTCCCGCCGCAGCGCCTGCTCGTCGCCAACGTCGTCACGGTCGCGACGCCGCACCAGGGGCTGCCAGACAACGGCACGCCCGCCTCCTACTATGAAGCCGCCGTCATCCTGGACGGCAACAGCAACGAACTGTCGGACATGGACGCGAGCTCTGGTCTCATGAGCACGCTCGGCGGCTCCGCGTACCAGCAGCCGCAGGGACTCACCGGTACGTACTGGACGCTCATGGGCGCATCCGACGGACCATACGGCAGCGCCCCGTTCTGCGACGCCCCCCCGCCGAGCGGCGCCATCACGGACGGCGGGAATATCATCTCGTGCTGGCTGGGCGACGGCGACTCGGTAGTGCCGGACCACAGCCAGATGGGGATGCAGTCCAACGCCAAGATCTTGTACGGCGTGCAACTCGGCCAGATCATCTCTTGCTCGCCGACTTGCGTTTATACCTTGAACACCGCGGACGCCGCGACGCAATACGAGCACGAGGTCACCATACCGTGCGGCAGCTTCCTTGGTGTTACCGCATGCTTCAAGGCTGGCCCTTACTACCTCAACGACACAGGAAGCGGCGGCACCAAGGCCTGGGAATGCCATAACTGCGGGGCTGGCATTCCCGGCGGTAACCCGGTGAACGAGAGCCGTTCGCTGACCGCTACATCAGCCGGGCTCCAGCACAACTCCGCCTTGTGCGTCGCGGGGCGGTTCAGCGACGGCAGCACCGATCAGGCCATCCTCAACGCCTACAACGCCAATGGCGGGGTAGGCAATCTCGGCTGCCCATTCGACAACGGCGGCGGCGTCTACGTGCATTACTGGAGCGGGCCGCAAGCCAATGTCCAGGACTTCAACGGTGGCTCGTTCGGCCCGGCGGTCATGGTGGACGGGCCGCAGGGGTCCTACTTCGTCAACTACGGCTTCCGCACCGCCTACGTCGGCGGCGGGTACGCCAAGACCTGCCTGGCCCCGGTCAACAACGCCTACAGCTACGCGGGCGGGACCCGCCAGGACTTCGTCAACTGCTACATGACGTGGACCTCGGCGGGCGGCGTGGTCGTGCACGGGCCGAACCCGACCACCTGCACCGACTACGGCGGCTCGACGATGACCGGCCCGAACGGGTGCGTCGGCTTCCACACCGCGCCGCCGCCGGGCAAGCCGGCCTCGGGCAACGTCTGGTTCTCCGGCAAGGGGGTGGGCTTCAAGGGCCAGGAGATCTGGACCTACGCCAACGGCACGGTGGCGACCTCGACCGCGGTCTACAACCTGTCCGGGCTGAACACGGCGACCGCCTCGCAGCTGCAGGCCTACATCCCCAACAACTACTCCGACGCCTCCCACGCGCACTACCACTACTGCTCGCCGGGAGGCGGCTGCGCCGACGGCTACGTGAACCAGAACAACTTCACCAACGCATGGGCGACATTCGGCGCCGTGTGCACCACCGACGGCACGGCGACGATCACGCTCGCCGACGACGGCGGCGACACCTACCCGGCCATCGTGGGCGCGGACGCGATCCGCGCCGTGCATACCGGCATCGCCTGCTGACCGGCGCCGCCGGGCGGTTACCGGCCTCGCGAGCCGCCGCCGGGTTCGCTGGTCACGGCGGTTCCCAGCTGCTTGGAATCCTGGGCCGTGTGCGCGAGCACCGCCGTGGCCACCTCCGCGTGTGCCCGGCTGGGGAGCTCCGCGCCGACGCCGTCGAGGACCAGCAGGGTTGCGCCGGAGATCTCCTCGGCCAGCGCCTTCGCATTGCCCACCGGGAAGAACGGGTCGGCCGCGCCGTGCACCACCAGTGTCGGTGCGGTGATCTCCGGGAGCCGTTCCCGCCAGCGTGGCGTGCAGTCCAGCTTCGAGAACACCGTGCTCAGCAGGCCGTTGCGCGCCGACGCCGGGTGCGGGCCGGAGCGATCGAGAATACCGGCCGCGTGGACGCGGGCCTCGGTGGCGTCGAACTGTGGCGAGCCGGAGAAGACGCGGGCCGCGGCCACCGCACCGTCCAGGATCGACGTGCGGTCGGTCCAGTCGACCGGTGGAGCGCTGCCGAAGTAGGCCATGATCGCCGGGGAGTGCCCGGGCAGGTCGCCGTCGACGGGGCCCGGCGCGACCGGGCGGGTGCCGACGAGCACGAGCGAGGCGACCCGCGACGGGTGGTCCAGCGCCAGGAGCTGTGCGATGAAACCGCCGGTCGCGATGCCCACGACGTGCGCGCGGGCGATGCCGAGCCCGTCGAGTACACCGACGGCGTCGGTGACGAGGTCGCGCAGCGTGTAGCCGGGCGAGTCGGGGTCGACGGTGGTCGATCGGCCGGTGTCCCGCAGGTCGTAGCGGATGACGAACCGGCCGGTGAGCCGCTCGACGAGCTCGTCGTCCCAGGTGGCGACGGTGGTGCCGATCAGCAGCAGTGGAATGTCGGTCGGCGAGCCGACGGTGTCGACGCACAGCTCGACGTCGCCGGCCGGAAGAAGAGTCTCCATACCTGCCAGACCGCGCGAGATGGCAGAACTCATCGGGCCTGACCGCCAGACACGCCTAGACCCGGGCGGCGTCGCCGGCCAGTTCGGCCTGCACCTGCTCGGCCTCGGGCGCGCCGAGTTCGGTGTACAGCGTGAGCGCCTCGCGCCCGTGGCGGCGGGCGCGGCGCGTGTCGCCGCTGTGCTGGTAGCTGCTGGCCAGGCCGTGGTGGGCATGGGCCTGCTCGTATTTCTCCCCGGACCGTGCCGCCAGGCCCAGCGCTTCGGTGTACCGCGCCCTGGCTTCCTCCGGGTGCCCGGTGGCCAGGAACAGCTCCCCCATGTTGTTGAGGGTCATCGCCTGCTTGGACAGGTCACCCGCCTCGCGGAGCAGGGCCACGGCCTGCTGCAGATGCTCGGCCGCCGGGGTGAACCGGCCCTGCCGCAGGTTGATGACCCCCAGGCTGGCCAGCGTGTCGGCTTCGCTGGGCCGGTCACCGACCTCGCGGAGCAGGGCCAGCGCCTCGTAGAGGTGACGTGCCGCCTCCTGGTAGCGGTCCTGTCGCAGCGCGACCTCGCCGAGGTTGGCCAGCGCGCGGGCCTCCCCGCCCCGGTCCCCGATCTCCCGGCACAGGGCCAGCGACTCGCCGAGATCCCGGGCGGCCTGGCCGTACTGCCCCTGGCGCAGCGCCGCGAAGCCGAGGTTCCCCAGGGCGCGGGCCTGCCCGGTCCGGTCGCCGGTCTCCCGGTGCAGCGCGAGCGACTCGGTGAAATGGCCGACGGCCTGCTGCGATTGGCCCTGGAGCAGGGCGGCGAGGCCCAGGTTGGCCAGCGCGCGGGCCTGGCCCGGCAGGTCACCGACCTCGCGCAGCAGGTCCAGAGCCTGCCCGATGCTGGCGGCGCCCTGGGGATACCGGCCCAGCCGGAGGTCCACCGCGCCGAGGTTGTGCAGGGCCTGCGCCTCGGCCACCTGGTCGCCCACGCTGCGGGCCGCGTGGCAGGCCCGCGAGTGCACGGCGACCGCCTCCGCGAAGTGCCCGCCCAAGTCGAAATAGCGGTACAGCGTGGCCGCCAGCCGGACGGCCTGGCCAGGCCAGCCCTCGTCGGCCATGTGGGCGGTGACCGCCACCAGGTTCGCCCGTTCGGCATCCAGCCAGGCCCGCGCCTCGGCCTCGCCGGCCAGGGCGGGAATGGGGGAACCCGGCGCAGGCACCCGCGGCCGGCGATGGCGCTCGGCGGGGAACAGGGTGTCCATCGCGGTCGCGGCGGCGTAGAGGTAGTAGTCGAACAACCGGGTCAGTGCCTGCCGCTGAGCCTGCGGACCGTCGGCGGTGGCAAGCTCGCGGGCATAGCCGCGGAGCAGGTCGTGCATGCCGTACCGGACCGGCCCGGCGGACTGGATCATGGACGCGTGGGCCAGCGTGGCCAGGCTCTGGGCCGCCTGGCCGGCCGTGGCGGCGGACAAGGCGGCGACCGCGTACCGCTCGAGGTCGGCGCCAGGATGCAGCCCGGCCAGCCGGAAGGCGTGGGCGGCCCCGGCGTCGAGCTGCCGGTAGGACCAGGAGAACGCGGCGCGGATGTCGGCGGCCGGGTCAGCGTCGTCGCGGAACGCGTCAAGCGGCGGGCGTGCGGCGAGTTCGGCGGCGATCTCCCGCAGATCCAGGTCCGGCCGCATGGCCGTGCGGGCGGCGATGATGGACAACGCGAGCGGGAGCCGCGCGCACGACGCGATGATCTGCGCCACCGCGCCCGGGTGGGCGGCGAGCCGGTCCGCGCCGAGGCGCTGCTCCAGCAACTGGGTGGCCTCGCGGTCGGTCAGCACGTCAAGCTGCAGCGGGCGGGCGGCCTGCGTGGCCACCAGCCCGGTGAGCTGGTTGCGGCTGGTGACGATGACCCGGCAGGTGGGGGCGCCGGGCAGCAGCGGCCGCACCTGCGCCGCGTCCCTGGCGTTGTCAAGCAGCACCAGCATCCGCTTCCCGGCCAGCAGGCTCCGGTACAGGCCAAGCTGGGCCTGCACCGTCTGGGGCCGCTGCTCGGCCGGGACATCGAGGGAGTCAAGCAGCACCAGGACGGCTTCCTCCGGCGCCACCGGGGCCCCGGACGGGTCGAAGCCGCGCAGGTTCACGTAAAGCTGCCCGTCGGGGAACTCCCCGGCGACCTGATGCGCCCAGTGCACCGCCAGCGCGGTCTTCCCGACCCCGGCCGTGCCGCCGATCGCCGTGATGACCGCGGTCCCGCCGGGCTGCTGCAGCACCCGGGACAAGGTGGCGAGCTGGTCGCGCCGCCCGACGAAGGCGGGCAGCGTCGCGGGCAGGTGTGCGGCCACGACCCGGGCACGGGCCCCCTGCCGGGCACCGCCAGGCCCGGTGCCACCAGGGACCACGTCGGCGGCCAGCCGCCGGCCGGCCGCGGCGATGAACTCGGCCCTGGCCTCGTCCCGCAGCCCCAGGGCGTCGGCCAGCCGGTGTAACGAGTCCCGGTACGGCCATTTGCTGGCGCCGCGCTCCAGGTTGCCGATCGTGCGGACGCTCAGCCCGGCCCGCTCGGCAAGCTCCTGCTGCGACAGCCCGGCCGCCCGGCGGCAGGCACGCAGATGGCTCCCGAACGCCCCGCCATCCTCACTCATACCAGGCCTTCGCGTTCCGGGAGCCAGCGCGATCGGAACTGTATCAGTACTTTGCCAGTGAGTCTGCCAGTAAGTCTTCCTGTTCTTTGCCATTCGGTGGCGTTTACGTTCTGCGTACCGAACCAACATCCGTGGTCGGCAAAATCTCGGGAGCAGAATCATGAAGAGCGGGCATCTGGGGGGATGGCTCGCGGCAGTTGCCTGCGTTGTGGCCGCTGGAGCCGTGACCTGGGCGCTCTGGCCGTCGAATCCTGGCACGGCACCCCACGCCCGCCATTACCTGAATGTCACGGCGTGCCTGCTGACCGACTCCCGCGGGATCACGCCCGGAACCCCGGGCGCCCCGGCCTGGGCGGCCATGCAGAACGCCTCGCTGGCCACCCATGTAATGGTCAGCTACCTGCCCGACACCGGGCCTGGCAGCGCCACGGTCATGCTCAACACGCTGGTACAGCGGCACTGCGGCGTCATCATCACCACCGGCACCGCCGCCCGCCCGGTCCTCGCCGCCGCGAGGGCCAACCCGCACCAGCGGTTCCTGCTTGTGAGCAGTCACCCCGCCGCGGCAACGACGCCGAACGCGGCCGTCGTCACCGCGGCCGACGCGCCGCAGCGCATCGACCAGGCGCTCCGCACCCTCGCCTCGGCAGCCTGATCACTGGCCCGCGCCGGGCGGGCCGTTCCCGCACGCACCACCCCTCTCGTCCCTGGAGTGCATCATGATGCGCTGGTCATCTCGGCAGAGCCGTAGTCGTCGGTTCGGATCGCTCGTGTGGCTCCGCGCGGTGGCGCTGATGGCCACCGTGGTGTGGGTGGTCATGACCGGGGCGCCCGTGGGGGCGGCAGCCGTGCGGGCGGGGCACGGGTCGCGGTCTGCGGGGTTGTTCGGGTACGCGGCGGGGCCGCGGCAGCACCTCGGCACCGCGGCCGGCAGGCCGCACCGCGTGCCGGTCTCGGCAACCCGCGCCCGGGTGTCGCCGGGGAGGATCCGGGGGCACCGGGCGCCCAGGCCGCATCTGGCGCCGCCGCCGGTGGGTACCCCGGCGCACGTGCGCACCGGGTCGGCGCGCATGCCGCGCGGCTTCCTGGTCACGGGCCACCAGATCGCCGGGGTCGCGCCCGGGCCGGGGGTGTCGCCCCGGGCCGCGGTGCCGCCGCGGGCTCCCGCGCCGCCCGGGCCCGCCCCGTCGCCGTCCGCGGTCCCGTCGCCGT
>Ga0070714_100004745_pt1 | contig 10290 bp, 10 predicted proteins | sample LARL83metaG_FD_65450 | JGI IMG/M metagenome (GOLD analysis project Ga0070714, IMG submission 65450) | Corn, switchgrass and miscanthus rhizosphere microbial communities from Kellogg Biological Station, Michigan, USA - LAR L8-3 metaG | ecosystem: Host-associated > Plants > Roots > Rhizosphere ... | reverse complement strand
GGACAGCGCCATGGCGAAGCACGATGCGTGCGCCGCCGCGATCAGCTCCTCCGGGCTCGTGCCCGACTCGCGCGTCTCCGCGCGCTGCCGCCAGGTCAGGGCGAGGTCGGAGAACGCGCCGCTCGCCGGGTGCACCGTGCCATGTCCGCGTGCCAGGTCACCTTCCCACGTGGCGTTTGCGCTGCTCGACACGGCCATGCGGTTGACCCTCCGAATCCCCCCGGGACGCAACCCGGCCAGCGTAGCGCGTCGTGCGGGGTGCACCGTGGAGAGTGGCGGGTCAAGCCACCTCGGGCGCGCCGCCCGCTACGACATCCGCGACCAGCGCCCCGCTCGCCGTGCCCGACGCCGAGCCAGGCCCAACACCATGGCCGACAGGGCAACGGGCTCACCCCAGGGCAGCGGCGCCGTGGTGTTCGGCAGGCCCTGCAGCGACGCGTCACCCGCGCTCGCGGCGACGGTCGCGATGTCCGCGCCAATCGCCGGGCACGCGGTGAGGCTGCCCGACTCGCCGAACGCCGACCCGTTGCAGTTGCCGTACACGTCCTCGACCGCGCCCGCCGCGACGGTCGCAGCCGTGATCAGCGCGCCGCTGAACGGCCGGCCTTGATACGTCCCGCCGCTGATCGACGCCGGACGCGCCGTGATGTCGACGTTCTCCGTCGCCAGCGGGTAGCCCACGTGGACCTGCCCCTGCGGCGCAGACTTGAGCAGCAGCCGCGTCGACGGCACGACACTGAAGGGCGCCGAGGTGAGCGCGTAGTGGTTCGCCGTCACCACCATGTCGTACTCGCCGGCGGCCGCGCTGAGCGGCACCTCCCATTGCGCGGTGTAGCGCCCCGAGTCGTCGACGCGCCAGACGATCTGCAGGCCGAGGTCGTCGGCGACCGGTGTCCACGATGCCGGCGCGAGCCGTCGCACAGTGACGAACGCCGCGCCGACGCGCATGTCCGCACCGCCCGTCGCTCCCTGCCAACTGAGCACGGCGCGTGCCAGCCGCTGCGTCGTCTGCGGTTGGGTGGTGATGCTGGCGCTGCTGGCGCCGGTCGGGAACGGCGCCGCGCCACCGCCCACGGTCACGCCGTTGCGCGCGTCGTCGTTGAACGGAGTCGGCGCGCCGGTACCGGCGGCCAGATCGACGGTGAGCCGCACCAGTCCGTCGAGGATCGCGTACGACTGGTACTCGCCCCACAGCGTCGAACCGCCCTCGTAGTGCTGTGCCTCGTACTCCTGCGGGGTGGTGAAGTACTGCATGTACTCGTTGGTCAGGCCGTCGATGACCACGCGCGTGACGCCGAGAGTGGATGCCACCTTCATCACGGCCGCGCGCACGCGCTGCGCCATGGTGACGGTCATCTCGCCGGGGATGGTGGCGACCAGGCGGTCACCGAGTCGCAGCACAGTGATCGGCAGCACGCTGGGGAACGAGGTGTCGCGGTTGGGGAGCTGGGTGCGAATCTCGATCTTGTCGCCCTGGCCGTCGACGGGGTTGTCGACGGGCAGGTGGTCGCCTTCGAAGTTGGTGCCGTCGACCTGTCCGGTGATGTCGTAGAGCGGCCCCCGTCCCTCCTCGCTGCCGGTGAACAGCGACAGGCCGGTGACCGGGTCGGTGCCCAGCGCGTGGCCTGCGCTGGTGTGCACACCGCTGAGTGCGATGCGCGTCCAGCGCATGTCCATGGGCAGGTCGGTGCTCAAGCTCTGGCCGGCCTCGGTCCAGGCGTCGAGCATGACGTGGGCCTCGACATCGCCGACGCGCTCGGCGTCAGCGGGACCGGAGTGGCGGATGCCGCTGGTCTGGTCGCCCTCGTCAGCGTTGGCGAAGACCGAGACCACGTCCTGCGACGGCGGCACCGCGCCCACCTGCCGGATCGCGGTCTCGACGGCGCGGTCGGCGCTGGCCTGATGGTCGCCGTTGTACACGGTGAAGGTCGACTTGTTGACGGTGCCGTGATTGGCGAAGCTCGACCACAGGCCGACGGGCACGTCGCGACCCCCGATCAGCTTGTCGACGCGCAGCACGTCCACGGCAGGGTCGATGGTGTCGAGGTAGCCGCCCGGGTCCTGGCTGACCGTGCCGGTGCCGTAGGACTCGTGGATGCCGAAGTTGGCCAGGTGCGCCTCCAGGCTGCGATTCATGGTCAGGCCGACCAGCTCGCGATGGGCCCACGCGGCGGCGCCCGGGCTGAGGTCGTTGTCGGCGGCGCGGATGGCGGCGGCGAGCTGGCGCACCTCGAACGAGTACAGGTGGTCGTCGCGCGCGCCGGCGATGTTCTGCGTGGTCAGCGCCGTCAGGGTCGGGAACACCGTGTTGTAGGCGCTGTAGTTCCAGTATCCCGACGGCCCCGCGTGGGTGTGCGTCGCCGACACCAGCATGGTCTGCTCGGTGAGCGCCGGATCACCGACCAGGCGAAGCGCATCCTGCAGCACACCGCCGGCGACCCCGTTGAGGTCCTCGACCACCAAGCCGAGCTTGTGGCCACCTTGGGCCAGAACGATCGCGCGCGCGTACAGCCGGGTGTGCACGCCGAGTCCCTTGCTGTCGCCGCGCTCCCAGCCCATCAGGAAGTACCCGGTCGGCGGGGTGATGTCAGCCCGGCCGACGCCGACCTGGAGCAGTCCCTGCGCGGGTGGGGTAGCAGGCAGCGGGCCCGCCGACGACGCCGGGTCCTGGTAGCTGTCGGAGGCGGCGGGGTCGGGCGGGAAGCCGGCGAAGGAGGCCGCCGCGGCGGTGTGCGGCACCAGCGCGCAGAGGAGCAGCGCCATGGTGACGGCGAGCCGTTGCGGGCGGCGCGCGGCGCGATGGCGGGCGCCTTGCCCCAGCCTCGCCGTGGCGGGATGCATTCCCTTCCTCCTTGGGTGGTGAGGCCGTCCCTCTGGCCTCCGCCGGCAGCCCGACGGAAACACACTACAGCGTCGGGGAGGCTGCCCGACGCGGACGCTCAGCGCCCGACAGCGAGCTCGACGCCCAGCAGAGCGGCGATGGCGACGAGGCAGCAGAGGTGGTCGCGACAGATGCAACGCGCCAGCCGGCTCTGCTCCTGCGGCGCCTCCACCCCGCGAGCCAGGCGCAGCGCGCTGGGAACGGTATGGACGGCGGCCAGCGCGACTGGCGAGACGATCAACCCCAGCGCAGTCCACGCGGCCCATCGCGGCATGTCGCCCGCGACCAGCTGCGCGACGCCGCCAGCGACAGTCGCGAGCATCACGGCGCCGACCAGCCGGTTCATGGGACGAGCGCCGATCAGCACCCTGCGGTAGTACGTGGTGATCGATGCCAGCACGTCGTCGGGCAGATCACCGGCCGGGCGGCGGAGCACCTGGACGTCGTGCATCAGGTCGAACCACAGCACGGCGAGCAGGAAGCCGGCGCCGGCGGCCACCAATCGGGACACGGCGCGACATTGTGCGCGCCTGCGGCGCAGGCTTGGCGACCGAAAGGCGAGCGCAAGCACGGCAGCAAGCCGAGACGACAACGGCGCGCACCACCGCGCTCGGCTGTGGCACGCTCACGACCGATGGCCGCCGCCGGACCCGAGCTGACCACGCCGCGGCTCCGGCTGCGCCGCTGGACCGACGCCGACCGCGCTCCGTTCGCCGAGCTCAACGCCGACCCGCGCGTCATGGAGCACCTCAGCGGACTGCTGTCACCTGCGGACAGTGATGCGTTCATCGCCAGGATGGAGGCGGAGTTCGACGCTCGCGGCTACGGCCTCTGGGCGGTCGAGGTGCGCGGGGACGCCAGCTTCGCCGGGTTCGTCGGTCTGCACCTGCAGAGCTTCGAGGCGCACTTCACCCCTGCGTCGAAGTCGGCTGGCGCCTGGCACACCACGCGTGGGGACACGGCTACGCCACCGAGGCGGCCGGCGCGGCGCTCGACTTCGCCTTCGGCACCGCGGGCCTGACCGAGGTGGTGTCGATGACCACTCCGCCCAACCTTCGCTCGCAGCGGGTCATGCAGCGCATCGGCATGCACACCGATCCCGCTGACGACTTCGACCACCCCTCCTTCCCGTCGGGCCACCGGCTGCGCCGGCACCTGCTCTACCGCATCAGCCCGGCGGAGCGCCGCCGTTACGTCCGCGCGTAGCAGGTCACTGCGCCGGCGACGAAGGCGGGGGTGAACCCTGCATCGGCGAGCACCGTCTCCGCGAGCCGTTGGCCGGGGTCGAGACATGCCAGGCGAACGTCCAGATCCTGCAGCGCGATGACCGCCGGGTCGTTGGCGCCGGCGGCCACCCCACCGCTCTCGAGTGCGTCGAGCACCCGGCGCTCGCTCTGATCGAAGCCCGCGCCGCCGCCGGAGCGGACGTAGTCGTCGCGCGGGTCGACGGTGTGTACCCGGGTGGTCAGGACGGCGAGCGCGCCGCTGACGTCGCTGGGCGCCAGCACGTTGCCGTGCGCGGGCGAGCGCGCCGCGATGATGCGCGCGGCAGCGAGGGCGGCCGGGTCGACCTTCCACGCCGGCGACGCAGTGAGCTGCGCGGCGTTCGAGTCGGACCAGATGGGGACACCCGCCCACAGGATCAGGGCTGCGAGCGCCAGAGGGGGTACAGCGCTGACCAGACGTGGTGCGCGCCGCACCGCGCCGGCGGTGGCCAGAGCACCGACCAGCGCCGCAGCCGGTACCACCCAGAGCAGTCTCCACAGGACGGCCGACGACCCGGTGGCCAGCCGGTCGCCGACCGCGCGGAGCAGGCCCGGTGCGAGCGCGAGAACCATCAGCAGCGCCGACGCCGTCGCGACGACCCGTCCCCATGGCCGGCGCAGCAGCAGCCATCCCGCCAGCACCGCGAACAGCGCGATGCCGGTCAACGCGCTGTGGCCGAACACCTGGCCGAACACGTGGGTCGGATCGGTGAAGCCCTGCGGAGCGAAGTCGCCAGCTCCCTGGCCACCGCGGTCGACGCGGATCACCAGCGCGGTGGCCAGGGGATACAGCGCGACCCCGGCGCCGCCGACCAGCGCAGCGCGCGGCCGTCGCAATGCGAGTGGGAGCAGTCCGGCGACCGCGATCAGCGGCACCAGCAGCACCGCGGTCGAGGTCAGCCCCACGGCCGCGACGCCGGTGAGCACCAGCAGCGCCAGGCCGGGGCGCGTCGGCCGTCTGGACCATTCGGTCAGCAGGGCGAAGAGCAGCGGCACGACCGCCGCGACGAAGAGCACCTTGCCCTGAAACATGCGACCGAGGAAGAAGTTGCCGAACGAGGTGTGATCGGCGCCGCCCATGACGAGGAAGAGCAGGGCGATGCCCAGTGCCACCAGCGGCAGCCGCACCCGCCACGCGCGCAGCAGCCGCCACAGCGCCAGGGTGGCGAGGAAGGTCGCCAGCGGCGGCACCACGTAGTACACGATGTCGCCCGCCGGCCGGTGCAGCACGTGCGCGACCGCGCCGGCCAGCCCCTCGTACGAGGTGACCTGGGGATGCTCCAACGCCACGTACACCTGGTCGCTGAACAGGGTGTCGCGCGTGGGCAGCGTGCCGTGGTCGGCGACCCACTGGGCACGGTTGACGTAGTACACGTCGTCGGCATCCGGGCGGAGCACGAACAGCGAGAACACGCCCAACCCGGCGGCGACGCCGAGCACCAACAGCGACGCGAAGGGGCTGCCGCGGTCACCACCGTCTCGGGCAGCGTCATCGTCGCTCACATCACGCCGCGCGCTGCCGCGCCCCGAGAACGCCGCAGCGCTGAGACCCGCGACCGCCGCCAGCAATGCCGGCACCCAGATCGCCAGCCAGGCCGGCGGCCCGCCCGGGAGCGCAACCCGCACCGCCGCGTACGAGGCGGACGCGACGCAGACGGCAACGGCGGCGGTGCGCCATCTGGCCCATCGCACAATCGCACCCGGCGCGCTGCCGTCGAGAGCAACGCCAGGACCGCCAGCCGGTGTGCCTCCCCGCAGCCCAGCGCCACTGGCTCGCGCGCGGTGCAGCGCCAGCACCAGCCAGGCGCCCGGCACCATGGCCACTGCCCACAGCAGCAGCGCCAGCCAGGCGCGGCCGCTGGTGGCCACGGCCACGTCGGCCGCGAGCGTCCAGGTGCCGAACCCCACCACGGCTGCGTCGAGCAGGAGATCGACGAGGCGCTCAGCGCCCGCGGCGGCGCGCGGCGCGGTTGGGCTCGGCGTCATCGGTTGGGCCGATAGCCTACCCGCGGTGAGTGCTGGGCGGGGGCGACCGGCGGCCGGCCCCCGCCAGCGGTGGACGACTAGGCGAGCTTGACGCTGGCCGCGCGCGGCCCCTTGGGGCTGCGCTCGATCTCGAAGGTCACCTTCTCACCGCCGCGCAGCTCGTCGAAGTCGACGGCGACGCCACTGCGGTGGAAGAAGTAATCCTGGCCGTCCTCACCCGTGATGAAGCCGAAGCCGCGATCGGGCACCAGCTTCTTGATCTGTCCGCTCTGCATGCGAACTGCTCCTGTCCCTCGAATCCGAGCGTCTGGTCGAGTGCCCGTCGAGAGAGAGGTCGGGACACCGCGGCGCGCACCCGCTGCGGGTGCTGGCGCCGAGCCTAGCACGAGCGCACACGCCGCACCGCCCCGGGCAGGCGCGGTGCGCGTCTGCTACGGTGCGACCGCCGCTGCATCGCACGGAGGTGATCGCATGTCCGAGACGCCGCCACTGCAGTACGGAACCCGCTCACCCGACGGACGCTGGTGGTGGGATGGCCAGGCCTGGCAGCCGGTGCCGGAGGCGCAGCAGGCCGCCGAACGCGTGACCCCGTGGCAGGGTGGCGCGCTGCAGCCGGTGGTCGACGGTCCGCCCGGCAAGGTCCGCAACGTGCTCGCCTGCATCCTGCTGGCCATCGTCACCATCGGCATCTACACGTTCTTCTGGGTCTACTGGACGCAGAAGGAGATCAAGCAGCACAGCGGCATCGGCATCGGCGGCGGGTTGGGGCTGGTCATCTACCTCTTCATCAGCCCGGTCACCTTCTTCCTGGTTCCCGCCGACGTGCGCGCCATGTACGAGCGGCGCGGCATGACCAGCCCGGTCGGGGTGTTGCTCGGGCTGTGGATCCTGCTGCCGCTGATCGGCCATCTCATCTGGTTCGTCAAGGTGCAGAACGCGCTCAACGCCTACTGGGGCGGCGGCGGCACCACCCGCCCGGCCTGACGGGGACCGGCGGTAAAGACCGGTGAAGCCTCGAAGCGGGTCCTGACACGCCCGGGCCACACGCGGGAATGCCCAGGCGCCACAACGCATTTCCCCACCGTGCGCACAGCCTCCCGCGTGCCCCAGCCGGCCGCCGCGCGCCGACTCCCGTGAAACGAGCTTCGAAGAGGCATGACGGATGGGTGGCGGGGCGCGGTGGCCGCGCCGGCGCTGCCTACACTCGTGCCAAGCTCGGTCATGCCACCGACGCAGCTCCGGTGTCCCGGCACAACGATCTGCACCGACACGGCTGACGCGCCACCGCCACCCGGCGACGGCGCGCCTCCGTCCCGCCCACGTCGTCACACCCGTCCCCGCATCCACCTCCGCTCCCCGGCTCGCGCTGCGCGACGCCAGCGGTCGAGCGGCGTAGAGACAGGGGGACGCACACCGATGACACCTACGAGGTCGCGATCACGCGTGGCATATGGCATGGGACGGCAGCTCGCGCAGCGCGCGGCGCCGATCGCCTTGCGAGGGGGGAACGGGCACCGCGCGCGGGTGGCCACAGCGGGCCGCCGCGCCGGGTTCGCCGCCGGGGAGGCGACGTCCGGCCGTCAGCCGGTGTCGCCGCGGCGGCAGGCCATGGTGCTGCTGGGAGCGGTGGTGCTCAGCGCCGCCATCCTGGGCACCCTGGTCGGCCACATGCTGTCGGCCGTGCCCACCTGATGGGCGTGGCGCGCGGCGCGGCGGGAGTGGGGGACAGCGAGCAGCGCTGAACAGGGAGCGCGTCTCGCCCCAAGGGGGAATGAAAAGGAAGGGCCGGACACCGTGAGGTGTCCGGCCCGGAGAGGGGGGTCACATCCACGGCGCCCCGGGACGGGCGTCGTGGACGCGGTCGTTCAGGACTGGTGCACGAAGAACAGGTTGGTGCCTGCCGCTGCGGTGCCCGCCGCGTAGATGATGTTTGCCTTGCCGGCGGAGTCGACGACGAGCTGGAAGAAGTCGAGCAGGCTGCGGTCACTGCACAGCGAGGTGGCCGAGCCGCCCGCCTGGATGCAGCCGGTGTGGATGCCGGTGACCGCGGCCGCCGGGCTGAACGCGGGCGAGGCCGTGTTGGCGCCGCTCACATGGGCGAAGTCCACGTCCCACGAGGCGGATGCCGCCACCGCGTTGGGATCGCCGCCGGCGGACGTGCCGTACCAGCCGACGTCGACGACACCCGGCGACACCACGTCGAGGGTCGGGAAGACCGCCGTGCCCGACGTGGTCGACAGCGTCACCGGCGAGCTCCACGAGGCGCCGTGGGTGGTGCTGAACGCGTACTTGATGGCCACCCCACCGCTGGCGACGTGGTTGCCGCTGCTGTCGGTGGTGATATTGCGGCCCTCGGCCCAGGCGACGTAGACGGTGCCGTTCTGGTCGACCTTGACCGGAGCGAAGTTGTACTGCACGTCGAACGCGCTGCCGGTGCTGCCGGTGCCCGGGATGGACAGGTTGGTCCAGGTCAGGCCGCCGTTGTCGGAGCGCGACACGCCCACACCGCCGCCGTCGGCGCCACCGTTCTGCTTGCTGTAGGTGACGTAGACCTGACCGCTGTTCTGGTCGACGGCGATCCCACCCGGCGGGCACACGCACTCGCGCACCGGCAGGCCCACGCCGCTGATGCTGAGACCGACGCTCACCGCCGTCTCGGGGATGACGGGAATGTCCTGGGCCAGCAGCACGCCGACCTGCGGCACCACAAGGGGTGCGCTCTTGGCGACATGGACCGCGTCGACGCCGTCGTACACCATGTAGATGGCGTTGTCCTTCTTGGAGTAGACGATCCAGGGGCGATCGTCACCGGGCTGGGTGTGCCCGTACTCGTTGGCGATGAAGCTGCCGCCGTGGTTGGTGGACACGGCCATCGCCGAGTTGCCCAGCCACAGGTCAGCCTGGAAGACGTCGCCCGCCGTGTCGACGGCCAGGTCGGTGTCGCCGCCGCTCAGCGGGTCGCCGGTGGGATGCACGGGGGCGGACCACGAGCTGCCGCCGTTGCTCGAGCTCCAGACCGGGCTGCCACCGCCGTTGATGTTGCCGAGGGTCTGCGGCGCGGTGACGAAGAGGCGGCCGCTGCTGTCGAGCGCGATGCTCGGCTCGCCCATCCCACTCGATTGCGGGATCTGCACCGGACCGGTGAACCCGGCGCCCGCGGCGCCTCCGCCCGCCGCCGCGACCGTGGTGCCGACCGCCACGCCGACGATGGCCAGCGAGGCCGCGATGCCGGCGCCGCGCCGGTCCCTTGCGATGTGTCTCATGTGCCGTGGAGCTCCTTCCTGCTGCAAACCCTTCCGGCCGTGGTGTGCCCGCGCCACCGCGCGTGGACGTCGTGCCGCGACACTGCACCCCGAACCGCCGTCCCCCTTGGACTTGCGCCCATTGTGCGCATCAGGGACATGGCGCGCAACTCTCCCGCGTGATTGCGCGGCGGTTGTCAAGAAGGGATGCCCGCATCCGTCCAGTAGGAAGCAGGCGTCCGCACTCCGCTGTTCAATCACGACTGCGCCGGGGACTGCGCGAGGCCCGTCCAACCTGCTACATATGGTCGCGCGCGTGCCGGCCACCCCGGAGCCGGCCCGATCAGCACCACCCCAGCGGAGTCGTGACGATGCTCCTGGCCTCCTCGGCGCCCAGCCTCCTCTACGTCCTGGGTATCCCTGGCGGCTCGCTGGTCGCCTGCGTGCTGATCTGCTACGGGCTGTACCGCATCCTCGGCCGCGTGCTGGAGCACTGAGAGCCGCCTCGAGCATGCCCCGCGGTGCGGTCGTGGTGGTCGGCGCCGGCATCGTCGGCCTGGCCACCGCGCGCGAGCTGCTCCTCCGCCATCCCGGGATCGACCTGGTCGTGCTCGAGAAGGAGCGCGACGTGGCCGTGCACCAGACCGGCCACAACTCCGGCGTCATCCACTCCGGCGTGTACTACGCGCCCGGCTCGCTGCGCGCCCGCACCTGCGTGGGCGGCGCGGCCATGCTGGTCGCCTGGTGTGCCGAGCACGGAGTGCCGGTGCAGCCTCGCGGCAAGCTGATCGTGGCCACCCACGGCGCCGACCTGGCGCGCCTCGACGAGCTGCGCCGCCGCGGCTACGCCAACGGGGTCACCACGCACGTGCTCGACCCAGTCGCGATGCGCGAGCTGGAGCCGCACGCCAGCGGG
>Ga0070714_100004743_pt1 | contig 10291 bp, 8 predicted proteins | sample LARL83metaG_FD_65450 | JGI IMG/M metagenome (GOLD analysis project Ga0070714, IMG submission 65450) | Corn, switchgrass and miscanthus rhizosphere microbial communities from Kellogg Biological Station, Michigan, USA - LAR L8-3 metaG | ecosystem: Host-associated > Plants > Roots > Rhizosphere ... | reverse complement strand
CGGCAGCAACTGCTGGTCCTCGCGCTGATCACGGTCGCCGTGGCCGCCACCATCATCGGCGCGGCGGCGGCCACGAACAACCCGCCGCCGAAAAACGCCGGCTTCGGCACCGCCCGGAGCATGGCCACGTTCCAGACCCCCGACCCGCACCTGGCCAGCCAGATCGCGGCGCTCCAGCAGCGGTTCCACCCGACCGACGTCATCGAGAACCAGACAGTCGCCATCCCCGGCTCGATCAACACCTACCAGCTACGTGCGCAGAACCCGCACGGACCGTACGGGCGGCCGATGCTCTCCCTGGTCTCCGGGCACTTCCCAACGGGGGCAGGCCAGGTAGCGGTGACCAGTGGGGTAGCGTCCGACTTTGGCCTCCGGATCGGCAGCGTGTGGCACCAGGGCGGCACCGCACGGACCGTCGTGGGCATTGTGCAGAACCCGCAGAGCCTGCTGGACGAGTTCGCCCTCGTGGCACCCGGCCAAGTCCATAACCCGACCCAGGTCATCGTGCTGTTCGACGGGTCCGGCAGGCCTCCCGCCGCGGTCGCCCATAACGTCACGGCGGCCGGATCGCAGACGCAGGCCAACGTGGTCAACCCCGAGTCGATCTCCGTCGCCGGCCTGGTCGTCGGAATGCTGCTCATCGCCCTGGTCGCGGTCGGCGGCTTCACCGTGCTGGCGCAGCGCCGGCTACGGTCCCTGGGCATGCTCGCCTCGACGGGCGCTACCGACCGGCACGTCCGCCTCGTGGTGCTGGCCAACGGCGCCGTCGTCGGCGTCGCCGGCGCGGTCCTCGGCCTGGTGCTCGGGCTGGCCGGCTGGCTGGCGTACCGGCCCGCGCTGGAGCAGAGCGCGCACCACCTGATCGGTATGTTCGCCCTGCCGTGGGGAGTGATCGGCCTGGCGCTGGTGCTGGCCGTGGTAGCCGCCGTCTTCGCGGCGTGGCTGCCGGCCAGGGCCATCACCAAGGTCCCCATCGTGACCGCGCTGTCCGGCCGGCCCGCCCCGCCCAAGCGGGTACGCCGCTCGGCCATCCCCGGACTGGTCCTGCTGGTGATCGCGTTCATCCTGTTCGGCTTGTCGGGCGCCAGCGCCAATGGCAATGGAGGCCTGCCCAAACTGGCACTCGGCCTGGTCGTGCTCATCGTCGCGGTGATCCTGCTGGCCCCGTTCTGCCTGGCCGTGCTGGCCAAGCTGGGCAACCGGACCCCGATCTCGGTGCGCCTGGCCCTGCGGGACCTGTCCCGCTACCGGGCCCGGTCCGGCTCGGCGCTCGCCGCGATCAGCATCGGCATCCTGATCGCCGTGATCATCTCGGTGGCCGCGTCGGCCCGGTACGCGAACGTGCTCGACTACGCCGGGCCGAACCTGGCGTCGAATCAGCTCATCGTCTACACGCCCAATGGCCAGGGTGGCGGCCCGAACGGCCCCGCCAACGTCACTCCCGCCCAGCTACAGTCGATGGGGGTCAAGGCGCACGCCATCGCCACCGCCCTCGGCTCCCGGGACGTCGTCGCACTCGAGACCACCGACGCCAACCTCAACCACAACGGGGGCGGCCGCAACTGGAACGGGCCGCTGTACGTGGCCACCCCGCAGTTGCTGCATGCGTTCGGCATCACGAGTTCCCAGTACAGTCCCACGGCCGACATCCTCACCATGCGGCCCGGGCTGTCCGGCCTCGCCAACATGCAACTCAATTACGGCAGTCAGAAAGGCCCGGGCCCCAGCAGTCCCGGGCCCGGCCAGAACCCGACCTCGTTCCCCTGCCCGAGGAACGCCTGCGTGGCCAACCCGCCGATCCAGGAGGTCAGCGCGCTGCCGTCCGGCACGTCGGCGCCCAACACGGTGATCACCGAGCACGCCGTCCGCACGCTGCACCTGCAGACCGGCCCCGGCTCTGTCGCGGGCTGGCTGATCCAGACCCCGAACCCGCTGACCAGCGCGCAGATCCACAATGCCCAAGTGGCGGCCGCGGCCGCGAACATGAGCGTGGAGACGCGGTCGAGCGTGCCCACCTCGGCGACGATCGTCGACTGGGCCACCGTGTTCGGCATCGTCCTGGCGCTGGCGATCCTGGCCATGAGCGTCGGCCTGATCCGCAGCGAGACCGCCAGCGACCTGCGCACCCTGGCCGCCACCGGGGCGAGCGGGCGAACCCGCCGCAACATCACCGCCGCCACCGCTGGCGCGCTCGGCTTCACCGGCGCGGTGCTCGGCACGGTGGGCGGCTACATCGGTACCGCGGGCTGGTTCCGCACCAACTCGCTCAACGGTGGCCTGACCGCCATCTTCACCACGGTCCCGGTCACGAACCTGCTCATCATCCTCATCGGCATGCCGCTGGTCGCGGCGATCGGCGGCTGGATCTTCGCCGGCCGCCAGCCCCGCGACCTGGGCCACCAGCCACTCGAATAGCGCCTGTCGCGCGCCTGGCCGTGGATCCCCATCGGGGGGCCCGCGGCCAGGCCACGTTTGGCGCCGGTGCCGACTCGCGCACCTGCCGGCCCTGCTAGCCGAGGGGGCTATTCATCTGTATAGTCTGCTATACGAACGTCCAGCAAACTGTTCACTCGTACAGTGGCAGGTGAATCGTGGTCGCGAACGCAGCCGGGGAAAGGTCCGCCGAGGATCTGACCGCCCGGGCCCGGATCCGGGACGCCGCGCTGCGCCTGTTCGCCGACCGCGGCCTGGACGGGACCACGATCAGGGACATCGCCAGAGAGGCCGGGGTGTCCGGTGGCCTCATCCGGCACCACTTCGGGTCCAAGGATGACCTGCGCGCGGCCTGCGACTCCTACGCGCTTGACCAGCTCATGCGGATCAAGGAGCAGGCCGTGCTCGACGGCCAGCTCGGCAACCCGGCGTTCATGTCCGCCGCGCACCCCACCGTGCTGCTGACCTACCGCTACCTGGCCCGCTCCCTGCTGGACGGCTCACCGGCCGCCGAGGCGATGTTCGACGAGATGGTGGAACTGTGCGAGGCCTGGCTCGCACGGCACAACCCGGGCCAGATGGCGGACCCGCGCGGCTACTCGGCGGCGCTGGTGGCGATGCAGACCGGTTTGCTCATGATGCACAGCCAGCTTTCCCGCTGGCTCGGCGCGGACATCTTCACCGCCGAGGGGCATCTGCGGCTGGCCGGGGCGCTGATCGACTTCTATTCGCAGCCGCTGCTCAGCCCGGAACTCGCCGGCCAGGCACGGGCGACGGTGCGGCACCTTCAGGGCCAGCAACCCGCAACCGAAAGGCCATCCGAATGAAGGCCATCCAGGCCGAGGGCCTGACCAAGCGCTACGGCGAAACGCTGGCGCTCGACTCGCTGGACCTGTCGATCGAGCCCGGCGAGGTGTACGGCTACCTGGGCCCGAACGGGGCAGGCAAGACGACCACGATCCGCTGCCTGCTCGGCATCCACCGGCCCACCAGCGGCCGGGCCGAACTGTTCGGCGTCGACGCGTGGGGCGATCCGGTCGAGGCCCACCGGCGGGTGGCCTACGTCGCCGGGGAACCGTTCCTGTGGCCCGCCATGACCGGCGCCCAGACGCTGGAGTTCCTCGCCCGCCTGCACGGCGGCACCGACAAGGCCTACCGGGACGAACTCGTGCAGCGCTTCGACCTGGACACCAGGAAAAAGGTACGTGCGCTGTCCAAGGGCAACCGGCAGAAGGTGCAGCTCATCGCCGCGCTGGCCACCCGGGCGGACCTGCTGGTGCTCGACGAGCCCACCAGCGGGCTCGACCCACTGATGGAGATGGTGTTCCGGGACTGCATCACGGCGGCCAAGGCGCGCGGCCAGGCCGTGTTCCTTTCCTCGCACATCCTGAGCGAGGTCGAGGCCGTCTGCGACCGGGTCGGCATCCTCAAGGAGGGAAAGCTGGTCGACCAGGGCACGCTGGCCGAACTGCGCCACCTGAGCACGCAGACCATGGACGTCACGTTCGAGGGCCAGGCGCCGGAACTTCCCCCGCTGCCCGGGGTGCAGGTGCACCAGGCCGGCCCGAACGCGCTGCGGTTCGAGGTCGCCGGCAGCGTCGGGCCGGTCGTCACGGCCCTGGCCGGGCACCCGGTCACGGCACTGGTCAGCCGGGAGCCCTCACTGGAGGAGATCTTCTTGCACCACTACGACGGCCATGCCAGCCGTTAGCCAGGAAGCGCCGGCCCGGCCGCGCGCCCGCCGCGACGCCCGCTCCGGCGGCGGGCCCGCTGGAGCCCTGGTCCAGCGGGCGATCCGGGATGGCCGGGTGCTGACGGTCGTGTTCACCTACCTTTTCCTGGTCTACTCGTTCGTCCAGCCGGTCGGCTACCGGCGCGTGTACACCACCACGGCCAGCCGGGAGGAGTTCGCTCGCGGCTTCGGCACGAACCCCGGGCTGCGCCTGCTCTACGGCGAGCCGCACAACGTGGCCACGGTCGACGGCTACACGGCGTGGCGGGTCGGTGGGGTGCTGGCCATCGCGGCCGCGGTGTTCGGCCTGCTGGCGGCGGTGCGCGCGCTGCGCGGCGAAGAGGAGGCGGGCCGGGCGGAACTGACCCTCGCCGGAATCGTCAGCCGCCGCACGGCCTTCCTGTCCGCGCTGGCCGCGATCGGGGCAGCCACGCTGATCCTGTGGGCGGCCGAGTTCGCCGGGTTCGCGTTCGGTGGCCTCCCCCTGGCCGGCTCCGCGTACCTGGCCCTGGCCACCATCTCGGTCATTCCCGTGATCGCCGGAGTCGGTGCGGTGGCGAGCCAGCTAGCCTCGACCCGTCGTATTGCACTGGAAATGGGTGGCGGCGCGGTCGCACTGTTCTTCCTGCTGCGGGTGATCGCGGACACGGTGGCCGGGGCCGGCTGGCTGCGCTGGCTGACGCCGCTCGGCTGGGCCGAGGAGATGCGCCCGTTCGCCGGCCCGCGGCCCGTGGTGCTGCTGCTTCCCGTGGCGGCCAGCGCGCTGCTGCTGCTAGTCGCGGCGCGGCTCGGCGCGACCAGGGACATCGGCAGCGGCCTGCTCCCGGAACGGGGCGGCGGGACGAGCCTGCGGCTGCTCTCCTCCCCGACGGCACAGGCGCTGCGGAGCCAGCGCGACAGCCTGATCGCGTGGGCCGGCAGCTTCGCGGTTTTCGCGTTCATCCTCGGCGTGGTCTCCAGCAGTGTGTCCTCGTCCGGGATACCCGCGGGCGTGGACAAGCAGATCGCCAAGCTCGGTGCGGGCTCGATCACGTCGGCGTCCGGCTATCTCGCGCTGATCTTCTTCGTCTACGTGCTCGGGATCAGCCTGTTCGTCTGCGCCCAGCTAGGGTCCGCCCGGCGCGAGGAGGCCGGCCAGCAACTGGAGACGCTGCTCGCGCTGCCGGTGGGCCGCACCGGCTGGCTGACCGGGCGACTGCTGCTCGCGGCGGGCGCTGCCGTGGTGATCGCCCTGCTGACCGGCCTGCTCACCTGGGCCGGAGTCGTGGCAGGCGGGACCAGCGTCTCGCTCGGGCAGATGCTGGAGGCGGGGGCGAACTGCCTGCCGGTGGCCGCGCTGTTCCTGGGCGTGGCGACCCTGGCGTACGCGGCCGCCCCACGCGCCGCCGCGGCGATCAGCTATGGGCTGCTCGTGCTGAGCTTCCTGTGGCAGGCGGTCGGTGCGCTGCTCGGTGCGCCGTCCTGGCTGGCCGGCCTGACGCCGTTCGGGCATGTCGCGCTCGTGCCCGCGGAACCGTTCCGCGCCGTCGACGCGGTGGTCATGATCGGGATCGGCGTGGCCGCGGCGGCCGCGGGGCTGGCGGTGTTCCGCCGTCGCGACCTGATCGCCTGAACGGCGTCCTTACGGCCCGGGCCCGGGCCGGTCTACTACGGTCGGAGCAGCGGCCTCGGCGAGGCCGGCCGACGAGAACCGAGCCTGTGGACCCGCTTTGGGGGGACCCGTTGAGGCTTTCTGGTGATCGCCAGGTTCTGGGTGATCCACCACCAGACGTTCCGGCTTGTCGTCCGTGACAACGCCACGCTGATATGGCTCAACTTCCTGCTGCTCCTGTTCATCGCGTTCCTGCCGTTTCCCACCGCCGTGCTTGGCGCGCACGAAGGGTCGGCCGCCGCGGCGGTGCTCTACGCGGTCGCGCTGTGCCTGACCTCGGGGTCCTCGGCTGCCTACCTGTGGTACGCGTCCGGCAGGTCAAACCTGATGCGGGCGGATGTCGGGCGGGCGCAGCGACGGGCCATGCGTGCCCGGAGCATGTCCGGGCCGGTGTTCTTCGCGCTGACCGACCAGCCCGGCGGGCCGTCACCCACATGATCATGGAATGCAGGGCTGGCGTTTAGGGGACCGGCTGGGCGTCGGCCGTGAGGATGGAGTCGATCAGGCCCGGGAAGCGCTGGTCCAGGTCGTCCTTGCGCAGCGACATGTAGCCCCTGGCGCCCTGGACCCGTTTGGTGACGATGCCCGCCTCGCGCAGGATGCGCAGGTGATGGGAGAAGGTCGGCTTGGTCATCGGCAGCCCGGCCTCCTCGATGACCTGGGCGCACCAGGACTCGCCGCGCCGCGCCACGAACCGTACGGCCGCCAGCCGGTGCGGGTCGGCGAGCGCGGCAAGCACCCGCGGTAGCTGGATGTCCGCTACCGCTGGCTCGACCCCATCGTCCATCACAGTGCCGAGCATAGCTCAGAGTTGCGATTAGTTCGACGATCGTTGTACTGTTTGACAGTTATCGAACTTCGATGGTTATCGAACTTCAAGGAGCACTCGTGCCGAATGCGCAGTCAAGGCTAGCAAGGCTCCAGCCGACTGCGGCCGGGCCCGATCCGCACCGCTGGCTGATGCTTCCCGTCGTGCTGACCGCGATGTTCATGGCCGGATTCGACATCTGGGCAGTGAACGTCGCGGCCCCGTCCCTGCAGCGCGACCTGCACGTGAGCGATGCGGCGCTGCAACTGATCGTCGGCGGGTACGCGTTCATGTACGCCAGCGGCATGGTGACCGGGGGCAGGCTGGGCGACCTGTTCGGTTACCGGCGGATGTTCATGATCGGCGTGATCAGCTTCGCCACCGCGTCGCTGCTGTGCGGGCTCGCCCAGTCCTCCACCGAACTCGTTGCCGCGCGGCTGGTCCAGGGGCTCACCGGCGCCGCGATGGTGCCCCAGGTGCTGGCGCTGATCACAGCGACGTTCCCGGTACACGAGCGCAGCCGCGCGCTGGCCTGGTTCGGCGTGACCCTGGGGGCCGGGTTCGTGTCCGGGCAGATCCTCGGTGGCGGCCTGATCGAGGCGAACATCTTTGGGCTCGGCTGGCGGGCGATCTTCCTGGTGAACGTGCCGGTCGGCATACTGGCGCTGGTCGCCGGGGCGCTCGTGGTGCCGCACGCCTGGGCGAAGCGCAGGCCGCGGCTCGACCCGCTCGGTGCCGTCGGGGTCTCGGCCAGCATCGCCCTGGCCCTGGTGCCGCTGACGCTCGGCCGCGACCAGGGCTGGCCGCCGTGGGCCTGGGCCTCGCTCGCCGCCGCGCTGCCGATGCTGGCGCTGACCGTGGCCTGGGAGCGGCGACTGGCCCGCCGGAACGGTGAGCCACTGCTCGACCTGCCGTTGTTCCGCGACCGCACCTTCTCGGCCGGCCTGCTGGTGAACTTCGGCCTGGTCTTCTTCTTCGCCAGCTTCATGTTCGTGCTCACCCTGCTGCTGCAGGCCGGGCTCGGCCAGCCGCCGCTGCGCGCCGGCATCGAGGCCCTGCCGATGGCCGCGGCGTTCACGGCCATGTCGATCCTGAGCCCGCGCTTCTCCGCACGGCTGGGGCCGCGGTCCATCACCCTGGGCGCGACCATCGCCACCCTGGGCACGATCGGGCTGGCCCTCACCGGCGCGCACTACGGCGCCCACCTGACCGGCTGGGATCTCGCCCCGGCGACCGTGCTCATCGGCCTGGGACAGGGGATGGCGCTGCCGTCACTGATCGGCGCGGTGCTGGCCCACGTCCGGCCGGAGCGCGCGGGCGCAGCGGCCGGAATCCTCACCACCACCCAGCAGTTCGGTGCCGCCAGCGGCATCGCGATCATCGGCGCGATCTTCTACGGCGTCCTCGGCACCGCGCCGGGCAGGGGCACGTTCGTCTCCGGGATGGTGGTCGCCATGACGGTGAGCGCCGCCCTGCTGGCGGTCGCCGCGGCGGCCACGCTGCTGCTGCCGCGCCAGGCGGCGGCTCGCCACGCGGCCGGCCAGGCACCGGCCGCCCGGCCGCTGGCCGGCCAGGCAGTAGCCGTCCGGGCAGCAGCTGCCCCGGTCCGGGAGCAGGTCATCGCCGCCGCCAGGCCAGCGCCCGCCGAGTTCACCGACTGAGCCCGGCCCGCCCGCCGCGGGCCTGGCGGCGAAGGCACCTCTGCCCTCCGGGAGGCCTCCCGGAGGGCCGGGGTGCCAGTTTTCTGTTAAGACTGCACCGCTTGAGTTGTGCGATCGTGGCGCTTCATTGACGCTACCTAGATAGCGCATTTAAGGAGGAGCCTGTGGCGGACGAGGGCACGACGGCCCGCCGTGGTCGGCCCCGCGACCGCGCCGTCGATCAGCGGGTGCTGGACGTGGCCTGGGATCTCCTGCTCTCCGGGGGGTATGCGGGACTGAATGTGGATGAGGTGGCCGAACGCGCCGCCGTGGCGAAGACGACACTGTACCGGCGGTGGCCGACCAAGGACCATCTCGCCATCGCGGTGGTCACCCGGATGATCCCATTCGCGCTGGTCCCCGATACCGGCGATCTGTGCCACGACCTGACCGAGTTCGCCGTAGGCATGGCCGAGAGCCTGCAGCAGTACCGGACCGCGGGCGGATCCGATGGCGTATCGCCCGGCCTGGCGGGCGAACTTGTCGCCGCGGCGAGCCGCCATCCGGACATCGGTGACCTGATCCGGACCCTGCACGCGCGGCGGCACGCGATGGCGCTGGCCCGGCTGCAGCGGGCGAGCGAGCGGGAGGGGCTCCGCACGGATATCGACCATGGCCTGCTGATCGACCAGATATCCGGCCCGATCTACTACCGGGCCCTGATCACCGGGGCAGCCACGGATCGCAGCTACGCCGAGCGCCTGGTACGGGCCGTGCTCGACGGGGCCATCGTCGCCCCGGCGCGGACCGGGTAACGCGGCCCGGGCCCGGCGTCACCTGTCCGTGTGGGTCAGGTGCTCGCCGGGTGCGCCGGGCACCCAGTCAAGGTCCTTCTCGAAATGCACCGTCGTTCCGGCACGGCCGTTTCCGGTCAGCCGCAGGTTGTCGGTGACCGCGTCGATGATCCTCAGGCCACGGCCGTGCTCGGCGGTGAGCGGCACGGGGTCGCTGGGCGGGACGACCGCGACCGTGCCGTTGCCGCCGTTCGCCACCTCGATCACGCACCTGCCGTCTGCGGCCCGGGCCATCACCTCGTACTCCTGCTCCGCCCCGGCGTGCAGGACCACGTTGGCACACGCCTCGCTGAGGGCAAGGGCGATGTCGGTCCGGGTGTCGGCGGTCACTCCCAGGGTCTCCAGGCAGCTATCGAGAACCTGGCGGCTGATCGGCACGCTGGCGGCATCGCGTGGCATGAACAGCACTACCTTGAACTCCACGTCCTCCACCTCCTGGCCGGGCACATGCCTTCCGGCACCCGCACTAGCCACTTCCCAGCACAGTAGATCCCTAACTCGCCTTCTTCGCCGAGGCTCGCGGCGCGGCACGCGGCCGGCCATGCGAGGGCTGGGAACAGCCCACCGCGATCGCGGGCAAATGTGGTGACAACGTCCGCGGCGCGGGAGAGCCTGGGTGTGCCCGGTCCCTGGGACGCGGGAAGCGACGCGATGGTCAGCTAGCGCACGGGTAGGCGGTACGGCTCCGGCGGCCCGAAAATCATCGAACCGGATCGGGGCCGCCGGGTAGCATCCCCTCTCGTGGCTGACGCTGGAGTGGTCCGCAAGTTCAACGTCCGGGTTCCGCTGCGCGAGGGCATCACACTGTCGGCAGACCTGGTCCTGCCCGAGAAGCTGCCCGCCCCCGTCGTGGTCGTGCGCACCCCCTACGGCAAGGCCGGGGAGCGGCAGTCGCAACGCGGCGACGTCATGGCCAAGGGCGGCTACGCGTGCATGCATGTTGACGTGCGCGGCCGCGGCGACTCCGACGGCAGCTTCCAGCCGTACCGCAACGACGGGCCGGACGGGGCCGAGGTCATCGCCTGGGCCGCGGCCCAGGGCTGGTGCACCGGCGACGTGGCCACCCTCGGCGGCAGCTACGGCGGCCGGATCCAGTGGCTGACCGCGCTCGAGCAGCCGCCCGCGCTGCGGGCGATGGTGTGCCTGGTGACGCCCAGCGACCCGTTCGTGGAG
>Ga0070714_100004738_pt1 | contig 10295 bp, 8 predicted proteins | sample LARL83metaG_FD_65450 | JGI IMG/M metagenome (GOLD analysis project Ga0070714, IMG submission 65450) | Corn, switchgrass and miscanthus rhizosphere microbial communities from Kellogg Biological Station, Michigan, USA - LAR L8-3 metaG | ecosystem: Host-associated > Plants > Roots > Rhizosphere ... | reverse complement strand
CCGTCGCGGGTGACGGTGAACGACTGCCCGTGCTCAACGGCGTCCATGATCTCCCGCGACCTGGATCGCAGGTCCCGCTGCGTAATCTCCGGCATGCTCACGATCACAGCGTAGCACCAGGTGCTACCGGAGGGCAGCGGGCGAACGCCGTCGTCGCCCGGTCCCTGCCGGGTCAAATCCTCCACTGTCATGCCATGGATGCTCATCATCGGGCATCAGGCAGTTCCTTGATATCGGCTCCGGGCTGCCGACTAAACCGAATGTCCACGAGATCGCGCAGTCCGTCGACCCGTCCTCCCGCGTGGTCTACGCCGACAACGACCGTTGCAAGCCGGGTTGTGCACACGGATGCTGCACGTCAAGCATGGCTATCGCCACGTCCGGAGTCGGCTCGTAGCCCACTGGCGAGCGGATCGCGTGCTGCGTTACGAGATGTGGCCAGTTGTGCTGGTGTTACTGAATGTCCATGTCGCGCAAAGCGCGAGACCCGCCGTGTCGCATCATTCCGGCTAACTCATTATATTGATGATGTTTGGCATCTTGCACCCCGAGGGGAACATCTTGTCGAAATTATCGATAGCTATCTTCCTTGCCATGGATGCTACTGTGACGCCACTCGGGCCAGTTGTCGTTGTGGAGACCGTCAGGAAACTATTCTCAGCCGTGCCGAGTTTCGTGAGCGTCATGCTGGTAGCCCGCAAGGGATCGGTCGCACCGCCGCCCGACTGAGCAGGGTATTTTCAAAACTTGAAAGGTCCCCGGCTTACGCAGGAACGGCGACGGCTACGATATGACCTGAATTTCCTGTTGCTCACCCGTGACCCTTACAGGGAGACAAGCATGTCAGGCCAGGATGCCGGTCAGGAGCTCGGCTGGACGCAGGCAGATCCTGGGCATGAACCGCCGGAGATTGACACGAGCAAGCCGAGTGTGGCGCGCGTCTACGACGCCATCCTCGGCGGCAAGGACAACTTCGAGGCTGACCGCGCGGTGGCCGAGATGGCGCACAAGGCATTCCCGGACGGCGGCAGGGCCGCGCACATCAACCGCGAGATGCTCGGGCGTGCCGTGCGGTACATGACGGCCCAGGGTGTCAACCAGTTCCTTGACCTCGGCTCCGGGCTGCCGACTGTGCAGAACACCCACCAGATCGCCCAGGCGGTCAGCCCCACCGCCCGGGTGGTGTATGTGGACAACGATCCCATCGTGCTGGCGCACGGCCGGGCGCTGCTTGCCGACAACGCCTCCACCATTGTGGTCACCGCCGACCTGCGGGAACCTGACAAAGTCTGGTCGGCACCGGAGATCGCCGGGTTCCTCGACCTGACCCACCCGGTCGGCCTGATCCTCAACGCCGTCATCCACCACGTGCTCGATGAGGAGGATCCCTACGCCATTATCAGCCGTTACAAAGAACTGCTCGCGCCGGGCAGCTACCTGCTGCTTACCCACTTCTCCAACTCCAGTGCCGAGGCCCGCGCCCTGGAGCAGGTCCTGCTGCGCACCCTGGGCCGTGGTCAGCTTCGCGACGCTGACGAGATCGCCAGGTTCTTCGACGGCCTTGACATCGTAGAACCCGGCATCGGCTACCTGCCGCACTGGCATCCCGACCAGCCTGCGCCGGCCCGGCTGGGCATCAGCGAACTGCTGTATGTCGGTGCGCTTGGCCGCAAGCCGTGACCGCATGCAGGGCGGGCGCGACAACGCAGTGGATTTTACCGGCGGCTCGTACGCTTGCCGCGATCGGGCTGGCTTCTGGGCTGCCCCGAAGTGCCCCGCCGCCCGCTGAGCCGTGCCACGCGGCCGCTGAGCCATGCTCCGGCGCGGTCAGCGATCTAAAGGGGTGAGCCAGCCAGCCTGTAGGCCGGGTTCTGTGCCCTCGCGGACGCGAGGCGGCGGTATCCATCTAGGACTGCCGTTGCCGACAGCCTCGTGCGGTCTACCCGCGGGCATCGGGCGGGCAGCCCCTCAAACGCTCGCACAGGCCCCAAAGGGCCCTCTTGACCTTGCTCCCGGGTGGGGTCGCCGGCGAGGACCTGGCCGCGGCGGTCGACACCAGCGTCGCCGGCGCTTGCCAGGCTCACGCGCTCGTTCCTGACCGACGCGGTGCACCAGCTGGCGGCAGACCGCAGGATCCGGCAGTTCCTCGACATCGTGACCGGCCTGCCCACGGCCGACAACACTCACGAAGTCGCCCAGCGTCCGGCCGCTGACTCCCGGATCGTCTACGTCGACTACGACCTGGTCGTGCTCGCGCACGCCCGGGCGCTGCTGGACAGCCACGAGGCGGGGCCACCGAATTTATCGACGCGGACCTCCGCGACACCGACACGATCCTTGCCGAGGCAAGCCGCCTGCTCGACTTCAGCCGACCGGTGGCGGTCACGCTGATCGCGATCCTGAACGCCCTGCCGGACTCCGATGACTCGCATGCCATCGTGGCCAGGCTGATGGACGCCGTGCCGTCGGGGAGCTACCTCGCCCTGACCCACCTGGGGCTGGACCTCCTCGGCGAGCAGGCCGAAGACGGACTCGGGACAGTACAGTCCCAGATGATGCACAAGCAGTTCACGTCCCGCACCCGCGAGCAGGTGGCACGCTTCTTCCAGGGCCTGGAACTGGTAGAGCCCGGGCTGGTGCGCGTCGAGCAATGGCGCCCGGAGCCCGGAGCGGCCAATGCTGGCAAGTCCGCCTTGTGGTGCGCGGTAGGCCGCAAGCCCTGACCGGCGATTACCCAGCAGTTGTTCGGTTCGGGGCCGGTGAGTCTAGCGCCGTCCCGGGGTCAATATTCGTGACAGCTCCAAAGTCCTGATCACGGAGGAGAACGACCCAATGAAGACACCACCGATCGTTTCGCAGGATGAATGGCGCGCCGCGCGCGAGCAACTCCTCGTTAAGGAAAAGGAGGTGACCCGCGCCCGCGACGCGCTGGCGGCAGAGCGCCGGCGAATGCCCTGGCTACCGGTCGACAAGGAGTACTGGTTCGAGGGCCCGGACGGCCGGGTGAGCTTTACTGACCTGTTCGAGGGGCGTCGCCAGCTGATCGTCTACCGCGCCTTCTACGGACCCGAGGTGACGACGTATGCCGAGGGAGGCTCGTACCCGGAGCGGGCCTGCGTGGGCTGCTCCTTCGGGGCCGATCAGGTGGCCCACCCCGGGCACCTGCACGCGCGGAACACATCCCTCGCCTTCGCCTCCCGTGCCCCCCAGGCCGAGATCCAGCGCCTGAAGGAGCGCCACGGGTGGAACCACATCCCCTGGTACACGATCACCGACGACTTCGACAAGGACTTCGACGTCGACGAGTGGCACGGAACCAACGCCTTCATCCGCGAGGGCGACCGGGTCTTCCGGACTTACTTCATCAACAACCGCGGCGACGAGCAGATGGGCAACACCTGGAACTACCTCGACATCACCGCTCTCGGCCGCCAGGAGGCGTGGGAGGACTCGCCGGAGGGCTACCCGCAAACAGAGCCGTACCAGTGGTGGAACTACCACGACGTGCACGACGCGGCCAACTGACCGCGTACCTTCGGGGCCCGTCTGCGGGGAACGTGGCGGCCGCGCTCACGGACGTTTTAGGAACCGCAGATAGAACGCCCCGAATACCAGGACAATACCGATGTTTACTATCAGGCGCTCCCAAAGGTGGTGCCTGAAGAACAGGATGTCCACGCCGACCACGACGCCTACAAGAGCAAGCACATAAAGAACGGTCGCTGCCTGTCTTCCCATCGAATCGTTCTACTATGCGGGCCGGATGACAGCAAGAGGGGTGCACCCGGGCGCTGACGGCAGGCCCGTGCTATGGGGGCCGGAAGCCGGGCAGCGGCCGCTTTACCGCTTGCGCCCTACGGCACACCACACGGTTGACTTGCCCTCGCCGGAGGTGCCCGGTTCCGGCCGCCAGTCCTCGACCGGCACCACACCCGGTTCGACTAGGTCCGTACCGGTGAAGAACTCCGCCACCTGTTCCCGGGTGCGCAATGCGTCATCGCGGGCGCCGAGCGCGAGTGCGCGGGCTAGCGTTCCCAGACCTCGGGGCCCCCCGGCGGGCTGATGTCATAAGCCGGCGACTCGCTGGCAGTGCTCCGCGATCATCTCCAGGATGTCGTCGGCGGACCTGGTCCAGGTGAAAGGCCTGTCCGGCGGTTTGAGGATCACCGCCTCGGCGCGCCCCACCAAGTCCCGTCGTGGTGGCGGTAGACGCGGTTCCAGCCGTCATTGGAGGCGTCCTCGGGCACTGCGACGAGCATCGCCTCTGCCTCGGCTCGCACGTGCTCGACCTGGCTCACTGACAGACGCCGAGAGGTCCACAGCAACTCGGCCATCTCGGCAGCCAGCGGGTCATCGGGTGGCACCACCGCAGAGATGTCGAGGTCTGAGATGTCGATGTCCGTGATGGCTGCGAGGTCGGCGGCAGGGACGCCGAGGGTGGTCGCGAAGCCGACCAGCCAGATCGGCTTCAGCGGGACACGGCCGCCGCCGATGGAGTTGATCGTGGAGGCGGCCAGATAGACCCCTCCCAGATCGCCAAGTATGCGGGCGGCGGCGGATGGGGAATGGAGGTTGCGGTTGGCGCACAGCAGGGTGACGAGCATTGCGCCGAAGCCGCCGTCATTCTTGTAGTAGGTGCGCGGCGGATCGGCCGGATGGATGTGGGGCAGTTGGGGCAGTTGATCGGCAGTTTCGCGGACATGAGTCCGCTGATCCGCCGGCAACGCCATCGTGATCTCGATGAGAGGCCTGAGTTGGTGCCCCGTCGCCGGTTCGCAGGGCTGAAAGGGCTCAGGCACCGGCAAGCCGGCGATCACGTAGAGGTCAGCGGTGTGGAAGCCGAGCGTGGCGGCGAGGACTTCGAGCTGCGAAGGAGACGGTGACGCACCGTCGGTCACCGCGCGCAGCTCACCCTCAGGGATGCCGCATGCCGAGGCCAGCCAAGCGATATCTGTCTGGCGACGGTTGAGGAGCCGGGTCAACAACACCCCGAAGCCGGGATTATCCGCCATACCGCCACGCTAGTCCGACACCCGAGCCGGGGACAGCACGGTCGTTGCTCCCGTGCTGGCGATTATCCCACCCTCGTCGAGGCCTCTGCACATTTATCCGTACACACCTCTGCACGCCCGGGAGTACGCCGGCAATCGGCGATTCGCCACGGTTCAAACGCGGCTTCGAAGGAGGCTTTGTGTGTGGGGCCATAGTATTCGTAATCGTACTCCTCCCCGTTCTCATTCTCGCTCTCGTTAAGGCGCGGCTCACTGCTTAGTTTCCGATCCCGGGGGTGTATTCTTCCACGACCCTAGGAGCACCTTGCCCATCAGTCAATTCCGGGAGGTGCTGAAAGAGTTCTGCTATTCTGGTACGGGGAAGAGGCCAGCAAGCGTACGGTGGACTCATAGCGATATATGCGGCCGACGTATGGACGGGGGATATTATGACCGCGTCGAGATAGTCAGTGACCGCTTTGAGGATGCGGGGCAGCGCCGTGGAATGATCGGGCATGTCATTGGGGGGCGACCGGACCGGGGACTTTGGGTTGAGGTTGTTAATCCTGACGGGATCACCGGCGCGACAATCGATGCACAGCCGGGAGACCTTCGCCTCCTTACGCGGGGTACTGCAGAGATCTGGCCGTCCTAACCTTAATGCCGGCGCAGGCCATCGCTACGACGGGCCCGAGGGCAACAAGCTGAGAGGCAAGCGCACTGAGTAACGCGCTGCCGGATACCTGGTCGGGCCTCACTGACCTGAGCGTTGTATCGGCACCTCGTGGCCGTACTCGAACCGGCGGAACACGATGCGGTCGTCCCCTCAATCCTGATGATGAGCTGGGATCCACGTGTTCGGCCCCGGTGGCAGTCTCGGCCGCGAGGTGCTGAACACCGCCCTAGCCGGCCTAGGCCACCCCGGGCTCGGCAGTCAGGTCAGGGGTCTACCGAGGGAACTGCGTAGGTACTGCCTCCGGTAATGGCGTGGGCAAAGCTGTCGTATTCGCCACGTGCGCACAACCCAACTTGCAACGGTCGTAATCGACGTACACCACCCGGGACTCCGGGGCGATCGCCTGGGCCACCTCGTGGGTGTTGCCGGCGGTCGGGATGCCGGTACCGATGTCGAGGAACTGCCGGATTCCCGCCTCGCCGGCGAGGAAACGGACGGCACGCCCGAGGAACCCCCGGTTCGCCTGGGCAGTGAAGGCCATGTCCGGCCAGACCTTGAGCGCCGCCTCAGCGGCGGCCCGGTCGGCGGCGTAGTTGTCCTTGCCGCCAAGCAGATAGTTATAGATCCGGGCCTGGTGCGCCTTACTGGTGTCGAATGGCGGCGACCCTGCCTTCCCGGCAGTGGCATCGCCTGGCGCTGTCACGTTATCGCTGGTCATTCCCTGGTGCCTTTCAAGGGAGCCAAATCAAGGGAGACAAATCTGGCTGGTCTTGGACTAGGACGCCCGGGGCTATGCAGCACGCATCATACGCATCTGGGTACTGAGTGCGCATTCATAACGGACCCGTGAGTGGCACTGTCCGGGTTAATTCAGCCGGCCGAATGCGTGGGCGCACGGGGATGGCGCTATCCGCGTCCGATATAGAGAACGGCGGCATGCTGCGCGTCAAGGAAGGCCTGCTCGACCGGGTTCGCGGTAAGCGAGCGGGCAAGATCGTAGGCGGCCGCGGCTTCCTCGACCCGGCCGAGGCGGCGCAGCAGGTCGGCGCGTGCCGCATGGAACAAGTAGTAGCTGTCCAGGGCTGGAGAACGCAGGTCATCCACGGCGGCCAGTCCCGCGGCAGCACCGTGGACTTCGGCGAGCGCGACGGCGCGGTTGAGTGCGACTACCGGAGTGGGCGTCAGCGCGTAGTGCTGATCGTAGAGGGTCAGGATGGCGCGCCAGTCAGTCCGGTCGAAGCTGGGCGCGAGGGAATGGACCGCGTTGATGGCGGCCTGGACCTGGTACGGGCCCGGATGGCCGCGCTGGACGCATGCGCGCACGATGGCCTGGCCTTCGGTGATCAGGCCCCGGTCCCACAGCCGGCGGTCCTGTTCGGCCAGCCGGGTCAGCGAACCGTCAGCGGACATGCGGGCGGCGCTGCGGGCGTGCAGCAGCAAGAGCAGCGCCAGCAGCCCTTGTGCCTCCGGCTCGTCAGGCATCAGCTCAGTGAGCACCCGGGCGAGCCGGATCGCCTCGGTGCACAGGTCAAGCCGCATCAGCGAGCCGGCGGTCGCCGCGTAGCCCTCGTTGAAGATCAGGTAGATGACGGCGAGGACAGGTTTGAGGCGGGCGGGAAGCTCGGCTTCCGTGGGCACGCGATAGGGGATGCGGGCGTGAATGATCTTGCGCTTGGCCCGGACGATCCGCTGCGCCATCGTTGCTTCCGGCACGAAGAACGCCCGTGCGATCTCCGGCGTCTCAAGCCCGCCGAGCAGCCGGAGGGTCAGCGCGACCTGGGCGGGCTGGTTCAGCGCCGGATGGCAGCAGGTGAAGACCAGGCGCAGCCGGTCATCGGGCACGGTCTCCTCCTCCTGCCCTAGCGCATAGTCCGCCGCGGCCTCAGCGGCGGCACCGTACAGGTGGTGTGCTTGCGCGTGCCGCTCGTCCCGGACTGACTCGCGGCGCAGCCGGTCGATGGCGCGGTGGCGGGCGGTCGTGACGATCCACGCGCCGGGATTCGGCGGCTGGCCCTCCGACGGCCACCGGGCGACCGCCACGGTGAACGCGTCCTGGACCGCTTCCTCAGCGGCGTCGATGTCGCCGAGGAAGCGGATCAGGGTAGCGACGCAGCGGCCGTACTCCCGGCGGAAGACGGCCTCGACGGTCACGACACCAGGGCCTACGGTCGCCGCGCGGGGACGATCACAGCTCGCCGGCCGCGCTCGCCGCCAGGAGCTCGTCGATGGTCCGCATTTCGAACGGGGCGAGCTCGACTGGCTGCCGGCATGCGACTGCGGCCTGCTTGGCCCACTCCAGGGCCGCGTCCAGGTCGGCGACGTCGATGATCCAGAATCCGCCCAGGTGCTCCTTGGTCTCGGTGTACGGCCCGTCGGTAATCAGGAAGTCAGCACCGGACTGGCGCACCACGGTCGCCGACTCCGGCGGCAGGCCGCCCTGGAACACGAACACGCCGGCGTCCTCCATCTTGGCGTTGAGCGCGGGCACGTCGACGCACAGCCGCTGAAACTCCTCCGCGGAAGGCATCTGGTCGGTGTAGTAGAGCGCGAGCAGGTACTGCGCCATGAAAGATCACTCCCGTTTGTCATCCGGGGCCGGTCTCTGCCCGGCCCTCACTTCCGCTACGAAGTGGCCACCGCCGAATCGACATTTCTCCTGCCACGATGCCAGAAGACTTCACGCTGGCACGACGGCCTCCCCGTCGGATCTGCCCGGCTGCTGTTTACAGTGCGGCTTCGGCGATCTGCCGTAGGCCGCGCCTCGTCGGCGGCAGCTCCCCGGCCGCCCGGCGCTTGGCGGCCAGGCCGTCCGGACCCGATGGCGGTCCCTGCGCGGCTCTATTCTGCGCGCGGCGGATGGCCCAGGACAGGATCATCAGCAGCGTGGCCAGCAGCCCGGCGACGAACACGCCCGTCAGGCCCACGAGAAACACGCCGACCACCGTCGGCACCGCGCTGGCCTGCACCAGGACCACCGCGGCGGAAGCCACGCTCGGGGCGGCGCCAACGGCGCCGACGCGGGTCGCTGTCTTGAAGCTGAGCGCCTTGCCCGGCTCACGGGAGTGCCCGGCCGGCGGCTGGACGCTGGTCACTCCGTCGGGGATGTCGGCGGTCAGCGGGGCCAGCTCCGCATAGGTCCGTGCCACGAATGCCTGGCCGACCCGCTGGTCGAACTCGCCCTTGGTCAGATGGCCTTGCACGAACGCCGCCTTAAGCACGTCGACCGCCTGCTCGCGGTCGGCCCGTGAAGTCCTCAGGTGGCCTGGTGTGCCCGCCGTCCCGTCTTCGCGCCCTGCCGTCACAAGCACCTCCCAAAAGCACGATCTAGCTAAAGCCTAGCTCCGCCAGCCAGACAGCCTCCGGGGCAGTACATGGACGCGACGTCAGGACAGGGAGTCGTCGAGGTCGCCAAGAGTGCGGATGAGTTCGGTATTAGCGGTGTAGTCGACGGGGCAGGCGATCACTGAGACAGTGTCATCGGCCAGCGCGCCCTTGAGCGTAGGCAGGAGCTCGGCCGCGGACGAGATGCGGTAGCCCTTCGCGCCGAAGCTCTCCGCGTAGGCCACGAAATCCGGGTTGCTGAACCGCGTGTCGACGTTGTGCCCGATCTCCATGTCCATCTTCCAGCTGATCAGGCCGTACGCGTCATCGACCCAGACGAGGATCACGAACGGCAGCCGCAGCCGGAGCGCGGTCTCGATCTCCTGGGAGTTCATGAGGAACGAGCCGTCGCCGGTCGCGACCAGCACCTTCGCCTCTGGCTTGGCGATCTTGGCGCCGATCGCACCAGGTACGGTCCACGCCATCGTCGACAGCCCGTTGGAGATCAGGCAGGTGTTAGGGGAGTAGGTCGGGTACAGGCGGGCCATCCACATCTTCAGCGCGCCGGTGTCCACAAGCACGATGTCCTCGCGGCCGAGGGCGGCGCGCGTGTCGGCCACGATGCGCGCCGGGTGCATCGGGAACCGGTCATCCTTCTGGCCGTTCGCCAGTTCGGAAGCCAGCAGTTCCCTGATCCGCTCGCCGCCGGTCACCGGAGTGGCCTTGCGCCAGACGGCCGCGGCGAGAGCGTCGAGGCTGTGGCTGATGTCGGCGGTGAGCCCGACGGCGACGTCGTAGTGCACATCGACCTCGGCCGGGAACCGGTGGATGTGGATGATCTTGGTGTCGCCGGTCGGGTTGATCCGGACCGGGTTGAACTCCTGCAGTTCGTAGCCGACCGCCACGATGACGTCCGCTTGGTCGAAACCGAAGTTGACGTAGTCGTGGCGCATGAACCCAACCGTGCCAAGCGCGAGCGGGTGATCGTCGGGGAACACGCCCTTGCCGTGGAAGGTGGTCGCCACGGGGATGTTCAGGGCTTGCGCGAAGCGGATCAGCGCTTGGCTCGCGTCGGCCCGCGCAGCACCGTGACCTGCGAGGACCACCGGGTTACGTGCCTCGCGCAGGATCTGCGCGGCCCGGGACACCTGCTCCGCCGCCGGATTATCCGCTCGCGGCACGTTCACGCGCAGGGGCTTCAGGTCGTCGGGAACGGCCGCTTCCTCGACATCCTCGGGCACGGCCAGGTAGACCGCGCCGGGTCGCTCGGTCTGCGCGAGCTTGAACGCCTTGCGGATCATCTCTGG
>Ga0070714_100004737_pt1 | contig 10298 bp, 9 predicted proteins | sample LARL83metaG_FD_65450 | JGI IMG/M metagenome (GOLD analysis project Ga0070714, IMG submission 65450) | Corn, switchgrass and miscanthus rhizosphere microbial communities from Kellogg Biological Station, Michigan, USA - LAR L8-3 metaG | ecosystem: Host-associated > Plants > Roots > Rhizosphere ... | reverse complement strand
CGCGCACTTCACCGAGATGTACGCGATGGACTTCCCGTCGGACTCGGTGCTGATGAGCCACATGGGCGAGGGCAACTGGAAGATCGCCCGGTCCGACCGGCCGGTCAAGCTGATCAAGCGACCGCTGGGCATCGGGCGGCTGGACGACCCGCCGACGTTCCTGTTCCAGTACCAGCCCGGCCCGGCCACCCTGGCCACCCTGGTCTCGCTGGAGGGTGAGCGGTTCCGGCTGGTCGTCGCCGAGGGCGAGAACCTGGACACCCAGGAACTGCCCGCCCTGGAGATGCCCTACGGCCAGTTCCGCCCCGCGTCCGGGGTGCGGAGCTGCCTGAACGGGTGGCTGGCCGCGGGCGGGCCGCACCACGAGGTGATGAACCTCGGCCACCACGCCGCCGCCTGGCGCGACCTCGCCGTCCTGGCCGGAATCGAGTTCGTCCAGGTCTAACCGCGCTCCGGGCGCACTTCGCCGTAGCCGGAAGTTCCCCGGTTGCCACGGAGCTCACGCTATGTAACTATTGGTGGATTGCTGATCACTGTCAGCGACCATCCCCGCGTGGCTGCTGTCCGTCCGGGGGCGCAATGGGGGTTCATCTTGCAGGCTCGGCGGGGGCGGCCAGGGCGCGGCGGATGAGGCTGGGGGCGCTGAGCGCTTTCGTCACCGGCTTTGTGGCCTTGTTCGTGCTGGCGGCCGGCGCTGGCCTGGGCGGGCTGTTTGCGGCCGGCCAGCTCAGTGGGAGCCTGCTCGCCCTGACGTTGACCGGCCTGGGGGTCTTCGTGGCGGCGTCGGTACTCTTCTACCGGGCCGTGCCGCGGCCGATCGCCGTGCTGAGCGCATCGGTCAGGGAAATGATGGCCGATCCGTCGGCCGGGCCGCTGCCCGAGACCGGGCTGCCGCAGATTGCCTCCCTGGCCCGGGCCATCAATGAGCTGGTCGCCGCGGTACGCGCGGGATCTGAGAAAGTGTCCGAGCTGGCGGCCATCGTCGAGTCGTCCCCGGATGCCATCATCGGCAAGACGCTGGATGGAGTCATCACCAGCTGGAACACCGGGGCGGAGAAGCTTTACGGCTACCAGGCTGGCGAGGTCATCGGGCGCAAGGTGACCATGATTTTCCCGCCCGGGCACGCCGGCGACCTGGATCCGATCCTTGACAAGGTACGGCGGGGAGAGATCGAAGAACTGGAGACGCGGCGCCGCCGCAAGGACGGGTCCTTCGTGGATGTGTCGCTGTCGGTCAGCCCGGTCCGGAATGCCGCCGGGACGGTCATGGGCGCGGCGACGGTGGCACGGAACATCACCGAGCGGATCCGGCTCGAGGCCGATCGCCAGGCGATGGAACGCCAGCTCCACCGGTCCGAACGGCTGGAGAGCCTGGGGCAGCTCGCCGGGGGGATCGCCCACGACTTCAACAACCTGCTGGCCATCATCATGAACTACGCGGGGTTCGTCGCCGACGAGACCGCGGGGGATGCCGCGGTCCAGGCCGATGTCAAGCAGATCCAGGACGCGGCCGAGCGGGCGGCGCGGATCACCCGGCAGCTGCTGATCGTGGGCCGCCGGGACACGCCACGACCCGAGGTCCTGGACCCCGGGGCGATCATCGCCGACGTGCGGGAGCTGCTGTCCACCGCGCTTGGGGCAGGCACCGAACTGCAGATCCGCACCGGTCCGGGACTGCCTGCTATCGAGGCCGATCGCGGGCAGGTCGAGCAGGTGCTGCTGAACCTCGCCGTCAACGCACGAGACGCCATGCCCGGCGGCGGGACCCTGACCATCCAGGCGCGCGCGGTCGAGCGGACCGAGGACCAGGCACGGCTCCGGCCCGGCCCGGGCCCGGGCCGCTATGTGGAACTGGCGGTCGCCGACACCGGGTGCGGGATGAGCCCCGACATCGCGGAACGGATCTTCGACCCGTTCTTCACCACCAAGCCGGTCGGCCGGGGCACGGGGCTGGGGCTGGCCACCGTCCGCAGCGTCGTCACCCGCATGGGCGGGGACATCAGCGTGCAGTCCGAGGAAGGCTCCGGTACCGTCTTCCAGGTCCTGCTTCCCGCCGCCGCCGCCGCCCCGCTCGCGGCGGCCGCCGGGCACTCCCTGGTGCAGGGAAAGGGGCAGGCGGTTCTTGTCGTGGACGACGAGAAGCCGGTCCTCCACCTCACCTCACGGATCCTGCGCCAGAACGGCTATGCCACCGTGGAGGCGGAGACCTACGAGGAAGCGCTGCGCCTGGCGGCTTCCTGCGACGTACAGCTCCTGGTGACCGACTCGGTGATGCCGCACATGTCCGGCACCGCCCTGGCCGACCGCATCACCACGATGAGACCCGGCATCGGGGTGCTGTTCATGTCCGGCCACAGCGAGGAACTGTCCGGCGAGCCCGCCTCCCCCGGCCGCGCATTCATCCAGAAACCATTCACTCCCGGGGACCTGCTGGACAAAGTGCACATGATCATGGAAACCCGGTAACAGGCGCCGACCCCGGCCGTACGCCGCTGAGCGGCTAGCCGGTCACGCGACGGCCCTTGGCCCAGACCCCGGTGATGTGCTCCGGGCGGCCCAGTATCGCGATGTCGGCGAGCGGATTCGCGGTAACGGTGAGGACATCGGCGTCGTAGCCGGGTTCCAGCCTGCCGGACCTGGGCGCCTGCGGGCCGAGTGTCAGCGGCGCGGTGGCGGTCGCCGCCTCGATCGCCTGCAGCGGTGTCATCCCGAGCCGTACCAGGTGGGCAAGCTCGGCTCCGTTGGTTCCCCAGGAGTTGGGGCGGTCGGGGCCGGTCAGTGAGATGTCGGTGCCCATCGCGATGGTGACCCCGTGGCCGATCGCGCGGGACACCGCTTCGGCGTGCTGCCCGGCCAGCGCGGTGAGCTTGGCCGCCGCGTAGCCGGGCACCGCCGCCAGGTTCGCCAGGATGTCCTCGAAGATGGCTCTGGTCGGGACGAGGATGACTCCCGTCTCGCGCATCGCGGCGCAGGCCTCGTCGTCGAGGTAGGTGCCATGCTCGATGGTGCGAACGCCGGCCTCGATCGCGGCCATGATGCCGGGCTTGCCGTGGCAGTGCGCCGCCACGGCACGCTCGGCCAGGCCGGCCACTTCCACGATCGCCCGCAGCTCGGCGATGGTGAACTGCTGGTGGACCGGGTCGTCTATCTCCGACATCACCCCGCCCGAGGCGCACACCTTGATCACCCGGGCGTTCTGCCGCAGCTGCTCCCTGACCGCGCGCATGCATTCGGCGGGCCCGTCGGCCAGCCGCAGTTCGCCGTAGTGCACACCGAAGTCGCCGATCCACGGCAACGGATAGGAGTGCAGGTCAGCGTGACCACCCGTGGTGCTCAGGATCGCACCGGCGGCGTAGATCGCCGGGCCCTCGAGCACGCCCTCGGCGACCGCCCTGGCGAGGTGAACACCCAGGCCGCCGACCTCACGGACGGAGGTGATGCCGGCCCGCAGCGCGGCCCTCAGGTCGCGGGCGCAGCGTGCCGCCCGCAGCGGCACCGGCTCGAGCGGAAGCCGGCCAAGATCGAGCGCTCGCATACCGAGGAAATGGCCGTGGCAGTCCCACATGCCCGGCATCACCGTCTCGGTCCTGTGCACCACGGCCCCGGGCGTCGCAGGCGCCCGGCTGGCCGGGCCGGCGTAGCTGATCACCGAGTCATCGATGATCACGACTCCATCGCTGACCGGCGCACCGCTGCCAGGGATCAGCAGTTCAGCCTCGATCCGCTCCATCTCGCCCTCCCGTTCCGGCGGCCCGCGAGCTGCCCGGACTCGGCGTGCGGCACCCGGCCATATCCTGACACGCCCAGCACCGGGCGAGGGCTGGCGCGTCACCGGCAGACCAGCGCGAACGTTCGCAAAACGCGGAAGGCGCGCTCGGAACGCGGGCTTGACCACGATGTGAGCGCTAACTACGGTTGAGGAGAGCGAACGTTCGTTCACGGTCTACCGGCAGGGATCCATGGCGCGACGATACGTCTCCATCAAGGAGGTCGCCGCGCGCGCCGGGGTCAGCTTCCAGACCGCAAGCAAGGTCCTCAACGGCGGCACGGTGCGCGTTTCCGCCGAGACCGCGGCCAGGATCGTCGAGGTCGCCAAGGAGCTCGGCTACCAGCCCAACACCATCGCCCGGAGCCTGGTCCAGCGGTTCACCAGCACCTTGGGCCTGGTTGCCCCGGATGCCACCGACGTGGCCATCTCCCAGATCTCGGTGGCCGCGGAGCAGGCCGCCCGCCGGGCCGGCCACGCAATGGTGGTCGGACACTTGTCGCCGGGCGGCGAGGACGGTGCGGATGTGGTACGGACTCTGATCGAGCGCCGGGTGGACGGGGTGATCGCGGCCGCGCCGCAGGTCGAGGACGACGCCGAGGTCGCCGAACTGCTGCGCGCCTATGTGCCCGCGGTCAGCCTGCACAGCGTGCCCGGTGGCGGCGTCCCCGTCGTCGGCTCCAACCACAGGGAGACCGGCCGGCTGGCCACCGAGCACCTGCTGTCGCTGGGCCACCGGACCATCGGCACGATCACCGGGCCGTTTCGCCGCCGGGTGGCCCGCTCGCGCCTGCACGGCTACGAGGACGCGCTGCGGAACGCGGCCATCGAACCGGAGGAGGACCTGGTGGTGGAGGCCGACTGGACCCCAGGCCGCGCCGCCGACGCGACCCGGGTGCTGCTGCATCGCCTGCCCCAGATCACCGCCATTTTCGTGCACAACGACACCATGGCGGTCGGCGTGCTGTCCGCGCTGGCCGCGGCCGGGCGGCGGGTGCCCGCGGACGTCGCGGTGGTGGGCTGTGACGACGCGCCGCTGGCCGAGTACCTGGTGCCGCCGCTCACTACCGTGCACGTGCCACTGGCCGAGACCGGGGAGCAGGCCGTGGACCTGCTGCTGCGCAGTATCCGCGGCGATCCCCCGCCGGAGGAGCCACTGCGGCTGCCGGTCAGCCTCGTGGTCCGCGACTCCTGCGGTGGCCGGGCCGCCCCCGCTTTGATCCGCCCAGCCATGGAGGACCGATGACCCGAATCGCCGTCGACCCGGGCCGTGCCACCGGCCACCTGGACCGCAACGTCTTCGGCGGCTTCGTCGAGCATCTCGGCCGGTGCGTCTACGGCGGGATCTACGACGAGGGATCCCCGGTCGCCGACGCGAACGGGTTCCGCAAGGACGTGCTCGCCCTGCTGCGCGACCTGCGCCTCGGCGTGCTGCGCTGGCCCGGGGGCAACTTCGTCAGCAACTACCACTGGGCCGACGGCATCGGGCCCAAGGACACACGGCCACGGCGCCCGGAACTCGCCTGGGGTGCCGAGGAGAGCAACAGGTTCGGTACCGACGAGTTCCTCGGCTACTGCGCCGAACTCGGCACCGAGCCCTACATCTGCCTGAACATGGGGACCGGGTCGCTGGAAGAGGCGCTGGCCTGGATCGAGTACTGCAACGGCGCGGGCCAGACGGACTGGGCGCAGCGCCGCAGGGAAAACGGGCATCCCGCGCCGTACGGCGTCCGCTACTGGGGCCTCGGCAACGAGATGTATGGCGACTGGCAGGTCGGCGCGCTGTCGGCGGAGGAGTACGTGCGCACGGCGACCCGCTGGGCCCGGGCCATCAAGATGCTCGACCCGGACGCCGTGCTGGTGAGCTGCGGCATGAACGGCTGGAACGACTGGGACCGGATGGTGATCGACGGCCTGGCGCCCCTGGTCGACCTGCACTCGGTGCACATCTACACCGGCTCCGACGACTACTGGACCAACGTGCTCCAGCCGCACCAGGCGGAGCGTGCCATCCGGTGTGCGCGGGCCTTGATCGAGCGTGCGGCCTACGCCAAGAAGATCACCCGGCCGCCGCGGATCGCCTACGACGAGTGGAACGTCTGGTTCCGCACCGACGACGGGACGCTCGAGGAGCGCTACACCTTCCCCGACGCGCTCGCCGTGGCCACCTACCTGAACATCTTCATCAGGAACTGCGCCTGGGTGCGGATGGCGAACCTGGCACAACTGGTCAACGCCATTGCCCCGGTCGTCACCACCCCCGACGCCGCCGTCACCCAGCCCATCTACTACCCAGTGCTGCTGCACGCCCAGGCGGCGCTGGACTGTGCCGTGGACGTCTGGGCCGACGGGCCCACCGTCAGCCCGCTCGGCAACGGCCACCACAGTCGCTGGCCGCACCGGGTCGCCGACCTCGGGCCGTTCAGCCTGGTGGACGCGGCGGCCACGGTCAGCGCGGACCAGCGCAGGCTCGCGCTGACGCTCGTGAACCGGAGCCCGGATGAGCCGGATACCGCGCAGATCGTGCTGCGGGATCACGCGTTCGACGGCGCGGTCGCGATCCGCACCGTCACCGCGAACTCCGACCCGCGTGCCCGTCCGTTGCCCGGCATCGAGGGCGTGCACCTGTCCGAGGGCTCGGAGACCCCCGATGCCCACACCGTCACGCTCACCCTCCCCCCGCAGTCGTTCACCGTCATCGAGGCGGCAACGACCAGCCGCTGAGCGGCAACCCCCGCCCGCCCGATTCAAGGCAAGTGGAGGTGTCGGTACCGCGGGAACTGCTCGTCGTGCAGCATGGCATGGGGCGACACGGCTGCGCCGGGCGCAAACCCAGGATGGCTGTGCCGTGCGGCGCTACCCTGGTTCGGCCGGATCCGCGGCGGCGGCCGCGCTGTTGACCTGCAGGGGAGCACACCATGGCCACGACAAGCCCTTGGCCGCTCATTCACGCCGAACGCGAAGCGCTCATCGCCGACCTCGGCACGCTCACCGACGACCAGTGGGCGACACCGTCGCTGTGCGGCGACTGGACCGTGCGCGACGTGCTCGGCCACATGATCGCGACGACGAAGATGACACCGCCCAAGTTCTTCGTCTCGATGGCGGCGGCAGGGTTCCGCTTCAACAACATGACCGCGAAGGGCGTGGCCGCGGAGGCGACCGCCCGGCCAGGAGATGGCCTGGCGAACTTCCGCAGCCACCTCAACGACACCACGTCCCCGCCCGGCCCGGTCGAGGCCATGCTCGGCGAGGCGGTGATCCACCCGGCGGACATCCGCACGCCGCTCGGCATCGCGCACGAGTACCCGGAGGAGGCGCTGAACCGGGTCGCGGACTTCTACAAGGCCTCGAACCTGATCGTCGGCGCCAAGCGGCGGATCGACGGGCTCACCCTGCGCGCCACGGACACCGGCTGGTCCACCGGCAGTGGCCCCGAGGTGACCGGCCCGCACCTGTCCCTGATCCTCGCCATGACCGGGCGTTCCGCCGCCCTCGCCGACCTGTCCGGCGAGGGCCTGGCAACGCTCAAGAGCCGCTCGTAAGGTGACCTCCGCCACCGGCGGCGCGAGCCCGGCCGGTTACTCCGGCACGCCGCTGCCGCGCAAGCTCGGCATCAAGCCCGGTCACGCGGTGGCGGTTGCCGGCGGGCCACCCGGGTTCGCCGACGGCCTGGCGGCGCTGTCAGGAACCGACGTGGCCGACGGCCTGCCCGGCACCGGCCCGCTGGATGTGATCGTGGCGTTCGTGCGCTGGCGCGAGGAGTTCGAGGAACGGCTCCCGGTGCTGCGTGCGCTCATGGCCCCGGCCTGCGGGCTGTGGATCGCCTGGCCAAAACGGGCGGCCCGGGTTCCCACCGACATGACCGAGCAGGTGGTACGGGAGGTGGCCCTGCCCACCGGCCTGGTGGACAACAAGGTCTGCGCCATCGACGAGACGTGGTCGGGGCTGCGCCTGGTGATCAGGCGGGAACTCCGGCCCACCGGTTCCTGAGCCGCTCGCTCGGCCGGGCGCAGAATCAGTCGAGCAGCCGCCGGCCGTCGAAGATGCCGAGTTCCTCGCGGTACAGCTCGACGTTCACCCCGTTCGGGTCGCGGAAGTACATGCTCTCCTCCACGCCGCGATCCGGGCCGAGGTAGTCCACGCCAGCCTCGTCGAGCTTCTTCTTCGCCGCGTCGAACTGCGCCGGGGAGATGGAGATGGCCAGGTGCTGCACCCCGCCGATGGTCTCCTGGAACGCCGGGTGCTGGTGGCCGGGGAAGTCGAAGAACCCGAGCATGTTGCGGTTGCCGATGTCGAAGAAGAAGTGGCTGGAGCCCGCGTAGTCCCGGTTCTCCACGAGTTCCACCAGCGGGAAGCCGAGGAACTCCTGGTAGAACTGGATCGTCTCTTCGACGTTCTTGCAGATCAGGGCGAGATGGTGTACGCCTTGCACCGTGGTGGCGGGCCGCTCACCGCGCCCGCGCATGTACTTCTCGCGCAGCTTCTGCCTGCGCGCCCTGATCTCCTCGAGTTCCTTGCCCTGAGGCGGTGGCATCGATCGCCTCCCTGCGTGATGACGGCTGTCCCGGTTGCCGGGCATTGTCCGGTGACGTCCCTAGGCACAGGGTAGCTGGGCTGGCGGGCCGGCCCTAATAGCCGGGAGGCGCCGTCGCTGCCCGGTGACGCCGCCCGGTGGCGGCACGGGCGCCGGCGGGTTCACCGGCCCTGCCCCCGTGACGACTGGGCAGGTTTCAAGAAGCCGCCGGCGAGGCCGCCTTCCTACGATGAGGTCGTCGCCACCAAGGCCCGCGGGAGAGGAACCCTGCCATGAACAACGCGCGCAAGCCCGCCAAGAGCACTGCCGCGGGAAACAGGACATACGAGGGATTCACCGAAGAAGAACGGGACGCGATGAAGCAGCGCGCCCGGGAGCTCAAGGCGGGCGGGCGCCGCGGCTCGCGCGCGGACGAGGCAGACGGCGAGAGCGAAGTGCTCGAGAAGATCGCCGAGATGCAGGAGCCGGATCGCGTCATGGGCGAGCGGCTCCACGCGCTCATCAAGGCCAGCGCCCCCGGCCTCTCGCCCAGGCTCTGGTACGGAATGCCCGCCTACGCCAAGGGCGGCAAGATCGTCTGCCACTTCCAGCCCGCGCAGAAGTTCAAAACGAGGTACGCGACGCTCGGCTTCAGCGACACGGCGAACCTCGACGAGGGCGCCATGTGGCCGGTCTCCTACGCTCTGACCGAGCTGACCGCCGCCGCCGAGGCACGTATCGCCGCACTGGTGCAGAAGGCGGTGAGCTGAGAGCCGCCAAGCCGCCGGGCGCTTTCCCCTCATTCCGGGAGCCATCACCTCATCACGGAAGCCATCAGCCGATGGCGGCGGCGGGTTCGCAGCGGACGGCTAGGCGGGGATGCTGCCGCCGTTGCTGCGCAGGATCTGCTCGACGTTCAGGCCCCGCCGCCGCAGCGCCCAGCCGTGCAGGCCACGGCCCTCCTTGGCCAGGGTGGCGGGCGGTACGGCCAGGACCGGGCACAGTGCATGGGACACGCAGTACCTGCTCACCCGGCCGTGGCCCGGCCGGGCCAGGAAGCCACGCTGGCCCGCACCCACGACAAGCAGGTCATCGGGCCGGCAGGCGAGAGCGACCAGGACCGGCCCTGGCTTGCCGCGCTGTACGACCGGCTGGACGGAAAGGTCGGCAGGGACCTGCCCCCAGGCCGCCTCAAGCGCCGCCCACAGCCGCTGCCAGGCGGCATCCTGCCAGATGCGGACCAGGGCCGGGCAGGGCTGCCGGGCGGCAACCTCACCGCCGGGCGGTATCCAGGCCAGAACGGGTGTCAGGGTGGCAACACTGTGGCGGGCCAGGTCCTCCGCGTGGCGCAGCGCACGGAGGCTGCCCGGCGAGCCGCTCGCGCCGACGATGACCCGACGTACGCCGGACACGGCAGCGCTCCTTCCTCGCTGGGATGCGCAGTCTGCACGACGCGGCGTTGCAGACCCCGAGCTGCAAAGCACGGTGTCGCAAACTGCAGTGCTACAAACTGCGGTAACCGTCTCGGTACTAACTGTCTACAAAACCACTCACTGGCAACGGACTCAAGCCCACCGGCCGGCTTGCTCCGCCTGCCCGCCCGGACGGCAACACGCAGGTCAACAAGGCAGCCAGGAGTGGCGCAAGGGACTGCTGCGACAACGGCGGGGGAAGGCGCGCCGCTACGGTTTGCGGGCGACGCCGCCGTAGGCATTGACCTCCGAGGCCATCGGCCGGGGCCCGGCGCCGCGCGGCCGCCACTCCGACACCAGGGTCACCCCCGGGTCCACCACTTCCAGGCCGCGGAACGCCAGTTCGGTGAACTCGTCGGCGGTGCGGATCTGGCCGGTGAGCCCTCTCTCCTGGTAGGCCCGGCCGGCCCCGGCCAGTGTGTCCGGGTCGTGCTCGGCCGTGACGTGGGTGGCGGCGAGGTAGCTGCCGGGGGGCAGTGCGCCGAGCAGGGTGTCCACGATCTGCCGCGGGCCGTCGCTGTCCGGCACGAAGTGCAGCACCGCC
>Ga0070714_100004736_pt1 | contig 10298 bp, 11 predicted proteins | sample LARL83metaG_FD_65450 | JGI IMG/M metagenome (GOLD analysis project Ga0070714, IMG submission 65450) | Corn, switchgrass and miscanthus rhizosphere microbial communities from Kellogg Biological Station, Michigan, USA - LAR L8-3 metaG | ecosystem: Host-associated > Plants > Roots > Rhizosphere ... | reverse complement strand
ATCTCGGCGAGCTCGGCATAGAGATCGCGCGCCGCCTCCAGATTGTGGCTGAGCACGTGGCGGAGCATCAGCGCGTTGGTGAGGCCGTGCGGCAGATGGTGCAGACCTCCCAGCGGATAGGCCAGTGCGTGAACTCCGGCTACGGGTGCGTTGGAGAACGCGAGACCGGCGAGATGCGCACCGAGCAACATCGCCGAGCGTGCCACCAGATCGTCCGGCTGCTTCACAACCGTTGAAAGATTCGTGGTCAGAAGGCGCAGGGCTTCGCGGGCAAGCGCATCCGACAATGGGTTCTTCAGCCGCGCCGACGTGTAGGCCTCGACCGCATGAACGATCGCGTCGATTCCGGTCGCGGCAGTAACGTGCTGCGGGAGCCCGAGCGTGAGCGTTGCATCGAGCACTGCCCAGTCGGCGATCAGCGGCGCCGAATTGACGGCCAGCTTCACCCCGCCCTCACAGGTGATGACCGAGATGGGCGTCGCTTCGGAGCCGGTTCCGGCGGTCGTCGGAATCAGCGCAAGCGGCAGCCGCCGCCCCTTGGCGATTCCCACGCCCCAGATCGCATCGAGCTCGTCGCCGGAACCCAGCAGATAGGCGGCCAGCTTGGCGACATCCATCGGACTTCCGCCGCCAAAGCCGACCACCGACGTCACGCCCGCCGAACGACCCGTTTCGGTCGCCGCGAGCAACGTCTCCTTCGACGGGTCGGCCTCCACTCGATCGAACAGGATGACGTGCCGGCTGGAGCCGATTGCATCGCGGTAGGCATCGGGCAGGCCAAGCCGGATCAAATCCGCATCGGTGACCAGCAGGCACGGGCCGGGCGGCAGGAGTTCGGCGAGCGCTTGAGCCTGCTCAGGTCCGGCGAGAAGCTTCGGCCCGGGATTGAAGGTGAACGGCCGCATCGGCCGTCCTGTTAACCCGTCTGACCGCCGAGTCCACGCTCGAGACGGCCCATCAGCGCCCGTGCAGGGCTCTGCGGCGCCTCCGCATCGAGCCCGCCCTCGTCGAGCCTTTTCACGCGTGCGTAGAGGTCGGCGCTTGCCGTCACGAGACGCTGGGCGGCTGGCGGCAGCGCCGCGATCACCAGCGGGTCGGTGTCCTGGGCATGGCCGAGCTTTCGCTCCGGCCTGCGGCCCCGGAGATTTGGTAGCTCGCCGGACTCGATCGCCCGCTGGGTGAGCAGCCACGCGACGATGTGCATGATGCGAGTCGTCACCTTCAGCGATTCGCAGGCGAAGCCGACTCGAGCGAACGGCTCCAGCGTCGCCCGCTCATCGCGGCCGGCATCGTCGAAATAGGACCGCGCCTCGTCGGCGAGCAGCATTGCCTCGGTGTAAAGCGCGTCGATCAGGCGCGAAGTGATCCGCACCTGCGGCTGGGGCGTGTCCGATTCGTCCATCGTTACCCACATTGCCATTGTTCCGAGCCGCAGAAAACGCATGGTCGGCCAGGGCGCCGCGTCCGTCGAGCCATTGTCTCCCATCGGGACAGGCGGCGAGCCGTTCTCAAGCGGTGATGTCCGGCACGTTGGAATCGATCATCAGCTGGATCTGGTCCTTCAGCAGCAGCTTCTTTCGCTTCAGCCGCGCGACCGCCAGCTGATCACCCGTCGCCTCGGAGGAAAGCAGCCGAATCTGATCGTCGAGCCGGCGATGCTCGGCTTTCAGCGACTCCAGCATGCCGACCGGATTTTCATGCATCATCGTGGGCGATTCTACCCCAAGTCGGCGCGCGCCGGAACCGTCGTGTCGTTCGCGGCGAGCGGCACATACCGACGGCCAAGCCGTGACAAGAGTCGAGACAAACGGTCGGATTCGTGATTTATTATGCAGTGGTGACAGGCTGACTGAAAGGAACGGCACCGATGGACAAGGCAATGGTCGAGGAACTCGAGTCCAAGCATCAGGCTCTTCACTCGCTGATCGAGGAAGAAGAGCACAGGACCCACCCCGACGAAGACCTTCTCCACCGCCTCAAGAAGGAAAAACTGAGGCTCAAGGACGAATTGGCAGGCCACCTCACCCACTAGAGGCGGCCTTTTTCATATGCGCGGCGACCGAAATCGCCGCGCCGGCGCCCGCGCAAGAGTTGTTCGCGAACCGTCGCGAGCCAGGCGATCGCGCTTATCGTCACTAAAGTCACGGAGAGCGGCGCATTTGGTGTGACGATAAGCACCGCGGCGCTGTCGCAGGCGGCAAAGCCGGAACGAAGGCTGACGATCATAAAGAGCCTGCCGGATCGGCGAGACCCGGCCAGACGATAGTCTCATAGCGAGCTGCCTGTAGGACAGCGAAATCCGCTCCGGCTATCCAGCTCAACTCCGGTGACGCTCGCTTTAGAGGAAGCCGAGAGGCCCCTTATTTAGCTTGCGGCTCGGCCCTCAGTCGTCGCGGGAGACGCGTTCGATGCGCTCGTGCTTTTCCTGCGCTTCGAGCGTCATCGTCGCTATGGGGCGGGCTTCGAGCCGGCCCAGCGAAATCGGCTCGCCGGTGACCTCGCAATAGCCATATTCGCCCTCGTACAGACGGCGGATGGCGCAATCGATCTTGCCGATCAGCTTGCGTTGGCGGTCGCGGGTGCGGAGCTCGATCGACCAGTCGGTCTCACTCGAGGCGCGGTCGGCAATGTCCGGCTCACGCAGCGAATCGACCTGGAGCTGCGCCATCGTCGCGCGCGATTCCTCGACGATCGCTTCCTTCCACGCCTTGAGCTTCCGCAGGAAATAGGCGCGGTGCTTGCCGCACATGAATTCCTCTTGCTCCGAGGGGCGGTAGCCCTCGGCAAGGATGATCCGATCAAAAGGTCCGAAGTCGTCGCCGCCATATAGGTCGACTAAAGCCGTCGCCATTCCGTGCCCTCCCCGTACATGCCCGCGAGTAGTTCCCCACGCGGACTTCCCAAACGCCGCCACCTGGCTGCGCCGGGCCACCGGTTCAGCCGGAGGCGATTTAGACTGACTTTACCGGGACTTATCCAGCAAAGTCCGTCATCCCCAAGCGCGCTATAGTTATGCTCATGACTGTTAACAAGAACTGACGAACATAGAGTGAAGAAATCGCCAAGCTGTTGCGAATATGGCGCAATTTTCGTCGCGCCCGTTCGCGGTTGCGGCAAGCCGACGCCTCCCGCATAGGCTGGCTGATGCGGATCCTCCTCACCAACGACGACGGCGTCAATGCCCGGGGACTTAAGCTCCTCGAGTCCATCGCGCGGCGTTTCAGCGACGATATCTGGATTGTCGCGCCCACCGAAGAACAGTCGGGTGCCGGCCACTCGCTGACCCTGACCACTCCCGTCCGATTGCGTCGTCACGACGACCGCCGCTTCTCGGTCACGGGCACGCCGACCGACGCGGTGATGCTGGCGCTTGCGCATGTGATGAAGGACTCGCCGCCCGACGTGGTCCTGTCGGGCATCAACCGCGGCGCCAACCTCGCCGAGGACGTGACTTATTCGGGCACAGTGTCAGCGGCGATGGAGGGGGCGCTGGCCGGCGTTCGCTCGATCGCGCTCAGTCAGGCTTATTCGCGCGAGGGCATGGGCGACACCGTGCCCTTCGCCGCCGCCGAGGCGTGGGCCGAGCGCGTGCTCGGGCCGCTTCTCCATTTTGGCGGTGAGCCCGGAACGCTGATCAACGTCAACTTCCCGGCCTTGCCGCCCGATGAGGTGAAGGGCATCCGAGTCTGCCGCCAGGGGCTGCGCGATTACGGGCGGCTGCGGATCGTCCAGCGGACCGACCCTCGCGGTTACGATTATTATTGGTTCGGGCTTGGGCCGATGGTGCAGACGCCCGGCCATTCGACCGATCTCGAGGCGATTGCGGACGGTTATGTATCGATCAGCCCGCTACATCTCGATCTGACTCACGACGCTTCTCTCGAAGCGCTGGGGCGGAGCTTCACTGGCGGCGATTAGCCTCGCTCACCCTTCTGAGCGGGAGGCGGCGGTGGCGGCGGCGCATTGGTCGACGCCGCGAGCCAGGTTGAGGTCGCGTTGCAGCTGCTGGTGACGGTCACCGGCTGCCCCGCCTGAAACGGCGCCGCATAGGGATAGCATTCCTGGGCGGCGCCATTGACCAGGCACAGCTGACTGTTGGCGGCGGTCCAGCTCGCGTTGACCACGCGGCCTCCGGGACTGGTGATGTTCGCTTGTCCGCCCGGAGTAAGGACCACCGTGTCGGTGACGCCGTTGGTGGTGACCTGAACCGGCTGCCCGACGATCTCGGCGCCAGGAGTCCAGGCGGCTTGCGCGAACGCGGCGGAGGGCAGGCCAGCGGCGACGATGAGGGCAACTACCGATCGTCCGACGAGATGGTTGTTCATGACGCCTCTTCCCTCCAGGTCAGAATGAGCCGCGATCAGGCCGGGCTGTTCGGATGGCCGTTGTTGCGAACCGCCAGATAGACCCCGATCCCGCCGACGATCGCGAGCAGACCGAGCAGGAGCGGCGCGGTGCCGAAGCCTCCTCCTTCCGCGGCAACGACCGGAACGATGGGAGGCGCCGCTGCGGCCATCGGCGGCGGAGCATCGAGCACCGGAAGAACGCAGCCGCCCGTCGGCTGAGCTGCAGTCGCTGCAGCCGTTGCGGCAGTGGCTGCCGCGGCTGAGCCGCACATCGCAGCGGCGGGAGCACCGCCGCTCATTGCAGTGAGAGCCGCCCAGGGATCGACCTGGGGTGCCGGAGCAGCTGTCGCCAGCGCAGCCGTCGAGCCAAGCATCATCGAACCCGCGACGAGTACGCCAATCACGCTTTTCACACGGTGGATCGTCATGTCTTCCCTCCGGCAGCGCGGGCACGGGCCCATTGAGCTGAACACCTAATTCATTGTGGAGTTTCATGCCACCGTTTTGATAAGGAATTGTTGACTGCTGTTGCGCGCCTGCAGCAGTCGCGGGGATGCGGTGCCTAGCCGGCGAGCGCCGCCAGGCGATCGGGCGGCTGCACGCTCTCGCCGCGCTGCTCCGCGAGCCAGGTCTGGAAGGTCAGCACCGTCCATAGCTTGAAGGTCTGGTTCGACTGCCCCCGGAGATGCGCGGCCCATGCTTTGCGGATCGGCGCCGGTCTGAAATAGCCCTCCGCTTCCAGCCTGCGCTCATCGAGCAGCGCTTCCGCCCAGTCCCGTAGCGGACCGCGAAGCCAGGTGTCGAGCGGGATTCCGAAACCCATCTTCGGCCGCTCGATCAAAGCCGGAGGGACGTGCCGGTAGAGCACCTGCCGCAGCAGCCACTTGGTCGTGCCGCGCCGTATCTTGAGGTCGAGCGGGAGCCTCCAGGCGAACTCCACCACCTCGGGGTCGAGCAGCGGGACTCGCGTTTCGAGCGACACCGCCATTGCCGCTCGGTCGACCTTGGTCAGGATGTCGTCGGGGAGATAAAACAGCATGTCCTGCGCCATCATCAGCTCGGCGCCGCGCAACCCTTCTATCGGGGCAACGCCGAACGCGTGAGATGTCGCGGACGGCGGCGCGCCGATCACCACCGCTGCCGGGTCGCGCCATTGCGAGAGCATCCAGTCGTAGAGCTGCTCTTGCGATTCGCTGCGCAGCATCGGCGCGCCCTTGTGGACCTTCTCCCCCAGCCGAGCGAAGCGGAGCGACCGCGGGAGCAGCCCTCCCGCGACCGATCCGAAGCGGTCCCACGCGGGGGCCGGGATCGACTGCAGCGCCCGCGCCGCGCCCGACCGGAGCGGCAGCGGGATACCGGATATCCTTTCCCAGAAATCGGCGGTGACGACATAGCGGTTGTAACCGCCGAACAGCTCATCGCCGCCGTCGCCCGACAGCGCGACGGTCACCTCGCGCCGGGCGAGCGCGGAGATCAGATGCGTCGGGATTTGCGACGGGTCGGCGAACGGCTCATCGTACATCGCCGGCAGCTTCGGAATGACGTCCATCGCCTCGGCCGGCGTGACGTAAAGCTCGGTGTGATCGGTCCCGAGGTGCCGCGCGACAGCCTTGGCGTGGACCGCTTCGTTGTAATCGTCCTCGCGGAAGCCGACGGTGAAGGTCTTTACCGGCCGGCTGGAGAGCTTCTGCATGATGGCGACGACGGTCGACGAATCGACGCCGCCGGAGAGGAATGCGCCGAGCGGCACGTCGGCCATCATCTGCCGTCCGATGGCCCGCTCCAGAACCTGCTCGAGCCGTTCGGTCGCAGCCGCCGGGTCGATCGAGAGCGGGTCGGCGGCCCCCTGGCGGGCAACCTCGGCCCCGGACCAATAGCTCTCGACCACGATCTCGCTTGAGTCCGACGCGAGGGTGAGGATCGTCCCCGGCATCAGCTTCGATATGCCGCGGTAGATCGAGCGCGGTGCCGGAACCACCATGTAGCGCAACAGCAGCGCGAGCGACTCGCGGTCGACCTCGGCTTCGAAGCCGGGATATTCGCGAAGGGCCTTGAGCTCGGAGCCGAAAAGGAACGGGCTGCCCGGTCCCTTGGCGCGGCCGTAATAAAGGGGCTTCTCACCCAACCGGTCGCGCGCGAGGGTCAGCGCCCGCTCCTTCCGGTCCCAGACGGCAAAGGCGAACATGCCGGTCGCCCGCTCGAGCGTCCCCCTGATCCCCCACGCATCGAATCCCGCCAGCAGAGTCTCGGTGTCCGAGTGCCCGTGCCAATCGACCTCGCAGCCTTGCGCGATCAGCTCCTGGCGCAGCTCGGCGTGATTGTAGATCTCACCGTTGAAGGTGAGAACGAAGCGGCCAGCCGGCGAATGCATCGGCTGATGCCCGGCGGCGGACAGGTCGACGATGGCCAGCCGGCGATGCCCCAGCCCCACGCCCGCTTCGGAGTCGATCCAGACTCCCTCGTCATCGGGCCCGCGATGCGCAAGCGAACGCGCCATCCGTCCGACCAGCCGCGCGCTGACCTTCGGATCGCCGACAATTCCCGCTATCCCGCACATCTTCTAAGGCTCAACCTTCTCGCCCGGCGGCGCAAGAGACGGCGATCGCCGGATGGGCAATCCCAGCGCGGAAGCATCGATGCCGAAGCTCCGCCGGACATAGAACAACATCGCGCCGTTCCAGAACAATGTCGCTGAAGCGGAAGCGACGGCGGCACCGACAATCGAAAAACGCGGGATAAGCAACAGGTTGAGCGTGACGCTGATGACCACTGCGCAGGCGAAGATCGCAAGCGCCTGGACCTGCTTTCCGGTCAGCGTCAGGAAATAGGCGACTACGCCGGTAAATCCGTTCACGAGGCCCGCCGCCAGCAGGATCAGCAATGCCGGATAGCCCTCGCCGAACGCCGGTCCGAACAGCCGGAGGATGTGGTGCCCCGCAATTACGAGCGGCACCGCCAGGGCCAGACTTGCTGCGAGCGAGAAGCGCGCGGTGATCGTCGCGATCCTGGCATATTCGGCGATGTCCCGCCTTGCATGCGCGGAGGCGATCAAAGGCCCGCTGCTGGTCGTCAGCGCCGCCAGTCCAAACCCGACCAGCGACGCAAGCCGCCACGCCGCAGAATAGAGCCCTGCCGCCGCCGGCGTCCCGAGATAGCCGAGAATGATGATGTCCAGCTGATTGAGCAGCTCCTGCAGGATCGTCGTGATCAGCAAGGGGAAGCTCAGCGCGATCCATTCACGCCAGGGTGAGTAGTCCGGCCGGACCGGCGACCGGAGCACCTGGAGGACCCGGATCGCACCGCAAACCAGCGCCGCGCCGGCGCTCCCTGCGGTCAGGATCATGGCGTTGGCGGGAGACAAACGAATACCGAGCGCAGCGCCCGCCGCGAGGAGCAGAATGAGGATCGCGGGGCGCAGGACCTGCTCGTAGAATTGCGACGCGGCAATGAGCCGCGCCGTCCTCAAGAGCACTGCGACCAGGCCGAGCGCGGCCACTGGAAAGATCAGCAGCGCCACTCCAGGGGCGAGCGCGGGAGGAATGCTGGTCAGCCCGGCGATCGTCAGCAGGTATAAGCCGGCTCCCACCAGCAACGACAAGAAAAGCATTGCCAATGCGGCAAAGCGCACCAATGCCTTGAGCCGGGCGCCATCCCCTCTCTCGAAATAGATCGAAGCGAACCGCAGCGCCGCATAGTCGAGGCCGGCGCGGCACGGCAGCACCAACACCAGCGCCCAGGCGAGAGCGATGGCATAAACGCCATATCCGGCTAGCCCAAGCGTGCGCGAGAGCACCACGACGGACACGTAGCTGAGCGCGATGCCGACCACGCGCGTCGCCAGTGAAGCGAAGCTGCCTCTGACGATGAAGTCGAGCAGGGGGTCCGCGCGCCCGATCCGCCGAAGGCGGCCGATGACCCGAGAAGTTCCGGCTACCACTCCGATGTCCGCTCCAGCCAAATCCCGCTATTCCAACGGGCGCCCGCTAGCTACCAACAGCGGTAGCCCCGCCTCTCTACCCGACGGGAGGCGGATTGGGAGTATCGATGAGCAAGCGGCCTCTACGTTCAACCGTCAAGCGCCTGGTGCCGGCGCCCTCGCGGAAGGTCGTACGCCGCGCGATCACCTATTTCGGGCGGCTGCGGATCTGGCGGTCGGTCGCGGCGGAGATCGACGGTGCGACCTATCGCGATAAGCGGATCCTGCTGGTCGCTCGTCGCCGCGGACGCTGGACCGCTCTTCGCGATCTCGACTTGTGGCAAGACCCGCACCTGCTGAAGGATGCGACGGTAACCGTTCCCGGGATCGGCCGGTTTCAAGTCAGGGCCATGACGGACGATTTGTACCACGTTCTCCCGTCCCGCGAGGCCCACGTCGTCTCCGCCGTCCGCGCGAACCTCGGCGAAGGTTCGACCTTCGTGGATGCCGGCGCGAACATCGGCTTCTTCACCATCCTTGCGGCAGGCATCGTCGGGCCAAGGGGACGCGTCTACGCCATCGAGATGATGCCCCGGACGGCGGACCGCCTGAGGTTGAACATCGCCGAGAACGATCTCACCAATGTCGCCGTCCTTGAGCATGCACTTTCGGCGAAGAGCGGCAAGGAAGTGCTGGCAACGGTTCCGGAACACAAATTCGGTCGAGCAAGCATCGTCAACGACGCGGGCGGAGAGTCGCACTCGACCATATCGGTAAGAACCCGAACGATCGACGAGCTGCTCGTCGAAAGCGCCGGCCCAATCGACCTGATGAAGTTGGACCTCGAGGGCGCGGAAGCGCTCGCTCTCAAAGGAGCCGCGGAGGTTCTGAAGCGTGTCCGGGCAATCATCTTCGAGCAATTGCGGGGACAAAGCGAAGCCGCGGAACTGCTTGAGCAAAGCGGATTTCGGCTCAGCACGCTCGACGGGAACAACTTTCTCGCGTTGCGCGATTAGCTGGACTGTCGTGGACCTGATCTGATCCACCTATCCGAGCTCAGCCGAGCAGCGCCTCCAAATAGCCGACCACTGCTTTGTCCGGGCTGAAGTCGCGTGCGCGATCTTTCAGCCGCGCGGCATCGACCGGTTGCTCGATCGCGCGGCGCATGGCCTGGGCCAGGGCCTCCGCCGAACCGCAGTCCACGAGGGTTCCGAACTCGCCGTTGGTCAGGATCTCCGACGGTCCCGCCTCGCAATCGGTGCTGACCACGGGCAGGCCCCAGGCGAGCGCTTCGACAAGAACGTTCCCGAACCCTTCGTAGTCTGACGACAGGACGAACAGCGATGCAGCCGCGTAATAGGACCAGGTGTCCGACGCGAAGCCGTGGAGGCGTACCCGGTCTTGAAGGCCGAGCCTCGCAATGAGACCCTCCAGCTGCCTTCGCTCCGGTCCCTCGCCAAGGATGAGGAGAGAGGCATCGACCTCAGCGCCTAGCTTCGCAAAGGCTTCGATCAGGACGCGATGATTCTTCTGCGCCTTAAGGGTTCCGACGCTCAAGATGTGATGCTTCGCCGGTGGCCATGCTTTCACTGCATCCGGGTCCGGCCTGAACGCCGGCGTCGGCTGCTCGATCGGGTTGTAGACCACCTTCGTTCGATTGGCCGGGAGACCCGAAACTCTCTGAAGATCGGTTGCCACCCCTTTGGAAACGCAGATGATCCGATCGGCCAACCAATAAAACAAGCGCGTTGACAGATTCAGCCGGACGCGAGTGGTGCGCGAAGCTCCGTATTGCATGCTGAGGGCGCAATGCTCGCTGAGAACAACCCGCGTGCGGACTCGGGCGAGCCTGGCGGCAACCAGCGCGGCAATGGGCAGAGGCCAGATTGAAACCTGCAACGCGTCAGGACGCTCCCGACGGAGATAGCGAACGAGCGGCGGCACGACATTGCGGATTCTAGCGGCCCGCAACTCGATTACTCGAACTTCGCGTGGCAGATGTTCGAGGAACACGCCTATCTTGCGCATGAGCAGCA
>Ga0070714_100004735_pt1 | contig 10300 bp, 7 predicted proteins | sample LARL83metaG_FD_65450 | JGI IMG/M metagenome (GOLD analysis project Ga0070714, IMG submission 65450) | Corn, switchgrass and miscanthus rhizosphere microbial communities from Kellogg Biological Station, Michigan, USA - LAR L8-3 metaG | ecosystem: Host-associated > Plants > Roots > Rhizosphere ... | reverse complement strand
GGGAAGCCCTGCTCGAACGGCGTGTGGCGCTCAACCTGCCCGGAGACGAGCACGGTCGAGTCGAGGAGCAGCGTTTGTCCAGGCTCCTCGTTCAGCTCGACTCCCTCGGCTTCGAGGTCGCGGCGGTTTGGAGGCGGCAGCCGGACCTCGCTCCCGCTCGGGAACACGATCTTGCGTTCCTTCCAGGCCTCGGGGTGGATGACAAGCGGGAGGCCGCGCCGACCGTGCCGACGGAAGAGCGCTTCCAATCCGCCGTGATGATCCGCGTGCCCGTGAGAAACCACGAGCGCTCGCAATTCTTTGACCGGAATCTGTAAGACATCGAGGTTGCGGGCAAGCGCGGTTGGCGTCAGGCCGCCGTCGTAGAGAATCGAGCTGCGACTGCCGCGTCGCTCGACGGTGACCAACGCCGAGAAGCCGTGTTCTGCGATCAACTGGTCGCGACTGCCGAAGTCGCTGGCCACGTACCGGCGAACCCCGTCGACGCCGGCCATCAAAAGATCGACGAAGTTGTCGACCACGATCGTGACCTCCGCTCGATCAACCGGCTCGAGCCCGATCGGCCGATTCGGTTCGACAGTCACGACCCGCTCACGCTACCGAGTTCGGTGCTACGGCGGCTCCGAAAGCCCTCTGACGGGTCCACCGGTTGCGGACCGGCTTATCTGAGGGGAGTTCTTCGTTCTATCTCCCCGGTGGCAAGCCGGACGGTGACGAGCGAGGAACTCGGCGTCACGCTCGTCGCCTGGGTCGAGCTCGATTCGCAGCACGTCGCCGGGCAAGCGCAGCTCGGCATCACGCTGTGGGTCGATTCTGCGTACTGGCGCCACCAACGCGTCGAGGCCGCGTTCGACAACTTCCGCGTCTCGGCACCACACATGACGTGCGGCTGACGCTGGCGGAGGCGAGGTCGAAGGTTGGGGCTGGGAGTAGAGGAGTCCCCGGAAGACCCGGGGACCCCTTGAGAAGCGCAGACGGCGGGGGCTAGGCGCCTGTCTTCAACAACTTCGCGCCGCCCGCGACGCAAAGGCTGAAGGGTGTCCCCGACTTCCCGGCAACGTGCTTCTTGCTCTCGGTCGCACAGGCGACCTTTGGCGATTTCGCAGTACCGCTTGCGAGCTTGGCCATCGCGGTTACGCACTTGCTAAACGGAGTCCCGGGCGTACCAGCGACATGCGTCTTGCTCTCCGACTGGCAGAAGAAACCGTAAGCATGCCCCGTCGGCTTGTACTGGCTTGAAGCGGACGAGCCGCTGTTGCCAGGTACTGGAGGCTTCGCCCCGAGCGCGACTGGCACAGCGATGACAACGGCCAGGCTGACAAGCGCTGCGATTGCGATCTTGAGATTCATCGTTGAGGACCCTTTCGGAGGTTGCTCCACTCCGTACTTTCCCCAGGATCGACGCGCCGACAAGGCCCAGCTTTCGGCTTTACTGGGAAATTACCTTCGCAAAATGCTCCAGGCGCCGCGCTAACAACGACGATATTCGTCGCGGCCGTGATCGATGGATAGCCGCCCGCTCGCCACCGTGCTCGTCAGTGCGCGCAGGATGTTTCGCTGACAGCGGCCAGCCGTACGCGTGCGCGTAGTCACGACCTTCATGGCGTCACCGACGGACTGTCGGCGCTTGTCCCTGCCGCGTTGCTGCTGCGAACGGTGTAAGTGGGCCTCTTGCCCGGCGCGCGGTCGACGAAAGAGGTAGCCGCTGTGACGGCGATGAGCTTGCCGCGGCGGCGCACCTGGTAGCGCGACGCGGCTGCGACCGGCTTCCAGCTCACGCGAACGCCGGCGGCGATCCGCACCGCGCGCACGCCCGTAGGGGCGAGCGGCGCCAGGATCTGAGCGTCGACGTAGTAGTTGGATAGTCCGCTGCCGAGCGATTGGAATTCGACCGAGAAGAGCGCGTGCGGGCCGGCCCCGTTGATGTAGCCGATCGCGCCGAGGTTGTCGAAACCGTCCCTGGGAGCAACGGCCTGCTTGAAGGTGTTGCCCGTGTTGAGGTAGAGGGCGGTGGGGGCGATCTGGGTGGTGGGGCCGAATCCGCCGAAGTGGATCGTGAGGTCCGGGCGGCCGTCGTCGTCGACGTCCTCGACCAGCAGCCGCTCCGGCCAACTGCTGGTCTGCGGCTGCTGCGGCATCCATGTCGGTGTCTCGTCGCTGAAGCGACCGTGACCGTCGTTGATCAACACCTGAATCCTTGACGTTTGGTAGTACGGATCGTTCAGCGACTCGGCAAACACCAGATCGACCGCACCATCGCCGTTTACATCGACCGGCCGAATGTCGATCACGAAAACGTTGTGCGCGGGCCCGATACTCGGCGGCAGGATTTCGGCGCTGGTGAAGTTGCCGTGACCGTCGTTGATCAGGATCTGGGAGGCATCCTGCGCTTCCGAGCCGCCGAGGATGAGATCCGGCGAACCGTCGCCGTTCACGTCCGCGAATGCGCACGCAAACGAATGGTCGTTGCCGTACTGGTCAGTCAGGATCCCGTGCAAGCGGTCGGGAGCGACGCTGAAGCGGCCGCTGCCATCGTTGAGGAGCAGCTGTGCTTGCACGTGTCCCGCGCTGCAGCAGCCAAGGTTGTTTTCGAAGATGTCCGGCGCGCCGTCGCCATTCACATCCGCCACCGCCGCCGAGTGCGTAAAGGTCAGCTGCTGCGGCAGGTTCGCGCTCGCATCGACGAGATGCCCGTCCGCCGTCGACAGAATCAAATGTTGCTGCGCGCCGTTGCGACTCGCCGAGGGATCGCTGTCGTTCACGTGCCCGTGATCGGCGATGAAGAGATCCGGACGGCCGTCGCGGTTGAAATCAGCCGTCAGAAGCTCCCGGTCCCACTCGATCAAGGGCGGGCTTCCGACGAACAACTGCTGGGTCGCGTCCAGGAAGCGTCCGCCACCATGATTGAGCAGAAACACCGGCGCTACCGGCACCACCTCATTCCCAAGCGAAGTGTTATTGGGGCCGATGACCACATCTCTTAGGCCGTCGCCGTTCAGATCCACCGACAGCAACTCCGCGACCTCGGACGCATCCGCCGGAAGCGCCCCACGCGATATCGGCGGCCCCCAAACCGGCTGATCCGGCCTCGTCCCGCCGGCCGAAGCCGACACAACGACCGAACACACCGCAATCGCAACAACAAGCCCCAACCGCACCACGCACCCAGCCTAGAACTGCACGGCCGAACGTCAAGAACAACGGCCCAGCCGAACGGGCCGCAGTTGGCCGGTGCGCCAGACCTCGTAGAGGTCGCGATGGGTACTGCGGTCAACGTGATCCTTGATGCGCTTGCGTGTCTGGGAAGCGGTGAACGCCGACGCTTGCGCAGAACCGTTCTAGGTTCTCCGTGGATGCCCGGTAGGGCCCTAGCGCTAGGCTTCCACGCAAGCAGGCGAGCACTGGAACTCCCCCTTTTTTGAGCGTCGGCGAAGATGGCCTCATCTGCGCTCGCGTAACGGGTAGGCCTATCGCGCCCAGCCACAGGAGCTACGCCGCGCGCGTCGTAACTGTGACTGCGCGCTGCGGCCGCGCTTCAGTTTCGACGGCGCGAGGCGTGGCCGCGGCGCGTTTGGCCCGGTCAAACGGCAGTAAGTTGGAACTCTGCAAGGGCGCCTGCGAAGCCTCGACCTTACGCGCCTCCATCTTCATGCTGGTTCTACCCGCCGCCGTGCGATGCGCCTGGAGGGTTCGAGTCGCTCCGACCGCCCCCACCATCGGCCGGTGCGTTCCCGGCAGCAGCGCAGGGTGTTGCCGGGTCGCGGTGGTCCGGAGCCTGCGCCCAGGCGGCTCCGTGGCTTGGTTCACCGGCTGACTGCGGGACCGTGGCTCCACCGCTCCCGTGGCTGTTGGCGTCGGGGTTCTGTGTCGCCGGCGCGATAGGTGGTGATGCAGTGCGGCTTCCGTGAGGGCCTGCGTGGCTGTGGTTCGGGTCGCCGTGGCCCCAGCCGGGCCGGGTCGGTCGCGGGGCGGCCGATGTTGGGCCGCCCGCATGTCCGGGCGGGTGAGCGGATGTCACGCCGGATCCGACCGGTTCGAGCGGCGCGACCGGTGCACTCGGCGCCGGAGTCGCGGTCGGGGGCGGCGCTGGTTGGGGTGGTGGCTGCAAACGTCTGCGAGAGCCGTCGTTCGGTCGAACCACGACGGGTAGTTGCGGGCTCGCTGCAGGCCGAACTCGATCCACTGGCCGAGCTGACCCCGATCTGGCGGGCGAACCGTGCGACGGGTGGCCCGCCGCTTCGTGGCCAACGATGAGTGGGTCGAAAACGACAGCTGCGGAGGGGTAGTGCGTCGGCGCAACGACGATCGGCGCGTAGTCGATCGCCTTTCCACACTCGAGCGCACGCGACACTGCGAAGATGCCGCCCACCGCGGCCAGCAACGCGAGCGCGCTCACGACGCGCGCGCCGACCATAGACACAATTGTTGTGTAGCGGCCCCTCATCACTTCCTCACTCGACAAGCAACCGGGCCGCAGGAAGCGCCACGCATCTTCTCACAGACCTAGGCGGCTCCGCCTCCCTCGAACAAGCGACTCGCTTCGAAACGGCGGGTCTAGACGTCGCACGGAGATCGGCATCGGCTCGCGATGTCGACGACTGCCCCGACGGCCCTTGCAACCTCGGCTTCCCGACACGAAGCCTGGCGTTGCTCAGGAAGGGCTGGGCGGGTTCCTTTGCGTGCAGGACGCTCGCGATGCGCTCGAGCGCTTCTCCTCGATCCAGCGTCCTTATGGAACTGAAGGCCGGGACAGCTCCCCACTCGACATGGTGTGCGACCAACGCCACAAAAGAGATGAGCGTCGAACCCGGATCGAGACCGGAGGCCTCGACGTCGTTGAGCTCGAGAGACGTCTGCGAGCGAGTGCTGCGCCTCGGCGAGTGGGAGCAGGTCGACCAGCTATCCCCACAGGTCGGGGCCGGAACGCACGTAGTACTGTGGGCGTATGTCGCGGTCCACGCGGCAGTGCCCGGTCTGCTTGTCGGCGGTTCCGGCCGACTTCTCGTTCTGCGGCCGTTGCGGCGCGGCTGTTGGACCTCTTACCCAGACGGCCGATGCCTCCCAGAGCGACCGGCGGACGGTCACCGTGCTCTTCGCCGATCTGTCCGGATTCACGCGGCTCGGCCGAGAACTCGACCCGGAGGACCTCAAATCACTGCTCGACGAATGTCTCAGCGAGCTGCTCGAGGAGGTTACGGCGCGTGAGGGCTGGCTCGACAAGCAGATCGGGGACGCGATTCTCGCCGTCTTCGGTGCGCCGATCGCGCACGAGGACGATCCCGTGCGTGCGCTTCGAGCCGCCATCGCGATGCAGGCGCGGATGGAGGCCGTGAATGTGCGTCTCAAGGCGCGGCTCACTCGTCCGCTGGCATTGCACATTGGCGTGAACACCGGTCTCGTGGTGACGGGACCAGGCCTCGATACCGGCATCGGTGAGTTCACGGTCATCGGTGACACTGTCAACTCCGCCGCCCGGCTGAACCAGGCTGCCCGCTCGGGCCAGGTCGTGGTCGGCGAGGCGACCTACGCGGCCACGCGCGAAAAGTTCCATTACCGCAGGACGTCGATCGCGTCTACCAAGGAAGGTGAGGGCGACCTCGTCGCCTATGAGTGCCTCGGCGAGCATGCGTCCGCTGACGGGCAGCGTTACGGAGCTCGCACCGGCTCCGAGCTGGTCGGGAGGGAAGGCGAGCTGGGCGAACTGGTCGACGCTGTTGAAGCACTCGAGCCAGGTGGCCGCGGTGGCGTCGTAGCGATCGTCGGCGAGGCGGGAGTCGGCAAATCACGCCTGATCGTCGAGGCGCGAGGACGGACGGAAATGAAGGACTGCCGTTGGCTGGAGGGACACCCGCTTTCCCGCGGACAGACGGTCGGCCACTGGCAGTTCCGCGAGATCCTCCGACGCGACGCCGGGATTGGCGACAACGACGGGTCGGACGAGAGCATCCGCAAGCTCGAGCGCCGCGTGCGTATGTTTCTCCCCGAAGCTGTCGAGGACGTCCTTCCGTACCTAGCCACTCTGCTCGCAGTGGACGTGCGCGGCGACCTTGCGCAGCGGGTCAGATACCTGGACGCAGAAGCGCTCAAGCACCAAGTTTTTCGCGCGACACGCCGGTGGTTCGAACGGCTCGCGCGCGAGCAGCCGCTTGTCCTGGTGTTCGAGGACTGGCACTGGGCCGACGAATCGTCAGAAGAGTTGCTGGAACATCTGCTTGATCTCGTCGCCTCCGTGCCGTTGCTACTCGTTTGCGTTTGCCGCCCCGGCGCTGACACACCGGCGGCGCGGCTCCGGAACCTGTCTGCGCGCGAACTGGATGACAAATACGTCGAGATCGGGCTCCTGCCACTGTCAGCCCGTGAAAGCGGCGAACTCATGCGCAACCTGCTCCATAGCCGCGATCTTCCTGCACGTCTGCAGACGTTCGTCTTGCGCAAGGCTGATGGCAACCCTTTCTTCCTCGAGGAGATCCTGCACGCGCTGATCGAGGGCGGCGGAATCATCCATGACGATGCCCGTATCGGCTTGAAGCTTGCATCCGAGGCCGAGCAGGTCGCCTTGCCGAGCACCATCGAGGGCGTAATCGCTGCGCGTATCGACCGCCTCCCCGAGGACCTCAAGGAGGTCGTACGTATCGCCGCTGTCATCGGGCGCAGTTTCCTCTTTCGCGTCCTTCGCGAACTCACGCCGGCGGGAATCGATCTCGAACGGCGACTGGTCGAGCTGCGGAGCCTTGACCTGATTCACGAGCAGGAAGGGTCGCTCGAACGCGAGTTCGTCTTCAAGCATGCGATGACTCAGGAGGCGATCTACGGGAGCATCCTTCTTCGTCGCCGCAGGAAGCTGCACCTGGGCGTGGCTGAGGCGCTCGTCGCGCTATTCGCCGACCGGGTGGACGAGTTCCTCGGCGTCCTGGCCTTCCACTACGCGCACGCGGAGGACTGGGAGCGCGCGCAAGAGTACCTTCTCAGGGCCGGCGATCAGGCAGGAAGTGTGGCGGCAGACGCCGAGGCCCTTGCCTATTATCGGCAAGCGATTTCCGCGTACGCCCGAGCGTTCGGCGATCGGTGGGAACCCTTGCAGCGGGCGACGCTCGAGCGAAAGATCGGAGAGGCGCTGCTTCGCCGAGGCGCGCACGATGAATCGGCTGAATGCTTGCAGCGCGCGCTCTGCTTCCTCGATTCGCCGTTGCCCACGACGCGTCTCGGAATGCGGCTTGCGATCCTGCGGCAAGTCCTTAGACAGGTCGGGCACCGCGCTCTTCCAGCTGCACTCGCCCGCCGAACGTCGGCGGACATCGACCCGGTGATACGGGAACGCTGCCAAATCTATGAAGTGCTCCGCTGGATCGACTACTTCATCGACCAGGAGCGCCTGGTCCTCGCGGATCTGCACGAGCTCAACGTCGCCGAGACAGCCGGCTACGCGCCGGGTGTCAGCCGCGCATCGTTCGCGCTCGGAGTGGTGTGCGACATGGCCGGGGCGCCGCGGTTGGCCGCGCGCTACCACCGGCGCGCGGTTGAGGTCGCGGAGGAACTGCGTCACCCGATCTTGATTGGCGAGGCGTATCTGGGCCTGACGCTGCACGACCACTACGCCCGAGGGGACTGGGCGGCGACTGTCGAGCACGGGGACCGGTCGAAGTCGGCGTTCCAGGACGCCGGCGACCTGCGTGGCTGGGGCGCACTCAGCGCCGGACTTGCTTGGGGCAAGGCCTTGCGAGGGGACATTGCGCCTGCGCTCGAACTCGGTGTCGAGATCGCGCGTGTGGGCCGAGAGAGCGCCGACACCCAGGTCTGGGCGTGGGGCGTGGGAACATGCGCCATCGCTTTCTCAGTCTGCGGCGCCTCCGAGGAAGCGGTGCCCCAGGTCATCGGCGTGATTGGTTTGCTCGAAGCAATCCCCGACTACCTGTCATTGGCCAACGGCTTCGGGACGCTGGCCACGTGCTACCTACGGCTGGGTAAGCTCGACGAGGCGCGGGATGCGATCTCGCAAGGCGAAGCGTTGATTGCTTCGAGGCGCTTGCGCGGCTACTTGGCTACACCGGTCGTGCACGCACGCGCAGAGGCGTCACTGCTCGCCATCGTCCGCTCAGACGATGCCGACGCGGCGCAGCTCCTCGGCGCCGCGGGCCATGCGACCGCGGCTCTACTCCGACAGCTCAAGGTCAACCGCGAGCTCGAGCCGGCCGCCTACCGCCTTCGCGGCACGTACGAGTTGCTGCGGTCGCGGCCGAAGCGGGCCGAATGGTGGTGGTCGAGGAGTATCGTCGCGGCGAAGCAACAGGGACTGCCCTTCGAGCGCGCCGAGAGCCTAGTCGCTCTTGGGAGACACGTCGGGAACGCAGTGCTCGTCGCTGAAGGCCGTACGATTCACACCGACCTCGCCGACTCGCTCGCACGGTGGCGAAGCGAAGCTGAAGGGACTCTCGTCCCCGTTCCGTCCGAGCGGGGTGTTGTTGGCTAATGCGCCTGATCCTGGACGCCGATCGAGCGGAGCCGGCGGTCAAGTGTTCGCATCACGATCTCCGCGAGGTTTTCGGCCTCAAGACCGTAGGTGGTGTGGAGCCGCTCGCGGAGCCCATCGTCGAGGCCATCGAGGAGCTGCATGACGATGGCTCGGAAGCCGTCCACGACGTAGCCGAAGACTGACCACGCGTATTCGGGATTCTCGGCGACGCGGCGACGCGCATGCACTACACCGAGAGCTATATGACGCGACTCGTCGAGGGTCGCCAGGCGCTGAGCCTCGATGAGTCCAGGGAACGGCCCGATGGCGGCGAGCTGACCCGGAAGCAGGCGCTGCGTCGTCGCGCCTATTACGCCCTCTCCAATGACGTGGTAGGCGATTACCCCGATCAGGAATGTGTCCTCGTCCGGTCGCGTAACGAGCGGACGGACACCGGCGTCGAGCGCCTCGTACAGCGTCGCCGCGACAGGATCCAGATAGCCGTTTGCAAACGCCTGGATCTCGCTCATTCCTTCGCGGATCCCCACTACGTCTTCATAGATGCGTACGAGCGACTGGACATGCCGGTACTCGTCGGCTACCTGTGTTGCAAGGACGAGGGCCGTCCCGTAGTCCGGCGCGGCGCTCAGGAAAGGACCGAGCAGCGCGGCCACGTTGAACTCGGCCGCGAAGCGCTGGCCGAGGATCCAGAGGATGCGTTCGCGGCTGGCATCGTCCAGCCCCTGGAACGTCGCCGTGTCGATCGTGAAGTCGATCGCGAGTGGCGACCATTGGTGACGTTCCCAGTGCTCGTAGATCGCATGCAGTGGTCTCGCGTGCTCTTCGAAGAGAGGCGCTGCCTCGTCCAACGCTCTGCGCGTCACAGCCGAAGTCTAGACCTGCACCGAGCACTCGATCTACCAACGCCCGAGCCGAGCCGGCCGGTGTCGACGCATGGCCAACCCCGCCAACGGCGATTCAAACGACGCGATCTGGTCGGTGGACTCATCCACGAATGCGAAGCAATCGCCGCGTGAGATCGAGTAGCGGTAGAGGCGCTGCTCGCCGCGTCCGAGGCTCACGTGGAGATCGCACACCGTTAGTTCCGCTGGAAGGCGGCGCTGCTCGGCTTCGAGCGGCTGGACGCCATCGACGTCGGCACCACGTTGATGGATGCGAACGAGTCGGATGGCTGCTCGAGTAACGATCGCTCGCAGTCGAGGCGCTCGTCAAGAAGCTCGGCGCCGCGATCATCGGTTGCCAAGTTCCACCCGTCCCAAAGCAGCGGAGGCGTGGACGGAAACTGCCGATGGTCTCGACGACACGGAGAAGTCGGTCGCGTAGCCCTCAGATTCGATTCCGGCAGGGTGAGTGGCTGGCGCTTGAGTGACGCGACATCGACCGCGAGCAGCGGGTCGCCTACGTTCGGCGCAGCTACCGAAACGGCAGGATCAAGTTCCCGGTGGACGTCGACGAAGCCCTCCACCGCCGAGTTCGGCAACCGAAACAGCCTCTACGCAAGAACTAAGCGGAAGCCCTCTGACGGACTCGAACAAGGCGTCCCTCGTCGCCCGCGACGCGGGTGTCGACTACCTGAACTCGCAGAATCAGCATCACGAGTTCTTCTCGCCGACGGACGCGTTCGAGTTCAACGCCATCGGCATCCCGGCGAGCGGGGTGCTCACCGGGCAGGACTGCTGCAAGACGCAGGCTCAGGTCGATCTCTTCCAGCCCAACTTCATTGGCACCGCCAACGAGGTCGGCAACTTCGAGGGGAACCTCGGAACCTCCGACGGCGGGTGTGTCGACAACCCGTTCCTCTGGTGCGACAACCTCGACAACAACAACTTC
>Ga0070714_100004732_pt1 | contig 10302 bp, 9 predicted proteins | sample LARL83metaG_FD_65450 | JGI IMG/M metagenome (GOLD analysis project Ga0070714, IMG submission 65450) | Corn, switchgrass and miscanthus rhizosphere microbial communities from Kellogg Biological Station, Michigan, USA - LAR L8-3 metaG | ecosystem: Host-associated > Plants > Roots > Rhizosphere ... | reverse complement strand
ACGAATCCTGGAATAGCCGAAGACCGGCCGGAAACTCGTCGATTTCGCCCTGGAAGGGTCCATATTTCACCATTGGCATTTTAGTTGACCTCCTAAATCTCTTGTCTACTGCCACTCTCATCATAAAATATGCGCGTCACCTTGTCAAGCTACTTTATGGCCTTGTGTTGATAAAAACCCTTACTCCCAATCGCTGCTTCTTTGTAGCGTCCCTCCCCCCGCCGTCATCTGTCCCCATATGGCTAACCTCCGAGAGGGCGATCCCGCACCCGATATCTCTACGCTCACCGACTCCGGTGAACAATTTGAGTTGTCTTCACTCAAGGGCAAGAACGTGGTTTTGTACTTCTATCCCAAAGCGGACACCCCGGGCTGCACAAAGGAAGCGTGTGAGTTCCGGGACAATTCAAACAAGTTCTCCAAAGCCAACACTGTAATCGTCGGTGTCTCGCCCGATCAGTCCAAGGCGCAAGCGAGGTTCAAGGACAAGTTCGACCTGCCTTTTACGCTGCTCGCTGATAGCGACCACAAAGCGGCGGAGGCGTACGGCGTGTGGACAGAGAAAAGTATGTACGGGAAGAAGTATATGGGTATCGAACGCACCACGTTCGTGATTGGCGCGGATGGCAAGATCAGGAAGATCTTCCCCAAAGTGAAGGTTGAAGGGCACGCTGAAGAAGTCTTGGCGGCAATCGGATAGCCGAGCGTCAATAGGTAGTGAGCGAAGCCAGCAGCCGCCGCTATCCGGCGCGTCCGATTTTGGGGGTCGGTGCCCTGATACTGGACGGTAACCGGGTTCTTCTGGTTGAGCGCGACAAGCCTCCGCTGGTCGGCTGTTGGTCCTTACCGGGCGGCTGCGTCGAAACAGGCGAGCGGCTGGAAACCGCCGTGGCGCGTGAAGTTCTCGAGGAAACCGGGCTTGCCATCTCGGTCGATTCCATCTCGACCGTCTTCGAGAGAATCATGCCCGATCAATCAGGCAATTGCGAATACCATTACGTGTTGATCGATTTTTATTGCAGCATTACAGGAGGCGAACTTAAGCCCGGCGATGATTCGCGCTCTGTGGCCTGGTTTGAGATTGACTCCTTGGAAAATTTAACTATGACCGACGGTACTCGTGAAGTGATCCAGGCCTGCTGCTCTGGCCGCAACACTTATCCATATATCACGCGTCCGTAAGCGCAATTATTGTGTTCTCCAGCATCGATTTGCTTCAATTTCCTGAGCTGAAAGAACTGCTCGCGCAGTACACGGGCAGCGCGGCCGGGCGCGAGCTTGTCTTCGCTCTCGAACCGCACAATGACCGTCCAGTTCTCGAAGCCGCCCTCGCCGAGGCGGCGGAAGCCATGGCCTACCTTCGCGAAGTCTCGGGTGCCCAAACCGCTGCAGTCGGGGCCGCGATCCGGCTTCGGTTCGATCAGGTCCGTGATGTCGGTAGTGCGGTTCGCACTCTGAAAGTGGAAGGTGCGTCTCTCGACGGCCGCGACATTCTGGATCTTTTTCACACGCTCGCAATGGCGGGTGAGTATCGCGGCATCCTGCTCTCGGTCGCCGATCGTTATCCCCGTTTAGCCAGGCGCGCCCGGAATTTGGCTGATCTCCGCGATCTGTCCCGCCGCTACGAACGCGCGTTTTTGCCCGATGGGAGCTTGGCCGATGCAGCCAGCGTAGCGCTCGGGCGTATCCGCCGCGACATCGAGCGCCAGCAGCGAAATATCCACGAATCGTTGGAGCGCTTTCTTCGCGCCCATCGCAGCGACGGCACTTTGCAGGAAGACTTCGTGACTATTCGCGAGGATCGCTACGTGGTGCCCATCATCGCTGGCCAGAAGGGTCGTGTCGATGGAGTCATTCATGGGTCGAGCGGCACCGGACGGACGCTCTTTGTCGAGCCGCTCGAAACGATTCCGCTGAATAACCAGCTCGTTCGCCTGCGAGAAGACGAACTGCGCGAGATCGAGCGGATTCTCGCCGAGATTACCAACGCATTGCGCGAACACGCGGGCGAGATCGCGGTTACCGCAGACGAGTTAGCCGAGTTGGATTGTGTCTTCGCCAAAGGGGCCTTCGGTCGTGACTACAACGCCGTTGTGCCGCGATTCAGCCGGGAACCGCGCCAGCTCGTCCTCCGCGAAGCACGTCATCCGTTGCTGGAGGCGGTGCTCCGCAAGCAGAAGAAGCCGATTGTTCCGATCTCCTTTCAGCTGAGCGACGAGCAGCGCTGCCTGCTAATCAGCGGCCCGAATACGGGGGGCAAGACCGTGACGATGAAAACCACCGGCTTACTCGCGCTTATGGCTCACGCGGGCCTTCCTGTCCCGTGCGTCGAAGCTGAGTTTCCGCTGCTTACTGACGTGTTGGCCGATATCGGCGACCAGCAATCGATCGCGGAAAGCCTTTCAAGCTTTTCCGGCCATCTGCTTCACGTCAAGCAAATGCTCGAGCGTGTCACTCCCGATAGTCTGGTCCTGTTGGACGAACTTGGCCGCGCAACCGATCCTGAGGAGGGAGGCGCGCTCGGCGTTGCCATCCTCGATGAATTTCGAAAATCCGGCGCCTTTTGCCTGGCCTCCACGCACTTGCTTCCGCTAAAGCTGTACGGCGCTCACACTGAAGGCGTCTTGAACGGCTCGATGGGCTTCAATGATGAAACTCTTGAGCCGACCTACATTTTGAAACTCGGGATACCGGGCAAATCGGCCGGCCTCGATATTGCCACTCGCCTCGAATTGCCGGAACCGGTGCTGGCTCATGCGCGCTCGGTTCTTCCGCGGATGCAGGCCGATTTCCAGGACTTGTTGACCGAGCTGCACCGGCAAACGGCGGAGAATGTTCGTCGTTCCAAAGAACTGGACGACGCAACTCGGGGCGCCCGCGAACGCGAAGCGCAGGTCCAAACCGAAGCGGCACGCCGTGAAGAGAAGCGGCAGCGTGAGTGGGAGAAGAAATCGGAATCCGTGATCGCCGGATTTGAAGCGCGAGCTCAGGGATTGATGCAGCAATTAATTGAGCACGCCGAGCAGCGCAAGGCAGCCGAACAGGCGCACCGCCTCATTTCGAAAACCAAGCGCGAGTTCCGCGAAGAAGCCGCCGAAGCGATCGCGGCGCCCCCCGAGGCCGTCAAGGCCGCCGCGGCGCGGCTCACTCTTCAGGAAGGCGTACGCGTCCGCCTGAAAGATGTTCGCGAGGTCGCCACAGTACGCCGCATCCTGAAAAACGGAATCCTCGAAGTCGAAGCCGGTTTTCTGAAAATGCAGGTCCGTCCGGAGGATATCGCGGAAGTTATCTCCGGTAAGTTCGAACCGTCGCGCTTACCTAAGAACGTTCAATTCGAAGCCGGTTCGCGCTCAGAAAATGACTATCGCGAGTTGAATATTATTGGGCAGCGCGCGGAAGAAGCTGTCGAGCAGGTGGACAAATTTCTGGATTCCGCGGCTCTCGCATCCATTAGCCGAGTTCGCATCATCCACGGTCACGGCATGGGCATTTTGAAGAGAGCGGTGAGCGAGTTCCTCGGCTCAAACCCGCACGTGAGCCGTTTCTATCCCGCTACTGCTTCGGAAGGCGGCACGGGCGCGACGGTCGTGGAATTGCGAGAATAGCGCTGTGATGCGGCTGTTGACTGCAATTGGCGTCTTTGCGTGTATCATGTCCGCTTTCTCCAGCTACGAAGATTCGATCCACGCTTGGCAACAGCAACGCCAATCGGGGCTTCGATCGGGAAGCGGTTGGTTGACCTTGGTCGGCCTGTTCTGGCTGAAACCCGGCAACAACAGCATCGGTTCGGCCGATTCCAATGACTTCGTTCTGCCCAAAGGATCGGCTCCGGCCGCGGTCGGGCGCTTGCGCCTCGAAAATGGGAAGGTCACTTTCCTTCGACCGGATGGGTTCGAAGAGTCGCTGTCCTATGACGAGGAGAAGCCGACGGTGATCCATACCGGCACAGTCTCATTTTTCGTGATTAAACGGGGCGACCGACTGGCCGTTCGAGTGACCGACAGCGCCAGTCAGGTCCTCAAACACTTTCAAGGTATGAAATACTTCGCCGTTAACCCGGAACTTCGTTTCCAGGCCAAATTCATTCCCGAAAAGAAAAAAATTCCTATACTGAATGTCCTTGGGCAAACGGACGAAGAAGAAAGCCCCGGCTACGTTGAGTTCACCTATCGCGGCCAGCAGTATCGATTGCGGCCCATTTATGAAGGCCAGACCTTGTTCTTCCTCTTCAAGGACCCGACGAACAAAACCCAAACGTACCAAGCGGGACGCATGTTGAACACACCGCTGCCCGTTAACGGAACAGTCGATCTTGACTTCAATCGGTCCTACAATCCGCCTTGCACCTTTACTCCTTACGCGACCTGCCCGCTGCCGCCGAAGGAGAACACCTTGCCTTTCCCGGTCAACGCGGGCGAGTTGCGTTACGGCAACGGCCATGTCGAATATGCCGAGTCGCAGTGAGACTTAGCGCGGATCCGGCTGACGCCGGGAAACGCCTGGACTCGTTTCTGCACGAACGGCTCGCAGAGTTCAGCCGCGCTCGCCTCCAGTCCTGGATAAAAGGGGATCGCGTTCAAGTGGAAGGTAAGTTTGTACGCGCCTCCTATGTCTTGCACGGCGGAGAAAACATCTCAGTCCAACCAGAGGATCTCAGCGCGCTTCGAGCGGAGCCGGAAGAGCTGCCGCTCCACGTTCTCTACGAAGATTCAGATGTGATTGTGGTCGACAAATCCGCGGGCATGGTCGTCCATGCGGGCGCTGGTCACAGCCGGGGCACCTTGGTGAACGCCCTCTTGCATCACTTCAGCTCGTTGTCATCGATTAACGGCGATCTGCGGCCCGGCATTGTGCATCGTCTCGACCGGCAAACCAGCGGAGTGCTGGTTGTAGCGCGGACCGATCAAGCGCACCAGTCGCTCGCCAAACAGTTCCATGATCGGGTAGTTGAGAAGAGTTACCTGGCGCTGGTCCACGGCCGGATGAAGCAGCCGGAAGGACGCGTCACAAGCCCGATCGCGCGCGATCCGGTCCGGCGAACGCGTATGACGGCGAGGCTCGGGTCCGGCCGCTCCGCTATGACCACTTACCAGGTACTCGAGGAGATCGGTACGTTCAGCTACCTGCAGGTCCGCATCGGTACCGGCCGCACACATCAAATCCGCGTTCATCTGGCGAGCCTGCATCACCCAATAGTAGGTGACCGGTTGTACGGTGCGCCGAGTGCGATCTCCGGCTTGCCCTCGCTGGAGCGCTTCTTCCTCCATGCCCATCGGCTGCGTTTCCGCTCGCCATCAAAAGGAGAGTGGATCGCGGTCGAAAGCCCCTTGCCACCGGACCTCGAGAATTTTCTGCGCCATCTGCGGACTGGGATGGCTAGAATATAGGCATCGCGATGAAGTCCGTAGCAGTTTCTCTGGCCGTTGTGGCCATCGCTGGCGTCGTGTCTTTCGGCACTGTTCAGGCACGGCAACAGCAGACCGCTCCCGCTCCGCAGCAAGCGCAAATCAGCTCCGACACGCCGTTCCGCAGCGAAGTGACGCGAGTAAACATGCTGTTTACCGTAACCGACAAGAGGGGGCGCTTCGTTACGGATCTGACCAAAAACGAATTCCAGGTATTCGAGAATAAGAAGCCGCAAAACATTCTGGAGTTTACGTCGGAGACCGACCTTCCGCTGCGTCTGGCGATCCTCATTGACACCAGCAACAGCATTCGCGACCGTTTCCATTTCCAGCAGGAGGCGGCTACCAACTTCATCAACAGCGTCGTTCGCGACCAGGACAAGGCCACCATCGTCAGCTTCGACACCGCTGCGGAATTGGCAGCCGACATGACCAACAACACGAATGTTCTGGAGAATGCCATTCGCAGAATGCGGCCGGGCGGCGGTACAGCGCTTTATGACGCGATTTATTACGCCTGCAAAGAGAAGCTGATAAAGGATCAACCGATGTATAAGTTTCGCCGCGCCATGGTCATCTTAAGCGACGGAGATGATAACGATAGCCGGTACAGCCGCGACCAGGCACTCGAGATGGCGCAGCGGGCGGACACCGTGATTTATACGATCTCTACCAACATCAGCCATGTCGCGACCGACGGAGACAAAGTGATGCGGTACTTCGCCGAGCAGACCGGCGGAGTCTGTTTCTTCCCGTTTGAGGCCAAAGACTTGAACCAGTCCTTTGAGAACATCGCCAACGAGCTGCGGCATCAATACAATCTTTTCTATCGTCCGGAACCGCTGAATAATGACGGCCGCTATCACGAAGTGCAGATCAAAGTGAAAGGCCGCAAAGATCTGATTGTTCGCGCCCGCAGGGGATATTACGCCCGGCGGCAAAGCGCGTAGTCAAAATCCCTTAAAACAACTTGGCAAGCTTTTGTTTAGGGGTATACTGAGAAATACCTCCCCGCCGCAGCTTGGAAAGGAATTCCTATGGATGAGAAAGAGCGCAACCGTACTTTAACTCTGACGTTAGGGCAGATCGAAAAGCAGTTTGGGAAAGGATCCATCCTGCGGCTCGGCGCCAAGGAAGCGATCGTTCCGGTCTCGTCGATTTCTACCGGGTCGATCTCGGTCGACTATGCGCTCGGTGTGGGCGGATTCCCGCGCGGGCGCATCTGCGAGATCTTTGGACCCGAATCGTCCGGCAAGACCACCATCGCGCTTCAAGTTATTGCCGAGGCACAGAAGGTGGGCGGCATGGCGGCGTTTATCGATGTGGAGCACGCGCTCGATCCGATATACGCCAAACAGCTTGGGGTGGATGTAGACAACCTGCTGGTGTCGCAGCCCGATTTCGCGGAACAGGCGCTTGAGATTACCAGCGCCCTGATTACGTCGGGATCCATTGATGTGTTGGTGGTCGATTCCGTGGCCGCCCTGGTTCCCAAGGCCGAACTCGACGGCGAAATGGGCGATTCGCATATGGGCGTCCAGGCGCGCCTCATGTCTCAGGCCATGCGGAAGCTCACCGGCATCGTCTCGAAATCGAATACCTGTCTGATCTTCATCAACCAGATCCGTGAAAAGATCGGGGTGATGTTTGGCAACCCGGAAACCACCACCGGTGGACGGGCGCTGAAGTTCTATTCGTCCATCCGCATCGACATTCGCCGCATTGCCGCCATCAAGGATGGGGACTCGGTTACTGGCAATCGCACCAAGGTCAAGGTGGTGAAGAATAAAGTGGCTGCGCCATTCCGCGAAGCCGAGTTCGACATTATTTATGGCGAGGGCATTTCGCGCGAAGGCGATCTGCTGGATCTTGGCGCCGCGAACAATGTCGTCGAGAAGAGCGGGTCGTGGTTCAGCTACAAAGGCGAACGCATCGGCCAGGGCCGCGAAAACGCCCGGCAGTTCCTGCGGGACAATCCCGATATTCGCCTCAAGATCGACACCGAACTGCGCACGACACTGGGCTTAACTAAAAGTGCCGAATCGGATTTAGCGCCTATTCCACCTACTCCGATCGACACCGTGAAACAAACTGCGGCGGCCCGGGGAAGGTAAGAACTGAGCGCGGGCCGCTCCTCTGCCGCTATGCGAACCCCGGGGCAGCTGGGTAGCGGCGGTTCGAAACGGATAACGAGTTCCGTGATGAGTATAGGCTTACGCCGCCGCCAAGCTCCCCCGCAGGATCTCTTGACAACCAGGGGGGCTGGTAACCGGATCGTACGCCCGGTAGAGCGTTGCAGTCCCGAGGATGTCAATAAGCCAGCCTTAGGATGATCAAACAGGCCAGCTTAGCCATTTTTAGATTCCCAGATTCTTTGTTACCCTAGAGTTTAAGGAGAGGCCGCCCGGTCTCCCCATCCCACCCTTGGTGTAGTCATGCAAGCCGAAAATAACGACAATCCCGTTGCGACCGAAGAGCAACCTGAGGCATCCACGAACGGTTCGCCGCAAGGCGAAGTGAATGTGGCCTTTTTAACGGAAATCGCTGCCGAGCGCGACCGCGCCATTAGAGAGAAAGCTGAGCTGCAAGACCTTCTGCAGAGGCGGCAGGCTGAGTTCGAGAACTTCCGGCGGCGCAGCGAGCGGGAACGTAGCGAGCTGTTCGAATACGCCGCCATGGATACCGTCAAAGCACTGTTGCCGGTGCTCGACGATTTCGAACGCGCGCTGAAGCATGAGACCAGCGATAAGGAATATGCGCGCGGTATGGAACTGATCTATCAGCGCCTGCATGAAGCGTTGACTAAGTTGGGTCTTGAACCAATCTCTGCGGAGGTACCGTTGTTCAATCCGCATATCCACCATGCCGTTGAGATGGTGAACTCGCCCGACCACCCCGATCAAACTATTTTGGAAGAGTACCAGCGGGGCTACTACTTCAAAGGGCGGCTGCTTCGTCCGGCGATGGTGAAAGTCGCGGTCAACCAGTGAGCTTGCCCCAACAGACCTGTCGATGAGTGTCGCTAAACGAGACTATTACGAAATCCTGAGCGTCACGCGCGAATGCGACGATCAGACGCTCAAAAGCGCCTACCGTAAACTGGCGCTGCAGTACCATCCGGACCGTAATCCCGGTAACCACGACGCAGAAGAGAAATTCAAAGAGGCCGCTGAAGCTTACGCGGTGTTGAGCGATCCGCAGAAGCGGGCTGCCTATGACCGCTTCGGCCATCAGGGCGTGAACGGAACGGGACAAGGTGGATTCCAGGGCTTCGATGAAACCACCTTTGCCGATTTCGGAGACATTCTCGGGGATCTGTTCGGCGATATCTTCGGTGGGCGGGGCGGTGGCCGCCGCAGAGGTCCGCAACGTGGGGAGGACATCCGCTACGATCTCGAGATCAGCTTTGAAGATTCGATGCGGGGTCTGGCGGCCGATCTGCAGATCCCACGCCGCGAAGCATGTTCGATGTGCCAGGGAACGGGCGCCCAGCCGAATGGCGGGCTGGTTACCTGTTCGGTCTGCAATGGACGCGGCGAGGTGATGTACCAGCAGAGCTTTCTCGCCATTCGCAAAACCTGTCCGAGTTGCGTTGGCCGCGGAAAACTGATCCGCCAGGCCTGTCCGCAATGCAAGGGTGAAGGTTTCCACCGGATCGAGAAGAAACTGAAGGTGAACATTCCGGCTGGCGTCGATACCGGCACCAGGCTCAGGCTTTCTAACGAAGGGAATCCCGGTCCTCCGGGCAGCCAACCCGGCGATCTCTATGTCGTGCTCAGGGTCCGTGAGCACCCCATCTTCGAGCGCCGCGAAAACGATCTGCACTGCACGCTGCCCATCAACGTCGCGCAGGCGGCGCTAGGCGCGGAGATCGACATCGAGACCCTCGATGGTCCGCAAAAGATCAAGATCCCGGAAGGTACCCAAAGTGGCGCCCACTTCCGCCTCCGAAATCTAGGCGTTCCGTCTCTGGATAGCCGGTCGCGCGGCGATCTGTATGTGCATCTCGACGTGCAGGTTCCGAAAAAGCTCACCAAAGAACAGCGCCGGTTATTCGAAGAATTGCGCAGCCATTTACCGGCCGACAATGCGCCCCACGAGAAGGGGTTCTTCCAGAAGGTTCGCGAGCTATTCGGCTAAGGACGGCGGGGCTTAACAGGAGTGTCCAAGCCGTTTACCCAAACCGCCGGATACATTTTCGAAAGCTTGTTGCGCGCGTTGTACACCGCGAAACTCCCATCCTCGTTGGCCGTGATTTTCAGATAGTAACCAGTATCCGCTTCGGTGACGTTGGCGATGAATGGGTCTTGCGCGTTGTGCTCAGTGCCGCCGGCGTCGGCGAAGTGTAACTGCCAGAGGTCCTGCAGACCCGGGGAAGATTTGACAACGTCGACCGCCGAAGGGGAGCCGCCTTTTTTTGAGCCGTTGTTCATGATGGCGACGCGCGGCTGGAGCGCATGAACCAGCGCAGGGCTGTTGCTCTGATCTAGCCCATGATGTGAAACCACGAAGATGTCTGCTTTGCCGATCTTGTTGTCCGGGCAAACTAATTCAAGCTCTTTTTGCCAGGTCAAGTCTCCCAGGTCGACGATGCGCAGTTTGCCAAATGTAATCACAGTTCCCACCGAGCGTGCGTTTTCGCTTGGATCCGTTGGTTTTTGCTCCACTCCCGCGCAGTATTGATTCGCTTGCCCCGCGCCCGGCAGCGGATGATCGATGACGTTGCCGTCGGCGCTTACTAAGGTCACATTCATTCCCTTGATCGGAATCTGCTCACCCGGTTTAGCCAAGATATGATTTGCGCCGGCGATGGCCGTCTGATACGCGGAATAAAGAGTCTGGCTCTCTTTTGAACTCTCGCGGTTCGCGCCATGATCGATAAAGGTGCCCACAGGAA
>Ga0070714_100004731_pt1 | contig 10302 bp, 7 predicted proteins | sample LARL83metaG_FD_65450 | JGI IMG/M metagenome (GOLD analysis project Ga0070714, IMG submission 65450) | Corn, switchgrass and miscanthus rhizosphere microbial communities from Kellogg Biological Station, Michigan, USA - LAR L8-3 metaG | ecosystem: Host-associated > Plants > Roots > Rhizosphere ... | reverse complement strand
GTCGCGCGAGATGGCCTTCACGGCGACAGGCAAGGTCTGGCGATCGAGGTAACTGATCGCTATTGCCGCACTCACAAGCAGGGCGATTCGCCAGCGCACGCTGATTCCGCTCCAAATTGGAAGTTCAAATCGCACGAAAAACGTTTTTCGTTGGGGAATTGTAACGTAAGACCCCGGTGGCATGCGGTTTCGACGGGTCGGATTCCAACACCCTTTCACCCGGCAACTTGCAAGTGCCGAAATGCTGCGACTGCCTCTTGCTCCCACAACAACGGAAGTCGTATAGTGGTGCGTCTCTGAGTAAGCGTTTACCGAGCACTGCCGCGCGGGGCTCACCAAGCAAGAGCTAGCCGACCATCATTTTCGGAGAGGAATCTCTATGTCATCCAGACGTCAGTTCCTGCAACAAGCTTCGACGGCCGCACTAGCAGCATCCTCTACGACCTTATTTGGCCGACTCCTTTCGGCCCAGGCTGCCGCCAAATCGGACCAGGCCGCCCGGATTTTCATCGATACTCGCCGGACCATTTCTCCGCTCGATCGCAATCTGTTCGGCTCGTTTCTTGAACAACTGGGACGCGCCATCTACGACGGCATTTACGACCCAGGCTCAAAACTGTCCGACTCTAACGGCTTCCGCAAAGATGTCATGCAGGAAGTCCGCACGCTCGGCGTTCCCATCATTCGCTATCCCGGCGGAAACTTCGTCTCCGGTTACAACTGGCTCGATGGCGTAGGCCCGAAGCAGGATCGTCCCAAGGTGCTCGATAAGGCTTGGGATTCGCTGAACACCAATCAATTCGGAACCAACGAATACATGGCATGGTGCAAGGCCGTCGGAACTCTGCCTTTGATGGGACTTAACCTTGGCACCGGAACTCCTGAGCAAGCTGCGGCTCTTCTCGAATATTGCAACGTCGATAAAGGCACACAATGGAGCGACCTACGCCGCAAGCACGGCTATCCTGAGCCCTACAACGTAAAGCACTGGTGCATGGGCAACGAAATGGACGGTCCCTGGCAGATAGGGCATATGACTGCAGCCGAATATGGAATGAAGGCCCAGGACACCGCACGCCAGATGCGCTACGTCGCCCAGGATCCGGAGTTACAACTAATCGCCTGCGGCTCCAGCGGACCGCAGATGCCGACGTACCTGGAATGGGACCGCGAAGTACTGGAACAGTGCTACGAGAACGTAGACGGCCTCTCGCTGCATCGCTATCTCGGCAACACCCAAGACGAAACCGGCGGCGACAGCGCAAAATATCTCGCCCTGAACCTTACCATGGACAAGCAGATCGCCGAGTCACTGGCAGTCTGCGACCTGGTCCGCGGCCACAAGCGATCCAAAAAGAAACTTTGGCTCTCGTTCGACGAATGGAACGTCTGGTATCGCGCGCGCGGGAAGCAGTTCGATGATGGACACCGTCAGGAAGCTCCACATCTTCTCGAAGAAGTCTACAACCTCGAAGACGCGCTGCTGGTTGGCGGCATGCTGAACACGCTCATCCGCAATGCCGATCGCGTGAAAATTGCCTGCCTCGCGCAGTTGATCAATGTGATCGCACCGATCACGACCAACGAGAATGGCCTTTTCCGCCAGACCATCTATTACCCGTACGCCTGGGCGCTGCAGAATGCGCGCGGCAATGTGCTCAACCTTTTAGTGGAGTCCCCCACCTACGACGTGAAGGACCTTGATGCTGTTCCGTACATTGATGCCGTCGCGACAAGCGACAACGGCAAGACTTCGCTGTTCGTGCTCAATCGCGATCTGGCGAAGTCGCATGCTGTGGAATTGGTTTGGGAAGATCAGGCGCCGGGCCAAGTGCTCACTGCACAGATGTTGACGGGCAATGATTTGAAAGCCGTGAATGGCTTCGATGCACCGGAACGGGTGAAGCCACAGGCGTTCGCCAAGCCAACTTCGTCTAACGGACGAACTCGGTTTGAACTTCCCCCACGCTCGTACACGATGATTCAGTGGGGAGCCTAAAAAAGATAGACGGGGCGATCTGTAAAGATCGCCTCGTCAGCACACCAATCGAAATCAGTACGGACCGCTATACGTGCTGGAAGCTGTATTCGTCCAGCACTTTCCCCATTTTCGGCGGCAGGTCTTCCATCGGGCCCATCCACTGCAACTGGCGATCGATGTCCATGTGCAAGCGGTATTTCTTCTGCACCGAGGCGATCGGCGCTCCTACCACGTCGATTTTCGAGAGATCGTATTGGCCGAGCCCAACTTTGCCGCAATAGACCAGGTACCCGGGCCAGTTCGCATTGATACCCATGACCTCCAGCGCGACGCGATCAGCGGCAATGTAGTCGGTGGAGGCAATCGCGACCCGCGACGGCACGGGCGTACCTGAGTTGGGTCCGTTCCCTTCCATTCCCTCGAAACCGTCAATGATCGCCAAACCCCAGTTGGGGCGCAGCTTTTCGGCCGTCAGCAGCATGTTGTAGTGCATCTGGCGAATGCCCGCATGGTACTTGCGTTTGTCATTCCAGTAGCTCTCTCCCGCGATGCCGTGAAGCGGCGCGCCCAAGACTATATTCTTAACCGACAAAGACGCGACCGCAGCATTGTGCGTTTTCATCACCGCGCAGCAGATCACAAATGCGTCTGGGTCGAATAATCGCGCCGCCAGCCTCACCGGAACGATGTGCAGGTCGTAATCAATGAGCGTGTGGGTCTGATATTTTGCTTCGCGGTTGAGGTCCAGCAAGCTCACACGCTGCGACTTCCATTCCTTCTCCAGCGGCTTGTAGCCGAGGTGGTCATAGCCAACCAGCGTGTCTCCGGCCGACGACTCCGCAATCATCACCGGCCCTCGAAAGCGCGGGGCGAGGTAATCGAGAATTCCGCTGATCGCATCGACGTGCGTAGACGCCAGCTGAATTTCCGTCGACACATTGTTCGGCTTGATCAGCACATATTTCTTGCGTTGCAGCGCCGATTGGATCTGAGAGTCAAGGCCCAGCAACGCCTCGGATATGTTCTTTCGCCGGTTTTCCCCGTGAGCTAGCGCAACTCTCGATCGAGACAAAGAGACACCCGCCGGTCCGTCCACGCTCGCTGTCAAATCAGATGACGATGGTGTTGTTGATAGCGATGCGAGAGTTTTGGGGACTCGGGAGAAGAAAACGCCGGCCGCGCCGGCCAGCTCGACAAACCGCCTACGCGAAAAAATCATTGGTCGCCTCACTTCGTGCGACTAAGATAATTATGTACCGGACATTATATATTTCTCCATACCGAGGTACGTCATGAAATTTTCCACGTCTCGTCGTGATTTTCTTTCCGCAGGTTTAGTTCTTCCCGTCGCAGGCATGTCAGCAAAAATCGGGCTTCTGGATTCCCAAACGCTTTCTGGAACCAAGGCCAATCCTCCAATCAAACTGGAACATCGCATGCTGGGCCGCACCGGCCTGAAGGTCACAACCGTTGGCTTCGGTTGCATGATCACTTCGGATCCAAGCGTCATCACCCGCGCCGCCGATATTGGCATCAACTATTTCGACACTGCCCGCGGCTATCAGCAGGGCAACAACGAGCGCATGGTGGGGGCCGCGCTCAAACAAAAACGCAAACAGATTGTGCTGTCGACGAAATCGCCTGCTGGAGACAAGGAAGCACTTCTGAAAGATCTCGACACCAGCTTGAAAGAGCTTGGCACCGATTACGTCGACATCTGGTACCTGCATGCCAAAAACGCTCCCGGAGATGTTCGCGACGACATGATCGAAGCGCAACAACTCGCCAAAAAGCAAGGCAAGATCCGCTTCGCCGGCGTGAGCACCCATACAGGCCAGCAGGAACTCCTGCCATGGATGGCTCAGAAAGGCGCATTCGATGTCGCGCTGGTGGCCTACAACTTCTCCATGGACCGTAGCATGGACCAGGCAATCGAGACTGCTGCGAAATCCGGCATCGGAATCGTTGCCATGAAAGTGATGGCGGGAGGCTTTCGCCGGCTGCACGCCGGCGAGCCGCTGCATGACAAGCTCAGCCGTGACGGTGCCATGCTCTCCGCTCTCAAATGGACGATCAAGAACCAGAACATTGCGACCACTATCCCCAGCATGACCGACATGGATCAACTGGATGAGAACCTGAAAGCAATGTCGGCTCCGTTCGAGACCCGTGACGAGAAACTGCTTGCCTCTCATCACGAATTCATTCGTCCGCTCTACTGCAACATGTGCGGCGAATGCGATGGCACCTGCGCCAAAGGTCTCCCTGTTGCGGAAGTCTTGCGCTCACTCATGTACGCGGAAGGCTACCGCCAATTCGCCTTGGGACGTGAACACTTCCTGCAACTCGATCGCGTATCGGATCGGTGCAGCGACTGCAGCGAGTGCACCGTGCAATGTCCGTCGGGCGTACACGTCGCCGCCCGCGTGCAGCATGCGCAGGAACTGTTTGCATGAAAGCCACCGCGCTCGCGTTCTTTATCGCGGCGATTGCGACCACAGCCGCAGCGCAGTCGCCGCTCAGCTGCGATCTGGTCCCGGGCTGGCCACAGTCCGGGACGAATCGTAATTACACCGCCGACAATCTCTTCGAGTACATGGACGGCAACGCCGAAGGCTATCTTCTTTATGGCTTCGTGCGCATGCAGGGCATCACCTGCAAGTCAGGCGCGAACACGCTGGTGATCGACGTTTCGGAGATGGAAGATCCTGACCTGGCCTACGGCATGTTCGCCGCCAACGCCGATCCCAATCAGCCGACGCAGAAGCTCGGCATGATCGGCCAGCTTGGGCCGCGGCGCGCCAGCTTCGCCAAGGGCAAGTATTACGTTGAGATTGCGGCGAGCCCTGATATCGACCAATCCCAGGCTCTTCAACTTTTCTGTGCCCGATTAGAAGCAGGAATCGAAGGCCGAAGCACTCCGCCGGAAGCGCTCGACTGGTTTCCGCAAGAGAACCTAATCTCGACGCGGCTGGTACCAGAAAGCGTTTTGGGCCTCCGCCAACTGAAGCGCGGGTTCGTCGCCAAGTACGGGCACGGCCAGGCATTCATTGTGCAGGAGGCGTCCGCAGAAGCCGCAGCCCAAACCCTGAATCAGCTTCGCACACGATTCGCCGATTCATCCGCAGCGCAGGTCGCCGACGAAGCGATTCAGGCGAACACCCAGTACCTGCAAGGGCTCTGCATCTTTCGCAAGGGGCGTTACCTCGCTGGATACGCGAACCTGCCAGATTTTCAATCTGCGGCAACAGAAGCATCGAAGCTTGCGTCGCGTATTCCCTGAAGTGAAAAAGAAAAGCCTCAGGTGATTTTCGGCCGCCCCGGGAAGGTGCCGTCAACGCCCGTAATCACTTCCTCTGCTGCTTCGCCCGTAGTTGTTCCAAAACTTGTGTGGTCTGTGCGTCGGACGGATTCAGCCGATGCGCCTGCTCCAGCACCGGCAGCGCAGCAGCGTCGTCCCCCAACATGTAGAGCGTCGCACCCAGCAGCACGACAGAACCATAGAATTCTGGGCGCAATTGCACCGCGGTCTCCAGCGGCTGGCGCGCTTCCGCGTAGCGCTGCAAACGGAAATATGTCACTCCCAGGTTGTGCCACGCGTCAAACGACTTCGGATCAAGTTGCACCGCCCGCTTCAGCGGATTGAGGGCATCGTCGAACGCGCCCGCATCGCCGTACAACTGCCCCAGCAACGTGAGTTTCTCCGGATCATTGGGATCGAACATGCGCCGGCAGACTTCGCGGGCTGCCGGAAGAGGCTGAGTCTGCAGCGCCCCGGCACAGTCCCTTACGTCCTTTTCTTTGTTCTTGTGCTCGTCGCGTAGCCGGGCATAGAGCTCCAATTCTCTCGCCGCCTCCTGATCACGCCCCGCACTCGAGTAAGCCCTCCCCAGCCGGTAATGGACTCGATAGTCATTCGGCGATTGTTTGGCCGCGCGCTCCAGCCACTTGATCCCATCCGCCACATCGCCAGATGAGACGTAAGCCACTCCGAGATGGAAATCGCCGTCGGGGAAGGGTGATTTATCCGCAACCGAACCGAGCCGCTTGATGGCGGAAGCGTAGTCGTTCGACAACAGATCCAGCCGCCCCAGGTAATACTCCAAGTACGGGGAGTCCCCCGCGAGTTTCTGCACCTGCTCGAACTGACTTCGAGCTTCATCGTTGCGGCCTAACGCCAGCAGGCAAACCGCAAACTGATAGTGCGCTCTCGGGTCCTTAGGACTGGCGGCCACAGCCTGCTCAAACTCGCCCGCCGCTGCCTCGAATAGATTGTCCTGCATCAGTTGCGTGCCACGGCCCAGGTGCGCTTCCACTCCGGACTGCTGCGCAGTGGCGCCAGAAACGAGCACAACTGCCATCAAAGCTGCAACCATCCGCATCATGCGCCAAACCGCTCCCGCGCGACGATTCCCGCGCCTTCCTTGACGGTGATCAGCTGATTAGACGGAATGGCTTTAAAGCTTTCGCGCACACCAGTCGGCCATGCGATCTCGATCTCGGCAGTCTCAGCCTTGCCGAGCCCGAAATGCAGGCGCCGATCTCCACAGGAAAGATACGAGGACGCCGCCATCACCGCCTGCACTTGCCGATGTTCGCCATACGTAACCGTAACCACCGAACCGATTGCGCTCTTGTTGGATCGCGTACCTGCCAATTTCACCTTGAGCCAGTGCCCGCCTCCGCTAACGTCATTGCGCAGCAGAGAAGGTGGCTCATTCATATTCATGATCAAGATATCGAGGTCACCGTCATTATCAAAGTCGCCAAACGCCACCCCGCGGCTGGCATGAGGTTCGGCGAGCGCGGGGCCAGCTTCGTCCAGAAGCTCTTCGAAACGGCCATTGCCCAGGTTTCGGAACAAAATTCTCGGCGATTTGTGCGGAAACTCAGGATGTTTGCGTTCAACTTCAGGGAACACGCTTCCTGTCACCCAAAACAAATCCGGCAGACCGTCATTGTCGAGATCAACAATGCCGTCGCCCCAACTGACATAGCGGGTCTCCACCCCTAATCCCGAACGCATGGTGACGTCATCAAAGCCCAGATGTCCGGTGTTGCGGTATAAAGCCACAGTATCTTCGGCGAAGTGGGTCTTGAGTGCATCAAGCCGCCCATCGAGATCGAAGTCGCCGATGGCGATTCCCATGCCGGCCTGTTCGCTGCCATCTTCATTGACGGCTAAACCCGACTGGAGGCCCAGTTCCGCGAACGTGCCGTCCCCGCGATTGTGAAACAGGAGGCTCGGGGTGGAATCGCAAGCGACATAAATCTCCTGCCAGCCGTCCGTGTCGAGATCGGCAGCCACGGCGGTTAGTCCGAAGCCGGCTGGCACAGCTCCCACGCCGGAACGAGCAGTGACATCCGTAAATGTTCCGTCGCCATTGTTGTGGTAAAGCATCGGCCTTTCGGGGACCAACCCGCGCGGGCCGCAGTTCACCGGAACACCTTTGTAATCGCAACGGGGATCTTTCCCGGCGGGTGGAATCTTGTCGAAATCAAAGACCAGATAATTGGACACGAACAAGTCCAGGCGCCCGTCACGGTCGTAGTCCACCCAAGTGCAACCAGTGCCCCAACGTTTGCCGGAATGAAGCAGTCCAGCCTTTTCCGTCACATCCGTAAACGTGCAGTCCCCATTATTGCGATAGAGAATGTTCTGTGGCCAGCCGCTGATGAAGATGTCGTCGAAGCCATCGTTGTTGAAGTCTCCGACGGTGACGCCACACGCCCAGCCCTGCCGTACCAGGCCGGCCTTCGCGGTCACATCGCTGAATGTCCCATCGCGATTGTTCTTGTAGAGACGATTCGTGGCCCCTTCCACAGGCCCTTCCCGCCGCGTCCCGGAAAGAAGAAAAATGTCCAGCCAGCCGTCGTTGTCATAATCGAGGAAGGCGACCCCGCAGCCCATAGATTCCAGGATGTAATCCATGCGATCGGGAGGCCCGTAGATGATCGGGGCGCGTAGTCCTGCTTGCGCTGCTACGTCGGTAAAGCGCGCGTGAAACGGCAGGCCGGAGGGCTTCCCCCGCGGCTGGGGCTTGATCCCCCGCGTGGCCATGCCGGAATCTTGGGCGACCGCAATGCCTCCCATAGACATGGCGGCAACGCCAGCCAGGAATTCACGGCGATTCAGGAAGGGGGCCACCGTGCTTCAACACTCCGGGCACGCGCGACGGCGTACAACAGCTCCACCAGCAGGTTCGTCGACTCGCAGGATTTGGTCGGCTTTAATGTTCTTGAGTTCTTGCACCACGCCACTTGGCCATGTGATCTCGATTCGAGCGATCTTGTCGTCCGCGCCCAGGCCGAAATGGACCCGCCGGTCACTAGTGGACATAAAACCGACGCTCACCGAATAGTGGTTATACAAAACTCGTCCCGATGCGGTGGTCACTTTGAACTCAGCGCCTACGGGGTCGCGAGGGCTCTTGTGCCCGTAAGCGTCGATCAGCAGCCAGTGATTGCCGGTATCCCCCGAATTCATCAGGATGCGCGGCCGCTCGTTGAGAGAAGTAACAACCAGGTCCATTGCCCCATCATTATTCAGATCCACGATTGCCGAGCCACGCTGGAAGCCCATATGCAGGAAATCGGCGCCCATTTCATTTGAAACGTCCACGAACCGCTTTCCGTCCACGTTCTCAAACATGGTATCGTGTTCGGCGGAATCGGGTGCAGTGTTGTCCACGTCTCCATTGGATGAATACAGGTCTTTCCACCCGTCGTTGTTGTAGTCGATGAAGCCGTTGCTCCAACCGGAGTATCGAAGGCTCAGAATGGCAAGGCCAGAAGCTGCAGAAGTGTAGCGGAACTGCCGCCCCTCCCTGTTGTGGAACAGCCCCCATGTCTGTGCCCTGAGATTGTTATAGAAGAGATCGATCCAGCCGTCATTGTCGTAGTCGCGAGCGTCGGCGCCCATCGCTGAAACCGTTGAACCCTCGTCGTTGTAAGCCACACCCTGCTGCATTCCTTCTTCTTTAAAGGTCCCATTGCCCTGGTTGATAAAGAGGAAGTTGGGTTCCGTGTCATTCGCCACGAAAATGTCTAACCAACCATCGTGATTGAAGTCCGCAATCGAGATTCCCATTCCCTTGCCGAGGGCCGCACCAAGACCTGCTTTCTCCGTGACGTCCTCAAACTTTCCATTGCCCATGTTGTGGTAAAGGCGCATGGCTACGCTGGGATAAACCTTGGGGTAGCAATAGATCGGCACCATCGTGCCCACTTGGGAACATTGTTTGTCGCTCTCCGGCGACCAATACGTGTAGTTGGAAACGATGAGATCCAGCAGGCCGTCGCGGTCATAGTCGAACCACGCTCCCTGCACGCTCAGCAAATCTTTCGGTTTGTTATCCAGGCCAGACCCTGCCGTGACGTCGGTAAATGTGCCGTCGCGGTTGTTGTGGTAGAGAGTATTTCGGCCGGCATTGGCGACAAAGAGATCGGGATAGCCGTCGTTGTCATAATCCCCGGCAGCTGCTCCGAAGCTGAAGTCCATCTGCGCACCGGTGAGACCGGCTTTCGCGGTCACGTCCTCAAAAGTTCCATCGCCTTTGTTGTGCAGCAGCAGGCTGTAGAACTCCGGGCCCGTCTTCTTCATCTCGGGGAGCCTGGCCCCATTGGTGAAGTACAGATCCATCAAGCCATCCTGGTCGTAATCCAGGGCTGCCACTCCGCCACACATCGGTTGTGGAAAGTACTTCCGCTTCCCTTGCTGAAAGTCGTTGTTGGAGATGTACGAAAAGTGCGAGCGTGCGGCGACATCGGTGAAGTGGGGCTGGCGCGGGGCGGCACCCACACGGAAGGGAGAAGTAGCAATCAGCCAAACAATGGCAACAGCGAGGATCGCGATTGCGGCATACCGAATGGCCCCCACAAGCTGAGTTATAGGTGAGATAAGCATCCCAGGTCAAATCGCGCTAACGGCAAAAAGTAAGGGCGGCCATCATCTGGCCGCCCTCGGAGGAACTGCTTCTTTTCAAAATTACCAGGTGAACTTGATTAGCCCCTGCATGATGCGGTGGCCGGTCTTGAAGTGGGTTTGCCCGAAGGTCACACCCGTTGCCGGGCTCGCCAGCTTGCCGGTGTTCGGGTCAAACTGCAGGTTCAGGGCCGGGTCACCGGCAATGAACGTGTTGATCGGATGGTTCAGGAAGTTATAGCCCGAGAAACGGAACTGTAACTTCTTGTTTTCCGACTGACCGAACGTGAAGTTCTTGAACACCGAGAGATCGGTGTTAAAGAACCCGGGCCCGTGAAGCGTTGGGAAAATATACGTGCCCTGCTGTCCCGGCGTTGCAAAACCGGCGAAGCAGTTG
>Ga0070714_100004730_pt1 | contig 10302 bp, 15 predicted proteins | sample LARL83metaG_FD_65450 | JGI IMG/M metagenome (GOLD analysis project Ga0070714, IMG submission 65450) | Corn, switchgrass and miscanthus rhizosphere microbial communities from Kellogg Biological Station, Michigan, USA - LAR L8-3 metaG | ecosystem: Host-associated > Plants > Roots > Rhizosphere ... | reverse complement strand
GCTCATGAAAAAGCAGAGTAGATCGCCAGCATTCCAAGCACCGCGATCGCAAGGCCGCTGAAGGTGTTGATGGCGCGGACGGCGGCAGGCGTGATGCGCGTCCGCAGGAGCGACGCCGCCAGCGCCAGGACGCACCACCAGGCCGCCGAACCCGCGAGAACGCCAAGGACGAGCGCGGCCGGCCTCGTCGGCGCGCCGGCGCCGCCCAGGCTGAGCGTCGCAGCGAGCGCTGCGAACGAGATGATGGTCGCCGGGTTCGCGATCGTCAGGCCGAGCGTCGAAACGTATGCCCACGCGAGACCCGTGCCTGAGGGGGCGGGAGCCTCGTCCGCCCGACCGGCTCGCTCGAGGAGAATCCGCAGCCCGAGCGCGATCAACACCGCACCGCCGGTCACGGCAAACGGCCTGCGGGCGCCGGCCACGGCATCGACCACCACCGCAAATCCAAAGGCGGCGATGGCTGCATATAGGCCGTCGGCGGTGGCGACGCCAAGACCCGAGATCACGCCGTAGAGGCGGCCGCGGAGAAGAGTCCGCCTAAGGCAGAGAAAGAAGATCGGGCCGGGCGAGGCCGCGACCGCGAAGCCAAGCGCGAATCCGAGGAGTAGAAGGCTGGACACCGCGGTCTCTCATCGCGCCGCAATTGTATCGGCGCGCTGTTCGCACGCACCCGCCGGACGGAACAAGCGAGACGGCCGCGCGCCCGTCGCCTATGGTGTTACCGGGATGCGCCGGCCATGATGCGACGGCTCGTCACGATCGGAGTGGCTGCCCTGGGGCTTCTGGTCGCCGGAGTGATCGGCCTCGCTGCCTATCAATCGCTTCATGCCCCTCCGCCGGCCTCGAGCGATACGTCACTGGCTCCGGAGAACTGCTCCCCCGGACCGTGCGCGGACGTTCAGGGCTTCACCCTGTGGCTCTCGGACATCAACGTCAACGGCGACCTCGTGAGCATGAACGTCAAGTTCCAGAACTCGAGCTCGGCGACGCATGCCTCCCCCGAGGACCTTCAGCTCATCGACGCGAGCAGGCATGCATCCGGACTGGTCACCGACGCGCCCGGCTGCAATACGTGGACCCGCCACGAGTTCAGCAACGGCGCGACCTTCGGGCCGATCAGCGTTTGCTTTCGGGTCAGCAGCGCCACCAAACCCTTCATCGTGAAGTGGTCGCCCGACCTCGGCCTGTTCTGCTGCGAGAAGGACATCAACATTTCCTGAGGCGCATCGCGACGTCCGGCCGGTTGGTGATCAGCGTGCTGACGCGGTGGTCGGCGAGGAAGCGGACCATTGCGGGCTCGTCGTCGACCGTCCAGACCCAGGCCTGGATGCCCCGGCTCTCGCAGAAGCGAAGCCCGGTCAACGTCGCGAGCTGTTGATGAATCGCCATGAAGTCGGCATTTGAGCGGTCGAACCGGCCGCCCGGAAAGAGCTCCCCGAGCCGCACGCGAAGCTTTATCCAGGGTGCCAGCCCGCCGATCTCCTCGCCGATGGAGAGGCCTGCTCGGACACCTGGGAATTGTGCCTTCACCCTCCGGATCGCCGCGTCCCCGGAGGTTATGACGAGCCTGTCCACCGGGCAGCGTGCGAGCACCGCGGGCACGATCTCGGCCTCGTAGCCCGTCTCCTTGAGGTCGAGGTGGAGGCCGACGCGGCCCGCGGCGACGTCCAGGAGCTCTTCGAACGTGAGCGACTCGGGACCCAGCTCTTCAGCCAGCTCGCGCTGGGTGAGGTCCCGGACCGCACGTCCCGAGACGGTGCATTCGTCGTGGTAGACGACGGTGACTCCGTCCCTGGTCCTGCGGACGTCGAACTCGACGAAGTCGACTCCGAGCTCGATCGCCCGGCGGTACCGCTCCGCAGCGGGGACTCCCTCGACCGGCAGTCCTCCGCGATGCGCGCTGATCAGTGTCATCTTCATTCACCGCCGCGTCGCGGAGACGCGGTTGCAGGGCACATCATCTTGCCTGGACACTTATCCCGTGGTCGCGCTGAATCCGACGGTCGTCGTGAGCGGGGCCACCGGTGCGCTGGGCTCGGCGACGGCGAGAATCCTCGCGGGGCGCCGGGCGCGCGTGATCTTGATGGCGCGCCCATCGGACCGTCTCGATGCGCTGGCCGAAAGCCTGGGTGGCGCCGAGAACCGCATCTTGCAGGTTCCCGTCGATCTCGCCTCCATGCCTTCGGTGCGCTCGGCGGCGCGGGCGATCAACCGGTCGGGAGGCCACGTGGACGCTCTGCTCAACATTGCGGCCGTCTTCGTGGGGCGCTACCAGAAGACCCGCGACGGTTTCGAGCACATGCTCGCGACCAACTATTTCGGTCCGTTCCTGCTCACCAACCTCCTGCGGGACCGGCTCCTGGGCGGTGGACGCGTCATCACAGTGACGGCGCCCTCGACCACGCGTGTCGACATGCAGCGCCTGTTCTCGAAAGAGCACTTCAACGCGATGCACACCTTCGGCGCGACCAAGGCGCTGGACCTCATGTTCACGTTCGAGCTGGCGCGCCGGGCGAAGCGGTGGGACGTCCGGGCCAACGCCTTCCATCCCGGCCTGGTTCGGTCAGAGCTGATGCGTGAGGCTTCGCGACCGGTTCGCATGGCGGCGCGGCTCGTCTCGCGCTCGCCTGAGCGTGCGGCTCAGGACCTCGCCGAGCTCGCGCTGTCGCCCGCGCACGCCGGCACCACCGGCTGGTTCTTCAAGGGTGCGCGCAGGATCGATCCTCCGAAGACCGTCGTGGACGAGGCTGCCCAGGCGGCGTTGTGGCGGCGCACCGCGGAGCTCGTGGAGATGGAGATCGGCGGTTTCTAGCAAGAGCGCAGTGCGCGAGACCTTCGCGAGACCTTCACACCGCGTTCACAAGTGCCCCGAAAGATGAAGCCTGTAGCCGTCAATTTCGTTCAGCAAGGGAGACATTCACATGAGACGCGGTTTCGGTTTGATCGGGCTGGTGGTCACGGCCATCCTGCTCACCATCGTCGGCGTGATCGCCTACAACGTGGGGTGGTCGGACGGCGTCGCGACGCACCTGCCGGCGGGAACGGCTGTGGCGCCGCAGCCCTATTACTACGGGTACGGCCCCCAGTGGGGATTCGGAATCTTCGGCTTCTTCTGGTTCCTGTTCGTCCTGTTCATCCTGTTCGCGCTGCTGAGGTTCGCGTTCTTCGGACGCAGGCACTGGGGCGGAGGATGGGGTTACAAGGGCGGACACGGTTATGGCGTTCCCCCGGCCATCGACGAACGGATGCAGGAGTGGCACAAGCGGGCGCACGGCGAGCAGCCCTCTGGCTCGAGCACTCCGCCGCCGCCGCCACCGCCTGACCAGCGGACCGTCTAGGCGCTTGGTCTGAAACTAGGATGGTCGCCGTGGCAGTCCTGGTGGTCCCCATGAACTCACGCCGTTTGGCTCTGAGTTCATGGGGCTGACCATCCTTGTGGTGGACGATGAACCGCGCATCGTTCAACTGGTCCGCGATTACCTCGAGCACGGTGGCTTCACCGTGCTCGTGGCGTCCGACGGCGCGGCTGCGCTGCGGACGGCGCGGACCGGCCGGCCCGACCTCGTCGTGCTGGACCTCGGACTCCCTGGGCTCGACGGCCTCGATGTCGCCCGCGCGCTGAGGCGCGATGGTGAGGTGCCGATCATCATGCTCACCGCGCGCACCGAAGAGTCGGACAAGCTGGTCGGCCTCGAGCTCGGCGCGGATGATTACCTGACCAAGCCCTTCAGCCCTAAAGAGCTGGTCGCGCGAGTGCGGGCGGTGCTGCGCCGGGCAGAGGGGTTGCACTCTCCGACAGATGTGATCCGAGTGGGCTCGGACGTCGAGCTGGACGTGCCGCGCATGGATGCTCGGTTCAGCGGCCGCCGCGTCGACCTCACCAAGACCGAGTTTCAGCTCCTGTCGACGATGGCGCGACAGCCTGGTCGCGTGTTCACGCGCGCGCAGCTCCTCGACGCCGTGCGGGGAGTTGCCTTCGAGTCGTACGAGCGGGCGATCGATGCGCACATCAAGAACATCAGAAAGAAGATCGAGCCCGACGCGCGAAAACCTCGCTACGTGCTGACGGTGTTCGGCGTCGGCTACAGGTTCGCCGAGCCGGTCGCCTGATGGGCCGCAACTGGGGCCCTCCACCGGGCCGGCGACCTCCATGGTGGCCGGAAGACCAACCATTCCCCCCACGCCGTTGGGGACGCCGCGGCCCTCCAGCCTTCGTCCGCAGAATCGGCTGCTTCTTCGTGGTGTTGCTGGGCAGCGCCGTGCTGGCGGGTGCGGTTGCGGGGAGCCTGATCGCGCGGCTGGGCGGCTGGCCGGTGGCGGTCCTTGCAATCCTCTTCGTGCTTCTGCTGGTCTCGGCCGGCACCGGAGTAGCGCGGCGCATGACGAGGCCGATGGACAGCCTGATCGACGCGGCGGGGCGAATCGAGGCCGGCGACTTTTCGGTCCAGGTTTCCGAATCCGGGCCGCGGGAGCTGAGGTCCGTCGCGCGAGCCTTCAACCAGATGTCGGCGCGATTGAAGGCAAGCGACGAGCAGCGTCGCGGTTTTCTGGCCGAGCTGGCGCATGAGTTTCGCACCCCGCTGACCGTGATCCGCGGGCAGGCGGAGGCGATCGCGGACGGGGTCTACCCTGGGGATGCCGCGCACCTCTCCCCCATCCTCGATGCCACCCAGACGCTAGACCGCCTGGTCGAAGACCTGAGGACGCTGGTCCTGACCGACGCGGGCAACCTGGTTCTCCACAAGGAGCCGACCGACCTGGGCGCACTGGCCGCCGACACGGTCGAATCGTTCAGCACCCAGGCTGAAGCCGCGCACGTGAGTCTGAGCGTGGAGGTGGCTGACGGCGGCCTCACGCAGGTTGACATCGACCCCGCGCGCATCCGGAGCGTGCTGGGGAACCTGCTGTCGAATGCCATCCGTCACACCCCGTCTGGGGGATCGGTCAAGGTTGGCACCGGCGGATCCGGCGATGAGGTCTTCGTCACCGTTACCGACACTGGCGAAGGCATCCCGCCCGACCTGCTGCCTCGAGTCTTCGACCGCTTCGTGAAAGGCGCCACCTCGCCCGGATCCGGGCTGGGCCTGGCGATCGCGCGGGACATCGTGTTGGCTCATGGCGGCAGGCTGGAAGTTCAGGACACTTCTGGCCGGGGGACGACCATGCGCCTCACGATTCTGAAATGATTCGCGGAGAAGTTGCCGAGGGGTAAAGCGAGGGTTACGAGAGGGGCTGGCGTCCCAGCGCCCTTGATCAAGGGGCGGCCGGCGCAAGCGCTCGAGGGCGAGAACCTCGAGACGAAGCGCTGGGAGGATGCGCGCCACTGGATCAGCATTTACGCCGATCTGCTCGAGTTCAAGCGAGGGATCCTCGATCGGGTCCGCCGGGACGTGGCCAACCTCCAGGTTCCCGCCCAGAAGGCCGCCGCCACTGACCTGAAGATCATCGAGAGCCAGATGCAGGGGTACCAGGTGCGCCTGGATCTCTGGTATGGGCGGATCTGGGAGCTTCAGGGGCTTTGGGTCGACCCCACCGGCCGGGTGGTCCGCCACCAGGGCGGTGAGGCCGCGCTGACCAAGCGCGAGTTCCAGCTGCTCCAGTTCCTGCTCGACCATCCGCACCGGTACTTCACGACCTCCCAGATCCTTGGGCAGGCGTGGGCGGACCCGGCCCTGTTCCCGGAGGAAGTGCGCAACTACGTGCGGCGGCTTCGGAAGATTCTTCGCGACCTCGCCATCCCGGCGGACCTGGTCAACAAACCAGGAAGGGGCTACTCGCTGGTGTTTCGCGGCCCGTAAGGAACCCGGCGCCGGTTTCGACAGGTCGAACGAATGTTGCTGATCTTTTTACGGCACGGGCCGTATCTCTGGATCAATGGATAAGGTCAAACCCCCTAGTGGGCGTCCCGACGTCGACGCCGCGCAGCGCGGCGGCGACTGGACTCAAGGCATGGATGGCGAGGGAATCCCGGGCGATTCGACGCTCGAACATGCCCTCTACTGGCGCCAGATCTACACCGAGATCCTGGCCATGGAGGAGAAGGTGCTCGACCGGATCCGCCAGCTAATGAACACGCAATCGGACGAGGTTCGTCGCGAGGTCGAGCTCACCAACGTGCCTGTCGTCGTGGCCCAGGCCGAACGATTCCGGCAGCGCCTCGGCTACTGGGACGCGCGCGTCGTGCAACTCGACGGGCATCATCGTAAAGACAGGTAGTCTTTACAGGCCGGCGGCTGTGTGGCAGGATTTTTACGGCTTTTGTTACGTTCACTCGACACGATGGTGAGGTGATAAATATGCGTCGCCCCATTTTTTCAGTCGGACTCGCTGCCCTCATCCTTGTTATCTGGCCGGTTACGGCCCTGGCGGCCACGCAGCCAAGGCTCGGGACCGCTACAAGCTTTGCCGTGCTGGCCGGTGCCGGCATCACGAACACCGGAGCGACCACGACCACCGGGGACATGGGGACATTTCCAACCACTTCAGAAACCGGATTCGGTCCGGGCGCAAACGCCGTCACTTTCAACGGCGGCAGCGTCAACCATGCAGGCGACGCCGTTACTCAGGGAGCCAAGAACGATCTCGTGACCGCGTACACCGATGCGGCCAACGAGACACCATGCACGGTCCTTGGCACCCTTACGGGCCAGAACCTGACTCCAGGCACCTACTGCTTTTCATCTTCAGCAGCGCTCACTGGGCCCTTAACCCTCACCGGCTTCGGTGTCTATGTCTTCCAGATCGGCAGCTCACTCACGACAGCGAGCGCGTCAACCGTTCTCCTCGCAGGTGGCGCTCAGGCGTGCGGGGTCTACTGGCAGGTCACGAGCGATGCGACTTTCGGCACGAACAGCACCTTTCAGGGGACGGTGATGGCTCTCAGCAGCATCACGATGACGACCGGCATGACCCTCATCGGCCGAGCCCTGGCGCGGAACGGCGCCGTAACGATGGACACCAATACCATCACCAGGCCCGCCGCGCTCTGCTCCGGGCTGCCGACATCGACTGGGACCGTGGTGCCAGGGTCGACTGGCATACCCCTCGAGATGCAGGGCGAATTTCCGTGGCTGCTTCTGCTCGGCTTAGGCGCCGGAGGCGCCGCAGCGGTGATGGGCCTCAGCGGCCGGAGGCGCCGCCGCCGCAACGCCTAGCGTGAGGTCGACGTTCAGGTTCCTGCCATCGAAGCTGAGGCCCTCGCGGCCGCCGTCGCAGATGCTCAGCGAGGTTCTGCTAGCTGTGGTGCTGCTTGCGGCGCTTGGCTTCACCTCACGCGACGCAGTGCCAAGCTACGACGATTCGATCGGTACCAGCGTCCGCTTTGAGACGACTGCCGTAGCGGAGCAGCCGTCGTTTGGGCTCAGTCTTCCCGGGTTGAACAACCTGTCGGCCGTGGCGGCAACCAGCGGCGCCCTGATCAGCACGAAGGCGTTGATACCCACCGCTCCGCCTTCTCAACTGCTCATTCCCTCCCTGAACGTCCACCGTCCCGTCGAGTCAGTCGGGGTGAATCGGTACGGCGTCATGAACCTTCCAGTGAACGGATGGAATGCTGGATGGTACAAAGGCAGCTCGGTTCCCGGAGCTCCAGGCGATGCTGTCATCGAAGGTCATGCGGGCTACCCAGACCAACCGATGCTCTTCGGCAAGTTGGGCTTGCTGCATCGGGGCGACCAGATCATCGTCGAGCTCGCAGACAACAGCAAACGCTTGTTCGTCGTCGTATCGACCACCAGCGTGCCGGTCGGCGTAGCACCACCAGGCATGGCCGACCCCAACGGAGCACCCAGGCTCACCCTCATCACCTGCACAGGCAGCTTCGACGCGAACACGTTCTCTTATTCGCAGCGCCTCATAGTCCAAGCAACGTACGCAGGGCGCGTCTGAGGCTGGATCTCGGCGCAGCGCAGGCGAGTCATAGTTGCTGACTTTGTTATGAGCTCTGAGCGATCTTGATCGCAAAGAGGTGAATAGATAAATGGCAATTCAGCAACCGGCTTCCGCTCCAGTCTCGGCACCCGCTTCGGCGCCGGCCCAATATGCCGCGACGGGCGAACAGGGCAGCTACAACTTTCGCGCCACCGCCGTGGTGGGATTCATCGTCGGCATAGTCGACATCTTGATCGCGGCTAGATTCCTGGGCAAGCTGCTCGGGGCATCTTCCTCATCGGCCTTCGTGCATGCGATCTACCAGGTCAGCGGGGTCTTCGTGGCGCCCTTCACAGGGATCTTCGGCGACACCGGCAACAAGACCAACACCTTCGAGACGGCCTCGCTGGTCGCGCTCGTCGTATACGCGGTGATCGGCTGGGGCATCGTGGTCCTGATCCGGATCATCACCGCTCCGAAGGGCACCAAGCCGGCCTCCTCATGATGGACCTCGGCGATTTGAGGTCCTGGGGCAAGCACTGGAATGACGCCGCGGTCGAGCGAATCGCCGCAGCTCTGCCCCGACGCTCGGCAACGAGCACATGGCCCCTTCTCGGCATGCTGGCGGTTGGACTCGTGGTTGGGGCGGCGCTAGGCGGCTACGCGGCGTCGCAGCGGTCGCACATGAAGCGGCTCTCGGATTACGCCCACCGAATGGGCAACGAGTTCGCTCCAGACGACGGCGACGAAGCCGACGAGCCGGTCGTCACAACTCACCGTTCGAATCACCGCCGCAAGGCGACCACTGAGGTTTAACGACAAATGGGAATTCTCATCTTCATCATCGTCGGCGCGATCGCCGGCTTCGTCGCCAGCAAGGTGCTGAGCGGCAAGGGCATGGGTCTCTTGTGGGACATCGTGGTCGGCATCCTCGGCGCGTTCCTGGGCGCATGGCTCGCAGGTCTCGTAGGGCTGGGCGTCGACATGGGCACGTTCACCATCAGCGGCTTGCTGTCGGCTTTCGTCGGCGCGATCATCCTGCTGGTCGTGTTCCGAGCTCTTACCCATCGCGGACTCATCCACACGTAACCATCCCTTTCCTGTCGGCCTCGTGGACCTACCCTCCACGAGGCCGTCCTCTTAATCCCTTGCCGACCCGCCATGTGTCAAGGCGCCCCCTGCTCCGTTGGCCCTGACGAAGGTTTCGAGCTCGTCGATGGCACGCTGGACCGCGGCCGTCATGCCGAACCCATCTTCGAACAGCAGCTTGGGGACGACCAGCCGCCCGGCGGATCGATCGAACCTCACGTCGGCTGACCCGATGAGGCGGTCGCCGGAAAGGATCGGCAAGACGTAGTAGCCGCGCTTGCGCTTCGCGGCCGGCACGTAGATCTCGATGGTGAAATCGAAACCGAAGAACATCTTCGTCCTCGCCCGGTCCGCGATGAGGTTGTCGAACGGAGACAGCAGGACGGTCCGCCCACGCGATGGCACAGCCCGGTGGTCGACGTAGTCTCGGTGGAGGTAAAAGCCTGGGCGACCCGCCACGGTCGCCGGCACCGCTTCGCCACGATCCACCAGGCGCTGTAGCGAGCCTTTGAGATCGTCGTAGGCCCAGCGCGTGAAGTGGTCGCGTACGTGACGCTCGGTGGCCACGCCCAGGGCCCTGAGGGAAAGCTCAACGCTGCGGTCCGACCGCGCTTTCGCGGACAGCTTTTCGCGTGGCGTCCAGGAGGGGAACCAGCGCTTTGCGAGGTCCCACAGCCGCTGATTGCCGTCGCGCCCGACCACGGTGATCTCACCCTCGACCCAGAGTCGCTCGAGCATCTGGTTGACATTGCGTCCGCCAGTCCACCCGCTCGACTGCCAGTGCTCGTTGGCCGTGTCCTCGAGATCGCGTGATCGCAAGGGCCCGCGCTGCCGGATCGCAGCGAGAACCTCCTGCCGCAGCTTCGCATTGGCCGCCATCCAGGCGGCCGCCCGAAATGTCCACTTTTCGGTGCGTTTCGCGTACGGAATCATCGTGGTCGCGAAGATCGGAAAGTCCTCCGTCAACACGAGGGACGCGGCGTGTGCGAGGTAGTGGAAGAGCCGGCGGTCGACGAAAGCGAGCCGGTCGAGGAGCGCACGGTCGTACGGACCCAGCCGCGAGAACGGCACGAGATACTGCGTCGGGGCGCCGGCCACCGCGATGGAGTCGATCTGGATCACCCGGATCGCGCGCGCGATCTCCATCAGGCCCTCGGCCGTGGCCGGAGGCCGCGGACCAGACAGGCGTTGGGCGCGGATGGCAATACGACGAGCGTCCTGAAGCGACAGGTTCAGCGATTCCACCGGACTCTGGAGATTAGCCGTTGAATTCAGCTGCCGGCTTGGGTGATACCGTCGCCAGCACGGCGGCTGATGGCCGGACAGGCCTCGTGGTCGATTCCG
>Ga0070714_100004729_pt1 | contig 10303 bp, 9 predicted proteins | sample LARL83metaG_FD_65450 | JGI IMG/M metagenome (GOLD analysis project Ga0070714, IMG submission 65450) | Corn, switchgrass and miscanthus rhizosphere microbial communities from Kellogg Biological Station, Michigan, USA - LAR L8-3 metaG | ecosystem: Host-associated > Plants > Roots > Rhizosphere ... | reverse complement strand
GTCCGCATCTCGGACTCGCTGCAAGAATGATGCGGACTTCTGAACCGCCACAAGTGCACTCAAAAGCGTTGGCTCGCGTATGATGGCGACGAGGGCTCCCCCAACCAGTATCACGAACATAGCCGGGACGTGGCGGTTTGAAAGCAAAATGAGCGCGACGAAGAGAGCCGCGCCGCTGACGATCCAGCCGGCAGCCATGAACTTTATCCCCTGGAGCATGAATGCGAGGCCGAGCCCAAGCACGATCCCGACCACGACCGGGCGGCTGACAAGTTGGGTCACCCACCGCGTGACCCCGGTCAGCCCAAGCACGAGCCAGAGAACACCTGTCACGAGGCCGGCGCCATACACCGCTTGCGGCGTAACCATCGCGGTCTGGGCTGCCTGTGTGGTCGCCACGATGCCCAGTGCTTTCATCGGCTGGACGGGAAATGGCGTTCGGTACCAAAGACCGGTCGCGATCATGCAGACGCCGAATCCCAGAAGGACCCCAAGGGGGTCGAGGCCCATCACCGTGATGTACGCCAGCGCAAATGGGATCAATGTGCCGAGATCGCCGAAGGCGCCTGCCCATTCCATTCGGTCAAAACGATTGCGGAGAGGCTGCGGCTGGCTAGCCGAGAGTTCTCCATCAGGTGTGGCCGACAGGTTGCTATCCGCTGGTAAGTCTTGCTCGTTACTCACTGGTCGAACTTTCGTATCGGTTTGCTGCCGTTGCTTCGCTCTGCGGGGAAGGCCACCTTGGCACCGCCGGCACCGGACCTCCATGATGACGGCGATCAAGGCGCCTGCGGCCGTGGGGCAAGGATCGCCAGGGGGCTGCCACGTCCTCCCACCGGCTCGTGGCTCACTTCTCGCCATGCGTTCCGTTCGCCAGCAAGCGTTACCACGGCCTCGGAGGCCAGCAGCGCGGCATCAAACCGTTTTGTCGCCTGTTCTATTTTGGCCGCCACATTGACCGCGTCCCCAAGAACGGTGAACTCGATTCGTCGCTCGTCGCCGACAAGCCCGCAATATACCTCACCGGTATGGAGCCCGATCCCCACTCGGATGGGCGGATCGAATCGACGCTTGATATTCCATTGATCAACGAGAGCGAGAAGCTTGCGGGCACATGCGAGAGCGCGAGCAGGATCATCTGCTCGCGGCTCCGGGACTCCAAATACAACGAGAGCGCCATCGCCAATGAATTTATCGACAACGCCACCATAGGCTTCCGCTGCCCGCATCACTCGGCGGCGAAACGAGGAGATGAATACGGACAGAATCGCCGGATCCATATTTTCGGCGAAGGCGGTCGATCCTCTTATGTCGACAAACAGGATTGTGACCCGCTGGCGACGACCTCGACGCCAAGAAGCGCCATCGTTCTCTCCCACCAAGGGAGCAATCTCCGCGGGCAGGAAGCGAGCAAGTCTTGCCCGCTGAGCGGTCTCGTTGACGGCGCGCACAAGAAGACGCCGAGAGCGAACCATGACGAGCGCCGTTGTGAGACCGACAAGCGCGAGCATGACGGCCCGCATGAGGTACGGCTGTAAGGAGAACAGACGATTGATGGCCCTGTGCTCGCCGCCCAGAGCAGCGGCGGCATCGAGATCGGCCGGAAACGGGCGAAACCCGAGCGCGGCGGCGGCGCCGACGAGACCAGCGATCATGATTGCAGTGAACCACAGTTGGACGTCCGGCCGATATCGAAGGGCGCCGACCGCGATGACGACAGGAATTCCCCAGATTACCGGCATTGCAGCGATCTCATTGCCCCGCAAACCGCTGGTTTTCAAAGCGACGAATAGGCTCGTGGTGAGAATGATTGCGTCACCGGCAACGAATACAAAGGCCATCGACGGCTTGAACCAGCCGCGAACAACCAACAGAAGCGATGTGATTCCGAGAAGCAGGAAGGCGCCGACGGTGATCAGCCCCGTGATGTGGACGCCTTCCGCCATACTCTGCGACCCGATCCCGGACGAAAGACCGAGACCGCTCGCAAAGAGGATGAAGCCTGCGGCAATTCGAACCCATCCAATCGTGTATTCGGCCTCGATCTCCGACTCGCGGAAGAGCCTGTCGACGGAAGCTTCCGTCGCGGCGGAATCGTCCGTGTCGGCCCTAAACTCATCGTGGTCCGGCGGAAGCGTTGTGCTCACGAAAGACATCCCTGGATTGAGAGCAGCTTTACCAGGCTCTTCGCGAGGGCCAGCCGCTCACATCATTTGAGTCAACCAGCATCGCGCCCGACAGCCGCCGCGGCTGCGCCCGCGTCGGTCTTGCCACTCCGGTACCCGGTGGGTCTTTGGTTGCTGATCCAATAGGCAGCGGCGGCACCGGTCGAGTCGCCGAAACGCGCCGTCGAGGATTGCGATATCGGTTCTTGCGGTCCGCCCAGCCCATCGGAGGTGGGGTCCTGCGCGACTCCGGCACCGTCAGCGAATTTGGTCGGCGGGCGTTCATCCGACAGTCCCGATATGCACGGCATTTGTTCGAATGCGGGCTAAGGGCAATATACAGGAGCCCGCCGGTCAACTTGAAGCGAGTTGATCACCTTTGCCTTTGCCCACCGCCATGACCGGCTTGGCGAGGCTTCTCGGCAAGCGTATCGCCGCGACCCGGGTTCCCACATCGAGCATGGCCAGGCCCGCGTAAGAGTCCGCGGCGCCGAGTCTTTTCGCTAGGCACTGACGACTTGATTGTCGACGTCACACGGTGGCGCGCATGTTCGCGGACCCAGAACCTTCGTTACGAAAGTCAGTGCTTTGCGTGCACTTGAGTACATTCGAGTCCCAACTTGGACTATGTTGCGAGGTGTCTAGGGAGTGTCTAAGAAAACGAGGAGAAGCGCTAAGCTATTGATTTTATGGCGGTCCCGACAGGACTCGAACCTGTGACCTTCGGTTTAGGAAACCGCTGCTCTATCCGGCCGTCGCTCGCTGACATGAGCCAGGCCGGATTCGACCATGACTTCGGTAGAGTATTTGGACGCAAAATTGCGGTGTCATGTGGCATGCGCGCGAAGAGTAAGCGCCCGCGCGCGGACCCTGTTCACCCCTTGCCGGCGCCGCCGAGGAAGTCGCGGGTCCAGCCGGCGTAGTCGGCCGAGCGCGTCACCTTGGCCATCAGCTCTTTGGAAGCGAGGTTCTTCAGGTCCGCCGGTGCGGTGCCCTCGCGCAGCGCCTTCAGTGTGTCGTGGATGGCCTGTACCGCTGCCTGGAACGGCTGGTGGCCCTGCAGCGACACGCGCACGCGCTTGCTGGCGAGATACGCGCGGTCGCCGAGCGCGCCGCCCCCGCCGAGGATGATGGGGATGCGCAGCGCGGCCGCCGCGGCCTCGAGCTGCTCCTTGGTCTTGATGCCGACCAGGAACATGGCATCGACGCCCGCCGCCTCGTAGGCCTTGGCGCGCCTGATCGCGTCCTCGACACCGGTGATGGCCATCGCGCTCGTGCGTCCCGCGATCGCGAGATCCGGGTCGCGCCGCGCCGCCAAGGCGGCTTTCATCTTGCCGACACCCTCCTCGAGCGAGAGCAGCTCCGCCTTGTCCGAGGGCCCATACCCGCGTGGCAGGGCCGTATCCTCGATCGAGAGAGCCGCTATGCCGGCAGTCTCCAGCTCCTCCACCGTGCGCATGACGTTGAGCGCGTTGCCGTAGCCGTGGTCGGCGTCGACCAGCAGCGGCAGTTCGGCGGCCCGGCCGATGCGATAGGCCTGGTCGGCGAACTCGCTCAGCGTCAGCACGATGAGGTCGGGCGCACCGAGCACGGCGAGCGAAGCCACCGAGCCCGCAAACATGCCCAATTCGAAATCCAGATCGGCGGCAATGCGCGCGGAGACGGCGTCGTGCACGGAAGCTGGGTGCACGCACGCGCTCCCGGCCAGAATTGCGCGAAACCGCGTGCGGCGAGAACTCCAGCGCGATGGCATGTCATCCTTTCTGCCGGCAGTGATGGAGCGCCGGCCGACCGTGGCTCAAACGATTCAGCTTATGCCCGGGGACTCTCGATCTGGGGGCCCAACGTGCTGATCGCGGGCCTGATTATCGTGGAAGCCGGGACGCGAACTCAGCTGGCAGCTCCCTCGTGAGACTACACCCGTCAGGAGGGGAGTTGGAAGCGCAGCGATGAGCCTCACCGCCTTCGACCCACAGCGGTCATGGGCCAGCGCCTGAGGGTCTGTCTCGAAAGCCACCGACGGTTTTCAGGGGCAATTGGGCAAGCTCTTCAATTTGTTTTTGCTGGTGCCACCTGGTGTCCCGGCAACCCGGAGCGTTCGATCGCTTGCTGCACCAATCCTGAGGCCTTGGCCTGTTCGATAAATTCGGTGATGTAGGCGAGCCGCGCGGTTTGACCCTTCGGTACCACCATCCCGACGAGGTTGGCCCCGTAATGGTCCTCCAGGACCCGTGAGCCGGCAAGCTTTGGCGCATACCCTAGGAGCACGCTGCGGACCGACGCAAACGCGTCTGCCTGTCCATTGCGCAGGAGTTCGAAAGTCGGATCGGGAGTTGCGGCGTAGGTCAGTTGGGCGTGCTTGAAAATGCGGCTCAACGTCAAGGTCGAGGCGTGGTCGCGCACGACGGCAATGCGAACGTTCGGCCGATCCGCGTCAGCAATGCGCTGGATGGACGAGCCCGCCGGTACCAGAAAGGTGTAGTCCAATTGGACAAAGGGAGGCGAGAAGTCCACCCCGGCGCGAGACGGATCAGGCCCCATGAACCCCGCGTCACACGCGCCGCTCGTAAGGCACGTCAGCATCTCGGGAATAGTCGGATGCCAGACCGGCAACACCTCAACGCCGATCCGCGTTCCGAGCATGCGAGCAATATCGAGGAAAATGATCCCGGTCGAGACGGCTCTCAGCTCACCCGTTTGGGAATTCTTTGTATAGAAAGAGTGCATCCCGACCCGAATTCTGCCTGCCTGCACGAGGTCGGCGACGCGGGGGTCGGAGGTCTGTTGCGCCTCGGCGAGGCTTGCCAAGATGCCTGTGAGCGTAACGATGAGAAGCAGCTTTTTCATGCACGCCTCCAAGAATCCGATCTGCGCCGGAAGCGAACGCGGGCCGCACAATGCCGCTCAAGACGCCTTTGTGTTAAGCTACACCGCTTGCGACTTTCAAGCCAGCCGACCGAGGGCTGGGGTAGTTAGAGCAGCCTGTGAGGTCTCCTTCGGCACTTATCAGCAGCGGTCGCGTAAAAATTTATCTGAAAACGCCTCATGGGCGTCATCTCTGACGCGGTGATCCAGGCCGGAGTCTCGATAGGCAAGATCGCCGCTGGGCTGCGCGACGGTGTTACCTGCTACTCAATCACCTGGTCGGCCGCCAGCACCAACGTCTGCGGCAATTCCAGCCCCATCGTGTTGGCAGTCTTGCGGTTAATGACCAGCTCGAGCTTGGTAGGGCTCTCCACCGGCAGGTCACCGGGTCTAGCCCCTTTGACGAGCTTATGTACATAACCGGCGGCGCGGCGGTAGACGTCGTTGAAGTCCGCGCCATAGGATATCAGCCCGCCAGCGGCGGCGAACGCCCTGAATTCATATATCGTCGGCAACCGATGGGAGTTCGCAAGGTCCGCCAGCCGCTTGGTCTGCGCATTGAACGTCGGGCTCTGTAACACCACGAGCCCCTCGACGCGTGCTTTGGCCATCTCGTTGAACACTGCGTCCAGATCGCTGGCCGCCCGGACTTCCATGAGTTGCAGCTCAAGGCCGAGAGATCGTGCGGTATCCCCGGCTTCCTTGACGATCTGGTCAAATGTTTCGGCGCGCAACATACCCGGCTGCGATAGGATGGCGACCCGCGTGAGGTTCGGCATGATCTGTTTAAGGAGCGTGAGCCGCTTGGGCGTCAGTTCGGGCGTCGTCTCCGTCAAGCCGGTGATGTTGCCGTTTTGCGCCGTGTGACTGTCCATAAGGCCGAATGCGAAAGGATCGGCGCCCAAGGTAATCACGATGGGAATCGTCGTGGTCGCCTTCTTCGCGGCCACAGCCGCGGGCGCCGGCCCGGCGACGATCACATCGACGGGTAGGCGGACAAGTTCATTAACCAGTTCAGGAAACCGTTCAGCCTTGCCCTCGGCGTAACGGTACTCCAAGATCACATTCTGGTCTTTGATCCAGCCGAGAGCGCGCAGGCCATTTTCGAAAGCCTCAATGAAGGGCGAGGGTGATCCAGCGGAGCCGGGCGCGAGAAATCCGACCGTTGGGCGCTTCTGGGCTTGCTGGGCGTTGGCCGTTGCACCAATCGCAAGCAGAGCCAGCATCATGAGCAAAAAGCGAAGGCCGTCTTTCATGCCGTTCCTATGTTTTTGACATTCGCCAAATGACTGGCTTGAGGCCGATGATGCATGACTTTGGCCTAATGCACTAGGCACCTGAGGCTGTCCGCGCGCGGAGAGCGAGCATGCGATTGCCGAGCCACCGAGAAGTGCGATGAATTTCCGTCGCCTCATGGCTTCTCCTGGCTTCTCCTCCGGCCCCGGAATCCTGACCAAGCTGAGGCTACCACATTCAAGGGCAGCCCTTTTGTGCGTCACAGCAAATTTCGCAGCCGAATGTCGCTGATGGGTCAGACTCGGACTTTCCAGCCGCGCTGGCGCATGTCCGCTATTCCGCCCATAGCGGAAGTCACGGCGCGCTCTTGCCATGTCCGATAAGTGCCAAAACCGGACTCATGCAGTGCAGCAAATCAGTTGCGTTATCGATCACATCGTCCGGCAATCGAGAGCAGCTCTGTGGGCGGTCAGGCAGGCGGCGGTGCCGCGGGTCCCGCGATGGCCATCGCCTTCTTGTAGGCGGGCCGAGCGCTAAGGCGCCGCACATAGGCCACGACATTCGGCAGATCGTCTATTTGGCGACCTCCGAACAGGGGCAGTGAGGTCAGGTTGAACATTACCATGATATCGGCACAGCTGAACTCGATCCCGGCAAGGTAGGGAACGCTTCGAAGCCGCTGTTCGAGGTAGCGATAGTAACCCTCCTGCCTCCGCTCGATCAGCCCCCTTATCCGTTCCGCCTCGGGCCCGTGAGCATTTGCGCGAAGCGCGTTTTTGGCGAAGAACAATCCCAAAACGTTGTTGTTGAAGTACATCCAGTAGAGGTAGTCGGCGTAGTTCGGCTGATCGGCGCCAACCGTTAGCCGGCCGCCTGCGTAGCAATGGCAAATGTATTCAACGATCGCGCCGGATTCGGCGAGAACCCTATCGCCGTCCTGAATGATGGGCGCCGTTGCAGCCGGATGCAGCGCGAGGAAATCCGGTGGCGCCAGCCGATCTGGGCCACGTCTGTACCACTTGAGCTCGTAAGGTAGGCCCAGTTCCTCCATCAGCCACACGATACGGTCGGATTGTGAAACGCCGAGATGGTGGATGGTTATCATCGCTCATTGATCCGGTGATGGCTCATCTCTGAGATGCGGTGCTTGTTGTGTGGCTTTCTTGTGGAGCGGCAGAACGATGACCGCGGCGCTGTGGCGAATTACGTAGCTGGCACCGGGTGGTCCGCCCAACGTTGCAAGGGATCGAAATTGCCGTTCGCCACGGATTTGGTCGCGTTGGGTGCCATCGAAAATTGCCAGCCAGCCTCGGAGTGGACAACCCGGAACGGCTGTGCAAGCGCATCTAGGCCGAACAGTATCACCCTGTTCGGTACATGGCATTTGCCTCCTCGAATAACCTCATATTCTTTTCTACGTCGTAGCGACCCTCCTTGAGCGTTTCGGGGTCCCATTCGCTGCGCTCAGCGCCGAAGAAGTCGCCTCCGTAGACGTGGATCGCGCCAGTCAACCGAGAAATGGGATTGGTCACTGAGTGGATAATATTGCGTCCGAGCGGTTCCGCGTCCTTCTCGCACAGCGCCCTGGCACCGGCAGCCTCTACCTTGCCGTCGCCGCCGGGGATGCGGCGCCAGAAGATGTTGTCCTCCCGTCCGGTGTATACGCCGATGACGGCCCACATCTGGTGATTGTGTGGCATGATCGTCATCCGCGGACCCCAAATGACGTTGAGAATTGTAAGATTGTCCGAATGATAGAGCTTCTGAACTTCGGCGCGCCGAGGCTCCCCTAGTCCCTTGAGAACACCCGTGGGATCCGACACGGCGCGGGCGACAACTTCATGCGCCGATTTGTGCGACTCGTCCTCGGCCACAGCACGACGGCAGTCAGCGATGAACTGATCGATGTCGAACATGATATCGACCTCTATTCACAGGCCAATGGTGAGGGCTGAATATATCCGGGGTGCTTAGTGCCGAAAAGGGTCTCTCTGATCGCTTGGACGCAAAACCCTGTAGTGCTCACCCTGGGTTTATTACTTCCGGTTTTCCTCTAACAGCCGACATCGCACGGACATGCCGGGAGGTCCGAATCGTGCCATAACTGCCGTGAGCAGGTGCTGTAAATTCGCTCTCGAAGGCAAATAGCCGGTTCGTTTAAGCCTCCACGGAATCCCTCAACGGCGCGCGCAAACGGGCCCGGCGATGCGCTATGAAGGAAACCAACCACCGGGATCGCTGCCTGCTGCGCGCGCGCGGCCAGCGGCCCAGCGACAGCCGCGCCGCCGAGAGCTGCGATGAACTCCCGCCGCCTCATTCGATCACCTCGTCGGCGCGAGCGAGCAGCGTAGGCGACACGGTCACCCCCAGCGCTTTTGCGGCCTTTAGGTTGAGCGCCAATTCGAACTTGGTCGGCTGGATAACCGGCAGATCGGTCGCCTTCTCACCCTTCAGAATGCGCGCCACGTAGGTAGCGGCTCGACGAAAGGAGTCGCCGATGCTGGATGCATAACTGATGAGGCCGCCTGCCGAAACAAACTCGCGCGCATAATACATAGTGGGAATCGCATGCTCGGCTGCCAACCCAACGAGCTGGCTGAGATGGCTGAAGAAAAACGGATCGGCGCTAACCACGAGCGCGTCTTTCCGTTGTCGCAGCGAACGGAAGACTTTGTCAAAATCGTTTTCAGCGCCGACCTCCAGGGTATCGAGCCGCAGTCCGAGCGCCTTTGTTGCCTCTTCCATTCCTTTGGTCTGCGGCACGGCGTTCGGATTGTGAGGGTTCACGAGCAGTCCGACAGATGCGAGTTTGGGTACGAGGTCGCGTAGCAATTCCAGCCGTTTCGAGCCCAATTCGACTGAGAGGAACGTTGCGCCGGTAGCATTGCCACCGGGCCGGTTAAGGCTGGTGACCAGTCCGGTCTCGACCGGGTCGCTACCCACAGCGAATACGATGGGGACTGTCGTGGTCGCTGCTTTGGCCGCGAGTGCAGCTGGAATCGGACTTGCAAAGATCACAGACACTCGTCGATTGGCCAGCTCAGCCGCCAATTTCGGTAGTGTCTCGTAGCGACCTTCTTCGGCCCAACGATATTCGATATTGACGTTGCGCCCCTCGCGAAAACCTGCCTCGTCGAGGCCCGCGCGGAACGCCTCGGTGAAGTTACGATTGGTCTCCGGTGAGAAGCTGCTCAGATAACCGACCACGGGCACGTCGCCTTGTGCGCGCGCCACCAGCGGCCACGTTACCGCGCCACCGAGCAGCGATAAGAACTCGCGCCGTCTCAATGGTCTTCCCCGGGGCTCAGGTCTCGCCGATTGCGGCTTGCAACGATGCAATTACAGCAGGGATTAGCGGCCAGCGAAATGGGGTTAACGGCTCAAGTTGCACAGCAGCAATTCGGGGTGGTCCGTTCCGTGCCAATAACCGACAATTGCATTGCAGCAAAATGACCCTACTCGATCACCTCATCGGCGAGGAGCTGCAATGAATTTGGAATCTTAATGCCAAGCGCCTTTGCGGTTTTCATGTTGAGGATCAATTCAAACTTGCTGTCCAGTTCGACGGGCAGGTCTGCAACCCTGGCCCCTCTTAGAATGCGGCCGGTGTAAACGCCAGCCTTGCGCCAAGATGCGGCCGCAGTGTTGCCGTAGGTCAGCAGGCTCCCGGCCACAGCCCAATCGCGGCTAAACGCGATCACTGGTACAGCATACCGTGCCGCTAAAGCGATGATTTGGTCTCGCCGACTGGTCAGGAACGGATCACCCGCGACGACAAGAGCGTCGGCGTGCTGTGCCACGAGCGTCGCGAAGGCCCCATCGATCTCTGCTATCGTTGTGGCGTTCAGAATAAGCAATTTTTGCCCGAGTGCCCTTGCGGCCGCCTGCGCATCACTCGGCTGGGACGCGGCTTCGGGATTGTGCGGGTCCACGAGCACCGCCACAGAGGCGGCCCCCGGAATTAGTTCGCGCAAAAGGCCAAGACCCTTTGCTGTAAGCTGAGAATTGAACCAGCTGACGCCGGTAACATTCCCTTC